>Ga0247833_1007603_pt1 | contig 11370 bp, 8 predicted proteins | sample LaCruzMarch2015__7_FD_187117 | JGI IMG/M metagenome (GOLD analysis project Ga0247833, IMG submission 187117) | Freshwater microbial communities from meromictic Lake La Cruz, Castile-La Mancha, Spain - LaCruzMarch2015_8m | ecosystem: Environmental > Aquatic > Freshwater > Lake | place: Spain...
AAAATAGTGGAGCTGTAAGCCTAACAGCTAACCCAAATTATGAAACAAAGCCTAGCTATTCATTTACGGTAGTAGCAACAGATGCTGCCGGCAATGCAAGTGAAAAGGCGGTAGCACTTGTTATTAAGAACCTTGATGAGGTAGGTCCAACTTTCACATCAGGAGAAACAGCAGAATCAATTAATGAAAATATAGGAGCCGGGCAAGTTATTTATACCGTAACTAGCAATGATACAGCAGATATTAGTGACGGTGTTAAATACTCGCTCAAGAGCGGATCAGATTCTGGATTATTTAGCATTGATGAAAATAGTGGAGCTGTAAGCCTAACAGCTAACCCAAATTATGAAACAAAGCCTAGCTATTCATTTACGGTAGTAGCAACAGATGCTGCCGGCAATGCAAGTGAAAAGGCGGTAGCACTTGTTATTAATGATTTACTTGAAAATGAAACTCCAAAATTTATTCCTACTACACTTAATCCTGTATCCGGTGATAATCGTATTGTTACATCTGAGAAGTTAAATGGTGTGGTTATTTCAGGGAACGCAGAGCCTGGATCATTGATAACCGTTACATGGAATAATTTATTACAGAAAACAACTTCAACCAATGATGGATCGTGGTCTTTATTTTATAGTTCATCTCAAATCCCATCATCTGGTTCTTCATCATTATCTATTTTTAGTATTGATCCCTATGGCAATACATCTACATTAACCCGTTCAGTTGATATTCAAGTTCAAAATCTTTCTCCTATAAGTTTATCGCTTGGATCTGGATTTGGTATACCTATTAATGCTGATGTGAATTATTCTACTATTATTGCAAAGCTTGTGGGTGTTGACCCTGAAGCTGATGTATTAACTTATACCTTAGATCCTGTTTCCGCTTTTAATGATAATGCCCTTGTTCAAATTGATAACCCCACTCAAGGTACAATAAAATTAAAATCAGGCCTTGATTCTAATGTTTTAGCGAGAGCACTTTCCCGAGGATCTTTACGAATTAGCGCTACTGCTACTGAATCTGTATCTGGCAGAGATTCTTCACTCAGTATTAGTAGATCTTTGCTGGTGCCAGTTGTTGATACAAATAACCGTGCTCCAAGTGCTTTAAGTAGTATTGCAACCATTAAGTCGATATTTGAGAATACATTATCAAGTGTAAATAACGGCAGTAGTGTTAAGTCTTTATTTGAGCCATTGTTTAGTGACTCTATCGACAGTAATAAATTTGCTGGTGTTGCTATTTCATCAAATGAATCTCTGCTGTCGCAAGGTCGTTGGCAATATCGGTCTGCTGGTTCTAGTAACTGGTTAGATATTGTTAATGTTTCAAATGATAATCCTTTTATTTTAATTTCCACTGATAACTTACGATTTGCACCTTTAACTAACTACAGTGGATCCCCTGGTATCTTAAAAGTAAAGCTCCTTGAGGATAGCCGTAAATGGAGTTCAGGCTTTTTACAAAGTGGTGATGTTTTTTCATCTGGCGGTTTTAGTTCAGCTAGTTCTGAGATAGTTGATGTGGTTACTCGGGTAGTAGCAATTCCCAAGGCCCCTACAGCTCTCTCCCTTAATATTATTGGAGGAGTACCAGCTTCAGCAAGTGTAGATCCTTTTGCAATTGCATCAGCAATTGATCCCGATTCCAGTCAATCCGAATTGTCTTTTTCTATTAATAGTGTAATTGGTGCTGTAACTAAGTCAAATTATACTGATTTGTTTTCTGTGAATGCAAAAACAGGTGAGATATTTAGAAATAGTGCTTCTTCATCACTAACAAATGAGGGTTCTGTAATCATAGATCTTTTAGTTACAGACTCGTTGCAATCCATTAGTAAGAGTTTTTCCATTGGCATTGTTAGTAGAGATAATTTTGCCCCCACGATTAGTGAAGGACCTCAGCTGATAACATTACTTCCCATCCAAGAAGCCAGTAGTAACCCTTCAGGTTTTACGGTTTCCAGCCTCTTCAGTAGTCGATTTATTGATAAACCAGCAGAGATTAGTATTCCCAACGCTGATTTGTTTGGTGGTGTTTTAGTTTCATCAAATTTTGCCAAAAAATATCAGGGCGCCTGGCAATATCGAACTTCTAGTACTGATCCTTGGCTGATTATTCCAAGTCCATCGGAATTTTCATCTTTTACACTTGCACCAACAGCTGAAATTCGTTTCTTACCCTTACCTACTTTTGTGGGTACACCTGGTAACATAAGTTTTAGGTTGCTTGATGCTAGCAAATCGGTAATCTCTGGAACCAATTTTTCCCAAATAGTTGTAGGTGGTTCTGGATCTGCTTCGACTAATATACTTCAAGTTGGAACTTCTATTCTTTCTTTACCTAAATCACCAAGCTCTTTATCAGTAGTTGCTGGCTCTCTTCTTGCTGAGACAACTAAACCAGGTGATCGTGTTGGCTCACTAACTGCCTTGGATATAGATTCAGATATTAGTCAACTTAATTTTTTACTATCACCTTCTTCTAGTTCAAACAATAATGAATTATTTGTTATCAGTAAGGACGGCATTATTAGCCTCTCTTTAACCGCTACGGCGGAATTACTTGCCCCTGTAAAAAACCGTGGTTTTGCTATCATTGATGCCTTTGTTAAGGATGAAGATGGTAGGTCATTCAGTTCAAGTTTTAACATATCTGTTGAAAATAGTTTTAATAAATCACCTGTAGCCCTTCCTCAGTACGGAGAGTTGCCAGATTGGGCAACAGGTGCTGACGAGAGTAAATTAATTGAACGTATCTACTTTTATCCATCAAAGCAAGCTTCAATTGAGCAAGGAACAAGCAATCCAGATGGTAAAACTATTTCTTCTTTGTTTGGTAGTAATAGTATTTTCAATGATCCAGCATCCAGTACAAATCTTGCTAATCAGTTTTCTGGTGTAGCTATTATTGAAAATAAAGCAACTACAAATTCTTTTAATGGTGTTTGGCAGTATAGGTCTACACCTACAAGTTCTTGGATATCTTTACCCCCGGTTAGCAATAAACTACCTTTACTCTTAACTGCTGACACACTTTTACGTTTTAAGCCTAATGTTGCATTTTCGGGAATTCCAGGTGAGTTGAAGCTTTTACTACTTGACAATAGTTTTACTTTTGCTAACGGACTTTTAGCTTCTGATGTTAATCTTATTTCCGGTGGTTCAGGAATTGCTAGTGCTAATACGCTTGATCTATTTACCTATGTTAGACCTAGTGAAAACAAGCCAGATAATATCTTCTTTGCTTCAGCCCGTTCAATTCTTACAACTAACAATATTGTTAATTCTGGTACATTATTGGGTACCTTTGTTGGTTTAGATACTGATACTCCCTCTACTGATCTGGCTTATCGTGTTGTTGATCTTGCTGGCATTACGGCTTCCGATGGATCTAAATTAATTGATAAACTAGAGCTAGTTAATGGTAATCAATTGCGTGTTAAGGATGGTGTAAATGTTGAGGCTGATCTACTTCTCCAACTTAGATTGCAAGCAACCGTATATGAAATTTCTAATCCATCAAATTCCTTCACTTCTGCTGCCACAACCCCCTTTTTGTTAACCCCGATAAGCTTTTCTTCCACTGCCGACAAAACTATTCGGACAGATACTGCTGTTATACCTTCATTGGGATCAGAAACTTCTCAACCAATACTTTTTTCAGCTACTGGCTTATCAGGTGCCATTACTGTTGAGGCTGGAGCAATTCTTTCAGCTTCTGATTTGTTAAATTATTCTGCTCAAAGCTTTAATGTTGGAACTGGACAAGTTCTTGAATCAGTTACGGCACTATCTCCTGTTCTTACATTCAATCTGCAGCCTGATAATCCAGGTGATGTAGTGAGGTTTGAATTTGAATTACCTCTATTGCCCTTAGCGGAAATAAGGAAAATTCAGTATCTTAAACAGTTTGATGATGGTAGTACTTCAGTATTTAACTACTTAACTAATGAATTTGGTGTTTCAACAGGTGCACGACTAGAAATTAAGGATACTTCGATTAGCTTAGATCAGTTTACTCAATCCATCAACCTTAAACCTCTAAGTTTTGTTTCCGGTGGTTCTCTTTACACTACTGATTTATCTTCTTACGATGTATCTGCGTTAGCGCCAAAGCCTGTTTATCTAGCTGTATATGTGCAGGATAATGGTAGAGGTGATAGTGATATACAGCTTGGATCTATTCGCGACCCTGGTTTACTTGCGTCTATTGGAATACGAGAGGATGCTAAGGAATCTGCAATCAGAGGTGTTAAATCTTTTAATTCAGAGGTTGCTAATATGTTAATCGATCTTTCTGTTGATCCCAATAATGACGGCAAAGTAGATATTGAATTTATTGTTAATCGTGAGGCTGCTTATGATAATGTCGTTGATTTTTATAAGGTTTCTAATGCTACTGGTTCTGTTACTGTTAATGGTATTACAGCTCTTCCAGGGGATCCTTCTTATATTAGTCTTGCACTTGATCCCACTAATATTTTATCTTCCGTTAATGGCAAAAGAACAGCATTGTCTACTGAAAATTTAACTGAATTTTCTCAAGTTGTTTCTTATTTGCCAGGTTCAACTTGGTTGCCCTTTGTTCATGTTCGTAATACCGGTATAACCTACTTACCTTTTGCTGGTATTAATGATAGTATTAATAATGATGATAAATTTCTTCACTTTGGCCATGCAAGAAGCATTGATGATATCGACTATTTATTTATTGAAGATTTACCATATGGTGGTGACGCAGACTATGATGATATTATCATTAAGCTTGGTAAACCTGCCTAGTTTCTATTTATTAATGAACGTTTTTGAATTAGAAGCAAATTTTTGTTCTGTTTTAAATACAGGAGATTTTTTGTTTGTAAGAAGTGTTGTATTCGGCTGGTTAAATTATATTTTAAAAATTTTCATACTTTTCATAGGTCACAATTATGCATGCCTCACTTGTGGCGCTGTTTGGCTGATGTTATTGATTCTGGTCATCCAATGATTGGCTCAATTCATGTAGCTAAATCATTTGGTATTACTGGTGTTGCATCCAGTTGGAATTCCATTCTACGTGCTTTCCCTTCTCTCCCCTTGGCCTTTCAGGTAAATAATGACGTTTTTTTCGTTTCTAATGTGATAGAACGAACAATTGCTTGTATTAATGTTGACCAGCCTCAATTTCTACCTCTTCTGCACTTGAATCAACAGTTTTCTATATTTTTTATAACTGTACTTGTTTGGGATTACATTGGGCTCTTTAATCCCGATTTTCACCCAGTCTATTGTGAAGACCTTGAATATCGAGACCGGCTTTTGCCTAGTTTTAGGATTGTTTGGCCCTATGCGCAGTATTTACAGGCTGAGATATTTGCACCAAATACCCAAGCAAGTACGACTATCGCTAGCGATCATCGGCTTATGCACTATAATTTAAACATCAACGCCTTAAATAAGATATGGTGGTTAAGCCAACTTTTGTTTCATTGTCACCGTGGCACTTGGTTCCGTTTGTGGTTTGCTGAGTGGGCGGATTGAATTTGTTTAAACATAATTTATTCATATGAATTCTTTTCAGAACAACCCTCTTAGTAACACAGTTCATTTTGATGAGCATGTTTACGATTTGATAAGGCAAATTGACGCCGCGGAAGCCAATATGGATTGGACTTTAGTTGAAAGTTTATCTAAACAATACTTACAACATGACGCTAATAATTTGCAAGTTTGGCAAAAGCTTGCAAATAGTTATGAGAAGCGATCTGATTTATTTCAGGCAGAAACTCTCTGGCGCCATCTTACGCAACGCTTTAGTAATCGATCTGAACCCTATCTTGCCCTTGCCGCTCTTCAACGGCGCAGAGGCGCTTCTGATTCAGCAAGAGTGGTGTTGGAGGAAGCGGAACGAAAAGTTGGTGTGTCTACAGATCTCAAAACTGCCCTTTCAATTATTGATGATCCATGGCAGGCGGGAGTTGATTTACCTAGTTTATCAATTTCTTCATCTCCTGCAGATCTTGCCCATGCTATTCAACTTGTAAATGATTCTCTTCTTGTTGGTAAATTCAGCGAGGCTGAGGCTATTTTATCTCAATTGCTATCGCTTAAGCCATTTTCCGCTAAAATTCACTCTAAACTTGCTGAATTACGTTGGCGTCGCGATGATCTAAGCAATTTAATTAGCCAGCTTCAGCCACTTTTTAGTAATGGCGATAAGATGTTTAGCTTGGATGAAGCATTACCACTTTTCCTTCTATTAGTAAAAGCTTTGCTTTCCCAACTTTGTTTTGATGAGGCAAATCAACTTTTTGAGTCTTTTGTATCTTCTTATCCCTCTTTTTTAAATATTGATTTTATGATACTACGTGCTGAAACTTTAATTAAATGTGGTGTCGATCTAGGTGCTCAGCAATTACTCTCAGATTGCCTAGATTTACAGCCTAACCAATCGAGAGCAAATTATTTGCTTGGTGAAATTTACCTGCGTTTTGCTGAATATGATTTAGCTATTACTTACCTTTCTAAAGCATTAGCACTACAACCCCTAGATGCGGAGATAACAAGTTCTCTTGAACAGGCAAGGGAACAGAAGTTGTGGTGGCAGGGAGAAGATGCTTTAAATCGCTGTTCTTGGCATGAGGCTGGTTTGGCTTATCGTCAGTTATTAAAAAAGCCAGGTTGGCATGCTGATGCCTTAAGCCGTTTAGACTTATTAGCTAGTTTAGATATTAATAATCTTTTTTCTAATGAGAGAGATGTAATTTTATATTCTCCTCAACTTGCAAGGACTATTCAATTTCGTGGTTTTCTTGATCGAACTGAATCTCAGTTGAAGATGTTAGGTGTTCCTATCTCAGATTGACTACTCTCAGATTGATCAATATTTGGTTCTGTAGCATCTGTGTTTCCACTTGTAATAAAGAGTTTGGTTCTTAAATCATTTAACTCTACCTGGTTTTTAAGTATTTGCTTTTGCCGTAAGGTTAGCATTTGTTGAAGTTGTACTTCTTTCTTTGTTTTATTGTCTTGCATTTGACTTTTATCGCTATATGCTCTGGTTAGTTCCCAAGGCGTGTCAATTAATAGATTTAGCTCCCTAAGCCGATTGATTCCTAAATCTAGGGGAGATAGGAGTTGTTGTAGTTTACCTAGAATTTTCTGTAGATAATTATTTTGTCTTTCTTTATATATTTCAGCGATTACGATTGATAGTTCATAATTTATCTGCTCAAGCACTACAAGCACTTGTTCTACTTCAAATGATAGTCGATCAATATCTTGATAACGCTGTGTTTGCATGAGTTCCAGTGAATTCAGCGTGTGTGTTAATAACCTTTCTGCTCGTAGCATTTCTGCATTTGCTGCTTGCCAATTCTCCATGGTTTCTTTGCTTGTTTTTGACTCTGCTTCACTCATTTGTTTTTATGTGCCCTGCAAGCAGCTTGCCATAATTCTTCAATATTGGCTAGTATTGATTGAAAATTTAGCTTCTCTTTAGCTCTTCGGTGTCGAATTAGGGTAGCTAAGCCACCATCTATTAATTCGTGTATCTTTCGCTCCCCTTTATTGTTCACCAGTTCAATTATAGTTTTAGCCATTGTATCCGCATTTTCATCACATATTAGGCAGTTTTTATGATTTATGCATATATTTTCTTTGAAGTAAATTGTTTTGTTGCATATAAGTGGCTTTTGTGTTGCCATTGCGGCCAGATGCTGAATTTCTATTGCATTTTCTAGCCATTTAGAAGCTAATATAACTACCACCGCGCAGTTCTTCATTGCCTTTATCCACTTTTCGTATGTCCATTCTTGAATTTCTATCATGCAGCTAATGCCACTTTCACCGAGCTTTTGCCTTATGGCTAATCCAAGGGCTGGATTTCTAGATGCAAGTATTAATACTTCTTGAGTGCGTTGATTGTGTTGAGTGCTTGCTATTAATTCTATTTCTTCTGGATCTATCCCGAGTGGAATGATTTGTATTTCTTCTCTTAAGTTTTTTGTGTTTTGCATGGATAATCCTACGCTGTTCCCTACTGCTATTCTAATTGCTGGGTTTTGTTGCGCTCCATGGCCAAGTGACCTTATATTATTTTCATTTATTAAATGAATCTTTGGAATAGTTTTCCACTTTGGATACAGATATTGCGCTAATTTCCAATCACTTGCGCTGCTTAGGATCAGTAATGATGGATTAGATGTTGCTTTACTTTTAATCCAACCATCATTTAATATTTTTTTCCATGGAGAATTGTTATTTATTATACTTGTATGTGGCATCCATACCTGTGCGCAGTTTACACCATCATTGTTTTGTGCATAATTATGTGCATATTCAAAAAAATGAGCTAGTTTAAAGCTACTGCTCTTATTCGTTGGCTCTGCAACCAGCATCTGCATCCCACCTCTAAATTCCACCATGTTGACTGCTCGTGCGTTAGATCAATTTCAAGCATTACAAGAGCATATCAAACTGGGACGGCGTGAACATGCCTTAACCATTTCAGACGATCTGCTCCAGTTGCAGTTGTCAGCTTTTCAAAGAGCAATCACGTTGCAGCTACAAGCAAGTTTATATCAAGAATTGAATCAACCTGAAAGTGCCTTACCTGCTTGGAGAGAATGTTTGGCATGTGGATTCAATTCTCGTGCCTCTTTCGCAATACTAGAACTTTTATTGTTACCTTCTCTGAAAATCGATCAGCATAAGCAAGTTTTGGATGTTATGAATTTGCTTATCTTAAATCGTCAGGGCATCTATTTGCTTTATTTTCTTTTGTATGTTCTTCAGCAGTATCCATTAAATCAGCAAAGATTTGAGCTTATTCATTTTATTGATTCAAATGATGCATTAAGGCTTGCTAGTAATCCTTCGCTTTGTTCTGCATGGGGTAGGCTTCGGCTACTTAGTTTAGGCCGTTGATTGGTAGTGATTTTATGATTGCCCCGCGTTTAACTGCATTTTTTTTTAATTCTAGAAGTGCTTTATTTGCTTTTGTACTTTTTGGAATAGCTCCCAATCGTTTTAACCAATTTGTTTGAGCAATTAGACAGCCAGGTTGTTGATGCCATGCAACATCTCCTGACATTATTTCGCCGGCTAAATCCCAGTTTAGTGTTAGGAAATCAACCCCGGGTATTTCAAAACTTTTCAATATAATTGGAATTAGTGCAATTGGTGGGTTATTTCTTGTGATGGGCCATGCTATTTCTCCTCGGGCCACCTCTAGACCACTGTTCCAAGCTGCAACCAAGCCCTCTTCATCATCTATTTCAGCCGGTCTTCCGATTACTTCCCAGGCAAGTTTGTTGTTGGGACATAATTTTTTTACTATTAAATCTAATTCATGTTCTGGTGCAGCCAATAAAAGGCTTAGTTTTGGGTTGTGGGGTGTATGTGGCAATATTGCTCTTTGGGCATAGGTATCAATCGAATGCACTTGATGATTGTTAATTGTATTTGTGTACCTTGGTTTCAATATTGCTGCTATTGCTGTGCCATCCAGCACTGGTAAACCATTGATTATGGCTGATTTCATTAACCATGGAATTGCTTTTTCTGAAGAACAACTAATTTCCTTCGGTGCATTGCAAAGAATACCTTTTGGAAAAAGTGCCCAGCCAGGTTTATCTATCCCGTTTATAATTGCTTGATTGTCTATTAATTCATCAAGTTTAGTGGTCTCTTTTGTTGACAGGTTTAGCTCTTTGAGTTTCGTTTGTTCGATTTCCCATGCTCTGCCTACGATAATTTTAGCAGTGCTATCAGATCTGCATAGTTGCTGTAGATTATTTTTTGTTACATGGCTAAGGATGCAATTATGGTCAATTAATAGTAGCCATTTATTGCTGGCTTCTTTTTGAGCAAACAATAGTAAATCTGATAGGCAGGGTTCGTCATTTATGTCTGTTGTTGCCTCGGCCCTTATTTTTCTTAGTGGATGCATAGTTAGTTCTGTTTCTCCTACCATTATTTGTTCTATTTCAAGATTAAGCCAATTTATTGCAGCGCGTTGCAAATTTTCAAAGTTTTTGTTATCGTTATGGAGAGCTCCCATTCCAATGCAAAGAGTGAATTCCATTTAAATTTCCTCTATTGGCTTCCAAATGATTTTCTCTTTTTAATGATGTTCCTCCGAAAATCAGATAATACACCCAATACCTTAGCAAACAAAGTGCCTTTCTGGCCCGTTTTTAGCATTGCTTTTGCTTTATTTATTGGTATACAGTTGGGGGCGATTCCATGGCGTTATCGCAAACATTTTTGGCAGATTCAAGGCGGCGTTATTGGTATTGTGATTGGTTATGCAATTGGCAGGTTTAGTTCTGATTCAAAAGATTAGTTTAATCTTTTGAGTGTTTTTCTTTTGTTTTCCTATTTATTCGCTTTTGCTAATTGATTGTTGCTGCATGTGTTTAGATTGCCTACTGTTTTGCGTTTGCTGGAAAACTACAGCTTTATCTGTTATTGATGCTTAATAATTACCCTTGAATATCGATTAATTTGGTTGGTTTGTTCTCCCCTCTACCAAGAAAGTTTTCAGCCCTGTTGATTGAATCCATGGGGCTTAGTTGAAGTGCTGTTCAAACCGGCTTAACTATCCCAACCGGCCATTCAGCAGCAAAGAAGAAGCCTGCTAACTGGTTGCCTCTTTTGTGGATTGGTACAACCACCAGCAGCGGCGTGGTGGTAGCACTTTGCAAAAAGCGAACTGATCTTTATGAACAGGCCCGCCTGATCAGCGGCAAAGGCGTCATTTTTCGTGGCAGTTAGCGCGGTAACTGTCAGGAAACGTACGAACACTGTACGGCGCTGATCGAGCAGTCGCCAGCTACCCCGTGACATCCCCGCTGGGGGAGGCGGTGGTGGTGATTGAGCGCTGGGTAATGGATTCGCATCCATCAACACCGCAACAAAGCAGACTGCTCGGTTGCCCTCACTCCGGCCCCTTGGCGAGCGACAAGCTCTTCTATTTCCTGTTCCACAGCAATCCGGATCTGATCCTGCGCTGGCTGGAGGATCTGCCAGCTGATGCAGGCGGCTACAGCTTTTCGGCGCCGGTGCTGAAGGAGCGTGAATACCGGCTGGATGGTCTGTTTTCGCCGCCGCCGCAACGGCCTGTTCTACCAGCGGTGGTGCTGGAAGCGCAGATGGCCCCAGATCCGGGGTTTCTGCTGCGGCTTTATGCCGAAACCGGCCGCTTTCTGCAGCAGCAGGCCTGGAATGGTGACTGGCGCGTGGTGGTGATTGAGCCTCCCCCGTTTTCAAGGACAGTGTTTAGAGAGTTGCTTTTACACTGACCCCATGAAAACCAATGATCACAATGAATGCCCCGTCTACGCCACGTCGCTATAGCGATGAACAAAAAGCAGAG
>Ga0247833_1007606_pt1 | contig 11363 bp, 10 predicted proteins | sample LaCruzMarch2015__7_FD_187117 | JGI IMG/M metagenome (GOLD analysis project Ga0247833, IMG submission 187117) | Freshwater microbial communities from meromictic Lake La Cruz, Castile-La Mancha, Spain - LaCruzMarch2015_8m | ecosystem: Environmental > Aquatic > Freshwater > Lake | place: Spain...
GACGGGGAAACTGTGGCAAAATCATGGACAGCAAAATGATTATGGGAAAAACTGAAATGCTTTATCATTCTACCGACAAGAATTTTATTTAACCGCCGATTACACGGATTAACACGGATAGGAAGAATGGGGTGTGAGACTTTGGATTTTCAGAGGTATTTGTGTAGGTCGGGCGTCTCGCCTGACACAGAGCGACATAAGCCCGCAAGCGAGATGCCCGCGCTACATTTCAGAAGTCTAAAAGCAAACGGCACTTGCTGTTATCCGTGCCCATCTGGGTAATCCGTGGTTCATATTTCCCCTCCAGCCGCGCAGAGCCCGTTCTTTGCTGAATTGTAAACAATTCACTCTCCGTGCTCTCCGTGTCCTCCGTGGTTAAAAAATTTAGGCAACTTGACTCAAAAAAGCCCTTGGATTTTTTGAGAATTGAGGGAAATTTTCGGGCGATACGATGATGAGCTTGGCTCCGGGGAAATGTTCCAGGAAGGCATTCAAGCCTTGAGCCGATTTTTTTCGGCCCGATTTCACTTCGATGGCATAAAGTTGTCCTTGATACTGATGGATAAAGTCCACTTGGGCATTTTTTTCGCGCCAGTAGAAGAGTTCGCCTGGCAATTGGAGCAATTCTGCTCCTACAGCGAGTTCGAAGACCCGACCGCGCCGCTCGGGATCCGTGGTATCCATCTTGCCGGTCGCCATCGTGTGGAGCGCGGGACAGGCGGGGATCACTTTCGGGCTGGAACTGCGCGCCAGCCACGCTTTGGCGGAATATTTTTGGAGGGCATGGATCAAAAATGCTCCGCCATAGAGTTCGATGTAATACTTTACCAAATCGGTGTTTCCGCGATCCTGTAACTGTCCGAGCAGCTTGGTGTAGCTGATTTCCTGAGCGGGATAGTGACAGAGGATTTCAAAGGCTTGGCGGAACAAGGCAGGATTGGCAACTTTTCGGTTCTGGAGGATATCCTTGCCGATGACCGCCTCGACGATAGATTCCTTCATGTAGGCATACCAGCGGTCGGCATCACCCTCAAAGGGAACCGCGCCGGGATAGCCTCCGAAGATCAGGTAGCGAGTCAGATCGTAGCCAAAAGCCTCGTGCAATTCGTTGTATCTCCATTGATATACGCGGATCAATTCAAAACGCCCGGCAAGACTTTCCGTCAACCCGCTATGGAGTTGAAGTGCACTCGACCCCAAGAGAAGAACCCTCACTCGACCCGGTTGGGTATCCCAGAGCGCCTTGATGGTTTCAGCCCAGTTGGGCACTTTTTGAATTTCATCAACGATGAGGAGGGTGCCATCGCCCGAAGCCAAAGCTTTTTGCCATTGCTCCAATAACCAATTCCGGTCACTGACCAGTAAACCATCCGCATTGGCATAAAAAAAAGGCCCACTCCAACGCTGCAAGAGTTGCCTTACGCCCGTGGTCTTACCGACTTGGCGAGGCCCAATCAGAACTTGAATGAGCACATCGCGAGAGCGGAAACGCTCTTCTAAAATCCCAACAAAAGCTCTCTCATAGGTCGGCAACATAAGGTAATTAATAATTGATAGATTAATCTATCAAAAATAATAGACCTGTCTATTGAAAAATAGATTTCAGGTATAAGTCCAAAAGCTGAATGCTTTTGGACTCTACTGTAGCGGCGGTCTATGACCGCCGATGGTCAACCAAAGGAAGGTTGGTTTTAGACATTCTCAAATGTAGCGCAGGCGTCTCGCCTGCAATGGTCTCAAGGAGCGCACACGCCTCAGGCGCGCAAGCAGACGCCTCGAGGAGTGATGCGAAACAATGCGGCCGAGAACCGATGGCTCACTCTCGAACAGGCGAACCGGTCTGCACACGGCCGAGACGGCCATGCCCCCTTGCTTTTTTTATCAGCCGTAGGTCAAGTGTCTCGCCTGACTGCGAACGCCATACCAACGCAGGCCTCCAGCTTGGAGCTTACGACTCGGAAAACGAAACGCCGGCAGAACTTTCTTATCAAGTTCTAATAACCCATTTGTCGTCAATATGCGAAATCGTAAGTTTGTGTTCACTTGCAAATCGCTTCACAGCATTTTGAACGCCCAACCACAACCAATCATCTCCAAAGAGGATCGAACCCTTTTTCACAACTTGCGAGTAATCCAAAAGATCTTGATAAACATCATCCTCTTCATGACTCGCATCGATATAAATGGCATCGGCTTGGATGCCTTGCCTCATGAGCCACAAGGCCGCCGAAGAAGAATGAAGCGGAAATGGAACAATGATATCTTGAGCATTCGCATGGCAAACATTAGCCAGAAAAGTGTAATAAACTTGAGGAAATCCGTGCCGGCAGTTTAATGATTGGAAACGAGTTGGATCACTTTGATCCTCCCAGAACTCAATCGCTCCGAGCCAAGTGTCAATACATAAAATTGTTGCGCCGGGCTGAGCTTTCAAAATTTTTGCCATAGTCAGTGCTGAACCGCCTTTCCATGTGCCCACTTCAATCACAAAGCGGAGTTTGAATTGGGCGAAAATTTTTGCAAACGCTGGCGAGTCACTTCCCCAACCGGAGGGGTCGCTCGGATGTTTCGAAGCATCAAATCCCGAGTAGATGTTTTTGCCATGGATGTTCTTCATCAACCACGCATTATCCACTGCCTTCGTTTTCGAACGATATAGCCAAGCTTTTCAGCAATTTTTTGAAGTATACTTTTTATCATTTGCTTGAATATTTGAGGTAAGAGTGTTGCTTTGGCTCGGGTTTATGAATGCTGGGCTGGCTCGAATGGCCCCGACGGCCACCAGTGGGTGGGTTTTAGAACTTGGAATTTGCGGCGGCAATTCGGGTTGTCCTTAGTGAAAATTTTGTAGCTATGAGGTTTTATAGAATAGCCGCCAAGGAGGAGGCGCTGAAATCTTAAGTAAGCCACCGTCAGAGGAGCGAACAAGCGCATGGGCAATGAAGCCATGGCACGAAGGCGTCGAGATTCCTCAGAAGCATCCGGCTGTTGGCTCAAGTTGTCGCTGGAATAAGTAAACGTTGCCAGACGATGGCGCATTAATTTTCCCCTTAGCTTGGCGCGAAGGACTGATAACAACCAAATTGAATCCCCAACGACCCGCCAACTTGGATCAAACATCACTCCTTTCGAAACAACCTTACGCCGAAAAAATGTGCCGGCACTGAAGATGGAAAGGCCTCCACCTGTGAGTATATGCCAATTATTCGGAATCACGGCTGTGCGGTCACAGATATAGTTTCCTAATTTATCTGTTACGATGATATTGCCAAAGGCTATGTCGATATTTGGATTTTTTGTGAACCAATCAGCAACCCATGGCAAAATGCCCTCTAAGTATTGTTCGTCACAGTTGAGATACGCATACAGATCACCTTGTGCACGCGCTAGCCCCTTGTTTATGGCGTCATACATGCCAGAGTCTTTTTCAGCGTAAATGGACAAGGAGTATTTAACTTCGGGTGCATTATTTTGGCATTCTCCGGTATCAGAAGCGTCTCCGAAACGGCCAAATATTTTCACTCCATCCCGGTAAAATGCCGCACCTTGTTCACGGGCAAATTTCTCGATTCCAGAAGTTCCTGCGTCTTGAACGATATGTTCTATGGAAAGCGATGGTGGCTCAGGCTCAAGTTGCGAGGGACTGGAAACGACCTGATCACGAACGCTGGCGATGCAAACTCGCAACCAATCGAGCTGATTGAAACTTGGCGTTACGATGGAAAATTTCATTGCGCGTGGTTCAGGCCGAGTAAATTGCTTCTGCAATGCGGGATGAAAAAATATTCGACTGATAGTTTTCCAAAAAAAAGCGCCTCAATTTTGCAAACTCATCGAATTCCGAGGACTTTAAAATCGCCTCAGATAAGGCCATGGTGTTTTTGATCGGTGCTGCAAAGTGCAGGCCTTCCGGCAAAAGGGACAAGAGGTTGGGATGCTCGGAAATAACCGCAGGCAAAGCGTAAGCCGCCGCTTCGATGACCGTCAGACCAAAACTTTCCCAATGACTGGGACAAAGGAGGCAGTCATGGGTGCGAAAAGCGCGGTCTTTCTCCTCGCCCGCCAAGAAGCCGACAGGGGTCACCGAGCAAGTTCCATCAGGATGTTGGAGATCGGTGGCGGCAATGCGATCGTAGAAACGCCGCTCCTCGGGGGCATCGACAAAATTCCCAGCTACAGTTAGTTCGAGGCGCCGTTGCCTGGACTCCCATGCGCGTTTCTTCGCCAACGCGAAGGCCTCGAGGGCGTCAAACAAGCCTTTTGACTCGGTGCAATGTGCCAAAAAAAGGCAGCGCTGCGTAAGGCTTTTCCAGCGTTCTGGCCTTTCGGTTTCCAGTGTGGAGGTGAAATCGGAACAGGGATCCGGCGTGCCGTTCGACACCACGATGATGCGTCGAGAATCCAAAGCCTCGGCATCCTTTCGGTTATTGTCCGTGATGACAATCGAAAGCTCGGCACCACACAAAAAAAATTTGGTCCATCTTCGCCAGAAGCCGCTCCCAGTCCGAGTCCATTCGCCAAGTCCGCAGGCATGCCAATGGAGAATCAGCTTGGGAAAGAAAGGACGGCAAAAAGCCATCACTATCCAATCCCGGAGAATCGCGGATTTTTTTACCGGGGCTGGCACATAGTAAAAAGGCATGGTCCCATGCTTAAATCGAATGCGTAGAGCCTTACAGACGGACCTCAGTAAACGGAAGATTTTTCTCGGCCGAAATGATCCGATATCTGCCATGTCATCGGATAATCTCGCGTCCACATGATGAACTTCAAAGCGCCCATCTGATTGCAGCGCATCTAACATCAGTTGTATCATAACGCTCTGCCCGTGGTGCGGCGGCGGGGTGTGTGCGAAGACGAGGATTTTAAAAGGCAAATCGATGTGTGATTTGGATTTCAAGACTGGATTGAGAGTTTCACATTAAAATTTGTGGCGGAGGCACTCAGGCGTGTTTCTTCGCGACCGAAATGGAAAGCATTGGAACCATGAATTCACAAGTGAGCATGAATAAAACTGGCAAAAGGAATCCACGGAGACAAAGCTGGACAAGAGAGACAGAATTATATCGAATTCAAGATTCCGCGTAAGTAACCCCGCTTTTCTAACCATGATCCTGCTTTGAAGTTTTGTTTAAAAGTAGTGCACTGCTCATGGAAATTCTTCAGCTTTTGCGCCATAAATTTCGGTGAGGCGTCAACATTGCAATACGAGGCATTAGAACCAAAAGCAACGCGGGCCCAGTCGAGGTCGCTGAGAAGCATGGGGCATCCGCAAGCCGCAGCTTCCAAGGCAGATTGGCTCACGGTTTCCATCGTGCTCAGAAGAACAAAACCGCGAGATTGTGCTAGCATATTTGCCAAGGCATCTCGGCCATCAACATGCGGAATATGCTTCACAATTCCATGGCTTTGCTGCACTACCCGGTGAAATTCTTCGCTATAATCATCATTAGCTCCATAAGTTTTGCCAACAATCCATAACGGCACTTTTCCGATACTCGCAGCTTGCGCCACTTCCAAAACGCGCTTGCGCTGCGTGACCGTTGCAGTGCAGATTAGGTGGTCCGCTCTTTGACCGCGAGGAGCATTTAAAAATGCATCATCAACTCCATAAGGAAGAACGCGAATTTTGTCTACTGATACATTAAACATGTGACTAACAACACGAGCGTCATGTGGAGATGGAACAAAATGCATATCTGCAGCATTAAAAGCCCGCCAGCCATAGGCTTCTGTCATCATGCTCGGGGCATATTTCTCCAAGAAAAATTTGAAAAACTTCTGAATTCGGCGCTTCCAGAGTGGTCGGCTCACTAGTCCTCCTAAAACTTGTTCAACAACGACTTTCATGCCTTTTTTCTTTGCATAGTCCACAATATCATTCGAGGTCCTGCAGAAACAAAAAAGGACATCCCCAGTTTGATCCTTGTCCCACCAACGGAGGGGCTCCACTTCAAATCCTAACTCCCTGAGAACATCCGAGGTCCGCTGGTAAATATTAGTGACGCCTCCATGCGCTAGATTAAATGGTAGAGCTGAATAGGTAAGTATCTTCATAATAGTTTAATTAAATGCTAAAAACATTGTTTTTAAAAGCTTCAGGAGAAAAATGCTTTCTCCACGCAGAATAGTATTTTGCAAAGTAGTCGGAACTTCGAATACTATCAAGCTGGTGCAGCGCTTGTCGTAACTCGTTGCGACTTATGGTGCATACCGGCAAATTTTCATTGATAAAGTATCTTGGTATGGATGCATATTCGGGGCCGTAGACCAATATGGGAGAGCCTGATTTAAAATACTCAAGAATTTTGCAAGAAAACGATGTGGAAACTAAGTTGCGCTCGCTTTCCAAAAAACTATAAGGCAAAAAGCAAGCAGAAGCTTGGGACATCAGTTCCATACATTTCTGATTTGAAAGATTTTGATGAAAAATAAGATGTTTTTGATTAGATAAAAGCGATAGCAAGGCGTCAGGAGAGCAATAACTTAGGATCTCTAACTTCCAAGGGAGTCCGATATTGGATTTGGCATTAAACGCTGAGATTTCTTCATAGAGATCTTTAAGTGCGCTGAGGTAGAGATAATTAAGCGCTCCAAGAAAAACAATTTTTCTCGTGGATTTATTCCTGCTCGGAAGGATATGAGGAGCTACAGGCGCATTTTCGCTCGGAAGGGGCAACCACCGCGCTTTGCATTGAAATTCACTTTCTAAATAATCCACAAAACCTTCTGAAATGGCAAAGACAGAGGCACTATTTTTCAATACGAGAGCAAGCATTGGTCTGATCCAGAAGCGAACCCACTTTGGTTGTTGGTATTTTGCAGAGGCTTCTATTTCATCGACCAAATAAATATGGGTAGAAATGCCCAACTTTTGCAGCAGCAAGATATGAAGCAAAAACCAACAATCGGCTCCACAAAGAATGAACCAATCCTTTCCTTTAGAACGAATATCTTTTGAAAAAATAATCCAAATAGCAAAGATCAGAAAATCCAATATGGAACCTGACAATGGAAATACGCGCTTTATGCCATAACCACTGGCATCAGGGTGCAAAACTAACTTTGTATCCCCAGAGGCCTTCTTAATAGCGTTAAATGAGATTGAACGGCGAAATTTTCGAGTTAAGACGAAAGCTAGTCGCTCATGGATCGAACGAAGTATCTGAACAGCAACCCCATTATTCCCATTGCCTCCTTCCAATAGAGGGGGAGCGTCTGTATAAAATACCCAATTACGATGAAGCATTAGGCTCTTAACCCTTTCTAGCAAAAATGTAAAGTGAGGACCCCCAAAATTGAACTCGTTGGCGAGAGGCCATCCAAACAAGTTGGGTCAAGATCATCTGCGCTAATCGCATGAGTGGCGTTTTCCAAGCAGCGCCATGGTAAAGTCCTGGAATGGCATCGTCGCAAAAACGAACATCTTGGAAACCTTCCAATCGGCATAAAACGCGCAGGCAAGTCGTTGTATATGCCCATACATGAGTGATATCGTTGTAGAGATTTAAGCCAACCAACGGGCTGTCTGCATTTGGGCCACGTAGAACGAGAACTCCACTTGGCTTCAGTCGTGATGACGCAATTCGCAGAAAATCCCGAAACCGCTCGCGGGAAATGTGCTCATAGAAATCCAGAGCAATGATGGCGTCGAAGGTGCATTCCGAAAATCGATTTGCCAAATCGGCGACAGAATCACCGTAGACAATTCTAGGCGTGATTTGTCCAGCCAAGGTCGCCTCTTTTTCCGAAAAATCGCTTCCATGTAAATTGCTAAAACAATGATTTTGCAGCCATGCTTGAAGAAGCCCAGGACCAGTTGCTGCCTCGTAAATCATGCAGTCGCGATTACTTGGCAGCTGGGCTAAGAGAATACGGTCATAAATGTGCGCGCTTTCTGCCGCCATGCGTCTGACATCGGAAATTCCTTTGATGCCGCGAGCTTGCGATTGGTTGTTGTAGTAGGTTGAGCCGTCAATCATTGGAAATGGGGAGCTGGGATTTGAATCTTATAACTTTAGCAGGCACTCCGGCTGCTATTGCGTTGGAAGGAATATCTTTCAAGACAACAGATCCCGCGCCGATGACCACATTGTCTCCGATTGTTACTGGACCTACAACCGTTACATTTATTCCAATCCATACATTATTTCCTATGGTGACAGGGCCTGCCGTTGATTCGTAGGTGATTGGGTCGTGGGAAGCGCTAACGATGGTTAACTGATTAGAACAAAAAAGCCTATCTCCAATATTGATCGGGAACCAGTCATAAAAGTGGCAGAAGTGTCCAAGAGTGCAGTCATTACCGAATCGCAGATTCCTTCCATTTAAATAAAAAAAATTGTCTCCAACTGAAAGTTTTGAGCTGAAAGCTATTCCGCTGATTCGGAGGAAAGCTTCCCGAGCCATTTCAATGGGACGAAAGTTGGGTGAACAAGAAAGTAAGTTATACAAAAAAGTGAGCATGCGTCGTTTGATGGCCAGTGACGCAGCGCGCGTTCCACGGAATAATAAAATATTTTGTCTATTCATTAATTGTGCTGTAAGGATCTATAAAGACCTCGACCTTGCATAATACACTGTCTGTAATTGAATAAAAGACCAGCAACAAGTGTCGCAAGTGGAAGCCCTGTGGTCCCTAAAAATTTTGATGCCCAGAAACTGAAAAAAATCGAGCAAAATCCCGTGGCAATTGTTGTCCATACAAAGGGGTTCCTGCCTGCGGCGAGCACATAGTGTCCCCAAATCACAGTGCAACCTAAGAAGAGAATATCAATGGCCATGAATAGGCGAGTCTCGTGATCAATGAAGTCTGTCTTGCGAAGCAAGACTTCTGAAGCCCATGGACTTAAAAAATAAAAAGTTAAAGTGGTAAGTGATGCCAGCATGCTAGTGCGCAGGATTGTTCGCTTCATATTCGCCTTTGCTTCCACAAAATCTCCTGCACCAAGCGCTCTGGTAAAAAACGGTAACTGATTTAGAGTGAATTGCATAGCCAGCAAATTGCAAGCCATCGCTATTCGCTGCGCCAGGTAAAAAGGGGCTACTTTTTCGGGTCCGAGCAGCATGCCGAGCAAAGGTGCTTGCGCTGTATAAACAAGCGAACCAAATACATTCACCCCGCCCACCGGTAAAGCGGCTTTGAGCAGTCGTTTAAAACTTCCCTGTGGGGAACGGATAACCTTTGCTTCCAGCATGGCTGCCGTGGTCGCACGGCGCACTATATTTACGGAAAGCCAGTAGACTACGGAGGAAAGAGCAAAGCTCGCCCCCATGGCAACCAATCCCCAGCCTTTCCAAGCTGCGAAAGCCGCCCCGGTTCCGGCAATGAGTAGATAGAAACCTAAAAGGAAGCGGGTTTGATAAACCGCCCCGAGCCCGTTGAGAAATGACGATTGGCCTGCAGCAAGAATGAGCAGGCTCGATGCCGCAACCATGCCATACCAGCACCAGCGAACATCCTGCGTGCTAACCGGCACAAGGCTGCCTACTCGGCTGAATACTTCGAAGGCGACAATGCCAATTACCAGAGCCGCTCCAGCAAGGGCACGGTAGAGAGTGCGGGTGAGCAGAAAAAGCTGCGCTACACCTGACCATCCAGGCGCAAGTTGGAGAAAGTCATCCTTCGCCATGGTGCTAGAATTAGCGCCCAGAGTAAAAGCAGCTTGGCGAGCGATTGCAAAGCCAAAGCCCAAGTCAAGCATGCTAATAATCGAAACCAAACTCTGGAATGCGAACCATATCCCTGCTTCATCAGGAGAAAGGTGTTGCGTCACCACCGGGATTAGTAACAGTGCCACCAATACCCCAACCCCCTGCTGGAAGAGTCCGGCAAGGGCACCAATCCGAGCAGGATGTTGCTTTACCTGCAATTTTAAATATTGGAGCACAAACTACGATACCGCTCTCTGTGGTTCTAATGCAAAAGGTGAAAGCACTGCCAGATTTGCCAGTGTGGCACAGAAAACCAAAGCAACGGTGTTATAAACTCCACCCCCTCCAAGAATGTAAGGGGGAATCATGGAAACACAGAAAAGCAGACACACGAAGAGAGTATCGTAAGTAATATTTTTAGAATCTTTCGCCATTTTAAGAATTTTCGTCATGGAGACGATAAACCCAATAAATACTAATATATATAAGATGGTTCCAACCAAACCAATCGTTATTAATAAATCTGTTGCAATGTTATGGGTCGCCCCGCGTCGCAACGCAACATCCATAGCTCCAAAATACCCTTGCAATTTAATCACCACCAAATCCCGCTCTGTAAAAGCATAAACGCCGCGGCCTATCAAAAACTTTCTGCTGTTAGATTTCCATTCATCAAAGGCACGCGTCGCCAACAACCATCGCCATTCGCTAGAGTTATCAATATCACTTTTGGCTTCAGGCATATCCATTCCTGGTATCATCGCAAGACTTCGCTGTAAGCCATAAGGCACATAATCTCTATCGGTTTCATACGCCACCCGCGCACCGACGATAAGAAATACAAAAAACAAGAAAATCACTGCAACGGCGGCAATTTTCTTTCTAACTAATAGGCAAACAATAACCAACAATGCCGTGATGGCAATTGTCGCTCGCCCCATACTTAAAAGACTTCCGACGATTCCAAGGATAAGTAATAAAAACCAGAAAAGTTTTTGAGTGCCCTCATTCACGCTTTTATTGCCGGAAGTAAGCATGGCGATACCGAAAAGAGCAACCAGAGGTGATAATCCACGCAGGGCAAAAACATTATCTGTGAGGTTTAAAACGGGAATGTAGAGCGCAGATGCCGAAATCATTTCACCAGTCACTAAATCTCTTTCTCCAGCACCGAGAAAAAACGACGAGTAGGCTCGCAGAATAATGTTGAAAGTGATCCCGAAGAGAAAAATTAACCCAATCCAAGCATGGGGCTTTTTAATTGCGGGTATAAATCGGATGAAGCGAGTGGTCGTCCAGATAATCGCGAAGGGTGACCAAAATGAAAAATACTGCTTTGCAAGGTTTCCTAATGCGACCACAATCTCCGGCGATGGGTAATAGTAAGTTACATATGCATGAACTAAAAGGTAAAGTGTAAATATAAGGAATGCCTTATCGAACAAAATAAATGCTTTATAAACTATTTTTTCACTTGGTGCGGGTGTGGTTTTTTTCCAAAAGTTCGAAAGAATGAATCCTCCTGCGAGCAAAATAGCAACATGCTCGGCATCCAATGCAGGCCCCATCGGTTGAATCCTAACCCCAAAACTTGCTATGGCTAACGAGATAAAAATCCAATATTTATTGATAACTAGTGCATAAAAAGCACCGAGGACTAGCGCGGAAGAAAGCCCCAAGTTAAAATAATTTCCCTCAGCAACCTTGGC
>Ga0247833_1007609_pt1 | contig 11356 bp, 10 predicted proteins | sample LaCruzMarch2015__7_FD_187117 | JGI IMG/M metagenome (GOLD analysis project Ga0247833, IMG submission 187117) | Freshwater microbial communities from meromictic Lake La Cruz, Castile-La Mancha, Spain - LaCruzMarch2015_8m | ecosystem: Environmental > Aquatic > Freshwater > Lake | place: Spain...
TCGCTGGCGCAACGCCTGCGGACACTCTGGTGAACGCCGGTCTGCTGCGCTCGCCGTCGAAGAACCTCTTCGTCGACAAGGACGGCAAGATCTGGACGAGCACGACGGCCTGCACCGGCGCCGTCGGCGCAGCCGCCTGATCCCTGACACCCACTGATCGAGAGAGGGTCGGGCCTTCGGGCCCGGCCCTCTGTCGCGTCTGCGCACCTTCGGCATCGTTTGACGGAGTCTTGAACAGGATGACGCTCAAGTTGCGGTGAGTGGAAGCCGAAACACTTTCTGCGTCTGAGCAGCGGGTTCGCTCGTGCAGGCGTTCCGAACCCTCACGGAAGGACCTGAACATGGACACTCATATCGCAGAGGTGGCCCCGGCCGCCAAGAAGGACAAGGGTTTCACCCTCGTCGAGCTCCTCATCGTCATCGTCATCCTCGGCATCTTGTCGACGGTCACGGTGTTCGCGGTGCGTGGCATCACCAACAAGGGCCAGACCAGCGCCTGCGCCGCCGACAAGGCGACGCTGGCCACCGCGTCAGAGGCGTACTTCAGCCAGTACGGCACCGCCACCATCGCCACCGGCGTCTACGGCGTGGGCGCGTCTGCCACGGCCACCCCGGCTGGCGTCGACGCGGTCGGCACCGTCATCGGTAGCACCGGTGGCACGGTCGTCATCACCGCCGGCGTGGCTGGTGCCGGTAACCGGAGCAACACCGCAGCGATCGGCGTGCCGGTCGTGACCCCCGCTGTCACCTGGCTCGCTGGCGCCACGCCTGCGGACACTCTGGTGAACGCCGGTCTGCTGCGCTCGCCGTCGAAGAACCTCTTCGTCGACAAGGACGGCAAGATCTGGACGAGCACGACGGCCTGCACCGGCGCTGTCGGCGCACTCGCCTGATCCCCGACATCCACTGATCGACCGAGGGTCGGGCCTGCGGGCCCGGCCCTCTGTCGCGTCTGTGGGCAGAACCGCCAACGCTCTTCGGCTACCAGTGCCCCCGGCCGCCGAACGCCGCTCGGCTGGTCAGCGCACGAGCTCCATGCGCAGGCCGGTGCTGTCCCAGTTCGGGTCCATCGGGAGCCGGTTCACGGCTCGACCTGATGCCCTCCGGGCGGTCCACAGCAGTGCTGCGGCCTGGACGACGTGTAGCTGGGCGGCGCCCGCAGGGGGCGACGTGGTGATGACGTCCTCGACGCCGGGGAGCTTGTTGCGCAGCAGCGTCAGGCGCTCGAGGACGCCGTCGTGCTGGTAAGGCGAGCTGACCACCGGCCGATCCCCGTTGATCATGTACATGCTCAGCTCGGGGTGGGCGGCGAACCAGTTCCGTTGATGGAACGGCTCGAACTGCTGCTCGGCCTCCTGGAGCCAGCGGAACCGCCGAAGGTCGTCCTTGGTGAGCCACGGCTCGAGCCGGAGCGCCGCGGCACGGTTGGGTGCACGCAGGGCCTTCCTCGAGGGCACCGGACGGATCGCGACCAGGCGCGGCCAGCCGATCATGTCGCGGGCCTCGGCGTCGCAGGGGCGGTAGGGCTCGGTCGGCTCGTCGTAGAAGCCGACCGGGGCGAAGATCGCCGCCGCGTCGAACTTGGGCTTGTAGTCGAGGACCTCCATGAGCGTCGGCAGCACCAACGCCTCCTCGACGATCACGGTCACCGCAGCGAGCCGACCCGGCAGAACGAGCCAGCCACCAGGGCATGGCACGACACCCGCGAGCATCTTGTACGGGATGCCCTTGATCGCAGACATGGGATCAGCGGCTGGCGAGCGGCTGTGGGCCGCCCACGAACTGGCCGGAGCCCGTCGAGGCGGACTGGCCGGAGGCCAACGTGGCCTGGGCCTGCATCTGCGACTTGGCGGTCGCCGCGAGCGTCATGATCTCCTTGGGGTAGGCGCTGATCTCGGCGGCGGTGTCGAAGCTGATCATGCCGCTCGCCACGAGGCGGGCGAGGTCCATCTCGATGGTCTGCATACCGTCCTGCTGGCTCGAGATCATCACGTTGCGGAGCTGGCGTGTCTTGCCCTCGCGGAGCAGGTTGCGCACTGCTTCGTTGCACATGAGGACCTCGTACGCGGCCACACGACCGCCGCCCTCGGCGGGCAGGAGGCGCTGGCTGATCACGCCCTGGAGTGCACCGGCGAGCTGGATCTGAATCTGGTCGCGCTTTTCGGCGGGGAAGACGTCAACGATGCGGTCGAGTGCCTGGGCCGCGTCGTTGGTGTGCAGGGTGGCGAACACCAGGTGACCGGTCTCGGCCAGCGTCAGGGTGATCGAGATCGAGTCGAGGTCGCGCATCTCACCCAGGAGCACGACGTCCGGGTCTTCGCGGAGCGCGCTGCGGAGGCCGTCGGTGAAGCTGTTCACGTCGGCGCCCACCTCACGCTGGTTCACCATCGCCATCTTGTGGCGGTGCAGGTACTCGATCGGGTCCTCGATCGTCAGGATGTGGCAGGGCTTGGTCTCGTTGATCCGATCGACCATTGCGGCGAGCGTCGTGCTCTTGCCGGACCCGGTGGGGCCCACCACGAGCACGAGGCCGTAGGGCCGGTTCAGTAGGTCGGTGCAGGCCTGCGGGGTGCCCAGTTCCTCGAGCGCACGCACCCGGGACGGCACGACGCGCAGGGCGAGGGCGTACGAGCCGCGCTGGTTGAATGCGTTGGCCCGGAAGCGACCGAGTTCGCGTACGCCGAACGAGAAGTCCACCTGCTTGTCGGTCTCGAGTTCGGCCCGGTGGTGATCGGCGAGCAGGGACAGGACCATGCGCTCGGTGTCGTGGGGCTCGAGCAACGGCACGCCCTCGAAGGGGACGAGCACGCCGTCACGTCGCACTGTGGCAGGACGACCCGACGTGATGTGGAGGTCACTGGCGCCGGCAGCGACGGTGGCCTTGAGGTAGCTGAGGAGCGTGGGGTCTGGATTGGACATGGGGCTAACCTCGCTGGCGTTCGACGCTCTGGGAGCGCTGGTGTGGTGAAGGGCGAATTGTCTGTGTGGATCGTCGTGGTGCTGGCGGGTCTGTACGGCCTGTTGATCGGTTCGTTCCTCACCGTGGTCACCGACCGGGTGCCCCGGGGGCTCTCGATCGTGGCCCCCCGTTCCAGGTGCGGCGCCTGCGGCGCCACACTCGGTCCGATCGACCTCGTACCTGTGGTGAGCTGGGTGGTCCTGCGAGGCAGGTGCCGCCGTTGTCGTACAGATATCGGCAAGGAGGCGGTGCTCCTTGAGTTGGGAACAGCGGGATTGTTCATCGCGATGGCCCTGCACTTCGAGGGCGTGTGGGTGACGATCGCGTTCTGCGTCCTCTCGGCCGGCCTGCTCGCCCTCAGCATCATCGACCTGCGCACCAAGCGGCTGCCCCGCGAGATCACGTACGTCACCTTCGCCCTCGGCGTCCCCTTCCTGGTGATCGCAGCGCTGGTGCAGGACGAGCCGCGACGCATCGCCACCATGGTTGGCGGGGCGGTGCTCGCGCTGGCGTTCATGTGGATCGTCTACGCCGTCAGCCGTGGCGGGATGGGCGACGGAGATGTCCGCCTTTCGCCGCTGCTGGGCGCCTACCTCGGCTGGCTCGGCCTGCCCTACGTGGCAGTCGGCCTGTTCCTGGGGTTCCTGTTCGGGGCCGTCGTGGGGGTCGTCGGCATGTCGGTCGGCAAGGCCGGCCGCAAGACCGCCATCCCGTTCGGCCCGTTCCTCGCGCTGGGCACGATCGTCACGGTGTTCGCCGGTCGGCCGATCATCGACGCCCTGTGGGGCTGAACTGCTTGCCGGATTACTTGCCGAACTACTTGCCGAGTTACTTGCCGAGTTACTTGCCGAGTTACTTGCCGAGTTACTTGCCGAGTTACTTGGTGGTGCCGAGCACGCCGTACATGGCCGACACGAGTGCCATGGCGACGAAGCCCACGATCGCTCCGACGAAGATGATCATCAGCGGTTCGAACATCGCAGTGAACTTCTGGATGCGTCCGCCGAGCTCACGGTCGAAGTAGACGCTCGCCACCTCGAGTTGCTGGTCGAGCGTTCCGGTCTCTTCGCCGACCTTGAACATCTGCCGGGCGGCTCCGGGGAACAGGCCGCTGGCGTTCAGGGGCTTGGCGAAGCCACCGCCCTCGAGCATCACCTCTTGCGCTGCCTCGAGCTTGGTGGCGTAGACCGTGTTGTCGAGCGCGTCGACCGTGGTGCGCAACGCTTCCGGCAGCGGGACGCCTGCCTTCACCATCGCGCCGAGGATGCGGCAGAACCGCTCGAGCACCGAGTACTCGATGATTCCCTTCACGACGGGGATCTTCAGCAGGACGCGATCCTTGAACGGCTTGCCGCTCGGGCGCTTGAACATCCAGTAGAGGAAGCTGCCGACGATGAGGGCCACCGTGATCGGGATGTACACCAGCGTCGAGAACAGCGTCGCGACGCCGAGCAGCATCCGTGTGGCGAGCGGGAGGTCGGCGCCCAGCTCCTCGAAGAGCGGCTTGAACTTCGGGAGCACGTACCCGGCCAGGACGGCGACGGTCATCAACGCCAACACCATGACCACCATCGGGTACGACATCGCCGCGACGACCTTCGACCGCGCCTCGATCTCGCGCTCGAGGTACCCGGCGAGGCTCTCGAGCGCCTCGTCGAGCTTGCCGGTCAGCTCCGACGACTGCAGGATGCCCATGTAGTACTTCGGGAAGGCCTCCGGGTGTTTGGCTGCCGCTGCGCTGAGGGTGCCACCGTTGCGGAGGTCCTCCATCATCGAGGTGACGCAGCGTCGGAGCGCCGCGTCGGTCGTCTCGTCACCGATGATCTCGAGCGCTTCGGTGATCGAGATGCCGGCCTTCACGAAGACGGCGAGCTGACGCGTGAAGTGCATCAGCTCCTTCTTCTTGACCTTGCTCTGCGACAACTCGAACTGCAGCGCTCCTCGCTTCTCGTCGAGCTTGACGGGATAGAGGTTCTTGTCGAGCAGCGCGATGCGAGCATCACCGATCGTGTCGGCCCTCTGAACGCCGTTGACGGTGGCGCCAGCGGTGTCGATCGCTGCGTAGGTGAACTTGGGCATGATGGTTCCTCGTACGACGATCAGTGGGCGAACAGGGTCTTGATGACTTCGGGTACGGTCGTGACGTCGTTCTCAACGAGAGCCATGGCCTCGCGGAGCATCGTGCGCATACCTTGCGCGACAGCGAGACGCCGGAGTTCCTCAGTGGTGGCCCAGCCGACGATCAGTCGGCGGAGCTCGGGGGTGATGCGGAGCAGCTCGTACACGCCGATGCGGTCGCGGTAGCCGGTGCCGGCGCAGTAGTTGCAGCCTGCGCCCCGCACGAACTCGCTCTTGTCGCTGCCGCCGCTGTGCTGCTTGAACAACGCAAGCTCCTCGGCGCCGGGCGTGTACGTCTCGCGGCACGAGTCGCAGATGCGGCGCAGGAGACGTTGGCCGATGACCCCGACGACGGACGAAGCGATCAGGAAGGCCTCGATGCCCATGTCGAGGAAGCGGTGGAGCGCGGCCACACTGTCGGTGCCGTGCAACGACGACAGCACGAAGTGGCCGGTGAGGGCCGACTGAATGGCGATGCGCGCCGTGTCGGCATCACGGATCTCACCCACCAGAATCACGTCGGGGTCCTGACGGAGGATGGCCTTGAGACCCGTGGCGAAGGTGAGGCCGGCCTGCGTGTTCGTCTGGATCTGGTTGATGCCGGGGAAGACGTACTCGACGGGGTCCTCGACGGTCGTGATGTTCTTCCCGCCCGAGTTGATCTCGAGCAGCGACGCGTAGAGCGTGGTGGTCTTGCCGGCACCGGTCGGCCCGGCGCAGATGACCATGCCGAACGGCGAGTGGATCATCTTCGAGTAGTGGAGGTACGTCTCTCGCGGGAAGCCCAACTGGTCGAGGCCGATCATCGAGCGGCCCTTGTCGAGGATTCGCATGACGATCTTCTCGCCGAAGACCGTGGCGACCGAACCGACGCGCACGTCGACGTCCTTGCCGTCGATGTTCATCGAGAACTGGCCGTCCTGTGGACGCCGCTTCTCGACGATGTTCATGCCGCTCATGATCTTCAGGCGGCTGATCAGGGCTGCGTGGACGCCGATCGGCAGGCTGAACGCCTCGACGAGGTTGCCGTCGATGCGGAACCGGATGCGCAGCTTCTCGTCGAGCGGCTCGACGTGGATGTCACTCGTGCGGTCGCGCATCGCCTGGCTGACGATGCGGTTCACGAGCTGGATGACGGGCGCCTGGTCGTCGAGGTTGACGATCTCGGCTGCCTTGTCTGCCTGGTGGCGCTGATCGTCGACGAGGTCGAACGCCTGCACGAGCCGATCGATGTCGGCATCGGCACGGAAGGTTCGTCCGATGAAGGTGCGGATCGTCGGCGGATCGGTGATCTTCCACAGGACCGGTCGGGCGATCAGTGCCTCGGCGGCGCTCCGCCGCTCGGGCGTTGCGTCGGCGATCAGGACGACGACCCTGCCGTTCTCCTCCCCGATCGGCACGACGCAGAGCGTGCGGGCCGACTGCTCGGGCAGGACGCCGGTGCGGTCCTCGTCGAAGGTGATGCCACGGGTGTCGGCCACCTCGAGATCGAATACCTTGCCGAGCGCAGCTGCCACCTCGTGGCGGGCCGCTCCCATCCGGGTGAGGACGAGGTCGCAGAAGGAGAGGACGTCGCCGTTCGCCTGCTGGAGCGCAGTGGCGAGCTTCTCCGGGGTGAGTTGCTCGGTGTCGACGAGAAGCTGGCCGATGCGCATGCACTCGGCCGCGTAGGCCCCCGGGGCCGGCTCAGCGGACTCGCGCGGCGCCGTAGCGACTGCCGTCGACCCTGCGTTGTCCTTGCTCTTGAAGAGTGCCATGTGACCGTTTCTCGCCAACGGGCAGCTCGGCTTCGCGACGGTCAGTGTGTCGTGAAGACCGAGTCCGCTTCAGGGGATTCGTAGGAGGCGTACGCGCTGCTGGTGTTGCCGGCTGCAGCGTTCGCTGATGAGGCCGGTGATGCCGGCGGGACGTAGGGGGCGAGGAAGAGGAGCTGACGCTCCAGCTCGTCGAGTCGCTCGAGTTGCACGGCGGTGCTGACGTCGACGGCGTCGCTGACGAGCTCCTCGATCCGAGACAGGCGCACTGCCGAGTGGTCGAGGTTCTCCTGGGTGGTGGTGACCAAGCGGTCGATCTCGATGCGAACCAGGGTGGCTTCGCCCACGGCGTGGTCGACCCGCTGGCGGAACTCGTCGAGCACCGACTCGTCGAGCGTGCCCACGCGGGCAGCGATCTCCGTGAGCCGGGCGTCGTTGTCGTGCATGGCGTTCTCGACGTCGATCACCCGTCGTGAGATCGCGACGATCGCTTCGTCGAAGCCGCTGGCGGTGCGTCCGAGCACCGCCTCGAGCTCGGCGACCTTGCGACCCTGCTCTTCTTTGATCCGGCCTTCGAGCGCCAGCGACCGGTCGACGCCACGCGACTCGCTCGCGTCGATCTTGGACTGGATCGTGATGGTGCGCTCGTGCAACTGGGCGGCGAGGCCTTCGATCGTCAGGGTCAGGTCGCGGTGCATCGCGTTCAGGTGGCCGTCGATCGTCTGGACAGCCTGCTGGTCGCCGTGCTCGATGCGCTGTACCAGGGCCTCGGCCGTATTGATGACCCGGAGCCCGAGGGACGTGCCCTGTTCGTCGAGGCGGCGATCTGCGGCCACCAGCTCGTCGAGGCGGTTCCGCACCTCGCCGAAGGAACGCTCGATGTCGGTGCGGACGGTCTGCCTGATCTCCAGCATCGTCTCGTTGTCGACGCCTGGAGCGCCATCCACCTGGTCGAAGCGCTGCTGGACGTACTGCTCGAGCTCGAGGAAGCGTCGATGCTGCTGGGCGGAGAGGTCGGTGAAGCGCTGTTCGGCGGCCTGGCGTTGCTGGTCAACACCCTGTTGCAGGGCGTCCATGCGCTGGTTCATGGCCGTGAAGTACCGACTGAGCTGCTGTTCGACCGCGCCAAGGATGGCCGTGGCAACGTCCTCGAGCGGGTTGGCGCTCGGTGGCCTGAGAGTCTGTTCCACCGTCACCCGGGTGACTGTCCTGGCGGGGGGTGCCCCTGTCACGCATCTCGGTCTGCCGTGATCAGTTATCGGTCGTTTCTTGATTTGAAGCAGAGGTTGCGGTGGTCGCCGGCGGTGTCGGCGTCGGGCCGCTCTGACGGCCATGATGCAGGGATGAAGGTCCATGTGGTCGACGGCACCTACGAGCTGTTCCGGCAGCACTTCGGGCAGGCGCGCCACCACGAGACGCCGGGGGTGTATGCGGCGGCGGCCGGTGTGGTGGCCTCGACGCTGCAGCTCGTGGCCGACGGTGCGACCCACATCGGTGTGGCGTCCGATCACGTCATCGAGAGCTTCCGTAACGACCTCTGGGCGGGCTACAAGACCAGTGACGGGATGCTGCCCGAACTGCTCGCGCAGATCCCGGTGATGGAGCGTGCTCTCGAGGCAGCGGGGTTCACGGTCTGGGCCATGGTCGAGCACGAGGCCGACGACGCGCTCGCGGCGGCCGCCGCGGTCGCCGATGCCGACCCGCAAGTCGAGCAGGTCATCATTCACACGCCCGACAAGGACCTCGGTCAGTGCGTGCGGGGCACACGGGTCGTTCAGTACGACCGCCGGAAGAAAGAGATCCTCGACGAGACGGCTGTCGAGGCCAAGTTCGGCGTGCCTCCCGGCGCCATCGCCGATTACCTCGCCCTGGTTGGCGACTCGGCCGACGGGTTCCCCGGCCTCCCGGGCTGGGGCGCCAAGAGTGCCTCGACCGTGCTCGCCAGGTTCGGCTCGCTCGAAGAGATCCCGCCCAGCTCGGGCGACTGGGGCATCCCATCGCTGCGCGGCGCCGAGAAGCTCGCGGTCACGCTGCGCGACCAGATGGAGCTCGCCCTGCTGTTCCGGCGCATCGCCACGGTCGAGACCGACGTCGCCGTCGGGGCGGTCGACGACTGGCGCTGGGCCGGTCCCCGCCCGGAGTTCGAGGCCGTGGCCACCGAGATCGGTGCGCCAGGCCTGTGGTCGCGGGCCACGCAACTGGCAGCGCGTCGGGCCGGGCGCGCAACACCCGCTGAGTGAGGTGACGGCCAGGCGACCTGCGGCACACAGGCGACACCGTTGAAGGCTGCTACCTCCCGGTCCTGACCTGATTCCCGGCTACCCGTCGCACAGGGCCCGACCGTCACCTCACCCAGCGGGTGACACTGCGAAGGCTACCGGAACGTTGCGGTGGGCCGCTATCGTGCCCGCCACTCCTGTCCGTCCGTCACATGCTGACGGCGGCGGACGTGGGAGGGGTGCGAGAGCGGCCGAATCGGCACGCTTGGAAAGCGTGTGAGGGGCAACCCTCCGTGGGTTCGAATCCCACCCCCTCCGCCAGCGAAGCGCCCAGTGGTTCCGAGGTGCCCAACCAGGACAGCCGGCAATCAATCCGCCATGAGTTCGTGCCCAACCCCAAGTGCAAGGAAGGTGGGTACCGCGCGCCGGTCTCGCGTGGCGAGCTGCAGTCCAGCCCGCTTCGCTGTGAGCCCGATCACGCCGTCGTAGACCGCTCCGCCAACCACGCCGGCGGATGCGAACATCGCCAGGAGAGCAAGGTGGTCGTCCGGCACCATCGGAATCGGGTCGCCGAATCGGTTGGCGATGATCGTTTGGGCGTCGGCGGCAGCGAGACGAGCATCTCCCGGGAGCCGAGTCAGAACCGAGTACGTCTCCAGTTGGGCGTGAGCTGCAAGCAGAACCGGTCGTGTGCCGACGTAACGAGAAACGATCTCGTGCGCGCGATGGCTGGTCACCACCAATGCAACTGCGACACTCGTGTCAACTGCGAGTGGGCTCATCGACGCACAGAGTCGATGATGTCGAAGACATCATCGTCACTGACTTCGGTGTCAGCGACTGCAACCAAGTGATCACCTCGCCGCTCGAGCCGAGCTGTTCGTCCGCCTGGCGACACATGAAGTCCGTCGCCGTACAGGCTGATATCGACAATGCTGCCAGGTGTGAGGCCGAGCCGCTCTCGCATCGGTTTCGGAACAACGATCCGCCCCACATCGTCGACCTTCGATTTCATAGGGAAGACACTACCAACACGCTCCCAGTCGATCGCTACCGTCATGACGGAGAGTTCGAAAGAGCATGGAAGACTGCCGCGATGGACCGGCCCGATCACGCTCACGCCATGCGGCGAGCGCTGCAGGAAGCCGTGGCCGCCGAGATGCACGGTGACGTGCCGGTGGGTGCGGTGGTCGTCCGTCATGGCGAGATCATCGCTGCCCGTCACAACGAGCGCGAGCTCACGGGTGACCCGACGGCACATGCCGAGGTGCTCGCGCTGCGCGACGCGGCGGTCGCCGTCGGTCACTGGCGGCTCGACGACTGCACGTTGTACGTCACCCTCGAGCCGTGCGCGATGTGCGCGGGGGCCATCGTCAATGGGCGGGTTGCCTCCGTGGTGTACGGCGCCGAGGACCCGAAGGCGGGCGCCGTCCGCAGCCTGTTCGAGATCGCTGACGATCCGCGCCTCAACCACCGAGCGGCGGTCGAGCGTGGCGTTCTCGCCGACGAGTCGGCGGCGCTCCTGAAGGCCTTCTTCGCCTCGCGGCGTGGTCGATCAGCGGTTCCCGCCGCCGATGAGCCGCCGGAACCCGCCTGACCGCGCCGGCTCGTCCTCGGGCACCGGGGGTGCGGTGGGGATGCTGTCGTTCGATGACGGCGCGGCGAACGCCGGCGCGCCCGTCCAGGGTGCCGGTGCCGGGGCCGGAGCCGGTGCCGGAGCCTGCGGCGGGGTTGCCAGGGGCGGCGGCGCCGGTGGCGCTGGGCGCTGCGGAGCGATGGGCAGCGTCGGTGTTCCCATCGGCAGCGTGGGTTCGCCGAGCGACGGCGGGGGTGCCGACGGCGCCATCGGCGCGGGCTGACGGTGCACGTGCTGGTCGACGACCTCGTCGTTGCGCGTCGCTGCTTCGATGCCGGCCAGTGCCAGGTCGATGGCGCGGTGGATCTCGGTCTCGGCCGGAGCAGTCGTGGTCGCACGAGGAGCCACCGTGCCGGCCTGCCACGAGGGTGCGGGCGTCGGCGCAGGCGCTGGGGTGTGCGCTGGGGTGTGCGCTGCGGTGTGCGGGGGTCCGACGGGAGAAGCGACCTTCGCGAGGATGCTGCTCAGGTCGAGGTCGGCCATCAGGTCGTGCAGGGGCGCTGCAGCGGGTGCGGGAATCGACGGTCGTCCCGCCAGCACCAGCGCAGGGACGGGCGTGTCACCGACCCCGCCATCAGTCATCGTCGGATCGTCGATCTGTGCGACCGGCTCGAGCGACCGCAGCCACACCGGCTCCGGGTCGGCGATCCATCCCCCGACGGGAGCATCG
>Ga0247833_1007610_pt1 | contig 11356 bp, 5 predicted proteins | sample LaCruzMarch2015__7_FD_187117 | JGI IMG/M metagenome (GOLD analysis project Ga0247833, IMG submission 187117) | Freshwater microbial communities from meromictic Lake La Cruz, Castile-La Mancha, Spain - LaCruzMarch2015_8m | ecosystem: Environmental > Aquatic > Freshwater > Lake | place: Spain...
TCCACCAGTGCAACCAATTGCTAGAGTTAAATACTTTCTTCCTTCGGCTATGAAACCAATAGCCATGGTTTCAAAGAGTGATTGATACTTACCTAGAAATTCCTGGACATTATCGTTGTTTAAAACAGCATCACTAACGGGCTTGTCTAAACCAGAAAGTGGCCGAAGCTCTGGTACCCAATGAGGGTTAGATATGAATCTGCAATCAACAACTAGGTCTGCATCAACTGGAATTCCGTACTTATAACCAAATGAGAGAATATTCACTCTTAAGTCTGTATCTGAATCTTCGTGGAAGTAATCAGCAATCTTCTTTTCTAGCTGATGAATATTCAATGCTGAGGAATCGATTATCAAATCAGCGGCATCACGAACCTCCCGTAATCTTTCGCGCTCTTTTGCAATTCCATCCAAGATTCGATCTGATCCTTGAAGTGGATGAGGGCGCCTAGTAGATTCAAATCTTCTTACTAAAGCATCATCTGCTGCATCTACAAACAGAATTTTTCTGGCAATACCTTGTTCGGCTAAATCAGAGAGAGATTTAGTTAAATCGTCAAAAAATGCACGTCCTCTGATATCGACAACGACAGCCACTTTTTTTACCGACACAGTTACTAGTTCAATTAGATTGCCAAGCAAAGCTGGTGGCATATTGTCAACAACATACCAACCAAGATCCTCCAAAGAATGTGCAACGGTGGATCTTCCGGCACCACTCATGCCGGTAATTATCAGGATCTCGGTATCACCTTTCATGCCAATATCTTGCTATACCTGTCAAGCATCCAATATTTCTCCAGTTTGCATGTCAATATTTAAAGGTAAATCCTGACTGTTGATTTGATCGATAATCGTCTTAGCCATTTTTTTACCAATCCCAGGCACGACAGCAAGTTCATCAATAGTCGCAGCTTTAAGGGCCGATACTGATCCAAAATGAGATAGCAAAGATTTACGTCTGATTTCACCTAGTCCGGCAACCTCATCGAGTAAGGATTCAAGCATTACCTTAGAGCGTTTACTCCTATGGAAATTGATTGCAAACCGATGTGCCTCATCTCTTAATTTCTGTAGCAAATAGAGAGCTTCGCTATGTCTTGGAAAAATAACCGGTTCACTGCTATTTGGTAACCACACTTCTTCGAGTCTTTTCGCTAGCCCGCATATTGCAACATCTGTAATCCCTAATTCCTGTAATGCTTTAGCCGCTGCATTAACTTGTGGCTTACCACCATCTACAACTACAAGTTGAGGAGGATATGCAAATCTTGGCCGTTGCCCTCCTTGCGAAGTAGCCTCGGCAATATCAATAACTTTTTCATCTAAATATCGCTTGAATCGGCGAGTAATCACATGATGCATCGCTCTTGTATCGTCAAAACCAGCTTCATCTGAAATAGAGAATCTTCGATAGTCACTCTTTTTTGGTTGTCCATCCTCAAACACAACCATTGAAGCCACCATGCTGGTTCCTTGGATATTTGAAATATCAAAGCATTCAATTCTAAGGGGCAACTCTGCCAACTCTAGTTGCTCTGCGATTTCAGCTAACGCAGAGCCACTTACAGCAGCATCATTTGCTCGTTTGCTTAAGTACTGAATCAATGATTGATGCGCATTTCGTTTAACCGTTTGTATAAGGTCAAACTTTTCACCGCGCTGTGGTTCTATTAAAGCAACATTTGTACCTCGCTGTTTGCTCAGCCATTCCTCAAGCACTTTCGAATCCTCTGGTAAATGATCCACTAAAATTTCAGATGGCGGCTTGTTATCTGCATATATTTTTCCAAGCATGGCCGAAATGATTCCTTCATCCTCAACCAAGTTTGCCCGGTCTACTATCCACGATCTTGAGCCAGTTATTCGGCCAGCAGTAATAATGAATTGTGATAAAGCAGCGTGTGTTATCTCTTCATGAATTGCTAGAACGTCCGCATCAATATTTTCATTCAAAAATCGATCAGTTGATTCAAATGCCTTATTTACGGCTTCTAGTTGGTCGCGCAACTTTGCTGCTTTTTCGAATTCTTCAGCAGCTGATGCAATATTCATTTCATTCTCTATGCGGGCAGATATTTCCTCTGGGGATTTTTCTAAGAAGCTAACTAAATTATTTGCTAAGTTACGATGTTCATCTGGACTTACCCAATTAACACATGGTGCAACACATTTACCAATATCTCCCAGTAAACACTGCCGCTTAGTTCTTACCGCAGATTGAAAGTTTGATTCACTGCAAGTGCGAACAGGATATATTTTAATTAGAGTCTCAAATGTACTCCGCAATGCCCATGCATGAGAGTAAGGTCCAAAATATCGAACTCCTGGAATTTTCTTGGATCTGGAAATAAACAATCTTGGAAATTCAGATTTTAAATCTATAGCTAAATGAGGATATGACTTATCATCTTTGAACTGCACATTGAAATCTGGGCTGTACTGCTTAATCCAAGTAAACTCTAATTGAAGTGCCTCGACCTCTGTTTTTACTAAGGTCCAATCGACTCGCACAGCAGTGTTTACCATTTTTCTAGTTTTAATCTGTAAATTGCTTCCAAAGTATGAATTGAGTCGATTCTTTATATTTTTTGCTTTTCCAACATAGATTACCTTTTCATCTTTATCAAAAAAACGATAGACACCAGGATCGGTAGGTAAATTAGTCGGGCGATAACTCTGTGGGTCAGCCATAACTTACTTCTTTAATACTTGAGCTAAAAACTTTCCAGTGTAGCTCTTGCTGTTTTTTACAATATCTTCAGGTCGTCCTTCAGCCACTACTAATCCACCACCTGAGCCACCCTCTGGACCTAAATCAATAACCCAATCTGCAGATTTAATAACATCCAAATTATGCTCAATGACGATTACAGTATTTCCAGTATCAACCAACCTATTTAAAACAAGAAGTAATTTACGAACATCTTCAAAATGCAAGCCAGTAGTTGGCTCATCTAACACATAAATAGTTCTTCCAGTTGATCTGCGTTGTAATTCAGTCGCTAGTTTTACTCTCTGAGCCTCTCCTCCTGAAAGTGTCGGTGCAGATTGGCCTAATCTGACATATCCAAGACCGACATCACACAATGTTGTTAGAAACCTTGCTATAGCTGGGACTGATTCAAAGAACTTACTAGCTTCTTCTATTGGCATATCTAAAACTTGTGCAATTGTTTTTCCCTTGTAATGCACCTCTAAAGTTTCTCGGTTATACCTAGCCCCATGACAAACCTCGCATGGAACATAGACATCAGGCAAAAAATTCATCTCAATAGTTATCGTTCCGTCACCAGAGCAATTCTCACATCGGCCGCCTTTTACATTGAATGAAAATCTGCCTTGCTGGTAACCACGAACTTTTGCTTCACTCGTTTCGGCAAAAAGGGCTCTTACTTTGTCAAAGACTCCGGTATAGGTTGCTGGGTTCGATCTAGGCGTTCTGCCAATAGGTGATTGATCAACATGAACAACTTTGTCTAATTGATCAAGTCCAGTAATGGTTCGATGGCGCCCAGGAACAATTCTGGCTCCGTTTAACTTGTTAGCAAGTACTGAATATAAAATATTGTTGACTAGGGTTGATTTACCCGATCCACTTACTCCGGTAACAGCTACAAAAGCTGCAAGTGGAAAGGTCACATCAATATTTTGCAGATTATTCTCTTTTGCTGCTTTAACTGTTAAAGATTTCTTTTCATCAATTGGTCTGCGTATTTTGGGAATGGCAATTACAGATCTACCCGATAGGTAAGCACCGGTAATTGAGTTTTTAGCGGCTATTAATTGCTCATAGCTGCCCGACGAAACAACCTCTCCCCCATGCTCGCCAGCGCCCGGACCAATATCAACAATCCAATCCGCAGTTCTAATAGTGTCTTCATCATGTTCAACCACAATTAGTGTGTTTCCCAGATCTCTTAATCTTGTGAGTGTCTCAATCAATTTACGATTATCACGTTGATGTAAACCAATACTTGGTTCATCTAATACATATAGAACGCCCGTTAACCCAGACCCGATCTGCGTTGCAAGTCTAATCCGCTGTGCTTCACCTCCCGATAAAGTTGCGGCAGGCCTTGCTAACGATAGGTAATCAAGCCCAACATCAAGTAAGAAACCTAATCGAGCATGAACCTCTTTTAGTACCCGTTCTGCAATCTTTTTCTCCCGAGCTGAAAGTGATATTTCCTTGAGAAACACTGCGCACTCTGCAATTGAAAACTCACATATCTCTGCAATATTTTTTCCACCTAAGGTAACAGCAAGCACTTCCGGCTTTAGTCGACTGCCATTGCAAACCGGGCAAGGTGTTTGACGCATATACGCCTCGTACTTATCACGACTGAAATCACTGTCAGTTTCTGAGTGTCTTCTATGAATAAATGGAATTACTCCTTCAAAACCAGTCGTGTAATTACGAACTCGGCCGTAACGGTTCTTGTACTTAACATGTACTTCATAATCCCAACCATGCAAAATTGCATCTTTTACCTTCTCAGATAATTTCTTCCATGGGTTATCAAGCGAAAACTTAAGATCAGTAGCAAGACCTTCCAACAGTCTTAAGAAGTACTCTGAAGAATGACTACCAGTCCAAGGAGCAATTGCCCCGTCATAGATTGAAATTGAATCATCCGGAATTAATAACTCCTCATCAACCTCAAGTTTTGTACCAATTCCGGAGCAATCTGGACACGCACCAAAAGGCGAATTGAACGAGAAGGATCTAGGTTCTAACTCTTCAAAAGATAATTCACACTCATGGCAGGCCATATGCTCGCTGAATGATTTTTCTTTGTTTGGATCTCCTACTTTTAGATCAACACAATCTAAAATTACTAAGCCACTTGCTAATCTAAGCGCCGTTTCGATGGAGTCTGTAATACGTGATTTGCTTTCAGCTTTAACACTTAAGCGATCTACAACAACCTCGATTGTGTGTTTTTCTTGTTTTTTAAGTTTTGGTACCTCAGTGATTTGATATACAACTCCATTTACTCTCACTCTTGAGTACCCTTGAGTTGTAAAATCTTTGAACAGATCGAGAAATTCACCTTTTCTGGCCCGAATTACTGGAGCAAGTACTTGAAATTTACTGCCCTCAGACATTTGCAATATTTGATCAACAATATTTTGAGGTGTTTGCTTTGCGATAGCTTTACCGCATTTGGGACAGTGAGGTTTTCCAGCACGAGCAAATAAAAGGCGAAGGTAGTCATAAACTTCCGTGATCGTTCCAACTGTTGAGCGTGGGTTTCGATTGGTGGATTTTTGATCTATTGAAACTGCTGGAGATAACCCTTCTATGAAATCAACATCTGGCTTATCCATTTGCCCTAAAAATTGGCGGGCATAAGCAGAAAGGGATTCCACATACCGTCGTTGACCTTCAGCAAATATTGTGTCAAAAGCGAGGGAGGATTTTCCAGACCCAGATAGACCAGTAAAAACAATCAATGAATTCCGTGGCATATCAAGTGACACGTTCTTAAGATTATGCTCACGAGCACCACGAACTATCAAACGATCGTTCATTAGTTGCCAGCCTCCTGCATTCCCTTTAATTCACGCTTTAGTTCTCGAATTTCATCCCGTAATCTAGCCGCTAGTTCAAAACTTAACTCAGCAGCAGCAGATTTCATCTGCAATGTTAGTGATTCAATCAGGGCAATTAGCTCCTGCCTTGGTAGTGAGTGGGCATTTTTACTATGAATTCCACTGGTGAAGCCAATTTTTTTGCTATTAGCGGCTAGATCTTCTGTGTCATCAATCTCTTTTGCAATCAGATCTGTAATATCTGCAATCTTTTTGCGAAGTGGTGTTGGGTCAATTCCATGCTCGGTGTTATACGCAACTTGCTTAGCCCTTCGACGATTAGTCTCATCAATCGCGTTGGTCATAGATTTTGTCATGTTGTCGGCATACATATGTACCTCACCAGAAACATTTCTGGCAGCTCTACCAATTGTTTGAATCAATGAAGTTGTAGATCTCAAAAAACCTTCTTTGTCTGCATCCAAGATTGCAACAAGTGAGACCTCGGGCAGATCTAAACCCTCTCGTAGAAGATTGATTCCAATTAAGACGTCATACTCGCCAGTTCTAAGTTCTCTTAATAGCTCAACTCTTCGCAGCGTATCAACCTCAGAGTGTAGGTATCTCACCTTTACACCAAGTCCAAGCATGTAGTCAGTTAAGTCTTCTGACATTTTCTTAGTCAAAGTTGTAACAAGTACTCGCTCATTTTTTTCTGCTCGGATTCTTATCTCATTTACCAAGTCATCGATCTGACCCTTAATTGGTTTAACAACAATCTTTGGATCTACTAGTCCGGTTGGACGAATTACCTGTTCTACTACATCGTTATTTACCTTTTCTAATTCGTATTTACCTGGAGTTGCAGAGAGATAAACCTTTTGCCCACACCTATCTAGGAACTCAAGAAACTTTAATGGCCGATTATCCATCGCGCTAGGTAATCTAAATCCATGCTCTACTAATGTTCTCTTTCTAGCAGCATCACCTTCATGCATCGCTCCAATTTGAGGAACAGTTACATGTGATTCATCAATAACAACTAGGAAATCTTCCGGAAAGTAGTCAAGTAAGCAGTTTGGTGCAGAACCTGGCGCCCGCCCATCTAATTGGCGGGAATAGTTTTCAATCCCAGAGCAAAAGCCAAGTTGCCTCATCATTTCAATATCAAATGTAGTGCGCATTTTTATACGTTGAGCTTCAAGTAATTTTCCGGATCGTTCGAATTCGTCTACACGTTTTTCTAGTTCTGCTTCAATCTCGCCAATCGCCCGTTCCATTGTTTCTGGGCCCGCGGCATAGTGTGTTGCTGGAAATATGTACATCTCACTTTCGTCGCGAACTATCTCACCGGTTAAGGGATGTAATGTCATTATCTTTTCAATTTCATCACCAAACATTTCAATTCTTAGAGCCAATTCTTCATACATAGGAATAATCTCAATTGTGTCACCTCTTACCCGAAAAGTTCCTCGCTCAAAAGCCATGTCATTTCGCTTGTACTGGATATCAACAAATTTCCTTAGCAGTTGGTTTCGATCAATCGAATCCCCCACCTTTAAGCGAACCATTCGATCTACATATTCCTGTGGTGTACCTAAACCGTAAATACAAGAAACTGTTGCTACAACGATTACATCTCGTCTAGTTAGTAGAGAGTTAGTTGCAGAGTGTCGCAACCTTTCTACTTCATCATTGACTGATGAATCCTTTTCAATAAATGTATCTGTCTGAGGCACATACGCCTCTGGTTGGTAGTAGTCGTAGTAAGAAACAAAGTACTCCACAGCATTGTTTGGGAGTAACTCTTTGAATTCATTAGCAAGCTGTGCTGCCAAGGTTTTATTTGGAGCAATAACGAGAGTAGGTCTTTGTAGCTGTTCGATTAACCAAGCAGTAGTCGCAGATTTACCAGTTCCAGTTGCACCAAGCAACACAATATCCTGCTCGCCTTTGCCAATTCGTTTTGTTAATTCAGCTATTGCAGCTGGCTGATCTCCGGCTGGAACATAGTCACTTATAACTCTAAATGGCTCAACTCTTCTTGCAAGATCGGTTATTGGCCTCATTACTTACCCACATTTTTTGATAACAATTGCTCCCATATTTTCTCAACTTGATCTGTGAGCTCCTGCTCGCTTTTCTCGTTCACAATTACTGAATCAGCAATAGCCTCTCGCATCTGATCAGTGACCTGTGCGCCCATTCGCTGCTTTATTTGATCATTTGTTAAGCCCCGTTTAATCAATCTTTCACTGCGAATACTTTCAGAAGCCGAAACAGTAATTATATGGTCAAATTTGTAATCATGACTTGATTCCACTAAAAGCGGAATTTGGTTAATTACAATCGAATCGGGCGAAGCGCTAGAAACCACCTTTGCGAATGCTTTACGAATTAGCGGGTGAGTTATCTGCTCCAGTTCAGACCTCTTTGCAGGATCTTTAAATATTAAAGATGCCAGAATTTGTCGATCAATTTCACCATTCTTTAGTATTTCATCACCAAACTTGGCAACAACCTCATTAAAGCCAATACTTCCCCGCTCCATTACATCTCTAGCTAATTGATCAGAATCGATCACGGTAGCGCCAAGTTGCGCGAAAATCTGGCCAACTGTTGATTTGCCGGATCCGATTCCGCCGGTTAAAGCCACTATTAACATGAGTTAAACCCTACCCAATAAAAAAATGGCCCCAGTTTCCTGAGGCCATTTTAAGTTAATTTCTACTCTGCTACTGGTGCAGCAGGGGCTGCAGCATCGGCTGCCTTAGCCTCAGCTTTTTGTTTCTTATGAGCCATGAAACGTGATTGCGCTTCTGCATACTGGCGCTCCCACTCTTCGCGTTGAGTCTCATAACCTGGCTTCCATTCTTGAGTATCAGAATCAAAACCTTCTGGGTAGATGAAGTTACCGGCAGCGTCATATCTTGCTGGCATTCCATATTGAGTTGGATCAAATGCTTCAACCTCAACCTCTTGGCCCTCATTTGCTTGCTTAAGGGAAAGTGAGATACGTCGACGCTCTAAATCAATATCGATTATCTTTACAAATAACTTATCGCCAACTTGAACAACCTGTTCTGGAATTTCAACATGTCGCTCAGCAAGCTCAGATATATGTACTAACCCCTCTATACCTTCAAATACCTTTATGAATGCACCAAAGGGAACTAACTTAGTAACTTCACCTGGCACAACTTGATTAATTGTGTGAGTGCGAGCAAATGCCTGCCATGGATCTTCCTGAGTGGCTTTAAGTGAAAGTGAAACGCGTTCTCTTTCAAAATCTATCTCTAATACTTCAACTGTTACCTCATCGCCAACCTCTACTACCTCAGATGGGTGATCGATGTGCTTCCAAGAAAGCTCTGATACGTGAACTAACCCGTCTACTCCACCTAGGTCAACAAATGCACCGAAGTTAACAATTGATGAAATTACTCCAGAGCGAACTTGACCCTTTTGTAATTGGTTTAGGAACGTAGTTCTAGACGCAGATTGTGATTGCTCCAAAAATGCGCGACGTGATAGAACAACATTGTTGCGGTTTTTATCAAGTTCAATTATTCGACACTCTACTTCTTGACCGATATACGGAGTCAGGTCACGTACACGGCGCATCTCAACTAATGATGCAGGTAAGAAACCACGAAGTCCGATGTCAACAATTAAGCCACCTTTAACAACTTCAATAACAATTCCTTTTACAACTTCATCGCGCTCTTTCTTTCCTTCAACATCGCCCCATGCTTGCTCGTATTGGGCACGCTTCTTAGAAAGAATTAGACGTCCTTCTTTGTCTTCTTTCTGAAGAACTAAAGCTTCAATTCGATCGCCAACTTTTACTAGTTCACTAGGAGCCACATCATGGCGAATAGACAATTCGCGGGATGGAATTACACCTTCGGTTTTATATCCAATATCAAGTAATACTTCTTCGCGATCGATTTGAACAACAATTCCTGAGACTAAGTCTCCGTCGTTGAAATTTTTGATTGTGCCTTCGATAGCGGCTAAGAAATCTTCTGCAGATCCAACATCATTTACAGCAATTTGAGAGGGGGTCATTAGGTAGGTGTACTCCGGGGGCAAATCAACTAGTAGGGACAGGGACGCGCAAGGTTACTTACGATTGGACCGCAGGGTCAAACTGGTGAAAGCCCAGATAAAGGATTGGCAATTATTCGACAGTTTTGGTCACTAAATGGGGTCAATATCTTCTAATAATCGCCTTTGCGCCTTGAATGGCCTACCAGATCCTCTGTCTACCGATAACCAAGATTCTTGATCAAATACCGCGAATCAATTAGTGAGCTGCTAAATCCCAGCTTTTTCCAAAACCAATATTTACATCCAATGGCACATTTAGTTCGTAGGCATTAAACATCTGATTTCTTACAATCTCCTCAATCATTTCTTTTTCACCAGGCGCTACCTCAAGAATTAACTCATCATGCACCTGCAACAATAATCGAGATTTAAGATTCTTATCCATTATCTCTGACTCCACTTTTAGCATCGCAATTTTGATTATGTCTGCGGCAGAACCCTGAATGGGAGCATTAAGCGCAGCTCGCTCTGCCACCTCTCGTCGCATACGATTATCATGATTTAAATCTGGCAAGTACCGCCTTCTTCCTAAAATTGTTTCGGTATAACCCTTTTCCCGTGCCGTTGATACAACAGTTTTCAGATAATCTCTAATGCCACCGAATCTTTCGAAATACTTACTCATAAGTTCACTTGCTGATGCAGGATCAATATCTAATGTTTGAGCGAGTCCAAAAGAGGAAAGGCCGTAAGCCAACCCATACGACATTGCCTTAATGGTTCTTCGCATTTCCGCGTCAACCTCAGCGGCTTTAACTCCAAAAACTAGTGAAGCAACTGTTGAATGTAAATCCTCTCCAGATTCAAAAGCTGCGATCAAACCACTATCGTTGGATAAATGGGCCATAATTCGCATTTCGATTTGGCTGTAATCAGCGGTTAAGAGATCCGTAAATGGATTTTGTGCGACAAAACAATCTCTAATTTGTCTACCCTCATCTGTTCTTATGGGAATATTTTGAAGATTTGGATCGGTCGATGAAAGGCGTCCAGTTGCAGCCACAGTCTGCTGAAAATTTGTGTGGATTCGGCCATCTTGATCAGTTGCTTTGATTAAGCCATCGATAGTTGTGAGTAACTTACCGGCCTCGCGAATTCTTAGAAGGTGCTTGAGAAGTGGATGTTTTGTCTTTGCAGCCAGCCATTCCAAGCTTTCAGCATCTGTTGTAAATCCAGTTTTTATCTTCTTTGTTTTTGGTAGTTTCAGCTCATCAAATAAAACTACCTGAAGTTGTTTAGGCGAACTAACGTTAAATTCGTGCCCAGCTTCTGCATATGCACCTGCAGTTTCATCGGAAACGATTTTTGAAAAATGCTTCGACAATTGGGTTAACTTTTGTGCATCTATACCAATTCCGATCTCCTCCATTTTCGAAAGAAGAAGTAAAGTTGGTTGCTCCAAATTTCGATAAAGATCAGCCATAGATTTCGATTTGATCTCAGATTCGAGCTCTCTTTGCAAGGTAAATATCCATGCCGCACTCTTTGGATCAAAGGTTGAAAAAAGATCATCACTGGAACTTGAAACACCCAGCAACCGCTCCGCAAGATCCTCAAGATCAAGATTTCTACTACCAGGGTTAATTAGATAAGCCATTAGTTCAATATCTGCAGTAAGCCCTGACATTTTTAGTTTTTTTATTGGATATTTCGCGCCATGAACATATTTGGGAATTTTGGGATCAGAGAACCAATCGCCAATTTT
>Ga0247833_1007613_pt1 | contig 11348 bp, 8 predicted proteins | sample LaCruzMarch2015__7_FD_187117 | JGI IMG/M metagenome (GOLD analysis project Ga0247833, IMG submission 187117) | Freshwater microbial communities from meromictic Lake La Cruz, Castile-La Mancha, Spain - LaCruzMarch2015_8m | ecosystem: Environmental > Aquatic > Freshwater > Lake | place: Spain...
GTCGAGGAACTCAAACCAAGACACAACGGTCATTGTAACAGGAACAACAGCAATCGCGTTGGGCCATTCAATACCGCTACCAGGAATAATAACCCATTTGATGATGATGATGATGACAATAATAATCCATTTGGGTACTCTAATGATGATCACGATGAAGACTCTGCATTTCATAATATTAGTGGATTACTAACACACGAGGATATTGGACAACGGCATAATGAAACTACGACGACAACAACAACAAATAATAAGAAGAAGAACGGGAGAACAAGTATTGACCGTGGTACCGCAAGATCGTCACAACTATCATCATCGTATAAACCAATTTCCAGGGGAGACGGTGCTACTGCTACCGATGAGAGATTATGGCTATCATCGTCATCGTGGAAACCGGCATCCAAGAGAATTACAACGAATAGTAATAATACGAGTCCACGACGACGGAAAAGTGCGGATACTAATGAGAGTAATAGTAGATGTGGTGCTTCATTGGTATTGTCGCTTAGTTCCGACAAGACACGAAGAATTAACAATACAAATACCAAAAGTAAAAACGGCAGTAGTAGTAATAATAAGATGATTATTGTTGGTGATGGTGATAATAAGATGACACAAAACAACAACAAGAACAATAGCAGACTATCACTTTCTTCTTCCACAAGTACTCAATCGCCACGTGGTGATTATTATTATGATGAATTGTTACCTGGTGCTAGTCGGAAGAAGAAAGTAAATACAGCATCAAAAACAACAACAACAACAACAACAATGACAATGAATAAGTCATCAGTAGCCCATGGTGGTGGGGGTGGTAGAAGTATTAACAACAACAACAATGGTAATAACAACATTAATGTTCGGGGGAGAACGACACACAGACCACGTGACGGTGTTGGTCGTGGCGATAGTGGTGGTGGGGGGTCATTACGTTCTACTAGAAATAATATCAATCATAATCGTTCTAGTAGACGAAGTGGCAGTGAGGGATTACATATGTCAATGAATAGTATAGGGTGTGCATCCTTACGATTGTCGGGTCTTAGTAGCGATGACAATGATCATATTTTTCATCAAGAGAATAATGACGTCGAAGATGGTCTTGGCAAATATTTCCTTCAACGGTCATTGGTAGACTATAATGCAACAACGACTACTAAAATGCAAAGTATGCAAGATTTACTCGTAGAAGAACGTTCGCGTACATCTACAAAAGTATTTCCTAAAGTAATAAATAATAACGTATCTGGTAGTACACGACGTAGTGGTCGGCGAGTAATATCTGGTCGACGGAGTATGCATATAATGCCTGGTCAAGGCAGGACGATGAAACGACGTATGGCACAACGTAAATGTGGATTAATAATATGTGTTATTGTTGTACTTGTTAGTTTCATCGTTGGGTTATCAATTTACTTTTCTAGTGACAATAATAACAAAACAACGAGTGGAAGTAGTAGTAGTAGTACTAATGCTATCAATTTTGGAACAACAACCACCACTACTACGACAGTAGTAGGTGACAGTGCACCATCGACGATGCCTTCATCCACAGTGGCTGTTATGGGTGAATTTACCGATAGTGATTCAATGACGCCTGCTAAATCACCACAAGCCATGGACGAATCATCATCATTAGCCACGACCTTCTCCCCGGCATACAATATACCCACATTTTGTCCAGATGGACAATATTGTTATTACAAAATTGGTTCCTGTGCTGTAACACTATATGAACTAACACTGACTGGTACCTGTCAACCTCAACCGACAGATTGTCCACTCGTTTATATGCCCGTTTGTGATTGTGACGGTAATACGCATGCCAACTTTTGTAATGCGGCTAAATCTGGTCTAAGTATACTACATGCTGGTGAATGTGGTAAAGACGTTCCAGGGGTAGTAGTTAATGGTGATGATGGTGATACTGATTCTAACTCTGATGAGACAGCAGATGGTGATGCGACATTGTGTACGGCATCATTTCAAAGTTTAATCCCCACATCATCATCGGCACCATCACCTGTTCTTGTTAATTATGGAATCGGTATAGGTGGTGAAGATAAAAGTGGTCCACCAACGTACTCTCTGTCACCTTCCCTACGGCCATCGATGAGCACTGTACCAAGTATCAGTGCGAGACCATCGTCGAACATCACAACATTGGTATCATCTTCGTCAAATGTTACGTCATTCACCTCATCACCGTCCTTGACGATCAGCCCTACCATGACTAATCCACCCTCCCAACGGCCATCGATGAGCACTGTACCAAGTATCAGTGCGAGACCATCGTCGAACTACACAACATCATCATCATTGTCATCACCCTCCTCGCTACCTAATGGTGCTGACAGTAATGGCAGTTTTGGCCCTGCCAAGACTATATTATCACCATCGTTACAACCATCGATAAGTGCTAAACCAATTTTTATTAGTACTACAACAACAGCACCAGCATCATCCAATAACAACACTACAGTGTCATTAATCAATTCGACATCTACTGGAAATAGTTTGGATCAATTTGCTAATGACTAGAGATAAAGCAGCAACGATTGGTAAACACACACGTTACAACGCATCACAAATAACGAAGAATTACCGATAATGTGATGTCTGAGTATATGAGTGTGTATAATTAACCTACTATATACGACTAATTACGAATACTCCAACACTATTAACAAATTCACAAGCCCACATAGTAATAATACGGATACCAAATATATATATATATATATCACGAACTTTTCTCCCCCACCAAGGTGTTCCTGCAATTTCCTTAGTCATGAAATCACCACACTATTATTACAATTACAAAGGTGAAGTGAAATCAACGACAAAAGATTTTAATTGTTTGTCTAATTAATGAAAAGCGATTTGTCTCCCTGCCCACTTTTTGACTTATTATCCTTCGAATCGGCACTTGAAGCTGTCAAAGTCAAAGTTTATCATCGCTATCTTCCTATTACTACATGCTATTGTCTAATCTTCTAAACATTTAATTCTACCATTTCTAAAACACAAGCAGCATCACGAGGCAACGTCGGTTAACCAACATCATAACATACCTAAAACATTCTTTTCATCCTCATTTTCTTTTCATAATATACTTCACTGTAGCATTCTCTCCAGGCAAGCATTCCCCGAATGATATTGTCTCATCACCTTCAGGGCAAAACTGATCTCTTCCCTCTCCGTCTTTAGCTTCAGACAATCCTCCGTATGTGACGTTGTACCACCAATCACTATCATAACCTAAGTCAGCACAACAGAACACGTGACATCGAGGGTTTGAGAGATGCCAGCACCCCTCGGGGATGCATTCCTCAAATATCTCAACTTCGTGGTCCATTGAACGATTGAAAACATATTCTCTCGCAGCAGTTTTGTTTTGATATGATAGTGCCCATTCCATTGGAATATCAACATCAACCATATTATCTTTAGCCACAATGGAAAGGAGAGAAAGCCCTGCAGGACAGTTGCAGTCACCAGTAATATACTTGGTTTCACCAAACTTAAAATCACCATCAGTAACAGATTTGTTCTCATTGAATCGAAAATCATCACCATTTGCAACCTCTTCTCCATCAAGCATCACTGAATAACTACCTGGAACTTGCATTCCATTGCCAGCAGAATCAAACACCCTAAACTTAACGCATACGTCGTTTGGAACGCAAATTTCTTCCACATAATTTGTTATTTGTAGTAACGTATCGTAAGGTTGGCTCTCAATAGTTTCATTGCCAATTTGTAATGTCCAGCGATTCTCCTCTGGATATTCGTCGGTTGAGAATGAGATACGTAGCAGTTTCTTATTGTCCGTGCAGCCAGGTGGTCGAACCTTGTAAACAGTCGTTACTCCTCCATTATTGCCAGACGAAGGATGACCAACAGCCAATGCATTCCCGTCTCTCGATAAAGAGACAGAACTTGATTTAGCAGATGGTAAACTGTTGAGATGTTGTGTGTAGTGTGTGCCATTCCATCTAAGTGCCCAAATACTGATGTCTGATCCAATCGCCAAGGTAGAGCCATCACCACTGATATCTACTGATAGTCTACAGCAAGAGAAAACCAGAATACTTTTTAAGATCAGAATTACACATCATGGAAGAAATAGCTCAAAACCTATTAACTCACCCGGCCAAACTTGTTGAATTTACTGCAATATCCAGGTCAATACGTCTTGGCATCCAAGCTGAATTGTCCACACTCCAGGAGTACACAGCAATGCCAAGCTTGGAGCATACTGCAAGTATAGTACCATCATCTGATAAGGCAATGCATTTTTTTTGCCAGGTCGTTGCTTGAGGCAATGATCCTCCCTTATTCTCCATTAAATCCCAATCAACAATAGTTGCATTCCATTTATACGTAGTAATGATCATATTATAGGCATCATCATAATTGTCATTTTGTACCACGCTCGAGCCAATGACAAGCACCTGACCATTTCCTGACAATACTGCGTCATGATAACATGCCTTCCATCCACCAAGAACTCTTCGATTTGCATGTGGACAAGAATTTGGACTGGCTATGTTGCCATCAGGTGGCTGTAGCTCCTGGTCTAGTTCGTATACCTTAACTGTGTACTCGGCCCCAATAGCAAGCCTGTTCCCATCTGACAATGCACAGGTAGATCAAGAATTGTGAGGCGTGCTTGATTTTGCGAAATAATCCGAGTCAATTTAATTAAGTCTGAGCGGAATCTCACCTCTTGACAAAGAAAAGAAGGGATTTCCACCAAAATTCATGTCACCTCCTATTTGTTTACAGCCGCTTGTGCGGCATGCGTAAACTCTGACAAATCCACTAAAGTCTTCAGACCAAGTACCCACGGCAAGGGTTACTGTTGGTGATGAGTACTTATTCATCATAACATTCTCTGACTCTTCAGATGATAGACTGATAGAAGAACCAAAAAAAGAATCTATGGGTCCTTCCAGCGCTTCACCACGCTGAACCCACTTTGAGCCATCTTTGTCAAATAAGCGAACAATTGCAGCTCCAGGATCGCCTACAGCAAGAACTGTTCCACCACGACCTCCCAGAGCCACTGAAGTTACAGACTCAGCAGCTATCCTGACTCCGTTGACAGAATTACCACTCTGGAACCACTGATCATACGGCTCTATCTCTTCATTCTTACACTGAGGATAACCAATATCAACAATACCCGATTCATCTTTGCCACATGTATACTTATCTGTACTGACACATGTACTTTCGCAGCAGTCTCCACCATCATAATTAAATTCATGTTTATTGTAATAAGTATCACAGTGGCCGTTATAGGTTGGTTGGACTTGACACCAATCTCCAGTTGCACCATTTTCACATTCACACATGCCATCAGTGCGGCAAATTCCATCGTTAAGGCATTCGTTTGTATCATAATCGCAACTTGCACAAATCAATTCAACATCAATGATGTAAGCGTGTTTTGAGCCTTGTTTTGCAGAGCTTGCTTGAGCGTCTAAAAATGCAGACGAATGTGAGCAATACAAATGTGAGCAATACGAATTAAATGAAGCGCATGCATTCAAACATCATTAACTCGACGACTCACGCCATTGAGAAGAAGTCGTCTTAAGAACATCAAAATCAAAACTTTGGGACGACTTTGCAACCCAATCCAAACATGGATCATATGGCACTAAAGGATCCTGAATTTTAAGTGTCCACACATTTTTATCATCACAGTATCCAATCTTTCCTTTTCCGGTCTCTTGGGAGCTTGTGACTCGTCCTCCAAATCGTTCTTTATGTTTGATAGTATAAATCCCAGAAAGCATGTCAAGGGCAGGCGCAAATTCGTCGTCAAGCTGAACGTACATCCGTTGACACAGGTACTCTCCAGTCGCCTGGCTTTCATATACTCCAATCCAGCCCGAGAACATGACAGCAAATATTATGATAAAGTAAACTGCTAACAGACACGAGGTTTTTAAGCGTGACACATGGTATTTTTTCTCACACTGGGTAGCCACTTTCATCATACCAACACCAAAATACCCCTCACGCAGCATTGAGAATGCCCCATCGTCCAACAGACTTACAAATTCCATCGCGGAAAAGTTGAGTAGTAGATCCAGTACCGTTTTTGACTGCATAATGAGCATGAAGGTAACAAATAAACCTACTAGACCCTCTGCTGCCCGTAACACAAGTGAAAATACCCATTTGAATTTTGTAGCGTCGTGTCCGAAAGTGCCTTGGAACACATCTACGTCGTACCCATCCCGTAAGATCAGAATTACCTTCTTCACATCATCCTGAGCGACAATTGCAATGATAATGGCCAGCACCTGTGTTGCTCTAACAGTAGATTCTACATTTGTTGGAATGTTAAATGGATTCCTGCTGTTGCTCAAGTCGATTACATCCACAGATACAAGACTGAATATTGCGATCTGAAAACTGAATACAATGATCGCAATAAGAAAGGGTACGCTCAGTAGTCTTGAAATGAAGATGAAGCTAAATGTGTCCTTTGGTAGGGAGCGCTCTGTTAGCAAGAAGATGGGCCCGCCTCGATTAAGTACCGCTTGTTTCTGTTATGTAACATTCTTCAAAATCGTCAGCTGCATCCTTGTTGGTGACTCTCGTGTCTTTCTCATTAATGATATCGTCCGAGGGACTCATGTCCATGCCTAAAACCGTGGGGTGGTATTGCCAACAACTCCTGCCACCACCTCTCGTGTCTCTTGTAGGCGATGAATGGGCTTGCAATCGTTCTTGGTTTGTGAGACACTCCGGTTTATATCCTGTTGATATATGTCCCGGCAAGATCAAGCGATCAATGTCCCTCCTTCCTTGCTTGGTTCGCGGCCCTTGTTCGTGGAGAAAATAATGAATGAAGCTATCACCTCCCAAATGAAAAATGGGTCCACGAACATGACGATAATGGGTCCACGAACGATTTTGGAGCAACGCAAGCGCGCTCCAAGGGTGGCGTAACACTTTGTCCCGCCACAAAGCGACCGAAAATACTTCGCACAGAAAGAAGAATGAGGGATTCTTCCTTCTTCCAAACAAAACAACGGCAAATCGCCCAACAACTCTGCGATAGCACCAACCTCTTCATAACCAGCAGATACATACAACAAGCTCTTCTCTTTTGATGGATGAAGAGAAGTGCGTCTCTACTCTCTACCTAGAATAATATCGGCATGAAACTCCTTGCATCACGACTGCGTGAAATAGCCAAGAAGGAAGAAGAAGAAGGTCGGAATGATATCAAGCTACTGGCCTCACGACTTGGCATTGGTGGAAGACCCACCGTCTCGCGCAGTCGCAGTCGCGAATCGGACAATGGTGACGAGAATGATAATATCAACAACGAGGATGTATTTATCTATCGCTACATACACGGCTATCCTAATATAGTACCCAAAACGGTCAAACATGTGCGCATCCATCCCTCCGTTAAGGTTATCGGCGAACGTACCTTTTATGATTGTACGAAATTACATACCGTGGAATTATATGATGGACTAGAAGAAATACGTGATCGGGCATTTCGTAATTGTGAGGCATTACGGAGTGTGATTATACCCAAAAGTGTAAGAGCTATTGATGATTCCGCATTTCGGGATTGTGTTAGTTTGGTTGAAGTTAAACTATGGTGTGGCAACAACAGCAACACCAACGAAGAAGATGAAGTAGTAGAAGATATATATGCCGAAGAAGGAGGAGGGCTAGTACGCATAGGATGGTCAGCATTTCGTAATTGTGTCTCGTTACAGGAAATACTCATCCCACCGACAGTACATGAAATTGGTCATGAGGCATTCCGTGATTGCAAATCATTAGTCAAGCTTACCATATATAATGGTACATCATTTATACGCAAGGATGCATTCCGTGATTGTGCAGCATTACGACATGTGATTATCCCACCATCGGTATGTGAAATTGGCGTGAGTGCATTTCATGATTGTGGTGCCCTTGAAACATTAAAGTTTGATACCACAAGTGATGACGATGATAATTATAATGATAATGTTAGCTGCGGTGACTCCAAATTAGAACTTATTGATGATATGGCATTCGCGGAATGTAAATCACTCCGTATTGTTGACTTTCCATCCCAATTACGTTCCATCGGCGTGGAGGCATTTTCACACTGTGAACAATTAATCGAGGTTACATTCAATGATGGATTACTAGCAATTAAAGATGGATCATTCTTGGAATGTATTTCATTATTAGGAATTGATATCCCATCATCAGTACGGTCTATTGATAGAATGGCATTTGGACGATGTACTGCATTATCAGCAGTAGCGTTGCATACTGGATCACTCACAGAAATTGCCGACTATGCCTTTCGTGGTTGCACGGCTTTGACAATTATGAAAGTCCCCACATCGGTACGATCAATTGGATATGAGGTATTCCGTGATTGTGACACATTAATTGAGGTGGACATTGAGGATGGATTAGAACGTATTGGGGCGAATGCATTTTGGGATTGTGCGACATTGACTTATGTGAAGTTACCACGAACAATTGTGGCTATTGTGGGTGCACGACTTGGAGAGGGACAGGTCGTCGTACCTAGATCGATTCCAACTTTTATCTTTGGTACATAGTGGAAAAGTCATGCGTGTTCATGTATGTGATTGTTTATTGTAGCCTGACTACGAAGCAGTGGAGTAAAGATTTATCTGTGTAGTCAAATAAAATTCGCCGTGACAAATTTCTACTTACAACATATCTAGAGATTAACACATCAATATTTCTCAACATACCGAAGTGGGCTACAATCCGTAGATGATTCATCAGTGCTCGTAAATCAACAGATTATTCACTGTACTTTTTCACGTCGATGCAACTGATACTCCATACTCCTACTTAGTTGCTCATTCATCATCATTACTGCATCCATGACTTGTGCACACAGTCACCTACTGGCAATCTTGACGATGGAGCTCTCTTGGCATGAAGCTGCCAGAACAAAGGAACCATAGTCAAGTTATGTTCTGTCTCATCAATGATGGCACGAGCCAAATCCATCCGCCAAGTAGCAGGAAGACAATCCGGAAGACAGTCCTCGGTGTTAGTAGCATATGTACCATTAGGATATAAACGAAGGAGCCAATCATCAGTGGGTGTTGGCAGTTTGAAAGAAAAGTCAGCAGTTCGATTAATACTAGGATGGGAGTAGTTGCCTCTACCCATCAAACGCAGTTTGTCAACATATTCACAGCGGCATCTCCCCATGCACTGCTTGGTGTATAATCCATTGCTTGTTGGCCAATCGTCATTTGTGGGTTCCATGTAGAACACTGACGCCATCGCTTGTGTTGACATCTCTGCAATATGGTTGACTGCGTTTGCTAGCAGATGTAACCTACTTGAGTCATAGTGATACGCTGCATCTAATATAATTGCATCGTTTGAACCAAGCCTTTGAATAGTCTTTGGAAAGACGCCTTTATATAGATCATGCTCATTGTGATCAAATATCCAGCCAAATTTTGTAAATTGCAGTGTAGTTCCAGTCTTGGCATTGTTTGAATGATTTGTTGAGTGATGCCAGAATAAAGACCTATCTGTCAAACTTGGCAATGAAGGATCCAGCATGCATGCTAGGGTGAAAAACTGCTGTTCAATTATACTATCTCCACCAAACCAGACCTTATCATATTGCCCTATGGTATTACGTACAGACTCTAATGTGACTTCTATAGGACAATGGAGTTTCCTTATTGCTTCTCCCTTATTTAGACTCGAGAGATCTTCACGCCCAATTCTATTAAGGCATGCTGCTACTTGTTCAATGTCGATTTGTTCTGCTTGGGTATAGGCTCTCCATTCGGTGTTCAACGAATCAGTCACAAGACCACACACCTCAGGCTTATCCTGGGCGATGATGATGTGGTTCTCGTTGGAAACCAATTCTACAAAGTAAACCTGCTGTAGCCACGGCAAGAGGAGTGTGGCTAGAACTGTTGATACGATGAAGAATATATGCGTCATGCTCCTCCTTGGTGAATTTGAGCCACCGAGTTTCTTTTTGTCGATACTAATATTCGCACCAGCATTCGTTATCATTCTGTCTAGCTCAACTCTGGTATGCACTGCCTTACGACGACGAGGTTGATCATGTGTGGCCACCAACAGGAGGGCATTCTTGGATGCACAGGATGCAGCGGCCATTGAAACTTATAATACAAAAAATAAATGTCATTACTAATTATCACAAGCTACTCCAAATCTAAGAAGCTTGGACAGACAGAATATTACATAGCACACCTTTAAATGACGCGCTTAGCCCATAGAGAGGGCTTGACGCCAAACCCCAGACACAAACAAGTTTCGCGCCATATTTTAAAATCGACAACATCATATTTAAGACGATGGTGGTCAAGTACTCTAGTTTAAGCGACGGGAGCGTCATCGTCCCCGGATCGTCACGCGCAGGAGAGGAGGAGGACGGCATTACCATCACACCGAGTCCATCGAGCATCGTTATCAAAACTCGCCTGTTGAAAGGGACGGAGCGGGGCCAATTGACATTCGAGAACGATATCGATGACGTATACGTTCCTCCGGCAATATCAAATATCTGTAACGACGACGGTGCTGTCAACACCGCCAACGACGAAACGAAGGTGTTTCTCAACGTTTGCTCGCATCCGTTAATTGCCAAGCCGTGTCAAAGGAAGGCACTCGACGAGGATACTGGTAAGGAATTTGATGGCTGGCGCCTCCCAATGGCAATGGGAGAGCTACGTCCGTGCTATGACAAGTCGAATAACGCCGCCATTGTCGCAGATTGTATTCTGGCTCCGGAGGTCGTCGAAGAAATGAAGTCCGATTCCAATCATCTCCACTTCGTTTGTGATTTGGTCATCCAGGCTGCGTCTAGAAAATTCGAACACACTGTCTTTGGTGGTCGTGGGCTTGATAAGAGGTACAAGCTCCCAAGAATGAAGTATGTGGGTTACGTTGACGAAGTTACAGGTCTACCAATTAGTAGTATCCACGGCGAGTGTTCTCCTCCTCGTCAGTCATTACTACTTCGTCACGAGCACGACGCTGGACCAACAACCGTCCAAAAAGCAACAGTGGCAAGACAGCGCGTGAAGGGACACGGTGGCAATAAGGCATTCATCATTGAGGAAATTGACTCGGGTCGAACCAAGTCTCATGAAGTCATGGAGAAATGCTCGACGTCACCACTGAAGAAAGTGTCGTTGCTTGTTGACGAGTCGACGCATAGCAAGGAGGTATCTCATTTTCGTATCGAATTACTCATGGCGGCTGGGGATGGTTGCCAAGGTTGCCGTATTCCACTATTTGATTTCTTGAGATTGGTCACA
>Ga0247833_1007622_pt1 | contig 11340 bp, 13 predicted proteins | sample LaCruzMarch2015__7_FD_187117 | JGI IMG/M metagenome (GOLD analysis project Ga0247833, IMG submission 187117) | Freshwater microbial communities from meromictic Lake La Cruz, Castile-La Mancha, Spain - LaCruzMarch2015_8m | ecosystem: Environmental > Aquatic > Freshwater > Lake | place: Spain...
TGACGCAGGCACCGGCGACCAGGAATTCCTGCAGGCCAAGCTGGCGACGGCACGCTTTTACATGGCCCGCCAGCTGCCGGCTTGCGGGATGCACCTTGCGCGCATCGAGACCGGGGCCGACACTGTCATGGCGCTGACCGCCGAGGCGTTCTGATCCGCACGGCTCGTCGATGACGTCGTCACTCCTCGCGTGACGCCCGACGAGAAGACGAAGTCGAACGAGGAGGGGTTGGCCGGGCTTGGTGCGGGTCCGGGAACGGCGACAACAGGAGATGACAAGATGAAACTCTACTGCTTCGGCGAAAGCGGCAACGCCTACAAATGCGCTCTGGCGCTGACCATGGTCGATGTCGAATGGGAGCCGGTGTTCGTCGACTTCTTCAATGGCGGCGCGCGGACGCCAGAGTTTCGGGCGATCAACGAAATGGGCGAGGTGCCGGTGCTGGTCGATGGCGACACCGTGCTGACGCAGTCGGGGGTGATCCTGGACTATATCTCTTCCAAGACCGGCAAGCTGGGCGGCAAGTCGGCGGCAGAGCGGCGTGAAGTGCTGCGCTGGCTGTTTTGGGACAATCACAAGCTGTCAACCCAGGTCGGCACGACCCGATTCCTGATGAACTTCCTGCCCGCCGACAAGCGGCCCGAGGGGGTGATCCCGTTCCAGCAGGGCCGCCTCAAGGCCGCCTATACCGTGTTGAACGACCATCTTGCCAACCGCAACTGGGTGGCTGGTGAGGCGGTAACCATCGCCGACCTGTCCTGCTGCGGCTACCTCTACTATCCCGAACCCTTCGGCTTTGACCGCAAGGACTGGCCCCACATCGACCGCTGGCTGGACCGGATTGCGGCGCTTCCCGGCTGGAAGCACCCCTATGACCTGATGCAGCGGGCACTGCCCGAGGTGACCGCATGAGGTGTCTGGCCGCCGGTCTGGTGCTGTCGCTCGCCTGCGCCGGGCTGACCGCAAAGGCAGATATCTCTGGCTTGCCGGAAGCCACGCGCTCGACGCTGGAGGCGCGGGCCACGGGTATGACGGCCGCCTTGCTGACGGGCGATGCGGAGGGTTTGTTCGATTTCCTGCCCCCGCCGCTAATCGCGCAGATGGCCGCCCTTCTGGGGCAAAGCCCGGCGGAGTTTCGCGCCCGCTTCATCGACAACCTCGAAAACAACCGCCCAGGCACCGGCATCACCGAACACCGGCTTGACCTGTCTGGTGCCACGCTGTTCCAAGGCGACGACGGTCTGAGCTATGTAATGGTCCCGACCAAGAGCCGCGCTTTCGACCCCTTTCGCGGAAAGTTCCGGGTTTCGGGAACAACCGTCGCCATCCCCGCGTCCGACACCTGGCACTTCTTCACGATCAGCGATGTCGGGGCACTTGACCTGTTGGTCGCGGCCTATCCTGCGCTTGCCGATGCACCTCTGGTGCCCGTCACCCTTACCCCCGAGCCTTGACGCCGGAAGGAGCCTCTTATGTCTGAAGCCTTCATTTACGATGCCGTCCGTTCCCCGCGTGGCAAAGGCCGCCCCGACGGCTCCCTGCACGAACTGACAGCGGTCGCCCTGTCGGCCAAGGTCTTGAACGCCGTCAAGGAAAGGAACGGCCTTCAGGGCCACGCGGTCGAGGATGTGATCTGGGGCAACGTGACCCAGGTGGGCGAGCAGGGCGGGTGCCTGGCACGGTCCGCCGTGCTGGCCTCGGACCTTGACGAACGCATTCCCGGTCTGGCGATCAACCGCTTTTGTGCCAGCGGGATGGAGGCGGTGAACCTTGCCGCGAACCAGGTCAGGGGTGGGGCAGGCCACGCCTATATCGCCGGCGGGGTCGAGATGATGGGGCGGGTTCCGATGGGCAGTGACGGGGCTGCGATTGCGGTGGACCCCGGCCTTGCGATGAAAACCTATTTCGTGCCGCAAGGGATTTCAGCCGACATCATCGCTACCGAATACGGCTTTAGCCGCGACGAAGCCGATGCCTTGGCGGTGGAATCGCAACGCCGGGCGGCCGTGGCCTGGGCCGAGGGGCGGTTCGCGAAATCGGTGTTGACCATCACCGACCAGAATGGCCTGACCATCCTGGAGCGTGACGAATACATGCGCCCCGGCACCGACATGCAGGCGCTGGGCCGGCTGGATGCCAGCTTCAAGGCGATGGGCGAGGTGATGCCCGGCTTCGACAAGGTCGCGCTGATGAAGTATCCGCACCTTGAGCGGATCCGCCACATCCACCACGCCGGAAACTCGTCCGGGATCGTGGATGGTGCGGCGGCGGTGCTGATCGGCGATGCCGCCTTGGGCGCGCGCATGGGCTGAAGCCGCGCGCCAGGATCAAGGCCACGGCCAAGATCGGCACTGATCCCACGATCATGCTGACCGGCCCGGTGCCTGCCACCGAAAAGATCCTGAAGGACAGCGGCCTGACCATCCGCGACATCGACCTTTTCGAGGTGAACGAGGCCTTCGCTGCGGTCGTGTTGCGCTTTCAGCAGGCGTTTGACGTGGACCCTGCGCTGGTCAACGTCAACGGCGGCTCGATCGCCATGGGCCACCCGTTGGGTGCTACGGGGGCGATCATCATCGGCACGCTGCTGGATGAAATGGAGCGGACGGACAAGACCCTGGGGCTTGCAACCTTGTGCATTGCCTCGGGAATGGGGGTTGCCACCATCATCGAAAGGGTCTGATGGCGATGGATCGCAGTCGGAGTAACCGGGTTATGCGCCACGGGAAAGGCCGCCATGATGTCGCGCACAGACCTTTATCTGTCGCATTTCCGGTGTGCGTTCGGGGTCAGTCTTGCAGGATGATTGCACATCCAGAGCGCTTGGAAAGGTTCTTTCGTGTCGTTCCCCACCCTATTGACCCTGTTGCGCAGCCGCAGTGCGTGTCTGCTGGCTGGTCAACTGGACCCCGTGGTGGCCAGTTTTGTCTATCCGCTGCCGATCTTTGCGGCCTCGCGGTGGATCGTGCTGGGCAACGCCGATCAGGCGCTGTCCTTCTGCCGCCATGCCCATGCAGTGCTGTGCCAACGCGGCGTGGTGGCCTTGCAGCCAAAGGTCACGGCGGTCGAACTGCCGCGCGGCGGACGGTTCCGCGTCTGGGTCGACTGGTACGAACTGGCGCTGCCGGCGACCGGCACCCGGCTGACCTCGGCGATCTACTACATGCGGGACGGTTCGGCCGGGCCGCAGGTAGAAATGATCGCCTATCAGCTGTCCCGGCAATCCGATATTTGCCCGCAGACCGAAGAGCTGGCGCTCTCGGCTTAGGGTTGCTTGCCGGATGCCACCGCGCCGAACGGGCTGATGCGCCATGCCTGTGATCAGCCGTTCCAAAGTGCCTGAGAAAACCGGGTCGATCTACCCCGATCCCTACGCCGCGATGATGCGGGGACGCAGATCGCTGCGGCTGGGCGAGGCTGGCGGTCTGACGCAATATGGCGTCAATCTGGTCAGCCTTGACCCAGGGGCGATGTCCTCATTGCGCCATTGGCACCAGAATGAGGACGAATTCGTCTGGGTGGTGGAGGGAGAATGCACGCTGATCGAAGATCAGGGTGAAACCGTGATGCGCCCGGGCGATTGTGCCGCCTTTCCGGCCGGCCAGCCGAATGGCCACCATTTTGTGAACCGCACCGACCGGCCGGCAAGCTTTCTGGTGGTTGGCACCAAAGCCCCGCAGGAAACCGCCGTCTATTCCGATGTGGATCTTCGCGTCGAATTGGCGGGTGGCAAGGCCCGTTTCACCTACAAGGACGGTACGGACTGGAATGGCCCGCGCTGATGCCCAAGGACAGACCGCAAGGAGGACTGCATGCCTGACTTCATCCTGACAACCGATGCCGATGGGGTTGCCACCATCACCTGGGACGTGCCGAAAAAGTCGATGAACGTGATGTCGACCGAGGCGTTCGGGCAACTCTCCGACCTAGTCGATCAGGCGCTGGCTGACCCGGCGGTGAAGGGGGTCATCCTGACCTCGGGCAAGAAGGACTTTGCCGGCGGGATGGACCTGAACGTGATCGCCCAGATGCGGGCCGGGGGGGCCAAGACGATCTTTGACGGCGTGATGCGGATGCATCAGGTCCTGCGCAAGATCGAACGCGCGGGCATGGACCCGAAGACGCTGAAGGGGGGCAAGCCGATCGTCGCCGCACTGCCGGGCACGGCGCTGGGGATCGGGCTTGAGCTGCCGCTTTCCTGTCATCGCATCATCGCCGCCGACAATCCAAAGGCCAAGATCGGCCTGCCCGAGATCATGGTCGGCATCTTCCCCGGCGCGGGCGGCACCACGCGGCTGTCGCGCAAGCTTGGGGCCATGGCGGCGGCACCGTTCCTGCTGGAGGGCAAGCTTTGTTCGCCAGCCGAGGCCAAGGCGGGCGGTCTGATCGATGAGGTCGTGCCTGCGGATGCGCTGCTCGCGCGGGCCAAGGCCTGGGTTCTGGCGGCGACCGATGCCGATCTGGTCAAGCCCTGGGATGCCAAGGGGTACAAGATGCCCGGTGGCGCACCGTACCATCCGGCGGGGTACATGACCTTTGTCGGCGCAAGTGCGATGATCAACGCCAAGACGCAAGGCGTCTATCCGGCGGCCAAGGCCTTGCTTGCGGCGGTCTATGAAGGCGCGCTGGTGCCGTTTGACGTGGCCCTGAAGATCGAGGCGCGGCATTTCACCGGCGTTTTGCTGGACCCGTCCTCTTCGGCGATGATCCGCAGCCTGTTCATCAACAAGGAGGCGCTGGAGAAGGGGGCGAACCGCCCCGCAGTGCCCGACCAGACGGTCAAGAAGCTTGGCGTGATCGGCGCGGGCATGATGGGGGCGGGGATCGCCTATGTTGCGGCCAATGCCGGGATCGAGGTGGTGTTGATCGACGCCAGCCAAGAGGCCGCCGACCGGGGGCGTGCCCATTCCGAAGCGCTGCTCGACAAAGGCATCCAGCGCCGCAAGGTGACGCCCGACCAGAAGGCCGAGGTTCTGTCCCGCATCACCGCCACGACCGACTATGCGGCGCTGAAGGGGGCCGATCTGATCGTGGAAGCGGTGTTTGAAGACCCGAAGATCAAGGCCGAGGTGACGGCAAAGGTCGAGGCGGTGATCGGCGCGGACTGCATCTATGCGACCAACACCTCGACTTTGCCGATCTCGGGCCTTGCTGCGGCCAGCGCGCGGCCCGAACAGTTCATCGGCATCCATTTCTTCAGCCCGGTGGACAAGATGATGCTGGTGGAAATCATCCGGGGCAAGGCAACGGGCGACCGGGCCGTTGCCAAGGCGCTTGATTTTGTCCGGCAGTTGCGCAAGACCCCGATCGTGGTGAACGACGCGCGGTTCTTCTATGCCAACCGCTGCATCATTCCCTATATCAACGAAGGCATCCGCATGGTCGCCGAAGGGGTGGAGCCGGCGCTGATCGAGAACGCGGCCAAGCTGGTGGGCATGCCGCTGGGTCCCTTGCAACTGGTGGATGAAACCTCGATCGACCTGGGGGTCAAGATCGCCAAGGCGACCAAGCAGGCGATGGGCAAGGATTACCCGGACGAGGCCGTGGACCACGTCCTGTTCTGGATGGCCGATCAGGGGCGGATGGGAAGAAAGTCCAAGTCGGGCTTTTACGCCTATGACGACAAGGGAGAGCGGCAGGGTCTGTGGGAGGGGTTGGCGACCAAGTATCCCGCCGACAAGATGCAGCCCTCGCTGGGCGATGTGCAGCACCGGATGCTGTTTGCCCAAGTGCTGGAGGCGGTGCGGGCGCTGGAAGAAGGGGTGCTGACCGACATCCGCGAAGCCGATGTGGGTGCGATCCTGGGGTGGGGCTTTGCGCCCTGGTCCGGCGGGCCGTTCGCGTGGCTGGACATGCTGGGAGCGGCAAAGGCGGTTGCGATTTGCCGCGGCCTGAGTGCCCAGTTCGGCCCGCGGTTCCATGCGCCGAAACTGTTGCGCGAAGTGGCCGACAAGGGGGAGACCTTTTACGGTCGGTTCGGCGGCGAGCAGAAGGCGGCGTAGAAAACCGCGAGATACTCGCCTCACTGGTCCGAGTTTGCTGGAAAGAGAGCTTCCCTCCCCCCTTGTGGGGGAGGGAGAGGGTGGGGGGGCCGGGTGAAAGAATCCCCGCCTATTGGCCCCTGACGCGCCAGCACTTTAGGGATTGAGCAGGTTCGGCGGCATCTTCCCCTCGGCGAAAGCGATGAGGTTCGCTACCGCCATCATCCCCATGCCAATCCGTACCTCAAGACAGGCAGTACCAAGATGGGGCAGGAGGGTCACGTTCTCCATCCGCATCAGGGCAGCGGGAACCTTGGGCTCGAACTCATAGACATCCAGCCCGGCCCCGGCGATGCGATCGGCTTGCAGCGCCGCGATGAGCGCCGCCTCATCCACCACATCGCCCCGGCTGATGTTCACGAAAATGCCCGAGGGCTTCATCTGCCCAAGGGTCTCGGCGTTGATCAGATGATAGGTCGCCTTGCCGCCCGGCACCGCGACCACGACGAAATCGGCGGCCATTGCTTCGGCCATGCCCACCTGCCGTGCAGGCAGGCCGGGGTCGGCCACGGGCGAGCGGTTGAAGAACACCACCTCCATGTCAAACCCGAAATGGCAGCGCCGGGCGATGGCCTTGCCGATCCGGCCAAAGCCGATGATGCCGACCCTTTTGCCCGTGACATGGCTGCCCAGCATCTGGACCGGGTGCCAACCGTGCCAGGCCCCGGCCCTTAGCATCCGTTCCCCTTCGCCCAACCGGCGTGCGGTCATCAGGATCAGGGACAGGGCAATGTCGGCAGTCGCATCGGTCACGGCACCCGGGGTGTTGGTGACGTGGACACCAGCAGCCTTGGCCGCGTCAACGTCGATATGGTTGTAGCCGACTCCGAAGTTCGCCAACAGCTTTGCCCGGGGGCTTGGCACGTCGGCAAAGACATCGGGCTGGAAGCGGTCACCAAGGGTTGGCAGCACCAAGTCATAGTCACGCAGGGCCGCGCGCAGTTCGTCGGGTGGCAGCGGGTCGGTGCGGTCGCGCAAGGTGACGGTGAACCGTTCACCTGCGGCCTTTAGCACGGCGTCAGGCAGGCGGCGGGTGATCAGCAGTGTCGGTTTCAAAACAGTTTTCCCCCCAGTGGAACATCATAGCCCGGCCCGATCAGCACGACCTCGCCCGTGGCATCGGGCAGGCCCAGCACCAGCACCTCGGACAGAACCGGGCCAATCTGGCGCAGCGGAAAGTTCACCACCGCCAGCACCTGACGGCCGATCAACCCCTCGGGCGTGTAATGCGCGGTGATCTGCGCGGAGGAGCGTTTTTCGCCAATCTCAGGCCCGAAATCGACCCAAAGCTTGATCGCGGGCTTGCGGGCCTCGGGGAACGGTTCGGCGCGGGTGATGCGGCCGACGCGGATATCTACAGCCTCGAAATCGGCATAGGTGATCATGCGCCAAGCTCACGTCCACGGTCGGCGGCAGCCTTGACCGCGCGGGCCAGCAGGGCGGGAAAGCCGGTGCCCTCGTCCATCAGCACCGCCAGCGCCGCTGCCGTGGTCCCACCGGGCGAGGTCACGTTGATCCGCAACTGTGCCGCCGTCTCGGCGCTTTGATGCGCCAGTTCCCCCGCGCCGCAAACGGTCGCGCGGGCCAGTTGCATCGCGACCGCAGGGGGCAGCCCCTCGGCCACGCCCCCCGCGGCCATCGCCTCGATCAGGTGGAACACATAGGCGGGACCCGAGCCGGAAACTCCGGTCACTGCGTCGATCTGATGTTCGCCGTCAAGGTCAACCACTTGGCCCACCGCCGCCATCAGCGCGCGGGCGAGGGCGAGGTCACCCGTCCCGGCATGGGTATTGCCGCAAATCGCGGTGATGCCGCGCCCGACCATGGCGGGGGTGTTCGGCATGGTGCGGATGATCGGGGTCTGGCCCCCCAGCGCCGCCTCCAGGCTGGCGATGGTGGTCCCGGCGGCGATCGAGATAAAAAGCGTGGCACCGTTGCCCAGGGCCTGCAAAGCGGGCAGGGCTGCGCCCATCATCTGCGGCTTGACCGCCAGCAGGGCCACGGTCGGGGCAGGCGGCAGGCCTTCGTTCAGGTGAACCCCGGTCTGGATCAGCCAGTCGCTCGGGTTGGGTTCAATCACCCAGACCGCATCGGGCGCAAGCCCCGCCGCCAGCCAGCCTGCCAGCAGCGCCGAGCCCATCTTGCCACAGCCCAAAAGGACCAACCCGCCCTCGGCCACGCGATCCAGTGTCATGAGGTCCCCCAGTTGCCCGAGGTAAGGTTAGGCGCGACCGTAAGCCTCGGCAATGGCGACTTTCATCGCCTGCGCGGGGGTTTGGTCACCCCAGCCGACCATCTGGAAGGCGGGATAGAAGCGTTCGCATGCCATGACCGCCGATGCGATCAGCCGGTCGATCTGTTCAGGCCCGACCATCTGGCCACCCGACAGCAAGAGCCCATAGCGCCAGACCATCAGCTTTTGCTCTTCCCACCAGGTGAAGGCCCCGGTCCAGACCATGTCGTTGCAGCGGTTCAGGACATCGTAAAGACCCCCGATCTTGTCGGCGGGCGGCTCCATCTCGAACGTGCAGATCAGGCGCAGGGTTTCGTCCTGCGGCGACCAGGCGAGGGTGAGGGAATAGGTCCGCCACTGCCCCTCGACCGCCATGGCGATCTGGTCATCGGTGACGCGGTCAAACTCCCAGGCGTGGTGTTCGGCCAGCGTCTCGACGATGTCGATCGGATGAACGTCGTCCATCGTTGCGTAGTCTTCGGAAAGCGACATTGCCCGGCCTCACTATGATGCTTCAGGCGGGATGAGACCCACAAGAAGCTGGGTGTCTGGCAAGAGGTGCGTAAGCCTGACGTTCCTCTTACTAGATATGGTGTGGGCAAAGCGGAAGGGTGTAAAGTGATTTCTTCGGCATTTAGCTGTGGACAATCATTTTTCGCCGCCAGGCGCCCCGCCGCGCGGCAAAATCGAGCTGGGGTCACGCGTCAACCGGCCGCCATAAAAAAACCCCCGTGCGGGGGGCGCACGGGGGTATGGTCGGGGTGGTCACGGCCTCGCAGGGGACAGGTCGGCCAGACCAAGCGATGGGGACAGATCGCATCTCCGAGCAGGATCAACGATGGCGCTGGGGGGAATCGGGAATGTGACAGATGCAAGACCCTGCGATGTTTCCTGTGGATTACTTCGCGCGAGAGCGGATCATGCCAACGATATCCTTGGTCCGGTCCAGGATGGGGCGTGCGATGGCCTCGGCGCGGTCGGCGCCTGCGCCCAGGATGCGGTCAATCTCGGCCGGGTCGGCCATCAGGCGGTTCATCTCGACCGTGATCGGCGACAGGATTGTGACCGCAAGTTCGGCAAGCCGCGGCTTGAAGGTGCCGAACTGCGCCCCGGCATATTCAGCCAGCACCTCGGCCACGGTCTGGCCGGACAAGGCCGAATAGATGTTCACAAGGTTTTTCGCCTCGGGCCGATCCTTTAGCCCCTCGGCGGTGTCGGGCAGGGGGTCGGCGTCGGTCTTGGCCTTGCGGATCTTGGCGCCGATCTGGTCGGCGCTGTCGGTCAGGTTGATCCGGCTTTGGTCCGAGGGGTCGGATTTCGACATCTTCTTGGTGCCGTCGCGAAGGCTCATGACCCTCGTCGCCGCGCCTTCGATCAGGGGTTCGACGACAGGAAAGAAATCCACCCCGTAGTCGTTGTTGAACTTGATCGCGATGTCGCGGGCAAGCTCAAGGTGTTGTTTCTGGTCTTCGCCGACCGGGACCATCGTGGCGTGATAGGTCAGGATGTCGGCGGCCATCAGGCTGGGGTAAGCGTAAAGGCCCAGGCTTGCGGCCTCGGCGTTCTTGCCGGCGGTCTTGTCCTTGAACTGGGTCATCCGGTTCATCCAGCCCAACCGCGCGACGCAATTGAAGATCCAGGCCAGTTCGGCATGGGCGCTGACCTGGCTTTGGTTGAACAGGATGGATCGGGCTGGATCGATCCCGGCGGCTATAAAGGCGGCAGCCCCTTCGCGGGTCTGCTGGCGCAGACGCTCGGGGTCTTGCCAGACGGTGATCGCATGGAGATCGACCAGGCAATAGATCGTCTCGGTGCCCTGATCCTGCTTTTCGACAAAGCGTTTCAGCGCGCCCAGATAGTTGCCCAGCGTCAACCCGCCCGAGGGCTGGATGCCGGAAAAGATGCGCGGGGCGAAGGTCATTGGCGGGCTCCGTCTGGAAAAGGCTGCCGAACCCGCGTAATCCAAGGGCAAAGGGTCGTCAATCGCCGGAAAGTGCCATGGATCAGGACAGAAACGCGCCGCCGCTGAACCCGCTTCCCGCGATTGTCTGGGTGCTGGCCTTGCCGCTGATCGCGGTCGAGGTGCTGGTGTCCCTGGCCGAGGGTGGCCTGATCGGCGGCGCGGCGGGCATCGGCTGGCGGCTGCAAGGGGTGGAGCGGTTCGGTCTTTTTCCGCAATTGCTGGCCCAGCAGTGGCAGACCGGCGGCGCACCTTATGACCAGCTGTTCCGGTTGGTCAGCTATCCTTTGGTGCATGGCAGTGCCACACATGCGATCTTTGCGCTGGTCATCCTCCTCGCGCTTGGCAAGATGGTGGGCGAGGCGTTTCGCTGGTGGGCGGTGGTCGCGGTGGTGGCGGTGGCAACGGTCGCGGGGGCGGTGGCTTACGGCCTGTTCATCCCCGACCTCAAGCTGCCGCTGATCGGGGCCTATCCGCCGGTTTACGGGTTGATCGGGGCCTTTACCTACCTCAGGTGGACCAACCCGGCGCGCACCGGCGGCAACAAGTACCGAGCGTTTTCGATGATCGGGATTCTTATGGGGCTGCAACTGGTGTTCGGGCTTTTGTTCGGCGGCGGCTGGACCTGGGTGGCCGAGCTTGCCGGTTTCGTGGCGGGGTTCGCGATCAGCTTTGTCGTCAGCCCGGGCGGGATCCGCAGGCTGACGGCACGGATGCGTCAGCGCTGACGGCGGAGCGCGGCGCGCAGCTCGGCCCAGTTCATGCCGCCGATAGCGAAGACGGTGGCGAAATAGACCGCCATCGCCACCAGAACCAGCGCCCCAAGCGTCAGGGTGCGCAGCCCCGGCGTCGCCAGTGGCGCGGCAAGGCCGACCGACAGCCCCCAAAGGACGAGCCCCATAAGCGCCGACGCCGCAATGATGCGCGGCATCCGGGCCTTGAACCGCGCGTCCAGCCGGGCCGCGTCGCCCATCCCGCGTGAGCCGCGCCAAAGCTGCAAGACCATGACCCAGGCCGCCGCCGAGGTGGCAATCGCCGCCGCCATATAGCCGATCAGCGGCATCAGCCCCACCGCAAGGGCCGCGTTCACCACCATGGACCAGAC
>Ga0247833_1007632_pt1 | contig 11327 bp, 7 predicted proteins | sample LaCruzMarch2015__7_FD_187117 | JGI IMG/M metagenome (GOLD analysis project Ga0247833, IMG submission 187117) | Freshwater microbial communities from meromictic Lake La Cruz, Castile-La Mancha, Spain - LaCruzMarch2015_8m | ecosystem: Environmental > Aquatic > Freshwater > Lake | place: Spain...
CGGCACCCCCGGCCAGCGCCAATGTGGTAACGCTCTGGTCCACCGAGCCGGCGATGTCCAAAATCCCCGCGTTCACCGTCAGAGCTGCCGCCCCAATTTTGCCAACGCCCGTGACTCGCAGGGTGCCGCTGTTGCCATTGACTGTCGTGTTGTTGAAGGTGTTCGCACCCGTCAGCACCCATGTGCCCGCCCCTGTCTTGCTCACGTTGGTGACGTTGGTGACGGAATTGTTCTGGATGATCCCCGCGATGGTGTTGGCATCGGCGTTCGTGCCCGTCAGTGTCACCGTCTTCGCACCAGCTCCTGCGACAATGGCGGCAGTATTGGAGAACACCAAGGCACCCGTGCCGCTGGAGTTGACCGTCGCGCCGCCGGTGGTGCCATTCCAACTGAGCGCATCTGCGATCGTGTCGCCGCTGCCCTCGTAAAGCAGTGTGGCAGCGGTGCTGGTGCTTCCAATCAAGATGGAGGCCACCGTGCCTGTCGAACCGAGATTCGTGGCGGAAGTGATGCGCGTGGTGCCGCCAAGAAGCTGGGTATTGCCGGTGTAGGTGTTGTTCCCGGTGAGAACCTTCGCGCCGCTGCCGCCCGTGCGCAGGCCTGCGCCACCGATATTGGAATTGAATGTCAGGGTCGCGCCCGAGTTGGCCTCGAGCCGGAAATTGCCCAAGGTGGACTCGCTCTGGGTGAGCGTCGAATTCACCACGACGCTGCCCGAGAAGGCGCGGATCGTCTTCTCATTGCCCGTGTTGGAGATGACGAGGGCATTGGACAAGGTGACGCCATCCCCGAGTTCCAGCACGGTCCCGGTATTGCTGAGCGTGACCGTGTTCGTGCCCAGGCCTGAGCTTGACAGGAGTCGGGTCACCCCGGCACTCAGGCTCACCGCGCCGCTGAAGCCGCTGTTGTCTCCGCCCATGACCACAGTGCCTGAGCCGGTGCGCGTGAGGGCCATGCTTCCGGTAAAATCGGAGTTGATCGTCGCGGTAACTCCGCTGGCGGCATCGATGGCACCCGGCACGCTCCAGTTCAAGGTTCCGCCATTCAGGATGGCACTGACATCTTCAAACACCAAGCCGCCGATGTTCTGCGTGCCACTCACCGTGACGGCATAGACGCCGATGGCATCCGTCCCCGCCGAAAAGACTGCCGTGTCCCCCGATGACCACGCCGCGGTGGTGCCCGTGCCGTCGCTGGCGGTGTTCCAGAAGGTGTTGCCTCCATCCCAAGTTCCTGATGGCACTCCGCCACCCGCGCCTGCCGTGGCACCATTGAGATCCCAGTAAACCGTGGCCCCCTTCACCTGAACGCTCCACATCGGAAACATCGCGAGTAACAAGGCACTAACAGGGACCCGCAGATGGCGTCGAAACACGGATAGCGTAGAGTTCGAAGGGCTTTTCATAGGCTGTGAAACATTTTAAAGCAACATCGGGTCCCGATTCGCGGAACAGATAAACAGATCATCCAATCTCTCGACCAGATGCAATGACTGTCGGATACCAAAAGGAAAGAGCGGGGGCTAAGCTAAGAGTATTGCCGTTCAATCGAAATAAGGGAAGCTAAAATGCCGCAGGCTGAAGAATTTCAGGCCTCCGCTGCATCGCCATGCAAGCTCGAAAATACAAGGTTTCAGGCTACTTAGGCCCAGCATCCTGGACTGTTGCCGTGCATTCCGCTACACAGCTGCTTCATGGCTGCGTCAACAGCACCCTTTTCTGCCACCCGTCCCTCCACAAGCACTAGGCTTTTCACTCCGAGATACCCTTCCAAACGCCAGACAAAATCAATCCCGTGGAATGGCACAGTCGTTGACGGCCAAATTCACAAATCCACCGGCTTCCGCACAAGCATCCCCATCTCCGCCAGCTTCCGCTGCATGGTGCGGCGGCTGATGCCGAGCAGTTCGGCGGCCTCGGTGCGGTTGTTGCCGGTGCGTTGCAGGGCTTCCTCAATGAAGCGGCGCTCCATGGCTTCCAGATTCAAATCTTTGGGTAGCATATTCACCGGTGCGGTGGCGGACTGACCGTTGCTGGCGACGCGCGGTGCGCCGAAGCCACCACCACTCAGGTAGGCGGGCAGGTGCTTGAGCATGACACGGTTGCTGTTGCTCATGACCACGCCCAGCTCGATGGCGGAGCGCAGCTCACGCACGTTCCCCGGCCAATCGTAGGCCATCATCGCTGGCATCGCGTCTTCGCCGAGCGGCTTGAAGGCCTTGCCATTGGCCTCGGCCACGTCTTTGAGAAAATGCTCGGTTAGGACCGGGATGTCGCTCCGGCGATCGCGCAGCGGCGGCATGTGCAGGGTGACGACGCGTAAGCGCCAGTAGAGGTCCTCGCGGAACTTGCCCTCCTCGACCATCTTGGCTAAGTCCTTGTTCGTCGCCGCGACCACACGCACGTCCACTTTGATCGGCTTGGCACTGCCGACGCGTTCGATGGTTTGTTCGCCCAGGGCGCGCAGCAGCTTGACCTGGGTGCTGGCGTCGATCTCGCCGATTTCATCCAAAACAAGAGTGCCTCCATCGGCGAGCTCGAATCGGCCCACGCGCTTCTCGGTCGCGCCGGTGAAGCTGCCCTTCTCATGGCCGAACAGCTCGCTCTCCAACAGCTGCGGTGACAAGGCGGCGCAATGGACGATGACCAGTTTCTCTTTGGGCCGACCGCTCAGGTGATGGATCGCGCGGGCGACCAGTTCTTTACCGGTGCCGCTCTCACCTTCGATCAAGACGGTGGCGCGGGTCGGGGCGACCTGCTCGATGGTTGCAAGAATCGGCTTCATCACCTCGGCCTGACCGAGGATGCCCTGAACGGAATACTTGCGCTCGACCTGTTTTTTGAGCGCCACGTTTTCGCTCTCCAGCTTGCGGCTGCGCAGCGCGCGTTTGATCAGCAGATCGACCTCGTCCAGGTTCAGCGGTTTGGTGACGAAGTGATACGCGCCACGCCGCATGGCCTCCACCGCCGTATCGACCGAGCCATACGCAGTCATCATGATGCAGACGGGCGGCTTGGGCAGTTTCAGCGCCGACTCCAGCACCTTCATGCCATCGTCCGCGCCCAGCCGCAGGTCGGTCAGCATCACGTCCACCTGCTCGTTTTTCAGCACCTCCATCGCCTGCGCCATGTCGGCGGCCACATACACGTCGAAGTCATCCTCCAGCGACAGCCGCAAGCCATCACGGGTATGCTTTTCGTCATCGACGATGAGGATGGTGGCGAGGTCGTGGGTCATTGGGCTGATGTCTTCCAGGGCTGCTCGGGGCAGTCAATCGAATAGCCCAGTTCGCGTGCGGCAGCGAGAGTGGTTTTCAATGCCGGGAAATCCATGGGAATTGCATTTTATCCTCGTCTGTCATGATGCTCCACACTGGGGTCCATCCCTTGAACCAGCGAGTTTTTTCCGAGTCATCCCGCAGCACCGCTAGCAACTCCTTCATGCCTGCTTGCGAGCCTTGCCCACGCACAACGAGAGCGCGCCATTCGTTCAGCTTTTCCACCGCCCGATGCCCTTTGGCCAGCCAGCGATCCACATTCGCCAGCGGTATGTGCAACAGCGAAGGGTCGGCATCGATCTTGTCCGCGATCAGGCAAAACATCTGACACCCCTGGAGGTCACCCGCAGGATCGTGGAGGCTCTCGATAGTCAGCATGGCGGGTATGTTAGCGGTTTCAGGTTCGGTGGCCAGTTCAGAAAAGGGGTTCGCACAGTCCCTTGTGCGGTTCTGCCTTTCAGGCCAAAGGCCTGAGCTATCGCAGCCCAGGGCAACGCCCTGGGTGACTGAGGAACAGATGACCAGCCCTGTAGGGGCGACCCATTCGACGCCGCCCCATTGTCCCGCCCCTTCAGGGCTTGAATCCTCTTCGATTCCTTACCCAGGGCGTTGCCCTGGGCTGAGTTGTCCCGCCCCTTCAAGGCTGATGATGAAGGGGTTCGCTTCGCTTCGCTCCGGTTGTGCGAACCACTTTCGCTCACCCCTCCCCCGCGCCGAGCAGGCGCATCTTTTTCTCCACCAGCGGCAGGACGACGGAGACCTTGGTCCCCTGCCCTTCGCGGCTTTCGATGTCGATCTCGCCGCCATGTTCACGGATGATACGGCGCACGATGAGCAATCCCAGGCCCGTGCCGGTTTTGCGGGTGGTGAAGAAGGGCTGGAACAGATTGCCCATGTGCTCGCGGCTGATGCCTTTACCCTGGTCCTGGAAGCTGACGATGACCTCGAAGTCAGTGAACGCACTGGTGACCGTCAGCTTACCACCGCCGTCGTTCATTGCCTGCGCGGCATTGCGGATCAGGTTGTAGAAGGCCTGCTTCATCTGGTTTGCATCCAGCGGCATAGCAGGCAAGTCAGCACGCAGTTCCAGCTTTAGCTTCACCTTGATCTGGTCGAGTTCGGGCTTCAGAAACCGTGCGGCTTCTTCGATCAATTCGTTGATCTGCACGCGCTGTAGCTGCGGCTGTGTGGGGCGAATCGCGGCCAGGAACTGGCTGATGATGAAGTCGAGCCTTTTGATCTCGCCCAGCGACACATCCAGGTGTTTCTGCAGCTTGTCCGCCCCTTTGCCCACCTTCTTGAGCGAGCGCTCCATGAGTTGCAGATGAATGGTCAGGCTATTCAAGGGATTGCCCAACTCATGAGCGACGCCGGCAGCGAGCAATGTCAGCGCGCTGATGCGTTCGCTCTCAATCTTTTCCTCCGTCAGCTTGCGCGATTCCGTGACATCGCGAATCAGCATGACGAAGCCGATGTCCTGCGTGTCGTCGATCGCTGTAATGTAGAAATTCAGGAAGCGATTCTCCGGGTAGAACACCTCCAGGTCGCGGCTAACTACGGTGCCCGGCTTGCGCAGTTGTTTCCAATCCAGCCCCCGCACGCCCTCGCCCAGATGCTTGCCCATCACCTGATCGGCCTGGAAGCCGAACAAGTGACAAGCCGCCCGATTTACATAGGTCACATGGCCTTCCTGATCGAGCAGGATGACGCCCTCTTGCAGAGCCTGAAAGACCTTTTCCAGAAGCCCTTTTTCCTGCAACAGCTCGGCCAGGAAATGCTGCACCTCACCCGGCTCCAGGCGGTCCATGCGTTTGATGAGCTTGTCAAAGAAGCCGGACTTCATAAGCTGCGCTGCATGAATGTATTGCTGGTATTGGTCACCTTTCCGGACTTGGAGATAGCGCGTCAGGTTGGCACAGCGCTGGTGGAGTCGCAACTTGCCGCTTGTGTCAATTTACTCCCTGCAATCGAGTCCATCTATCGGTGGCAAGGGCAGACCGAGCAGGCCTCCGAAACGCTAGCCATCTTCAAAACCACACCCCATGCTCTGGCCGAGTTTGAAGCCCAACTGACCGCCCTGCACCCCTACGAAGTGCCGGAGATCATCGCGATCAAGCCCGAGCACGTCGCGACGAACTACGCACGCTGGGTGGGTGAGAGCGTCTTGGGAACTTAGCTTCGGATAAAGCCGAAGCTACCTTTACGGCATCGCCGTTGGTTCCGCGCGCAGAAGCTGGTAACCGTTGAATTTCTCATTCGGCTTGAACAGCCAGCCAGCGGTCGAGTTGATCAGCTCATAGCTCGTGGCCTCGAATTCCGGCAGGATGAGGTCACTGTTCGGGTCGTAAATCTTGCGCCCCGTGAAGCGACCCTGGACCTTGTATTCCCAGTTGTGATCATAACCGTAAGCGTTGCTTGCGTCGCTAGGCTCCTCGGGGAGGCGATCCGGCTGCTCTTTGGATCGCTCACTGACAACCACCAGCTGCGCCTTGTCCCAGGTCTGACCAGGGCGACGCAGGTAGCCCCAGAAGTGCGTGCGCTCGATGCGGAACCGGCGGCCAATGAAATAGTCGCCGCGTGGCTCCTGCGCGATCATGGCATTGCGCATGTCGATCTGCTGCTGGATGAGAGGCGACTCGCACGCGGTCAGGACGAGCAGGCAGGACAGAAGGGCAAAACGAATCATGGCGGTGTGTTGTGGCAGATTTCCTATCAACTATCAACCCTCATCTATCAACTCCCACTCACGACTCAAAGCGCCGCCCCGAAACGTAGCTACCCACGATGCGCACCTGCGCACCATCTGCCTGCACGGTGGCCAGGGATTCACTGGTGGCGGGCTGTGCGGGCGATCCTTCCAGCTCCATGTAGAAGCGATACTTGTTCGGCTGGCCACGCAGCGGGCGCGACTCGATGCGCTTCAAGCTAACTCCAGCATCACTGAACGGCTGCAAAAAGCGGCAGAGGCTACCCGGCTTATCCGGCAGCACCACGACCAAGGCCGTGCGGTTGTGCTCAGGGGCAGGCGTATTGGCCTGATGGCCGACCAGGAAGAACTGCGTGATATTCGCCACCTCACCCGCGATGGGGTATTGCAGCACGTCCAGCCCATGCTTGGCTGCATTCTGGCGTGGGCCAATGGTGGCAGCGTTCGGCTCTTCAACCGCACGTTTCGCCGAGGCTGCGGTGCTGGCCAGCGGCACACGCTTCACCTTTGGGTAATGCACCCGCAGCCAATCATCGCAGTGGAAGAAGGGCATCGGGTGCGAGTAGATGACCTCCACCGCATGGCCTTCGTGCCCCAGCAGTGCCAGCTTCACGTCTAGCGTCAGCTCTTCCAAGATATGCAAATCGCAACGCTCATCGACCAAGCGATCCACGGTGTCGATAATGAAGCCGCCCGAGGAGTTCTCGATCGGCACCACGCCATGCGCCGCAGGGTTCGCAGCAAGGAAGTCAAAGACCTCGCTGACACCGCCGATCATCTGCAACTCATGTGCAGGAAAGCGCTGGGCCGTGACAAGGTGAGAAAAGCTTCCCTCTGGGCCAAGACAGGCAATCAGGCTAGTGGCGGGGATGTCAGGCTGAGAAGTCATGAGAAAGCGCTGCCATCATCCGTGCTCAAGCTCTACGGTCAAGCCTACCTCCGCCGATACTCAGAGCTACCATTCTGCTTGAAGTATTCGTCGCGCATCCGGCGCAGTTCTTCCAGGCGTGAGGCGAGCACATTCTTCTCGTTCGCCTTGGCGCGGAGGAAGTGATTGTTGTCGCCGTAGTAGCGCCAGGGACCTCCAGGGATCTCGTTCAGGTCCACGAAGCGCCAGTCCACCTTGGCTCCGCTCTTGATGCCGAGATAGTCCCGCACGGCGGGCGAGATGTCGATGCCCGCACCGTTGTTCTTGTCGTTCTTCGGACGGTTCGGCCCAAAAACATAATCCACGTCATCCGTGACGAACGGACCGCAGTCCTCCCACTGCGCGTAGCAGACGCGGTTGCCATAGCGGATCGCCAGCCACTGGCTCTTCAGCACGGTTCTTCCTTGCTTGGTGAAGCGCTGGGTGAACCACGGGATCTTGAGTTTGGCCTCGGGCTTGCTGGTGCTGTAGTCCAGCACGTCGTTGTAGGGCAGCGCGATGTAAAAGGGGTTCTGCTTGGGCACGAACCCCACAGGCAGATAGTTCGCAGTGCGCTTGGTCGCGTCAGGGTCGTCATACCCGCCGAAATTCTGCTGCCACTGCGTGTCCCAGGAACTCTTGTTATTGGGGGTTGGATTGTTCTCCGTTGGCTCTTCACCAATCCAGAAGACCGTGGCCACGATCTCCGTTTTCCACGGGTAGCGCGAATACGTGATGCGCGGCATGGTCGGGGCAAACACCCGCGGCACGGCACCCGCAGTGGCCTGAGTGGCCAGCACGACCGGCGGCGAAACGGGAACGACAGGGGGCAGCCCGGTCTGGGCGCGCGCGCCCGTCGCGAGCGCGATGGCGCTGACGATCATAACTGCTTGCCTCAGTGGTGTCCTGGCCTTCTCCATTGACGGGTGTTCTTTTTGGGGGGGCCGCTATTGTAGCAGTCAGGTCACTGAACGTTCAAACATTTCCGCGATGTATTTTCGCTCCGCTTTTTGGCGCTCAAGAGATCGCAGTCTAGCCACGTGGAAACCCGACACCCTGGGAGAGCGTTGCAAAGAGCACAGACTGAAGTTCGTTCCCCATGCCCCCATGAAACTGCTGCTCCTTGCCCTACTCACCCTAACCACGCTTGCATCCGCTCAAGAACCCGAAGGAAACATGTCGGCCAAAGCCGCGTCCACGGCAGACGCATTGAGCGCCAGCGTCTTTGGCAAAGCTGGCATGACAGGCAGCAGCGTGGGCATTATCTTGGATGATCAAGGGCGCGCGTATGTCACCAACACCAACCGCCGCAACAATGGCGAGATCGACATTCGCAAGAACAAGACGTGGCTACTCGACTCGCTGGCGCTGACCAGTCCCGAGGATCGCCAGGCCCTGATCAAAAAGCGGATGCCCGACACGTGGCAGGACTTGGCGAAGTTCAAAGAACAAATCATCCGCGTCACGGACACCGATGGCGATGGCGTGGGCGACAATCGCGCCGTGGTTTACGAGGGCTTCAACGAACTCGGCAACGGCCTCGCGGGCGGCCTGCTTTGGCACGATGGCGCGCTCTACGTGACCTGCATGCCCAGCCTCTACAAGCTCACAGACAAAGACAAAGACGGCATCTTTGAGACCAAGCAAGAACTCGTGCGTGGCATCGGCTACCACATTGGCTACGGCGGTCACGACATGCACGGCCCCACGCTAGGCATGGATGGCCGCATCTACTGGAGCACGGGCGACAAGGGCATCAGCGTAATGCTGAAGGATGGCCGTCACATCTACTATCCAGGTCAGGGCGGCGTCTTCCGCATCGAGCCGGATGGCAGCGGCTTTGAAGTCTTCGCCCACGGCCTGCGCAATCCGCAGGAGCTGGCCTTCGACGAATACGGCAACCTGTTCACGGTCGATAACGACGGTGACTTCGGCGACAAGGAGCGCCTGCACTACGTCATGGAAGGCAGCGACTCCGGCTGGCGTGCACACTATCAGTATCGCAGCGATCGTTCGTGGAGCGACACGATGGGATACAACCCCTGGCTCGCCGACAATCTGTGGAATGCCCCCGAGCCTAGCAAATATCAGCCTGCGTATCTGACGCCTTCGCTGGCGAACTTTAGCGTGGGTCCCATCGGCCTGGAATACAATCCCGGCACCGCCTTGAGCGCCCAGTGGCAGCGCACCTTCTTCCTGGCCGAATCGAGCAAGGACATCCAGGCCTTCAAAGTCGAAACCCAAGGCGCAGGCTTCAAAATGCTGGAGCCGAAGGCCGTGGTTACAGGGCCCTTCATCACCGGCTTGTTCTTCGGCCCTGATGGCGCGCTCTACGGCGCGGATTGGGGCAACAACGAATGGGTGCCGCACATGAACGGCGGCATCCTGAAGCTCGACGACAAGGAAGCGATCAAGGACTCCGGGCGCAGCGAGGTGCAAAAGCTCATCAAGGAAGGCATGGCCAAACGCAAGCCCGCCGAACTGGCCGAACTGCTCGGCCACGCCGACCAACGCATTCGCTTGAAGGCGCAGTTTGAATTGGTGAAGCGCAAGGATGCAGCGTCGCTGACCAAGATCGCAAACGAAGGTCAGCCACTGCTTGCTCGCGTTCACGCCATCTGGGGCATCGGCCAACTCGGTCGCAAGGACAGCAACGCGATGGCTGCCATTGCATCACTGCTGGAAGACAAAGACCCAGAAGTCCGCGCCCAAACCGCACGCATGATGAGCGATGCGGGTTACACTGCCGCTGGCGAAGCGCTGGGCAAGTTGCTTGCCGATGAATCCCCACGCGTGCGTTCGCTCGCAGGCGTGGCCTTGGCCAAGCTGGGCACACCTGCGCAGTTCGATGCCGCCGTGAAGCTCGCCGAGCAGAACAACGACGCTGACCTGTTCCTTCGTCATGCCGCCGCCATGGCGCTGAGCGGTAGCGGCAAAGGCAAGTTCGGCGAACTGACCAAGCATTCGTCCAAAGCCGTGCGTTTAGCTGCCGTCGTTGCCACGCGCATGAACCGCGATCCACAAGCCGAGGCCTTCCTTGCCGACGCGGACTTGACCGTCGTGGGCGAAGCTGCCCGCGCCATTCATGACGACCACTCCATCCCCGAAGCCTTCCCTGCACTGTCGAAGCTCATCGACAAGCCCGGCCTCATCGACGAAGCCATCATTCGCCGCAGCATCAGCGCGAACATCCGCAGTGGCACCGCCGAGGACGCTCATCGCCTGATGGCCTACGCCCTGCGCAAAGAAGGGCCCGCGGCTCTGCGCACCGAGGCGTTGGAGACGCTCGTGCTCTGGCCCAAAGGGCTCGCCTTTGACCGTGTCATGGCCATGCATCGCAACCTGCCAGCGCGCGATGCCGCGCCTGTGCGGGAAGACTTCGCCAAGGCCTTCGACCTTCTGATCGTCGATGCATCACCCGACGTGCAAAAAGCCACCGCCAAGCTCGTGCGGGCGCTCGATTACACACCCGCGATTGAGAAGCTGACGCCCATGGCACTCGATCAGAAACTCGACCCCGACACCCGCGCCAATGCCCTGCAAACCTTGGCTGTGGCCCGCGCACCCCGCGTGCAGGAAGCCATCGACAAGGCCATCAACTCCGAGGTCCCTGCGCTGCGGGTTGCCGCTCTGCAAGCGATGGCCGAGATCAAACCCAATGCCGCTGAAACGCTCGCTGCCTTGGATGCCGCGATGAAGCGCAAGGTCATCTCAGAACAACAACCGGTGCTCGCTTTACTTGGCACCTTGAAAAGCGATGCCGCTGAAAAACTGCTCGGCTCCTGGCTCTCCAAGCTAACGAAGAAAGAAGCGCCACCCGAGATCGCCCTGGACATCTACGAGGCCGTGAAAACGATGAAGTCCAAGAACCTGAACAAGAAGCTCAGCGCCGTCGATGCGAGCCTGAAGAAGGTCAAATACAACACTTGGACCCTGGCCCTGCACGGTGGCAACGCGGAGGAAGGCAAGGCCATTTTCGGCGGCAGCACGACTGCTGCGTGTATGCAATGCCACACGCTGACGGCGGGCATTCCCAGCGTCGGTCCCGAGCTATCGAAGATCGCCACCAAGCTAACGCCCGACCGCTTGCTGAAGGCCATTGTCGATCCACAGGGCGAGATCGCCGAGGGCTACGGCTTGATCAGTGCCACACTGAAAAACGGCAGCCTCGTTTCTGGCCTGCTGGTCAAGGAAACCAAGGAAGAACTAACCCTGCGCCTGCCCGCCACCCCAATCACGAACACGGTGAAAAAGGCCGTCATCGTCAGCCGCACCAAGCCCGCGACGGCCATGCCGGTGATGACCTCGCTACTCACCCGCATGGAGGTCCGCGATCTGGTCGCCTACCTCAGCACGCTGAAGTAGGCTGCCATGCAGTCTCAAGATTTCAGAGCCGTGGCACCCGCCTATTTCATCTGCTCGACCTGCGAGAAAAA
>Ga0247833_1007646_pt1 | contig 11314 bp, 7 predicted proteins | sample LaCruzMarch2015__7_FD_187117 | JGI IMG/M metagenome (GOLD analysis project Ga0247833, IMG submission 187117) | Freshwater microbial communities from meromictic Lake La Cruz, Castile-La Mancha, Spain - LaCruzMarch2015_8m | ecosystem: Environmental > Aquatic > Freshwater > Lake | place: Spain...
CATCCAGCGGACCCTTTGGCCTATTCGCACGGAAGACACCCGTATCGAAAAAGTAAAATTTTGGGTGGCTCGCCAGCTCCCGCTTCGCCCGGCGCGTAAAAACCGGCAGCCTCCAGCCCAAGAGCAAATCCTCTAAAATGGAGAGATATCCCTCCAGCGTCGAGCGCTTCACCGCACACTCGCGGGCGGCATTGGCAAGATTCAGAACCCCTCCATGCGAGAAGCTCATGACCTCCATGAACCTGGCAAAAGCCCCAATGTTTCTTACCAACCCCTCAGCCTGAACCTCTTCTTTAAGATACAATCCACAATAAGCGCGCAGTTGAAAATCCGGATCTTCAGCGCCCACCACCACGGGCAGCAAGCCGTTGCGGAGCGCGCCCTCAAAAGAAAAAGCCTCCCCCAGCTCCGCTGCCATGTAGGGATGCATACTCAAACGCCCCGCGCGGCCCCCGAGCAAATTCACCCCCGCACGCCTCAACTTTCTGGCACTTGAGCCGGTCAGAACAAAAATCTTGCCGCACCTTTCTTCGATAAGGCCATGAACGACTTCCAGTAACTCAGGCAGCTTCTGCACCTCGTCCACCACCACAGTCGAGCAATCGCCCGCCCCACGAACCAAATCAGCCAGGCGCTCCGGCCGAGCCGCCAAATCACGCAGAGTGGCACCATCCAATAAATCCACAACCACGGCCCCCGGAAAGGACTTCCTCGTCCACCAACTCTTGCCGGTTCCCCTGGGCCCCAGAAGAAAGAAACTACCAGCAGGTTGTTTTAAAAAACGCGAAACATCCATAAATATGAGTCGCATTTTTACGGAACAAGCGTGATTTTGCAAGTTTTATTTTTACCCCCTGTAGCGGCTGTTTGTGACTGCCGAACCTCTCCCCTTGTGGCGGCGTCTCTATGAGCGCCGAAGAGAGAGAAGAGATTGACAAAATCATGGACAGCAAAATCATTTTTTTGGAAGGCCAGGTGGTTCGGGCGCGGAGGCGCGGCGCAGTTGTAGCGGCGTCTCTATGAGCGCCGGGGTTGGTTTTTCCATCGACGGTCATAGACCGACGCTCTCAATTCGCATTCCAAATGAGTTTGCTGTCCATGATTTTGCCATTTTTCCGTCAATTTACAGAGTATCTGCACGACATGCATTGAGCTCGGCTCATGAAGGCCCCTGCGGCGTAATCTGTAGCGGCTATCTCTACGATCGCCGAATCGCTGCCCATCGGCGGGCACAGAGCGCCTCGCCCGGTAGATGTCCAAACTCCAGTCGGTCGGCGGTCACAGACCGCCGCTACAGTGGATCGCCGGCTGAAAGACTACTTCTTCTTTTTCTTTCCGCCGGATTTTTTGCCGTCGGATTTCTTCTTCGACCCGCCGGACTTCTTGGCCTCGGATTTCTTCTTTCCGCCCGACTTCTTGGCCAAGGCAGCCTTGCCATTCCCTCCTTTTTTCTTAGTTTTTACGGCCACAGCAGGCCCCCCCCCCGAGGATGTTGAAGACACGCTTCCCGAGTTGATCACCGATGAGAACGGAACCAAGTCGTCCGATAAGGTCGCCGAAATGTTCAAATTTTTCAAATACACAAGGCCGGGATTCAGGGAGTAATTATCCGCTGGATCATACTGGGCCAGATCACTCAATGGTAGGGCTGCGGCGGTCAGGGCCAATGCCGCGTAGGCGGGCGGGTTGCCGCCCGTTGTCCATTGATCCACCGTGTAAATCGATATCGCGGTATCCGTGGCATTTAAGGTGCGCCAGAGAGTCGTGAGCGATCGATTCGAAGATGTGTAGCGCAGGATTAGGACGACATCCTCGGAAGAAGTTACGTCAACAGGCACAGTTGAACCATTTCCAGCAAGATAGGGACCTTCTTGCAAAGTATTTTCCAGTGTTGCATTAGCGCCCAAACTCCTGACAAAAATCCAATTCAACCGATTCGAGAACGCTTGCACCGGGGTGGTCGTCCCGTTGCCGACAAAGACAAGCGTCGGGCCGGTGTAGTAAAAGGGTTCGGGGTTCTTGGGGCTTGCCATAAATGAGGGGGTGAAATCGGCCATGTGCGCTTGGACTTCGACCTCCCAGTCCGAATCCAGCGGCAGCAAATAATTCCAAACTTGTCCCGCCACCGTGGGATAGGGAGAAGAACTGGTCAACTCCAACCCCGTGGAGGCATTGATGGAAAAACTCGATCCCTCAGGCATAACCGGGCCGCCATCCACCCCCGCCCAATTCCCCAAGTCGAGCGAGTTCACAAAGGTGGAGCCGAATTCCTGAGCGTCTTGGAGATCGAGAGAAAATTGATAGTTGTAGTTTGGAACGGCCGAGACAGATGCGAGCATCAATGGGGAGATGGCAAGTGCGATTAGCTTTGTTTTGATTTTAGATTTCATGGAGTGGATTTGTGATGAGGTTGTTTTTATTTTTTTTCCAAAACAGCAACAACCAAACTGCATTGGAAAGATCTTGAAGATTATTTCAGGGATTTCATTGCCCCTGTAGCGGCGCTCTATGAGCGCCGAGATTCATGGTTCGCTGACGGGATTGGTGAAGCGTTGCCCTCCGGCGGTCATAGACCGATGCTACAGGTTGGATTCCATGCGTTTCGTTCATTGCGGCGCTTATCCTCTCTTCTTTTTCTTCCCACCGGATTTTTTGCCGCCAGATTTTTTCGAACCGCTGGATTTCTTCGCGGAGGATTTGCCGCTTTTTTTAGATTTTTTGACTTCTCCACCGCCGCCGCCGCCTCCTCCACCTCCACCGGATGGGGCAGGCGCGCCGCCGCCGCCGCCACCTGGAGCAGGAGGTGGGTTTGGCGCTGATGTGGGCAACGAAAGCGCGGGAACTTTTTTAAGTATTCCACTAACATTTGCTCCATATGATGTTCTGCTGCTCGAGAGTATTGTTTCGCTGTCAGTAAACGAACTGTTAACATACTGCGTGTATGAAGTGTTCCCAGCGACGGCAGAAACATTGGAAATAATTGATCTTCCGCTAACATACCATGTTCCTGTTATTGTGCCAATAACCGCACCTCCAGATTTCACTATGCCATACATGGTGCCATTATCAAATTGCCATGCTTCTGCCTCGACGAGTAGTTGACCAGGCATTCTTACGAAGGCTTTGGAATAAAAGCCCCTATTCTCGTATCTTGATATGACACTTGTTCCAGTAGATTCATAAAAAGTTCCGTTTAATTGCAAAGTCTGTGTTCCTTGCCATATTCCCACATATTCATCGATGAGATCGAGTGCTGGAGGCGCAGGCGGTGGTGTGTATGAAGGCAGACCACCAAAATTTTGAATGGTAGGAAGATTATACCAGTCATAAATTAAATATTCATACCCGTTCCACTCTCCGAGAACGAGAACCATGTTGTAATATCCACGAGGAGGCTCATCAAATGCAACTGATCTACTAATGTCACTTATGTAGTATCCACCGCGAAGAGTTCCTAAGTTAGCTTCTCCCAGATTGTAGCCATATAATCCTTGCCCGTAGTAGGGCTGGTCTAATGCCCATAATTGCAAGGCAAGCTGGCCGCTTATGGAACCTTCTGCTCGAAAGTTATCTACTCTGTCAGCTGATAGGGTTACGGAATTTCCAAAAGCTTCGTAACCAACAATACCAGACAGGGCAATCGACTGAGACCTTGCCTCAGACAAAGCAGACAATATCGATAAAAATGTAAGGCAGACTATGGTAAAGAAAGAACTATTTTTCATAGATGTTTTATTTCAAGTTTTTTTGGTGCAATTGCAGAGATTCTGTTTGTGAGTTTATTAGCGTTGTGGTTTATCGATTGCGGCGAAGACGATTTCCACCTTGGGAAAGTTGAACGGGTAAGGGATCGGATTCGATTGCTGCTGACCAAGAACCATCATTCCTTTTCCAAGTCTGGAGCAAAACTGCTCAGCCCTCTCCTCGGCATAGGAACGGCAAGAAGAAACAGGGACATACCCAGTAGCTCCCTGCACAAAAACTCGATAAATGTCTTTATCTGGCATAGTGTGGCTCATCACCGGAGTCGGCTTTTGAAAATAGGACCTGCTTTCTGAGTAACGCTCTATGGGCGATTCATAAGCACACCCAGCGATTGTGCAAACGAGAGCAGTTAGACTCAGAGCCTTGATGATGTTTTTCATCTGTTTTTTTGTTAATTCTGCAAATTTTGTCTCAAGCTACTTCTTCTTTTTCTTTCCGCCGGATTTTTTGCCTTTGGATTTTTTGGAATCTCCTCCGCCGGAGGATTTCTTGTCTGGCTTTTCACCAAACGATTTTTTTTCGTTACTGTCTTTTTTGTCGGAGAGTTTTTTAAAGTTGCCTTTATTATCCAGCCCTTTCTTTCCTTTTTTAGACTTTTCTGGTTCTCCACCTCCGCTGGATGGAGCACCACCACCCGGCGCTGGCGGTGGTGGTGGCGGGTTTGAGATGGTCATTGTTTCCACTTGTCGGCCTTGGTAGGCAGGGTGGTTCATAAAGGCGACGACGGTGTAGGAGCCAGCATCGATTGGCGGGGTGGTGGTGCCGTTGTAGGTAAGCGTCACATTTTGAGTAAGATTACCGGGGTTTGTTGCAATAGTTGGGACTTTTTCCGTGCCGTTGTAGGTGAGGCTCAGGTTGCTGAGCTGGATGGTGGCATTACCTTTGGTGGAGGTTGCAGATGCGAAACTTTGCTGCTCCCATCCGCGAGACCAGCCTTGGACTTGGATCGTGGAAGCGGCGAGTTGCTGGGTGGTGAGATTGGCTGGAATGAGAAAGCGAGTGTTGTAGTTTTTATCAACCAGTTCGATGTAGTCGATCGTCCAAGCTCCTTCCTCGCTGTATTGAGGAAGTTCAAATTGCACTTGGCAGGTTCCATTGGTGCTGGTGCCGCTGATGCGGTCGGCCCAACTGAATTCGCTCCAGAGGAATTCCTTGCCGCTCGGGCTACGGAGCACGAGCGCACCAGCGCGGGACCATTGTTTGTCCTGCAAGCCGCTCAAGTCGTCAGTGATTGTTAGATTAGCCGTGACCAAAACCGCACCGTTGCGCGTGTCTGCCGAAGCTGGGGAGACTACAAGGTTTTGCAAGACTGGTGCGGTGACATCCTGCGTTCCGATGACGGTGATGGTCTTACGAAATTCCGCTGGAATGGAATTATTCCACTTGTAGTAAGATTTACTCTCACCAGGCTGATTATTTTCGTAAATAGAAATGTTTAAAATCGTGTAGTTTCCATTTTTTGCATATCGTGGAATAATGAGCATTCCTTCGTAGACGCCATTCGCTACCGTTCCCGAGACGAGCTTGAAATCTGACGGGGAAATGGAATTCCCATTGCCATAACCATTTTCACCGACCAAGTTGAAACTCAGATAAATCGAGTGGTTTGTTGGGAGGTCGTCGTTGTTGATCGCCAGTTGGACTTTTACCTTCTGATCAGCGGCGGTGACATCAACGGATGCTCTGTCGAGAGTCAACCCAACTAGCCATGGCGCGTATTGGTCTTGAGGCTCAGATGGATTCGTTGCGGAGCTACTTACTGTAAATTTCACAGCCTGCAACTCCGGTGTGAGGATTGATGATCCACTATTTCCTGCGTTGTCCGAGACAGAGAGGCTTCGGAGAGTCCAATCGCCTTCTGCGCTGCCTTGAGGGATTTCGATGGTTCCTTCGTAGGTCCGCATAATCCCTTCAACAGCAACAGGTGAGTTCTGATCGTTGAAATAGGACGATCGGTCACCGAAGGAAGCATTTCTGAAACTCAAATTCAGAGAACTGAATCCAGAAAGATCATCCGAAACTTGAACTCGGTATCTCATTTTTGAGCTGGAAGATGACGCATTAACTTTGGAAGTAAGAACTGTAATGGAGTGAACAACTGGCGGCGTTGAATCGCTAAATGGATTGATGACGGTTATGGAGATATCTTTGAAGGCCGCTGGAATTGTATTGCCATAGAAGTTGGCAGATTGTGAGTTGGGATAATCACCCGAGGAGTAATATAAAGAACTTAGTGTGTATGTTCCAGCTTGAGTATAGCTTGGGATATTTATTGATCCATTGGCTTTGCTGGAAAGGGTCCGTGCGTTTGCACTACCCCCAAATCCTCCAAAATAGACAGAGGCATAACTTATAATTTCACTTGCGGTGATTGTAAATGGCAACTCCACCGCTCCATTCGTTAAATCGACTGAAGTCATGGAAAGAGTGAGGCTCAGAATTTGAGGCGTTGGAACAGGGGTTGGAATCGGTGAGGGTGTCGGTGTCGGTTTGGTCGAAGGCGTGCTCGACGGAGTAGGTATCGGGAATGGAGTGCCGGATGGCGGGGCAGCGATGGATTCTGCTTCGTAGATGCTGTTTTGAAAAGACGCATAAAGCGTGCCTCGGCGGTCAACGGCGAGGCCTGTCACATCATCCTCGCCAAAAATGGCTGCTTCTCCCGCTGCTTCTTGGATGCCCATTTGACCACGAATACGGAATGCGCCGTGCTCTGGATTGAGCTTGCCGGCGATGGTGGTGACGGTGCCATCAGGCTTGACCTTGCGGACGGTGCCGAGATCGGCAAAGTAGAGGTTGCCGCTGGAGTCGGTGGTGAGTCCACGGGGCCGGTTCAAGCGGGCTTTTGCGCCTTTGGCATCAAAGTGATTGCTGATTTGTGCATTACCAATAAAAGTAGAAGTCGTGCCATTTGGCTGGATTTTGCGAATGACTTTGCCGTCCGTCACAAAAAGATTTCCTTCTGAATCCACGGCAATGCCGTCGGGATATCGGAATCTTGCCTGGCTGCCGGGGCCATCTACATGGCCGTAGGTATCCCAGTCATCGCCTACGCGTATTTTCCCTGCCATGGTGGTGACCAATCCGGTTGGGGCGATCTTGCGGATGGCATTGCTGTCGCAGACATAGACATTTCCGAGCGCATCAACGGTGACGGCTCGGATCTCATCGAAGCTGGCCGCCGCGCCTATACCATCGGCGGGATCGCGGTTCCACTGCTCACCCCCAGCGAGGTCTGACAGAACGCCCGCTGCAGAGATTTTTGAAATTCGATTGCCGTTTACAAAATAGACAGTCTCGTTTGCATCTACTGCGATTGGCCCAACATTCGAGTCCAGAATACCAGGATAGCGTGAGGGGTATCCCGCATATTGTTGCTGTAAAGCTCGGCGGTCATTCCACTCGCTCCACTTCTGCCCCGCGATGGTGGTGACTTTATTATCGATGGAAATCTTGCGAATCACATGATTTCCTTGGTCGGCGACATAGATGTTGCCATTGGCATCCACGGCGATGCCGTTGATTTCGTCGAAGAGGACTTTGCCATTTTCAAAATAGCCAGATTCGTCGGGGGTGCCAGCGAGGAGCCAAAATTGGTAGGGTTCGTAAACGGTGGGTTGGAGGACGAAGAAGAGATTTCCTGCGTCGTTCATGAGATCCTGCGTGGCATCTGGGAAAATCCCGCTGAGTGTGGCATCCGGCCAAGTGCTGGGGCGGAAGAAACCCCGGTCGAAGCGTGTGGGAGCCAGGAAGCGGGGACCGCTGGGTGATGTGACGAGGTTTGAGAGGTTGATTCTCTGGCCTTCGAGAGCGAAATCCTCGGTCGCAATTGCAGGAACAGTGACTTGAGAACTGAGGGAGGAGACGAGGGTGTCGAACAATACATCGACTTCCTCGGCGGCCGCGATGCTGTCAAACGCGAAAAGGAAAGGCGCGGTGTCGCTCTCGCCAAGAGGGCCTAAGACAGAGCCTTTCGAGGCTGGGCGAGTCGCCTTGATGGCGGCGAGGGCCGTGTTCCACTCGCCATGGGCAAGTTGGATTTGAGTGCGTGCATCCGAGCGCTGGGCGGGCGTGGTGGAGAGGTTGAAGAGCTGCGGGAAGGCGGCGAGGACGGCTTGTGGAGTCAGGTTGCCAGCGGCGTAGAGGTCGTAGAGTTTGCGATACTCGCCGCTGAGATTGTAGCTGTTCGCAAGGTGTAGAGAGGCTCTGGCGAGGCGGAGGACAGCGCGCAGGAGGCAGACATCGGCAAAGTCCACTTTGGTGTCGAGAAGCGAGGTCTCGGAGGAGGCGAGCGTGAGGGTGAAGTTGCCGTCCGTGATTTTATCGAGGCAGGCCACGGCTTCATCAATGAGCGCGGCCTTGGAATTCAAGTAGGTGAGATGGGCGTCCGTGCTTACACGCGCGGGAGGCTGCAAAATGCCAGCAAAGCCGAGCGGGAACGAGTATTCCAACGCATAGATGCTGGGGTTTACGATGGTGGCATTGAGGCTTGTGAATTGCTGCTTGAACTCCGCTGTGTGGGCCTCGCGGGTAAAGAGTGTGGCCGCGTAGAAGAAGTTGAGCTCGGCGTTGTTCGGCGTCGTCTGCAATCCAGTCTTGAAGGCTTGGTGGGCGGTTTCGAGCGCTTCAGGCGTTTGTTGGGCCAGAGCGGCCCGGCCTATTTGGAGATTGGTCTGAGCGCGTGCGAATGGCGATGCCGCAAAGGCAAGAACCAAGATCAGGAGTGAGGCACGAAGTGGGCATGTCTTTTTCATACGAAGTGAGTGATTGGCGGTGTTGAAAAGGGGCTATTTTGTCTCTATGGGAAAATTTTTACGCTGTCGTCGGAGCGGCCTCGGATGCGGAAGACTTGGCCAGCCAAGTTTCCACGGAGGCGCAGGACGGCGCGCGGAGCAGTAACCTTGTCACTGATTGTCTGCTGGGCAAGGAATTTTTCGAAGAAGATTTTTCCTTGAGAGGGATCGATCCGCACCGAAGCGGCTTTGAGGAGGGTAGTCTGAGACGGCATTTGACGCACTTCAAATCCGCGAATGGCAATATTCGACCAAGCGGGATTGGCATTGAAAAAGGCATCCAGAGCGGCTGCAGATGCGGCGAGGTTGACATCCGGCGGCAGAAGAATGGCCATGTCTTCAATGACAAGCTGTGGCAGGGGACCGATGCGGAAAAGGCCGAGTTTTTTTGATTCGAGGTGCACACGCCCGCAAGCGATCTGGAGCGATTGAGGGCTGTCAGGGGAGACTTGGAGCGGGATCGTGAGGCCTTTGATCTCGAAGTCGCGATCGATGCGCGTGCCCATGAAATCAGGCTGCGCGCCGTGCGCGACGACGGAGAGGAGGAGTGAAAGGAGGAGCGGTCTCACCACAGTGACAGGGTGCGCACGGAGACGGGGTGGTGGGAAGGGAAAAATGGAGGGGGCGGACTGGTTTGGATTTTTTGACAGAATTAACAGAATTTCAGAATTTGGGACAAATAGATTGGATAGTCTGCGAGGACAGGGAAAGCGGATGATCCCATTTTTGCCGAGAAAGCGAGGGCCATTCAAAGATCAATAGCGGTCCATTTGCGATGGGATTTTTTAAAACCACGAATAGAACGAATTTTCACGAATGGGGAACGGCTTCGCCAGAGAATTTTATCTTCGGTATTATTCGTGTTTATTCAAACATTCGTGGTTCAAATGTTCGGCAACGAACGGGCTCTGCGCGGTTGTATAGAAACTAACCACGGATATCTCGGATTATCACGGATAATCCCAACCAGTTGGGATTGGCAGAAAAAAACGAAAATCAGGCAAGCTTGCTTGCAGAGTTTTTGTTTTTGCCCTGCCCCATTCGCGCCGCGAATGCACCCGTGCTCATTTCTGCATATCCGTGTTCATCCGTGTGATCGGTGGTTTTATATTATTTCCTGAAGCATGATGTAACTTGTTAGTTAGGAGAGAATTTCAGAATTTAGGATTCTTCTGGAATTTGGAGGGCAGGCGCGCTCCGCAGGACTATTCAGCTGCTACAGGCAACCTCCGTAACAAAAGTCCAAACGGTATCGGCTTTGGGGCTAAACACAGAGCATTGAGGGCGAGCAGGGGGTTTTTACCACCGCAGATCTTTTTCTTTCGTTGCTTTAATCAACTCTCGGACGGTATCTGGTGGCCCTTCCTTCACCAAAGCGTTCGATTTTTTTGAGATTCAGAAGTTTTTTGATGGCGCTTTCGACCGTTCGCGGCGGCATACGGAGAGATTCCACAGCCGTCTTGCGGCTGAAGTCCCCTGCGGCGCGAGCCCAGTTCCAGAGTTCCCATTGCTTCTCGGAGAGCAAGTTTTCCGATCCATCATCGGCAAGGATGCGAATCGCCCCCCTCGCCTGCTCGCAGACGATTTCCAGGAAAAAAATCAACCACTCCGAGAGATCCTCGCGCGCGGTTTTCCAACTTCGCTGTGTTCTGTTCAAAGCCAGATAATAATCCGCCTTGCGTGCCTCGATGCACTTTTCGTGGGACACGACTTCCGTAAATTCATAGCCTTCTCGAAGCAGGATCAGATTGGCCAACAAACGACTTGTGCGCCCATTACCATCTTGAAAGGGATGGATGGCCAGATACTCAAAAAGAAAATTGGCCGCAAGGATCAGCGGGTGGCGAAATTTCTCTTCGCAAGCCCATCCATACCATTCCACGAGTTCCTGCATTTCCTTGGGAACCAAATGCGGCGGGGTGGGATCAAAAATGATTCCCACGACTTGGCCTGTGGCATCCTTCGCCTCCACGCGATTCGGTCCAAACTTGTAAATGCCGGCATGCCCTTCATCCTTCTCGCTGTGGCGCAACATGTCCCGATGCAGTTGCAAAATCAAAGACTCGCCCACGCTCATTTCCCGGTGGTTCTGAAAAACAGACTCCAGCACCTCCAAATAACCAGCGACCTCCTGTTGGTCGCGAGTGCGGAATTTTCTGATGCGCAGTTGGCTATACAACGCCTCCACCTCCGCATCGCTCAACTTGTTTCCCTCAATACGGTTTGAAGCACCCGTCGAAGTCACGATCACCGAACGGACCAAGCGTTCCAAAGTGCGAGCCTGCAGCCGACCGGCCAGACGCCAAGCATTTCTTACCCCATCGATCTCCGCAATCATGGCATAAACGCGCTCCGCCAGGCTTGCATCCAACTCCAGCCTCCGGCTCAATCGACTTGTTCGAAAATCTGACATGCCAGTTTGCTTTTCCATGTGAGATTATGTGAGATCATGTGAGATATCCAAGCTGTTTTTCGATTCAGACGACCGATTGGGATGCTGATGCGGCTTGGATTTAACCCGAGAGCGCGGTGTGCACGGAGGGAAGGGAAAAATGGAGGACCCGGATTGGTTTGGATTTTTTTTACCACAAATAGAACGAATTTTCACGAATAGTGCGCTGCCGCGCGATTGCTGATAGAGGTAGGAACGGGACATTGGTTTGCCCCGCTCCCCCCTCCGAACCGGACTTGCAGATCTCCCGCATCCGGCTCTCCAGTTAGTGGTTTGCTCCATATCGGAGACTGATGATTTCCGAGAC
>Ga0247833_1007656_pt1 | contig 11305 bp, 10 predicted proteins | sample LaCruzMarch2015__7_FD_187117 | JGI IMG/M metagenome (GOLD analysis project Ga0247833, IMG submission 187117) | Freshwater microbial communities from meromictic Lake La Cruz, Castile-La Mancha, Spain - LaCruzMarch2015_8m | ecosystem: Environmental > Aquatic > Freshwater > Lake | place: Spain...
CTCAATGTCCTTGATCGTGCTTGGATCGAACGGGCGAATGACCAACTGTTGTGGTTCCGGTGCACCCACGCTAGCCAACTGCTTCAAGGGCGTTTGAGAACCATAAACAGTCACCTTCACCGAGTCGAGCAAGCCAGGGGTGGCGCGTCCGGTTCGGATGCCAGCGAGGTTGTTTTTAAGAACCCCAAGGGCTTTTTCCATGCGTTCTTCAGCGTCCATCAAGATTTCTTCGACAATCATAATTTGCTCCGAATTGAGAGAAGAGGTGTTGCGAAATGCGAGAGAGGTAAACCTGAGGGCATCACGACGATGCCAAGACCATGCGATCGATGCTTAAGTAGCGTTGATCAAGATGCGTTCGCCAGAGGCACTTCGAGGGCTGATTCGAGTACCAACTTTTTGACCGCTTACGGCTTTGACGATGTTGCCATCTTTCTTAAAATTGAAAATCAAGATGGGCAACTGATGAGTTCGGCACTGTGCAATCGCCGTGGAATCCATCACTTTTAGGTTTTTTTCCATGACCGTGTCGTAATCCAGTTCACGGTAGAGAATCGCATGAGGGTTCTTTTCTGGATCTTCGCTGTAAACGCCGTCTACCCGTGTTGCCTTGAGCACAATGTCGGCGTCCAATTCAAGACCTCGATTGGCGGCAGCCGTATCGGTGGTGACGTACGGAGCCCCCGTGCCAGCAGCCAAAATCACGATTCGCCCTTTTTCAAGATGCCGAATGGCTCGGCGTCGAATAAAGGATTCCGCCACCCCATCCATCTTGATGGCCGACATGACCCGAGTCGCACAGCCGATGCTTTCCAAAGCATCTTGCATAGCCAGCGCGTTGATCACCGTAGCCAACATCCCCATGTAATGGGCGGTCGCTTCTTGAATCAGTTCTCCGCTGGAGCCTTTGAATTGTGCGCCGCGAAGGATGTTTCCACCCCCTACCACCAAGGCAATTTGACATCCAAGTTCGTGCGCTTGCTTAACTTGCTTGGCGATTACAGTCACCTCGTCCATGCTGATGCCGCGCTCGCCGGCATGAGCCAGACTCTCACCGCTCAACTTAAGAATGACTCGTTTGTATTGCGGCCGATGCTTTTCTGCGGATTCCTCTGGCATTGCGTCAGGACTTTATTTTTCGTGTGCGAAGTGACAATCGACTGCGAAGTGACAATCGATTGGGTCGAACCGCCTTTTTCCAAATTCGCAGGATCGACGAATGAATAATAACCGGAAATGCAAGTCGCCACGAGAAGGGTCTTGTCGATTATGGTCGGAAACGTGTAGGCTACGAGAATTGTCGTTTGCTTATCGCTATTCTCGTTTGGACGGAGTTTTGGGTCATGAAATTATTTGAGGGCAAGAAGGGATTGATTCTCGGGGTCGCCAACGATCGCTCCATCGCATGGGCTATCGCTCAAGAAATCATGGAACACGGTGGAGTTTGTGGCTTTTCGCACCTTCCCGATAAGCCAGAAGACGACAAAAAGAAAAATCGTATGCGGGTGTCGAAATGCACCTCTCAATACGAAAGCCAAACCGCTTTCTTGGAACCCTTGGATGTTCAAGACGACGCTCAAGTCGACGCATTTATGAAAATGGCAGGCGAAAAGCTAGGAAATATTGATTTCTTGTTGCATTCCATCGCCTTCGCAGACCGGGATGATTTGTCTCGTGATACCGTCGAAACCAGCCGTGCGGGATTCAAGCTGGCGATGGACGTCAGCGTCTACAGCTTGATCTCGGTTACCAATGCGGCCCGCCCTTTCTTGAATCCCGAAGCTTCCGTTCTCGCGATGACCTACTTCGGCGGCGAAAAGTGCGTCCCTGGCTATAATGTGATGGGAATCTGCAAAGCTGCCTTGGATGCCACCATTCGGTACCTGGCTTACGACATGGGACCGAAGAACATCCGAGTCAACGCGGTCAGCGCCGGCCCCCTGAAGACACTCGCAGGCGTTGCTGCCGGCGTTGGGGAAATGCAAGAATACTATGGCTACGTTGCTCCGATGGGGCGCTGCGTCACCCACGAAGAAGTGGGACGCTCCGGCGCTTACCTGCTAAGCAATTACAGCAATGGAATCACTGGCGAAATCCTCCATGTGGACGCTGGCTACAACATCATGGGCAGCCCAGGTCGATTGCTTCACGAATTCGCCAAGAAATAATCTCATGGACTCTCGGGCGGTGTCTTGAAAAGGCCATGATTCTTGCTCCGGATACCATGCAAGGTAGCTCGCAATTTCTGGATTCACGGTTACACTTGGACATAACTTTAGGGGACTCGTTGTTCCCCTAAAGCATGATTGCGGATTGTTTTCCTCGTGTTTTCGGATGCGTTCCAGCACCACTCGAATCCTTGAGCATCTATGGTTTGGCAGCGAGTTTGTATTATTGGAGTTGGGTTGCTAGGCGGCTCAATCGGTCTCGCATTGAAACGGAAACGACTTGCCAAACAAGTCGTTGGGGTCGGCCGGAACATCGCCAAACTGGAAACGGCCATTCACCGCGGTGCAATTGACTTGGCGACCGACGATATTTTGGTGGGGGCCAAAGACGCCGACTTGGTAATCGCCTGCACGCCCGTCCAGTCGATTGTGGACTCGCTTTGCGTCGCCGCAAGCGTGGCTACCTCCAACGCTATCTTGACGGATGTTGGTAGCACGAAACAAAGCATCACTCGTTCGGCCCAAGGACGGCTTTCTCCCAGGCAATTCATTGGTAGTCACCCCATCGCAGGGGGACACCACAGCGGGGTCGAACACGCGGTCGGAACGCTCATCGATGGAGCTTTGGTGGTGATCACACCATCGGATTCCACCGATCCAGAATTAGTGGACCGAATGTCAGCATTTTGGGAGTCGATGGGGGCCAGAATTTGTGTCCTTTCTCCAAAAGATCACGACGAAGCACTCGCGGTCGCGAGCCACCTGCCTCACATGGTCGCCTCCGCGCTGGCTAGTGCTACTCCGCCTGAAATTCTCCAGTTTGTCGGCAAGGGATGGATGGATTCAACGCGAATCGCAGCCAGCAACTCGCAATTATGGCGACAGATCTTGGAAGAAAACCATGTGCCAGCCTTACAAGCGATGAAGAACTTTGCCACAATTTGCGATTCATGGGTCGAAGCTCTAGAAAAAGCAGATTTCGATCAGATCGAACAACTACTCAAAGCGGGAAAAGCAACACGTGAGGCTGTGGCAAGTAGACATTCATCCGGCTAACGGGCAACCGGATTCTCTCGGGCTCGCGGCAGTTAAGTCCGCAACCGAATTAGGTATCGCAAGCGACTTGGCAATGGAAGCGGCATACGGCTTTCTGCTGCAAGGGGATCTCGATGAGACGCAAGCGAATAAAATTGCCAATGAACTGTTGGCTGACCCTATCGCACAGAAATGTGTGACAGCGATTGTTGGGCAACCAACACTGAACGCACCTCGTTCGTTCTCAATCAACGACTGCACCTTGATCTATTCCATGCCCAAAGCCGGGGTCATGGACCCTGTTGCCCAAAGCACGCTGAACATGCTGCTGGGATTAAAGTATCCGGTAGAAGAGGTACGAACCTTCCGCAAGTATTGGGTTCGCAGCGCACAGGGCGCCCCTGAAAAATCAGTGATTCAGCGACTCTGCCAGAAGATTCTCGCCAACGACTCGATCGAACAAGTGAATGTTGGACCGCTTCAGATGGAGCAACTCGCGGTCGGCGCCCCCTACCAATTTCAATTGGTGATGGTTCCCATTTGCGATCTCGATGAAGACGCATTGATGGTTCTCAGCAAAAGTGGACAGCTTTATCTTTCCATCGCTGAAATGCGAACCATCCAAGATCATTTTCGCGAGCAAGGTCGTGAGCCCACCGATATCGAACTGGAAACGATCGCGCAGACCTGGAGCGAACATTGCAGCCACAAAACGCTCGGTGGAAAAATCGAGTACCACGATGAAAATGGTACTCGCCAGTTTAAGAGCATGCTCAAGGAAACCATCTTTGCAGCCACCGTGAAAATTCGTGAAATGCTTGGGGCCGAAGATTGGTGCGTCAGCGTTTTCAAGGACAACGCCGGAGTGGTCCAATTCGATGACGAAGATCATGTCGTCTTCAAGGTAGAAACTCATAATCATCCGTCTGCCATCGAGCCTTACGGGGGTGCCAACACCGGCCTAGGCGGGGTGATTCGCGATCCTCTCGGCACGGGCTTGGGGGCAAAGCCGGTTTGCAGCACAGACGTCTTTTGCTTCGCTTCCCCGAATTATCCACCCAATGATCTCCCCCCAGGTGTACTTCACCCAAGACGCGTGATGTCCGGCGTCGTATCCGGGGTGCGCGACTACGGTAATCGAATGGGGATTCCCACCGTCAATGGAGCCGTCTACTTCGACGACCGATACCTGGGCAACCCATTGGTTTATTGCGGAAACGTTGGCATCCTTCCCAAAGACAAAGTGGAAAAGAGCGCGAATTCAGGCGATCTAATTGTCGCAATCGGCGGAAGAACCGGCCGTGATGGCATTCACGGTGCCACCTTCAGCAGCGTCGAACTGACCCACGAAAGCGAAGCCATCTCCGGCGGTTCCGTTCAAATCGGAAACGCGATCACCGAGAAAATGGTACTGGATGTTCTCTTGCAAGCCCGTGACCAAGGACTCTACTCCGCTGTCACCGATTGTGGCGCTGGCGGCTTCAGCAGCGCTGTCGGTGAGATGGGGGAATCCATAGGTGCCGAAGTTTGGCTCGATCACGCTCCCCTTAAATACGAAGGACTTAGCTACACCGAAATTTGGATCAGCGAAGCTCAAGAACGGATGGTCATGGCCGTGCCACCTGACAAGCTGGACAGATTGAAGGCGCTGTGCAACGGTGAAGATGTCGAAGTGGCTGTCTTGGGCAAGTTCACTCCGACCGGTTTGCTGCGACTGATGTACCAAGGAATCGAAGTCGGCTGCGTCAGCATGGAGTTTTTACATCAAGGTCGACCACCCGTGGTTCGACAAGCAGTCTACAAGCCCACACCAGAGACCATCTGCGAACTCGGAAAACTGGATCGAGCCGCCATCGAAGGAACTCTGCTGAAGATCTTGGCCCACCCAACGGTTGCCAGCAAACACTGGGTCATCCGACAATACGATCACGAGGTGCAAGCAGGCAGCGTTGTCAAACCCCTCGTGGGCCCATCGACGAACGGCCCAAGCGATGCTGCCGTCGTTCGGCCTAAACTGAGAAGCAATCGAGGACTTGTTCTATCCTGTGGCATGAATCCACGTTTGGGAGATTACGATCCGTACCACATGGCCACCTCTGCCATCGACGAAGCTGTTCGAAACGCCGTCTGCGTAGGAGCCGACCCGAAACGGATCGCCATCTTGGACAACTTCTGTTGGGGCAATACCGAAAAACCAGAAACTCTCGGAACCCTTGTCCGCGCTTCCATCGGTTGCCATGACTTAGCGGTTCAATGGAAGACCCCATTCATCAGCGGCAAAGATAGCTTGAACAACGAGTTTACCTGGTTCAAAGCAGACGGTGGGAAACAAACGATCGCGATCCCTTGCTCGTTGCTAATCAGCGCCATGGGACAAATCGATGATTGCTCCAAAGCAATCACCATGGATCTAAAACGTCCTGGTAATCTCATCTATTTAGTAGGCGTGACACGCGACGAGCTGGCCGGATCCTACGCAGCCTTGGTGCTCGGAAAAACCGGCGGCAAAATCCCTAAGGTGGACGCGGCCCTCGCCATGCGAAGCTACCAAGCTTTGCACCAAGCGATTCAAAATCGCCAAGTTGTGTCGTGCCATGATTTAAGCGAAGGTGGACTGGCCGTTTCGCTATCGGAAATGGCATTCGCAGGGGAACTGGGGGCCTTTATCGATATCTCCAGCATGCGTCAAGCGAGCTTTATCGATGTCGAGGTCGCGTTGTTCTCGGAATCCAACAGCCGAATACTTTGCGAAGTCAACGCAAACGATGCTGCCGCCTTCGAACGGACCATGCAGGGCTTGCCTTGCTTTAAGCTGGGCGAAGTTGCAAAACATAACCGAGTTACGGTTGAGTGTGACGGCGAAACGATTCTAGACACGTCATGGGCATCGCTTCGGGATACTTGGCTCGCCCCGTTGGATTGGGAGTAAACAACACAAAGGTACACCATGACGACCCCTGCCCCCAATCACTCGCAACCCCTTGAGGCCGTCGCGGTATCGATGACTCCGCTTCAGCGGTTCGACGAATATCTGCAATCCAAAGGGCTTCGAAACACCGAGCAACGCAAATTCCTGATCGAACAAGTTTTCAATCGGCACGAACATTTTGATGCCGATCAACTGATCGATCAACTGCCAGCCAAAGGCCAAGCGAACTATGTCTCTCGTCCAACCGTGTATCGAACTCTGCGCGAATTTGTCGACGCGGGACTACTCAATCGGTTTGAATTGGACGGACGCAGCGTTTACGAGCACGATTATGGCTACCCGGAACACGACCACCTTTATTGCACCAAATGTAGAAAGCTGATCGAGTTTACGAGCGAGGAAATATTGCAGCTGCGCGAGACCGTCGCCAAACGACACCGATTCCGCGTTCGAGATCACCGGTTTATCATTCATGGCGTTTGCGACGAATGTACCAAACTCCGAAACCGAGATCGAAAACAAGATCGCGTTTGATCGGGCTACTTAGCACTTGGCCGTTTTGCGTTTCTTTCCAATCGAGCCACGTTGCCGAACCTTCTCAATGTATTCGGGAGCGTAAGGGGTCTTGCAATCTTTATCTCCCAGATCTACGGTAAGCTTTCGCCGACCAATCTTTCAGGTTTTTCTTGTGCATCTTCGCGTCATCGGCAATCAAGCCCGCCAAATACATCGCGTCATAAATGCCCGTCTCGTAAAGATCCAACGCAAGCTGATAATCTTTCTTGACTCGCTTGACGATCTTTTGAAGATCTCCAATCTTAACGCCATAGCATGGCTCGGCCACGCCATGCTTCATAACAACACGCTTGTAGCTTTCGCTTCCAAGTGGCTTGATTTCGTCCAGGATCGCTTGAGCATTCATCTCGGTAGGGCGTTTTCTCAAAAGACCCAATGCAAAGTACCTATCCAAGTTGTATATCAGTTAACAACATGCCTTGTGGATGAAGGAACTCAGTTGCGAAACTGCTCATGGCAACGAACGCAATTGTCTTCCACGCGTGCCAACAAACTGGAAGACTTTGTTCCCGAATCGGCAGTGACCTGTCCGTCGTACGCTCGGCGCAGCTCATTTTCTAACGATCCGCTCAAGAGAACACTCTCATCGAGAAGCTGCTGAAATTCTTTACCCCGGGCCTGCGAGTCTTCTAAACGCCCCAGTTCAACCATGTGTTCTTTCAGCATCAGCGCGTCCGTCGCACTCTTGTCCAACGTGGGCCAATCCTTCTTTTTTGCAGCGATCAATTCGCTCATGGCCAGATCGATAGAAACCATCATTTCGGCCATTGGCGGGACTGGTGATATCTCTTGTAAATCTAGCTTCATGGAATCCAAAATCGAATCGGCAGCAGGTTGCGACTGGCGTACCGACTCGAAAAGCCCACGAAAACCTGGATTCGTTCCCGCAAGTTTCAAGGTGTTCATTGCCTGCTCTGGAGTGATCAGCCCCAATGTTCTGCATGCGGCTGCGACGGCTGCAGGACTACGGTGCTTCCCGTGATGGCAGTGGATGTAAATGGGTTTGGGCAAATCGCGAACGGCTTTCGCCAACTCCAAAACTCGATCCGGTGATATACCGTCGTATCCATTGGGCAAATGCACATACCGCATCCCACACTTCTTTGCCATCGGAACGTCTGGCCGCATCCCGTCAACGCTGATGATCGTCTTCACCCCAAGCTCTCGCAGCTCCGCAAAACTTGCTTCTTGATCGGGCAACGCTCCAGAAATAATCTCGGGCTGCACCTGAATCGCGTTGGACAAATGCTTGGTGTCCAATTTGCGCGATATCGAAGTGACCTGCTGGATCGAATAACCCGCTGAGCATAGCGCACAGAACACGAAGGTTGCAAGCCAGCTCAAGATTCTCGCATTCATTCTTCAGACCAACTATCGATGGTTTTCATCAGCCGGTCCGCATTGACAAACACTTCGGCTTGCCAGCCTGCTGCAACAGCTGCTGCGACATTGTCCGCACGATCATCGGTAAAGAAAATCTTGTCGGCACTGGCTCCGCACAGCCGCTGAGCTTCAGCATAGATGTGCGAATCGGGCTTCATGCAATGAACTTCGTAAGAAAGAATGACCGGGCCGAACCACCCCATCACCTGCGGATATGCCAGCTCCTGGATCCAATTCCAATGAGCCTCACACGTATTGGACAAAAGCCCCATCGGAATTCCAAGCTGCTTCACGCGTTCTAAAACGGGAAGAATCTGCGAGTTAGGCACAAACATATCGGCAGCAGCATGAAGGATGTCCGAAATATCTAAGTCGCGACCGATCGCATCGGAAATGCGTTGAACAAAAGTCACACTGCTGATACGCCCCGTCTCATACTCAATTTGCAAAGGTGTTTCCATGACGATCGCATGCATTTGCCCCGGCGTTATCCCGGCAACCTGAGCCATCTTCCGCATCGAAAGATGATGATCGAAGTAAAGTAGCACATTGCCAAGATCAAAGTAAAAGAAATCGGGTCGCATAGGTTCCTGTGCAAGTGAGATAAAAATGGACTAAAAAATCGAGTGGAGCGATGGTTTCCCGAGTTCGAATTGTAACCTTGCCCCTTCGAGCTTACATCCTCCCAGAGCCACAAGTTTCTAAAACGTGTTGATAGAGGTTTTCGTACTTTTCCATCTGGTTTTTCAGACAAAACTCGGTTTCAGCCCGAGCGCGATTGAAACGGCCCAGACGAACACGAAGCTCTGAATCGTTCGCCACATGGACGACCAGGTCGAGCCAGCGGTCCCAATCGCCCGCTTCGACCGCTTGCATCTCCTGAGACTCACCAAGCAAATCGCTGACCCCCTCGACCCTGGTCGTCACGACAGGCAGCCCCTCGGCCATCGCCTCAAGCACAACATTGGGCATCCCTTCGTAACGAGCCGGCAACAGAAGCATTTCAGACCGTGCCATCCAGGCTCGCACGGCGTCGCTTTGGCCAAGCACCTTCATTCGCCCCTTGATTTCCGGCAGCTGCGATGTCGCATCGGCTCTTGTGCGAAGTGGACCATCGCCCAAAAGAACCAACTGGTGATCGGGCAGCATGGTCAAAAGCTTCGGCGCTCGATCCAGCAGTTCGTCGACTCCCTTTTGTGCCGTTAACCTCCCCACAAACAGCAGAATCCTAACATCTTCGGTGAGCCCGAATTGCGACAGGTTGACGGCGGCAGCCTGCGTCGCGATCTCAATACCATTCGGTATGACTTCTAATTTGGATGGCGAAACCCGTTCGGCTGAGACGCACCACTGCTTCACGGAATTGCTAACACACACGACTTTTGCCATTCGCCGCGCCGCCCATCCCCCCAATGCATGCCTGTTTCGATTCGGCTCAGCCACCCGTGCGCCCCCGATGACTGGAATTCCAATCGAAGGAACGATCCCAGCGCAAATAACGTTCGCATGCCACAAAAAGGATTGAACCAGTTCCGGCGGGTCCAACCGCAGTAGACTGCGAAATCTCCGAGCCACCTTGGGTAACATCCACCATCGCGGAGCGTCTAAAAAATGAGTTTCAATGGCCTGTTGGTCCAGCACGTGTAGCAAACCATCCTTAGGGGGAGCCGGACGAGGCCCGAATGCGATCACCCGAACTCGATGCCCTCGCGACTGAAGGAAACAAGCCAACGAAACGCAACACCGCTCGGCCCCGCCCGTGTTCAATTCGGTAATGACTAGATCAATTCGCATTGTGCATGCATTTCATTGGCAATCGACATCTCCTTGAAAACCCAGATTGTGCCACTTCTGCAAATCCTGTATTCACTCCAACCATTGAGGGGAAACACGGAAGCATGGAGGCTTGTGGATGATCGAACCTAAACAACTCTTGGAATACGCACAGCATCCCGAGCTGGCTCTCCAAAATCTACCTGAATTATTCGCGTTGTTGGATAGCGACGACGAAACGTTGCAAAACTATGCCACCGAAGCTTTGGAAAACTGCGGTCCACCCAGGCCCGAAGATCATCAAAGCCTTGAATTGCGTCTTCGATCGGAAAAAGCTTCGGAAGTTTATTGGTCCAGCACTCTTTTGGGTCGCGCCAAAGAGCAAATGAAAAAACCAGGGCAAGCAGCTTCGGTCCAACAATCTTTAGGTGCCGTTGTTCAGCGAGATTCTTTAGATGTTTCCGCGCGCGAGCGTGCGGCATGGGCCATCCACGAACTTGGGCCCGCAGACTCGGATCTGAAAACCCAACTTCAAAAAATGATCCCCCAAGCCGGCCCCCGCTTGAAACGACTTCTCGAAGCCATTTAGTTCCTACCAGATCGAATTCATCCATCTGGATGGACCCCACGCAAGGAGGCGAGGGATATGACGCGTTTACGCAACCAAAAGTGGATAGCCCCATCTGTCATTTCGGTCGCACTGGTTGCGATCGCGTTGACGTTTTCGGGGTGCGAACCCGGTGCTCCCGTCGACTTCGCTGGAACGGAAACGCCAACCGGTTCGCCCGTCTCAACTCGCGCACCAACAACCAATACCTACCGATCCCAAAGTCTACCCCCACGAACCAATCAGACCATCCTGATCGCCAGCTTCAATATCCAAGCGTTCGGCGAATCCAAAATGAGCGACCCTTGGGTGATGGATCGCATTGTAGCTATCCTTCGAGAATTCGACGTCGTTGCGATTCAAGAGGTACGAGCCAAGGACCAGACTCTAATGACGCGATTGATGCAGCTCGTCAATGCTCAAGGAGCAAGATACGACTATCTTCTAGGGCCTCGACTCGGTCGGACGGTTTCCAAAGAACAGTACGCGTACGTCTACGACACTAACAAAGTGATCACCAGCCCGGACGCGTCCTATACCATCCAAGATGAACAAGATCTGCTACACCGAGAGCCGTTGGTGGCAAGATTTGTCACCAAAGTTCCGCCCAACGTAAGACCCTTTTCGTTCTCGCTGGTCAACATGCACACCGATCCCGATGAAGTGAAGGACGAAATGCCCGTCATGCACACGGTTCTAAAAAGCATCCGCGAATTCGAATATGTTTATGCACAAGAGGACGACGTGCTGTTGATGGGTGACCTGAATGCGAGCCCACGCCAGTTCGGACCGCTCGCTCAAGTTCCTGGACTGTTCTGGATCATCGACAAAGAG
>Ga0247833_1007661_pt1 | contig 11300 bp, 8 predicted proteins | sample LaCruzMarch2015__7_FD_187117 | JGI IMG/M metagenome (GOLD analysis project Ga0247833, IMG submission 187117) | Freshwater microbial communities from meromictic Lake La Cruz, Castile-La Mancha, Spain - LaCruzMarch2015_8m | ecosystem: Environmental > Aquatic > Freshwater > Lake | place: Spain...
TGCCGTCTGATTGCTTACCGTCTGACTGCTTACCGTCGGATTGCTTACCGTCGGATTGCTTACCGTCTGATTGCTTACCGTCTGATAGCTTGCCGTCTGACTGCTTACCGTCTGACTGCTTACCGTCTGACTGCTTACCGTCGGATTGCTTACCGTCGGACTGCTTACCGTCGGACTGCTTGCCGTCGGACTGCTTGCCGTCTGATTGCTTGCCGTCGGACTGCTTACCGTCGGACTGCTTACCGTCTGATTGCTTACCGTCTGATTGCTTACCGTCTGATTGCTTACCGTCTGATTGCTTACCGTCTTGAGGTTCCTGCTGATCTTTATCGTTACCTTTGTTTCGCTGCATTTCGTCCAGCAATCGTTCAAAGGCTTCGCCATCATGCTTAGGTGTCTCGAGATCCTTGTCTGGATTGGAGGATTCGCCGTTTTCCGTTGGTGGCTCTGCGTTGTTCGCGTTTTGTTTGTTACTGTTTTTCAAGCGGCTTTGGGTCCGACTTGTTTGGCCAGCGGAATTTGAATCTTCTGATTCATCAGACTCGCTGTCAGCGCCTTCTCCATTAGACGCGTCGTTCGTTGACTGATTTCCTTTGGAAGAACTGGACTTAGAATTTTTCTTCGAGTTTCCGTTGTTGGATTGCGAACCTGAACCTTGAGCATCGCCTTCGCCGTCGTCGGAACTTTCACCACCTGATCCACCTTCGTTGCCCTTCGAGGACTTCTTATTGTCTTTGCTTTTGTCTTGCTCGTCGGATTTGCTGTTAGACGATTTGCCATCCTTTTTTGATTGGCTATTCTTGTCCTGATTCTGGTCTTGCTCTTGCGAATTAGGTTCTTGCGGATCTGAGTCCTGGTTTTCGGGTTCGCCAGACTTTCCATTCGATTTTTGGTCGCTTGGGTCTTCCTTGGTCTTTTGGTCTTGCGGTTTATTGTCGGACGATGAGGACTTCGAGTTGTTTTGATTCTTGCCTTTTTTGTCTTCGGATTTTGAGTTAGCGCTCTGTTTCTTGTCGTCGCTGGAATCAGGCTTTTGCTGTTCCTTGTCCTCTTGGGAATTTTTCGTGACTTTTGGGCCGTCTATAATACGAATCAGAATGGGTGTTGAGTTCGATTGATTGGGTTCAGGCAAATCGGTTCCTGGCTGGCACCGATTGTCCCTGCCTATCGCTCGAAACTCGATTCGATCCCCGACCTGCAAGTTGTGTTCTTTGGGCGAGAACGTAAAGACGCGGACGATTTGGCCAGTCGCTCCGCTCGTGGACTCAAACACGTTGGATTCAAAGACGGTTTTCTTTTCTTTGATTGTGTTATCGCTATCTAGTTTTGCGGTCGCAACCAGCGAAACCAAACCATAGTCTGGATCACTTGCACGCATTTCAATTTCTAGTGAGTCATGAACAGAAAGCTCGATGATCGAAGGCAAGTCGCTTTGCAAGTTAACTTTAGGAGGCAGGTCTCCAATCACTTTCATTTTGTAGATCACGGGATCGCCGTTGGATTCGCCAAGCGAATTCGTTGCTTTGATGCGATACGTTCCGATGGTGGGATTTGATTTTTTTTTATCTAGATTCAGCAGCCACTTTCCCGTCAATTGTGTTTCGCTTGTTTGCAGTTCTAGAATTTCGCTCGCGCTGTGGAACACTCCGTTGTTGATGACGGGATTGAACTCCAGTCTTGATTTCGCCATCGGTTGATTCGCATGCGCGTAAAGACTGACCCAGGTACCTTCAGGAGCTTCGATCAGACCATCCTTTTGGATCGACTTGGGCTTTAGTTTGGTGTATGCGGGGAACTCGAAATCGAGCCGGTCGATTGCGACGATCGGAACCACTTGAACTCGCAAGTCGAAGGGGCCTTCGGTTGCATCCCCAGCTTCGATCCAATACTGAAGAGGCTGATGAATACCTCCGAAGCTTTTTCCAAAATCAAGCTTGTAATTGATACCTTCCAGTTCCTCGTTCAGCTTGAGACGTTGGCCGATACGTTGGCCATCCGAAAGATCGTATCGGACAAAGACGCTATCCCCCTTGTGCATTCCGCGAAGGGTAACTGCTAACGGCAGGTTAGTACCTTGCGTTATGGTTGCATTACCGGGCGTGACGCTGACGATCCGGACACGGGCTGCGGGGGAAATATTGGCCCAAGGCATGAGCATTCGCGTTAACGAGGTGACGCCGCTTTTGGGAGCAACAAAAAGATAAACCGAGCCTGTTAGCAAGAAACCGAACAGCAAAGCTGCAAGGCGAATCAGGTTAGCGGAATCAATGATATTGGATGAGTCCTGTCCCCCTAGATTGCGAACGGCAAAGCGGCCAATCACCGCAAGTACCCCTTTGGGTGCGGCATTTTCGGAGTTGGTCGACAACTGAAGCCAGCTAATCAGGCTTTCTTTGATCTCGGGGTGCTGAGATTCAATTTTGCGAGCTGCGTGTTCCGGGTGAATCGGTCGAAACAAAAGTGGAAGGATTCGGCGCGGGACCCACCACAGGGTCCAAGCTGCGAGTGATCCAAAGACGGCAAATCGAGCGAACATGTTCAAAGGCCAAAGCCAATGATCGATCAGAATTGCAAGCAAAAGAACCACTACCACCAGGCACAGCCAAGCAGAGATCCCAACCCCAAGTTCGACGCGTCGCATCGTTTTGGAAGCTTGGATTAGATAATTCAGTAGTGTTTCTCGGCTGATCGTGGCGTTTGCTGCTGCAGTGGCCTGAGAGCTGGATGACTTCACGATGGCTGGATTGGAAGCTTGAGACATCTTGCATTCTGTCGAAGAGAGCTGTTCTCGGTTGAGTCGTTGAACGACAACTCCATTATTGGCTGTAGGGCAGCCCGTGCCAATGCTCGCCCCTAGAAGATCAGCATTTTCCGACCTATTTGAACCGTACCACCCACCCAATCTTCCTGACGGGCAATTCGCAGCCCAGCCAGTGGGGGCCGCTTCAGCCAGTGGGTGGCACCGTTCGGGCCGGCTGGTTGGCGCAGTTCAGCCAGCGCAGTTCAGCCAGTGGGTGGCACCGATCGGCTGCACTGTTTGGTTGGAATGTGGACGGCACGGCGGAGCGTGCCGGCTACTTTTGTCGACTGTCTCAATTCGAATTTGCTTGCAATCGAATCTCCGACCGCTTAAGGTTTGGGGCTCTTTAGGCGATCCGTTTGGCCCTCCTTCCCATTGGATAATTGCAAAACCATGAAGTTCATCGCTTCTTTCTTGGCATTCATTTCGTTACTTTCGCCTGCGATTCATTCTCAAGAACAAGCTGCCGCCGCATTAGACTGGCACGACGTAACCACCGTAGGCGTTGAAGGGCGCATTCTGCCGGATCAGCCTAGACTGAGTTGGTTTGATCGGTTGCCAAGCTCAGCAGAATCCACCGTCACCCCCAGCGTTTGGAATTTGAGCCGCGACAGCGCGGGAATGATTTTCCGATTCAAAACCGATGCCAACGCGATTCATATCCATTACAAGCTCTCGAAGAGCAATCTTGCGATGCCGCACATGCCAGCCACGGGTGTCAGTGGAGTTGATTTGTATGCGAGAGACGAAGCGGGGAAGTGGAAATGGGTTCAGGTCACCAAGCCTACAACTCAGGAGATTAAAACAGAGATCGTTGGTGGTCTCGCGGCCGGATATCGCGAGTATGCTGCTTATTTGCCCTTATACAATGGAGTGGAATTCTTGCGATTTGGAGTCATGAAAGGAAGGAAATTCGAAGGGCTCGCTCCGAGAGAAAAGCCGATTGTGTTTTATGGAACCAGCATCACTCACGGCGCTTGCGCCAGTCGGCCAGGCATGGTTCATACCGGAATCTTGGCCCGTAAGCTGGATATGCCGGTCGTCAACTTGGGCTTCTCTGGCAATGGAACAATGGATAAAGAGGTCGGCGACTTTTTGACCCAAATTGACGCAGCCGCCTATGTGATCGATTGCTTACCCAACATGGTACCGTCGGCTGTTACGGCCAAGTGTATTCCGCTGGTTCAACAGATTCGAGCCATCCGATCGAACACGCCTATTATCTTGGTTGAAGACAGACGATTCACAAACGATTGGATCTTGCCAGAAAAAGCGAAGTTTCACAACAGCAACCATGCAGCCTTACGGGCCGCCTATGACCAGTTGCAAAAAGACGGCGTTATCCACTTGCATTACATCCCAGGGGATAAATTGTACGGCGATGATACCGAAGGTGCGACCGATGCATCGCATGCCAACGACCTAGGCTTTATGCGTCAGGCTGAAGCGTTCGAACCGATTCTCCGTAAAGCATTGACGGCGAATTAGAAAGCCAACGGAACGGTCGGCTGAAAAGAGTTCTGTTGGGAATGTCGCTAAGCTTAGGTGTCCCGGAGCGAATGTCGGGCTGTCCCCGACAAATCGCAATCCGATCAACTTGGCTTGATTCCTTAAGATCCGAAATCAGGACGGTGGCGTCCAAGCTGCTCTTGAAGTCGCTGCACGATGCTGGTGTGCATCTGGCTGACGCGGCTTTCGCTGAGATCGAGCGTCGCACCAATTTCTTTCATCGTCAATTCTTCGTAGTAATAAAGAATGATGATCAAGCGTTCATTGCGGTTCAGGCCTTTGGTGACCAATCGCATCAGGTCGCTTTTGTTGACACGTCGCGTGGGGTCTTCGCTGCGTTTATCTTCCAAGACGTCGATTTCACGCACATCTTTGTAGCTGTCGGTTTCGTACCATTTCTTATTCAAGGAAACAAGACCTACCGCAGAAGCATCGCTCTTCATCTTCTCGAGTTCGTCGATAGAGATGCTCATGTAGGTCGACAGCTCGTGAGTCGAAGGAGCACGGCCGTACTTCGCTTCAAGCAATTTGGTCGCTTCGTTCAGCTTGCTAGCTTTGCTGCGAACGAGTCTTGGAACCCAGTCCATGGTACGGAGTTCATCTAGCATAGCCCCGCGAATCCGTGGGACACAATATGTCTCAAATTTGACACCTCGGCTCAAATCGAATGCATCAATTGCATCCATCAAGCCGAAGATACCTGCGCTGATCAGGTCGTCGAGCTCTACACCTTCAGGGAGCTTCGCTCGCAAGCGTTCTCCATTGAACCGTACGAGTGGCATGTAGCGTTCGATGAGAATGTTTCTCAAATCGACGTTGTTTGGATCCGCTTTGTATTTGTTCCATACATCAACAATGTCGATGCTCGATGCTACGATCGTCGCCATCCGAACCTCCGTGACTGACATGGCAAGGGCAATGATCTTCCTGGGAAGAAAAGATCAAGTGATTTTACTGGTTTGCTTTGCTTTCAAAGCAATGCATGAACCTATCCGGTTGTCCACGCATGATTCCTAAGTCAATCATCCTGATCGACAGGGGGTTGCGTGTTCCAGGACGCGGACTCTACTGACTTGGACCTGTTGATTCCACATCAATTGAGACAAGAAGTTGCGAAGCGACTTGTTTCCTTCACCAGATTGCCTATCTCTTCCAGAATCGGGGCATTTTGCCTCTGGAAAAGAGCCTTCAAGTGTCGGATGCGGTGTCTACTCCGGTTTCTTGTTCGCCTGCCGTAACTTTTCAAACCGCTCTCGATAATTCATTTCGACGCTCTGTCGAACCAGTTGATCGCCGACATTGCCCAGAACCCAACCTAACGCGGAATAAACCACGGTGTAGGTTACAGCCTGAGTCAATATCGAATCTGGAAAATCGCCTTTTAGCAGACCAAGAACAATCGAGGTTGCCAAAGCGATACATCCAAAACATCCGGCAAAAGGGCGTCCCAACGAAATTCTCGAAAGAAAACATGGTTTTTGAGTTACGTCAGCAACAAATTGCTCTGTTGCTTGAACACGTGGAGGAAGCAAATTCTCACCGGATCATGGTGCCATCCGCTGAGTCGGTACTTCCCCGCCAAAACATCATCGGCATCGATGGTCCGGTTTCTGCACCCTGTTGCAAAAAAATTCAAGTTGTTTTCGAATGACACTATGTAAGAACGACTCATCTTCACCAAATTGACGAAATGCAACCTAGCGATGGCGAAACAACATTCCCCCCAGTTCCTCGCGTTGGTCACCGAGACACGAGCTCGCATTCGCGAATGCACCATTCACGACCTGAAGGAACGCCTTGATCGCGGCGACGCTGTTCTTTTGATCGATGTTCGCGAGGAATCCGAATTTGCTCGTGGACACATTCCAGGAGCGACGAGCCTTGGGAAAGGGATCATTGAACGGGATATTGAAGAAGTTGCCCCCGACTTCAACCAAGAGATCCTGCTCTATTGCGGCGGAGGATTTCGGTCCGCATTAGCCGCGGACAATTTGCAGAAAATGGGTTACCAACGGGTTACTAGCGTCGATGGTGGATGGCGAGCATGGACCGAGGCCAACTATCCAATCGCCCTGCCAGCCGCTAAATTAGTGGACTAGTTTGTTGCAAGGATATTCAAACGCCTCGCTAGACTCGATTAGCCAGGCTTATCAAGCCAGCTTGAGCCGTGGGCGCTAGCCGCGATTTGGATACCTTGGAAAGCAGTATCGCGGCTAGCGCCTGCGGCTCAATCTGTCGAGTGCGAATGCATTACGGGCTCGCCTTCATCACATGATATCAACTCATTCCTCGCCCCAAACCTCTTCATCAACCCACTGAATAATACGATGCTAGAACTGTTCCACAAAATAGAAGAAGCCACCCAAGCCATCCGAAACGTTTGGAACAAAACTCCACATGCGGGAATTATTCTCGGGACAGGCCTTGGACCGTTAGTTCAACGAGTCGAAGTGGAAGCAACGATCGAGTACGGCGATATTCCTCACTTTCCAAAGTCGACTGCGACATCGCATCGAGGCCGGCTAGTTTGCGGTACCCTTTGTGGGCTTCCGGTCATGGTCATGGAAGGTCGGCTGCACATGTACGAAGGCTACGCGTTGCAGCAGATTACTCTTCCCGTTCGGGTCATGAAAGCCATGGGAGCTGGCTTGCTGGTCGTCTCCAATGCATGTGGTGGCCTGAACCCGTTTTACAAAGCTGGCGACATCATGTTGATCGATGATCATATCAATCTCATGAATGGCAATCCGCTAGTCGGCATCAATGACGATCGGTTGGGCCCACGTTTTCCTGACATGTGCCACCCGTACGACCAGAATCTGATTCGGTCCGCCCTGAAAACCGCCAGAAAGAATGACATCGTTGCTCATCAAGGTGTCTTCGTGGCTGTGACGGGGCCCAACCTGGAAACTCGAGCCGAGTATCGATTCTTGAGAATGATTGGGGCGGACGTCGTGGGTATGTCCACCGTGCCTGAGGTCATCGTGGCGGTTCATTCTGGTATGCGATGCGTTGGCTTTTCTGTGATCACCGACATGTGTTTGCCTGATGCACTGGAGCCCGCAGTGGTTGAAAAAATCATTGCGGTGGCAAACGAAGCAGAACCCAGATTAACCACCTTGGTAACCGGAGTGCTTCAAGACGAATACCAACGGCTACAAGCCTAAAGAAAGACAGAACGATGATGGAAGTACACCCTGAAACAACGCGATTAGGATGGATCGGCACGGGTGTCATGGGACGCAGTATGTGCGCGCATCTTCTTCGTGCAGGCTACCCGCTTGCCATTTACAATCGCTCGCCAGAGAAAATGGAGAGCCTGATCGGACTGGGGGCTATCGGCTGTTCCAGTCCAAAGCAAGTTGCTATCCGAAGCGATGTGGTTTTTTCCATGGTAGGTTACCCGTCGGATGTTGAGCAAACCTTGCTAGGAAGCGACGGCGTTTTAACCCATGCCAAGCCAGGAAGCGTCATCGTGGATATGACCACCAGCAGCCCCAAGCTGGCCGTTCGAATCGCCCAGGAAGCTGCCTTAAAAGACGTCCTGACTCTTGATGCACCTGTATCAGGAGGCGACATCGGCGCGCGCGAGGCTCGTCTGTCGATCATGGTGGGTGGTGACAAGGCCGCCTTCGATGCGCTTGAACCGATCTGGAAGTTGCTGGGAAAGACTTATCTCTATCATGGTCCCGCCGGATCGGGACAGCATACAAAAATCGTCAATCAAATCCTGATCGGTGCAAGCATGATCGGATTGTGCGAATCCATGCTGTACGCGCAACAAAGTGGATTGGACCCCGCGCTAGTGCTCCAGTCCGTATCGATGGGCGCAGCGGGTAGCTGGTCCCTATCCAACTTAACCCCGCGCATTCTTCAAGGGGACTTTGAGCCTGGATTCTATGTAGACCATCTCGTTAAAGATCTTGGAATTGCTATCGAGGAAGCTCAGTCGCTGAAGCTGGACTTACCCGGTCTCGCTTTAGCAAGAAAGCTCTACGAGTATCTACAATCCATGGATCGCGGCAGTTCCGGAACCCAAGCGTTGATCTTGGCGATTGCCGAACGTAACGGTGTCGTGTGGGATTCATAAGCGATGGATGCTAACGATTTGTCGAACCGATTTACGTTGGACGGATTGACCATCGAGGCTGGACGCGGTGGCTTGACGCGTCTGAAACTGGAAACCGATTTGTGCTCTTCCGAGATTTACTTACAAGGGGCACACCTAACCCATTTCCAACCTCGTGGTAACGCCCCTGTCTTGTGGATGAGTGAATCGTCGTTCTACGAAAAAGGGAAACCGATTCGAGGCGGTGTTCCTATTTGTTTTCCTTGGTTCGGGCCCCACGCAAACGACGCACAATCGCCCTCCCACGGCTGGGCGAGATTGACCCCATGGAATCTGCTGCAATGCCAAATGGGCAGTAAAGGAGAAGTGATACTGACCTTGGGCTGCTCCCTTGCTGGCTTCCAAGTGAAGTATAGCCTGACACTTTCGACCATTCTTCGTATGGCCATGACGGTGGAATTGGATGCGAACGCTTCCAACGGACAAGCCTTCGAATCCGCTTTGCATACCTACCTGCGCATTGAAGACATTCACCGCGTCTCTGTGGAAGGACTAGAGGGTACCGCGTATCTCGACAAAGTTGGAACATCCGCACAGCGACCCGCAAGCCAATTCCCCATCCGTTTCCAAGGAGAGACCGACCGCGTCTACGGCGATACCGAGGCAACTTGCTTCCTGAACGACCCCGGAATGAATCGACGTATCCGAGTTTCAAAAACAGGCTCACGCTCTACCGTCATTTGGAATCCATGGATAGATAAGAGCCGTCGGATGCAAGACTTTGACGATCAAGAATGGCAGACCATGGTTTGTATCGAAACCGCCAACATCGGTTCTAATGCCATTTCGCTAGAACCAGGCGAGATGCATACGATGACCGCCGATCTGGAAGTGTTACCCTCCACTGACGCTCGTTAAAGACTACGCATGGTAATCACTTCCTTTCCTCTGATACAATCTTCGGTCAGACTAGTGCCCTTTTTAAGCCCCTAATCGCTCTTCTATTTGATTGAACAACATGGTCTCGCGCAAGCGCACGGATACCGCTATCAACACCCTGCGGATGATTCCCACCAAGTGGGCGATTGTCTTGGTGGCTCTGCTCATTGGCTATGTTCTTCTTCAGCCTAGGCTTAATCAATGGTTGGGATGGAATCTACCCAGCGTTGCAAGCTTGGTAGGAGATGAAAAACCGACCACGAAAAAGGAATCGAAGCCTACCAAGGAAGTCGTTCCCACAGAAAAGGCCACAGAAAAGGCCACAGAAAAGGCCACAGAAAAGGCCACAGAGAAGGCAAATGGAAAAGTCACAGAGAAAATTTCTGATAAGAAAACTTCTGACAAGAAATCCGAAACCGCACAAACAACCACTTCCAAGGCTGCCAACCGAACGAACGACACTGGGCTCAAGGACTCTGCAGAAGACAAGATCCATGGAATACTCCAAGATTTAGGTCGCAACCGGTTCGAATCACCGGAAGGTCTCGTTTATGGACCGGGTTCCGAAGAAGGACATCGGCTGAAGCACATCGAACGGCATCTGGAAGATCAACCGTCTCGGCCTGGATCACATGGAGTCTTCGATGGGGATATGAAAGAATTCTTGATGGCGATTGACCGTGCCTTTGTGATGGCCAACAAAGGTGCCAAAGGTTCGTCTAAGAAAGAAGATGATGGTGCTGTCGTGTATGAAGCAACGTTTGAGAAACCCATCGGATTCCTGGGAGGAACGGATGGTAAGCGACGCAAGAACCCAGCCGTAAAAAAGATGCGAGTGGTGGTTCGAGGGAAATCGGTAATCACCGCTTTTCCCGTCCAATAGCATCGTGACACTTGAGCTTGCCACGGTCAGGCGACCGTACTTTTGCCATCACTGAATTTCCGAGATTCCGAAACTACCATGACTTCTCCACTGATCTATGTCGAATCCTGTCCCATTTGCGGCGACGGCTTGTGTCGGATACGTATTTGCATCACCAACCAGCGATTGACAGGCTTGGTTTTGTGCGACGAATGTGAAGCCATGTGGACCGACCCTTCGATGCAAAAACGGATTGAGTCAAGCAACTCGGAATCGGAGCCAAGCTGCCCCACCTGCAAACAATCGTTATGGGGTGACCAAGCTCATTGGGCCAGCATTGGCGAAGTGTGTTTGTTAGGCTGGTTTGATCGAGTCCGAATCGCAAAGGTCTAAAGAAACAAACGTATGAGCCTATCTCAACAAGCCTGCCATCATCCTATGCTTGCAACCGCTTTGGCTGCAGTAGAAGAAGGGGTGATCGCGATTCGAAAGCACTTTCAGCAATCGGTTCAAATCGAGATCAAGGGGACGTCGAACTTCGTAACCGAAGCTGACTTGGATTCGGAAAAGCGAATCGTCAACCGAATAAGACAGTCGTTTCCAAACCACGCCATCATCTCGGAAGAATCCCATGGCGACCGAGCCGACTCCGAAGATCTTTGGATTATCGACCCCTTGGATGGAACCAGCAATTTCATGCATGGTATTCCTCACTTTGCAATCTCGCTCGCTTATTATCACCAAGGCCAGCCCAAAGTAGGTATCGTCTGTAACCCGATCCGAAACGATTTGTATGTTGCCGTGCTCGACCAAGGTGCATGGCATAATGGCGTTCGTCAAAAGGTAGACCAATCAGCTCGTCTAGACCAAGTCGTAGTCTGTTGTGGGTTTTATTACGATCGAGATCGCATGATGCAAGCGACGCTCGATACCCTTGGGGATTTCTTCCGACAAAATGTTCATGGTATGCGTCGGTTCGGTGCGGCAGCTTTAGATCTGTGCAACTTAGGCTGCGGGCATTACGGTTTGTTTTTTGAATACAAACTGCATCCATGGGATTATGCAGCGGGCCAGTTGTTTGTAACCGAAGCTGGCGGCCAGGTGACGGATTGCACAAATCA
>Ga0247833_1007667_pt1 | contig 11294 bp, 8 predicted proteins | sample LaCruzMarch2015__7_FD_187117 | JGI IMG/M metagenome (GOLD analysis project Ga0247833, IMG submission 187117) | Freshwater microbial communities from meromictic Lake La Cruz, Castile-La Mancha, Spain - LaCruzMarch2015_8m | ecosystem: Environmental > Aquatic > Freshwater > Lake | place: Spain...
GGGATGTTCTCGACAAGCGCCAGTGATACAGCACCACGTAGACCCGCCAGGATCAACACCACCTGAACCTTGTAATTGGACAAGGCTCGCGCCGACTTGCTGATGGGGGTTTGAAGCGGGTCGACACCCTGGGCAGCGGCATTTGACTCCATACTCCTGTCCTCACAAGCACTCATGACAATTCTTTGGCAGCCAGCACGTTGACGAAATACGTGCATGTACCAAATGATCCAACTAGAGATGACGACCATAATAGCTCGTGATACAACACATGATGTCACCCCAATGGAACATAGCACCGCGTCCCACTTGTACTTGGAACTGAATATAAACAGTCCCATGTAGGCAAAGATGGCATTTTCGGAGAGCGAACTGAGAATGTGAGCAACGAAATGGACGTGCTCATCTGCCTCACAAGACAGACGTACGATTGGGGCCCTGCTGTTGGGACTATCCACTGTTTCGATCGGTGGTGGCTGCTTTGTCTCCGAAACTGTCTCTAGACCAGCCTCGTTGTCATCGTCGTCCCAACTGTAATACTCTAGCCCCCCTGGGCCCATTTTGGGCTGATCGCCATGACCACGATGCTGCTCCTCTGCGTCGTTTGAGGTGTGATCGCCTCCAGGACGCAAGTAAATGTCCATGAAGAATCCCATAACTACAATTGCTACAATTCCAGACCAATGAAACGCCTCGGCCATCCAGTACGGAACCACTGCCCAAAGGAAGAAGGATGCCACCTCCATCACTGGGTTCATTATACTTGAATTCAAATGGAAGTAGCATAGGCAGGCCACACCACAGGTCAACCCGATGGCAATGCTGCCAAAGCAAATGATCAAGAAGTCGGCAATTGATCGGCGTATCTCCTCCGATGTCACGTCTGAAGGTGATTCGTACTGCTGTACCAAACTCTTGAACAATGTGATCGCAACTCCATCATTTAGCAGCGACTCCCCAAACACAAGGATGTAGATCGTGTCAGTTTCACTCATCTTTAGGCTCGTAAGGACACTCAATATGGCGACGGGATCGATACTTGAAATTAGTGCACCGAATATCAACGAATCTAATGCGCTCAACTGGACCTGCCCAAAGTACTTGGCTGAGTAATACACGGCAGCTCCGGTAATATAGCTTGATAATAGTGTCCCAAACACCGCGAAGATCATAATGGCTCCTCTCCTCCTACGAAACTGTCGCTTGTTTACTGCCAACGCTGCCTCAAAGATGATGGGTGGTAATAGTAAATACATAAATATCTCCTCGTCAAATCCAATGTCGTCGATGTTGGTCCCAAACACCCTCGCACCTAGCGCGACAATCATCCCCACGAGCATACAGGCCGCAGCCTCGGGAATCCAACGAATATGATACTTCTTCACTATACTCTTCGCACACTCGCATAGGAGCATGGCGGCCGCGATGACAAGTAGGGTGTGATCGTTTAGTATCTCTGATTCGTCACAGTATTCATAATAATGTGTTCGTAAACTAGCACAACACTGGCGATCGGAGAATTCCTCGAAGTAGGAGTCGTCGTCCGCCGTATTGTGCGACGATATCTTCCCATAGCTAGAGCTGCCCTTGATTGAGCCGCACTTTGCAGCAACATAGGCATTTCCAATCCCCTCACAATTATCCTTGGCGTCGGTCGTGCCTTGGAGGAACCCAAGTAGAAACTTGGTACACTGCTCATTCACCTTTGACCGAACTGAGGACTGGGACGTCGTCGCCCTCCGCGCAGGCCAATAGCCGCCATCCACGACGACGAGTGAAGCGAAGACGGCGACGAAGAAGAATGTTGATATCATCGTCGAGGTGGGGATTGAGGAGAATTTTGACTGGAGGGAATTCGGGGGACTCAAACCCGCGACTGACTATGTACGGGAAGAGCTCATAAAATTCGGGATGGTCATAACACCATGGGCCCATGAGCGGAATATCCAAGCCTAGTCAACACGATAAGATCACTAAGACCCAATGCCTCGCGTCAGCAAAAAGACAGCAATGCCGCCGTCGTCGTCGTTGTCGAACCGACTTCGTAAGCTCCAATAACGAAGATTGGGCAATCGGTGATGGTAATTATGTTGGCGAAGTCGTTAACTACAAACCGCATGGTAAGGGAATGTTCACTATTGCGAACATTAGTTACTTGGGAGATTGGTTCTCACGTGTGTGGGACAAAGGTTGCTGCGTCCGTGTCGAAATCGTCTACTTTGTCAATGGAATGAAGTTGGTGGCGACAAGCGAAGACAGAAAGGGAACAATGGTACTTGATGATGGGAGCAAGCACGTCGGTGTTGGAATTTGACTCGACGTCATTGATTGGTTGTTAAAGGGTCCCGTCGTTGCCAATGCAATTACAATTAACAAGCCAATTAAAGATACCCCGTTGTCGGCAGCCGCAAATACGAAAATGTTGGTCGTTGACGAAGAAATTATTTGCTCGCCATTCACACTAAAGCCAATGAGCGTTGAAAGTGCTATTGCCGATCTGGTAGTGGGACGCCCCATCCTCGCGGTTGTATGTGAAGCGACCGACAAGCTATCGCGAGCCTTCACAAAAGAATAAGCTGCGTAAGGGTAAAATAAGAGTGTTGGGTAGAGAAACGACTGGTCGTAGGTTGTGGCCGCTTCTGATGACCTATAAATGACAATTAATTCTTCATATAACATTATGCATTGGGGTTTTGAACTTAAAGACATCGTCCTTCATCATCAATCATATCTCTTCCTGCTCATCAATGTCAAAGTCAACATCACCACGAGAGGCGCATAGACCATTGATAAAATCACCAATAAATTGATCCATAACATTATACTCGGACATGGTGCTTGGCATTGACCGTAGTGAAGATGATGCATCAAATGTTGCATCAGTCCGTAGTGTGAATGGCTTATTCCAATTCTTCTCATCGTCGTACCAACTTAATCGATGTCTAGAACGTGCACCAGCTTTTGCATTATTTTTTGTCGTTCTTATCGAGCTATCATCACTACCTTCATCTGTAGCTCCTAGCAATCTCATAGTTCTACTGAATGTAGTTATAGACGGTGCTGCTGCTGACATTGATGATGAAAAATCATCAGAGTTGCTGTTGTTATTCTCAAGACTCTTGAATATTGAACCTACACGCAAAACACTCTTCTTTTGCCTCGCTGGATGGTTACTATTTGTCTTGGCATCGTCGGCATATAATGTGTGTGCATTGAGTAAACGTTTCGTTTCATCACATATGGTTATATCACCAATACTTTCAAGTGACATGTATGATTCATTATCAGAATCGGTAGAAAGAGAATCTTGTACTCTTTCAAGGTCTTGCTCCGATGGTAAATTTGATGCCACTGCTGAGTCTTCAGGAAAGGCAATATATTCAGTGGGTGATGTAGATCGAGATCTAATTATTACGTCAGGTGGGAACTCTGTTGGTTGTACCTCCTTGTCATTACTGGTTACCTTGGTTAGGTCATCAATTAATTCCAATTTATTGAAATATTTATCCATATTACTCTCCGAAGACGATGATCGTGAAAGGCTTGCTAATGTCGCAGTGGAATTCTGCTTGAGTGCAATGACCATTTTGAATTCATTCTTTTCCTCAACCTTCTTTAATTCCAAGAATTCCTTATGATGTGGTGAATTAGAAGACTTGTTGGTGCCTTTCATCTTTGGGCACTTGTTATCAATGTCTTCTATTATGTCGGAAACGTCAGTTGAATTTGATGCATCTTGACCGGACGTACATAGTACAGTAGTTTCATACGCCAAATCTTCTGCAATTGAGAGTATGGAATCATGTGTTCCCGAAAGTGACCGCATGTCGGGTAAAAAGATGTTGGAACCATAGTGATGATCCACACTACTGTCATCACAGGAGGTTCCCTCTGGATCTATTTCAACTGGATACACCGAGTCAAACAATTCACATAAGACGCTCGATGGGCTGTATTTATCCTCCGTGCTGTTGTTATTATTGTCACTATTGATATTGTTTTTGCTGTTACTGCAATCGGTCGTAGTAGCTAATGGATTCGAAGGCATAACATTGTTGCCATTGATAAAATTGGATTCCTGTGTTTCAGCAGAAGCAGAAAGTGATGGAGTCAAATATTTCAACAACGACGCCGAAGTGGGATCATTTACTTCTGTTTTAACTGTAGATGCCGAAAGCGATGAAGTCGAAGCTTTCAACGACGATGTAGGATGACTTTCTACTACCATGACTTGTGCTACGTTCGCGGCAGTATGTGGATCAAGATCTGAATTCGTCGTGGCAATATCTTCAGTAATGCCATTCTCAGATGCTAATGCGAATGCCGCTGATATATTAGGGTTTGATTGTGATCGTATGCGTTTAAAGGAGGGCATTTTTGATCGTAGCAGTGACAGTCCCAAGTTTCCATCTTGTGCTGCAGGAGGGATCTCTGACGACTCTGGTGCAGGAGTCTCTGCAACAACGCCATCAGTAATAATTGTTGGAATAGTATAATTACTTGGGATTGAACTGCTATTGTATGACATTGGACTTTCCACAATCTGGGGCATACGCGGGACTGCTGTACCCATTGTGTCATTGTCACTCACTCTCCCACCCAGCTTAGTCCTGACCTTACGATGTCGATATTTTCGCACAGTATCACAATCTATCGGACCGTTATCACGTACATTCGAGTCGATGGTTGCACTATCAGTACTGTCACGACTGCTATGAGAGGAAAGGGATAGGTTCACTGCTTGGATGGAGTCATTCTCGACATGATTGGTTTCTGTGGAGAGCAGATCAGGACTTTTAGGCTCTTTTTTTGTAAGTGGCCTATTATCATTCGTCGGACTTAGAAATCTTCGTGGACTCAACAAATTACGCGGACTTAATGGCATCCGAATCCTTGGACTTATTGGCGGACCAGTCCGTGGACTTCGTGGTGCAACACGTAAGAATTTGAACTTAAGCTTGTTCATGATATTGATGTACACGAATTCGCTATCCTTCTTCCTTAATTTTGCATCCAATTGCAACTGCAATTTCCTTCGTCCACAGCGATGATGACAGTGTAAAGGCGCAGTCTAATATATAACAACCGCAATCGATCGGACCAGTAGGGACCGGCCCTCCTATCGCCCTACTGCTTGCCTTTCGACTTCTCCTCCTATTACTTGCCACCGATCGCTCATTTTTTTCTGCCTTCAAGAAAGGAGTAGTCCCGCCACGGTGTCCAATGTATTTAAGTACTACCCTCTCTTCCCGCCTATCCCATTTTTTGCACGACCTTCACCTTCGATCCGTTCGTGCTCTCGCGTCTTGTTGGTGTAGACAATAATCGGAGTCGATCATAGCACTTCTGCATTGTGGTACAGAGAGGAGTCGTCATCTTGCTGCTTCATAAAGTCATTAGTGTCTTCACTACTCGCCAATCTTCCATTAATAATATTATACTACACCTCCAATAAAAAATGACACAACTGTTCGCCCGCATCATCCTCATTTTTTCATCACTATCATCGTCGTACTACTGCATTAATGCTCAATCAACGTCCACGCCACGACCATTTGGATATCAATCCGACTCGACTCATTCTGTAGAATATCGTGCAAAGCGATTTGGTGACTCCAATGACGAAGCCGGACATGTATTATTAGACCCAAGCTCGTATGTGGGCAATATAATATACGATGTATATCATCATGCATTATATATTGTTGGGTCCACTTATGGATCTGGTCCAGGTGTATTCGACGGCGTCGACGTTTATGAACAGGGCGTTGAGAAGGGTGAATTGACCGATGTTGAAGGCACGGCCAATGATCCCTACTGGTGGGAAGACATGGCCACGGGCTTACGTCCACATTTGGGGGATGTGGGGATACCCAATTACAGTCCCTACAATGGAGACTGTTATTATGCCATATTGGCATTGCCAATTTCGGGTCCAGAGGAGGTCGATGCCTCGGGGGGGGGAGTGGATTCCAATCCGGGTGGGGAGGATAGTGGTGGCGTGGATGACGTGCATCGTGTTAAGCTACTGCATGCACGTCGATTTGGTAGTCCCAATGGTGCAGAGGGGTGTTCGGCCATGGACATGTTACTACCAACTCGCTCTGAGGATGGAGAAGATGTGGGGGGATATTTGCATGAAATTGAACAACTAATTGAGATGCCACCTGATGCACCGACTGGTCCAACTAGCGTGACAACTCCACCCCCCGCGGTGGTTGATTTACTTGAGGAGACGCCCAGTAGTGTTTCGCTTCCTCCAGTGGCTGATATATTGAACACATCTGTTACTGGTGGACGGCGTACCCTCCAGGATAGTGACGAATATGTCCAAACACGTTCAGTACGGTTACTAATGGCAGGACATGTTGAAACAATACCAGGGATGGAAAGTGAAGGATATGTAATTTCAGACTTGTCAGCAGGGACATACAATCAAGCAACAGTGTATGCATTCGCACAACAGATTGATGTACGATTACCATCTGGTGATCTTGATGCTACTGATGTTATTAATGATACAACTGACATGGAAAATGGAGTGTATACAGATTTGGATTATATATTACATGATCATGGTAAGGAAGAGGATGAATTAGCACAGGAATTGGAAGTGAATTTCAAAACGGATGTCCCACGTGATGATTTTCTGAAGATTATTACTTCTGGTATCGAAAGCCGGGCGTTATTAAATGATGGGATTAGTTCGGATTTTGGAACTGTCTATCCCGTGGCATTAGTGGCAGATGCCACGACTAAGCGACATTACTATGTGGCATTACTTGCTAGTACTGATACAACACGGAATAATAATAATCCTCAGGGTGAAGATGGGACTGAGGAGGTGTTAAACCGTGATTTTTGTATTGGAGAGGGTGCGGCACAAAGAGGTTGGACTGACGATGTCGATGAAACGGATATTGATCCGGAATCAACCAATGATGATGTCTTTGGTCCACGTAATCGACCAAATTATGGTAACACCTATCAAATAATATTGAAGAAAATGAGTATTGATGGAGTAGTAGATGCGTCTATACTTAGTTCGACGGAAAAGACACTTGCAGATAAAACAATTGATGAGAATTTCATTGCCATGCGACATGGGTGGGTACAGGAATTCCGTCCTGATGAACTAGAGGATGTCCGACCGACAGGACTATTATTTGCACCCAGCGGTGACTTCTCGGGTGATGGTGATCTATTAGTTATGATAGGGACTACTGCTGGACGTGGCGTCGCATTTGGTACCGAGGAGGAACAAGGTATCTTTGACACTGCGGCAGATGATAAAGATTTAGATGGCTTCGTTGCCAAGATACGTGCCGATACTGGTGCGTTTGGAGGTGGGTTAGACTTTGATTCAACCACGAATGCATTACAGAATACTGAAAGTTTACGTATCATGTCAAATATCGGACAGAAAGATACTGTCGTTGGAATATGTGCCACACCTCTCCGACCTTTGGGAGAATTACAGGCAAAAACTGAATTTATATATGTCGTTGGGTCGACATCGGCGGTCGTACAAGGTGTACCAAGTGGTACACGTAGTGACACCTTCTTATCGCAGTATCCTATTAAGGATGGTGCAGAAAATAACGATGGAGGCATATTGGAGGCATATTTAATGAAGATTGATCTGTCGACGATGAATACTGTCTGGACTGTACAAGTGGGTGCAGTGTCTCCCATTGAAGCTGATGATTGGTTTAAGGGCAGCGTTTTTGGGTATGGTTGTGCCGTGACGCGAGATGGCGAGGACGTTTATCTCACGGGCCTTGTAAAGGAGGGGGGAGTTATAACGGATTTTTCAGACGAGGATTATGATGCGTTCATCAATCTTCCTGGAGGGCGTACAGCTGGGGGTGGGACGGACGTCTTTGTTTCGAGCTACAAGACCGCTGATGGATCTGTGAATTTCATGAAACAGGTTGGATCGACGAAGGATGACTCCCCCTCTCGTGGTAATGGTGGGATTACCACAGACAGTTTTGGGAATGCTGTAATTACGGGGAATACTCGCGGGAGTTTAATGCGATCAAGAGGCAAGGGTGAATATATCTATGGACCTGATGGCGAAGATGCGGCCACGGAGGTGTTCGTCATGTCCTTCGATCGGCTGACCTCCAACCATGTTCCGGTGGCAACAGACTCGACGAAACCGATGATACTTGAACCTCTGTTGAATTACACAGAAAGTGTGACAGACCCAAGCGTGACAGAACCTGCGGCGGAAGTCACTGCGGATGGGGAAGAATCAATGACATTTGAGGAGTCATCTCAATCCAAGAAGCAGAATGTTGCACTTGTTGGTATAATTGCTGCTGCATCTGTATTTGCCGTCCTAACAATTGCAGCAGCAGCCTTTGTTGTGCGCCGCGTCAAGAAAGGGAAAGAGACACACGTAGCGGAGATAAGTAGCAATACCAATTTACACTCACACCGTGTCAGTGTCACCAACCTACCACCGCGGAGATCATTTATGAGTTTTAATGGTACAAGCGGCACGAATAATCTTAATCCGGACGAGAGTCCCTACCGCACAGCAGAATTTGGTACACCCACCGGAGATGACGGTATTGTGGAACAGTCTCTCTTTATGGATGATGAAGTGATGGGCATAGAAAACAATTACGTCATTGGAGACCTAGACGATGTTAGTGATGAGGATCTCTTGAAGGCATACAATGATGCAATGGCAGTAGAGATTGAGCCTGAGAATCCGGATGTCGAATTTGCCATGTCAGGTTTGGGAGTAGTTTCAGAACCTAAGACCCCACGGGGAAGTTCACCAAGTGACGCTTCTCTCCCCTCGGTTACATAAAGAAGTGCATAGAGTGTAAACTTGTAGTAAATTAGAATAAGCCTTTCAATTGAATTTACTTTGATGAGTCGCCCATCTTCTTAGATCTGCATACGTGGGTGTTTAGGAGGTGGACAATAAAGTAAACTTTGGAATGGAGCAAGTATCGGCAAGTATCTAAAATACCTGTCATTCCGTTATTTATATTGCTATCACCAACTCCAGAGTCAACATCAAGCCATAGGTCTATTCTCATTTCAACCTCAGGTCAGAGTCATCTACATAGAAATCAAAAAGGCAGCACAGGTCCAGTCATAACATCATGACAACACCTCTACTTCTTGTCCTGATTCTCTTTATTGTCCATTGCTGCTCCAGTCATTGGTGTCAGACTCATGGAAGGGAGAACGATCATCTCCAGTAGATATTAGGAAAAACAACACATGTCCAATTATAACATCAGCTCCACAGGTGATACGGCAGTGTCTTCGAATGCTTGATTTATCATTTTTGATTTTCTTCTGGCAATGCGTTGTTCCCCATTCGTGACTGTTCTCGTCAATCCTCATTTTCCATAATGCAAGCTCAATTATGGTCGTGACCTGCTTCAATTTAGGGAGTGCGTCTTCAAAGTGTGAAAGCTGAGCTTGAATTGAACGCAAAATAACATAGTTGTCCTCATTCATGTCAAGAACAAAAACAGCAGTGTGAATCATATTGGCAATACAATCACGCCAAACTTTGAATGCAAGGGCTTCCACACGCAATGACACACAGCACTTGACAAGAAATTGCATTCGTTCGTGAAAAGGTGCTCCGCACAGAGGAAAATTTGAAGGCTGAGCAAACTTGTCAAGCAAGTATTCCCAATCAATTGACTGCTCATGGAAGTGCATTTGTTTCACACGTAAGAGGTTCTCAATGCATTTATTTGGCGCATCAGTCCTGCCAATTGTTTCCACCATCATTGTCCAGTTGAATACATGGCCGGGGTAGAGTGATTGATAGCTCTCGAGCAAGAGCTGGATAATCTCAGCTGGTGCAGCCCCCCAAAATGCATACAGCAATGGGATTGCCCTCCATTTATCTTCAGTAATTAGATTACTGGGGTACTCCTCAATTATTAGGCGGTACACCTCCATATCATGTACAGACGAGCGCGCTAATATGTGTAGTGGAGTCATCCCTAGACAATCCTGTTGATTGCCGGTTGAATCCAGCTTATACTGTAATGTCCAACGCTGACCCGATCTCACGTGTATTGCAGCAATGAGTTTCTGAAGCACCCCCTGATAATATGACTGGTAGTAGACCAATTTGTGAATCGGCAGACCATCAAATCGATGCTGCAGCTACTTACCAAAGATTAGCTGAAGATCGATGGCGTTTGCGTTACACATTTTGTCAATATAGATTTTATCGCCGAGTTAGCATTGAGTGGGAAAGGCAACGTTACATGTGCGCCAAATTCAAACTCAATCAATGTGCCATCGTTAATCTCCCTTGCGTATTTGGGTAACTCCAATGAAAACATGGAATTGCAATCATGAAAAATAAACTCAGGGATCACTGTGACGAGGGGCGGAATTCTGAAGTGGTAAATATGCAGGATGCGAATGCGCCTCTTCCAATGCTCTCAATGTCGTCGTCGTGAAGCTGAATTGGAGTTCGAAGCGAGCATGTGAAGGCATAATCGTTAATCCTCCTGAGTGAGTTGGGTATGCTGATCTTCGTTATTGAGGCAAGCGAAGGAATGTCCCCAATTTCAACGAGGCCTTCACTGAGCTCCACCGCGGCCAACTTGTTGCGTTTGAAAAATGCTTTATTGGGGATCGACCCGAACGCGGCATTGTTTCCGTCCTGCCCTGTGTAGACGAATTTACCGTCCTCTTTGTGGCGGGACATCTTGCACTCACGACCCACACCGGCTGTGAGGCTTGCATGCAGTGGGAACAGCTTTACTTGGGCTTGCAGATGGGCTTGCAGTAGAAGCATCTTTATTACTCGGGCTTGTGCTGCTGCAGTAGTAATGGATGCCATGGCAGCTTTACTCATGTGTAATGAAGACTTCCCAATATGTATTCAGTTTCGAAACCAAACATAGACTTATTCTTGTTGTTGTCCTGCCCTTCCCTACGCGTAGGAGGAGGCTCCTCCTCATCAGCTGCTTGACCATGCTGTTGATGTCCATTCAATGGACTGGAAGTAGTACCACGGAGTAGACGAAGCCTCATTTTCTCAGAGTGTTTGACAGTAAGGAGGAGGAGGGCGGGAACGATTTCCGTTGTGGAGAAGAACAAACGAAGCCTGAGATGAACATTTTTAGGTTATTTATTTATTACGATTTTTCCTTCGGTTTGCATCCCAGCTCACAATGGCTCTCATATTTTCCTCATTATTCACATCATCAATGAACAATTGCACGCCACTTCGGATAGAATCTAAAACATTAAATCATTATTAGCAGTATTGAGTAATAGCCACAATA
>Ga0247833_1007668_pt1 | contig 11292 bp, 17 predicted proteins | sample LaCruzMarch2015__7_FD_187117 | JGI IMG/M metagenome (GOLD analysis project Ga0247833, IMG submission 187117) | Freshwater microbial communities from meromictic Lake La Cruz, Castile-La Mancha, Spain - LaCruzMarch2015_8m | ecosystem: Environmental > Aquatic > Freshwater > Lake | place: Spain...
CTGTGCATGTGGCTAATGGATACCGAGCTGGCATCCAAGCTAATCCGCACCGTGTACGCAAAAGCCTAGTAAGCAGGTAAGTACAAATGCATGTATCCATACAAAACCGTTCGACTTTGTATGAAAAGGGCGGGCCTGTCCTGGTGCCTGAAGGCTTGCACCTGGCCGAGCTGGTGGACGTGCGCAAGTTCGCCAATGTGTTCGGTGAGCGTGTGGGGCTGGTTTTCAGAATCAGCACGGGAAGCCATGCGGGGCAGGAAGTGATGGAAGCGGCGGCGCTGTCGTCATCGCCACGCGGCAAACTGTCCGAGCTGTTGCGGGGCATGGGCGGGCCTGATGGTTCACTGGCAACGGCGCAAGGGCTGATCGGGCATCAGTGCCAAGTTGCTGTTCAACACGAAGTCACCAAGGCGGGCAAGCCCTACGCGGCCATCACACGGACGTTCAAATAATCAACCAACCAAAGGGCCACCACGGCCAAAGGGGAAAAGATGACAGAGCCAACAACACCAACCAAAAGCGACACCCTGGGGCCGGGTTCGTTCTGCATTCCAAGGGCCGCGTTCAATGCGCTGTTGGATGCCAAGGCCACGGCTTACGAGATATGCGCTTACCTGGTGCTGGCGAAGTTCACCGGGGAATGTGGGCGCTATTCAACCGCAAGCATCACGGCGGTAAACACCTACACCGGGGCCAACAAAACCAAGGGCGGGCCGATTGATAAAGCTATCACGCGGCTGAAAACCATCAGGGCCAAAGGTGCCACCAAACAAGTGTCCAACGGGCGAAGCGGCAAGAGCCACGCCATGATCGAACAGGCCACCGACTTGGGGCCGATTGTGTTTGACAGGGAAACATGGAACCGCGAAACCCTGGGACGGTTGCCATTGCCAGACGGGCCAACCGAGCGCGGCAAGGTGTTGCATGTTCTGCCTGATTTTGGAGAGCCACCGGCTGATCGAATTTGGTTCGGCAACAACCTGGTGAGCGGCGTTGGTGGGATCGACAAGCCTTTGAAGGCGCTGAAGAATGCCGGGGATGTTGCGGCGCGGTTGCTGCTGGCCATGTACGCGGCCAACGACATGGAAACCTGGGGCGGCGTGCGTCCTATCGGTGCTGGCAGCGGGCCATGGAACCATTACGAGCCGGTAATTGCTGATTCAACACTGCGCGGCGGCGTTCGACTGATACGGGCCAAAGATATGGGCTTTGTCGCATCCATCGACAAGCGGGTAACTGGCGCTGATGACAAACAAGCCTATTTCACAGCACTGTCGGCATTGAAGTCCACGGGCCTGGTTTATGAAGTTGTCCTGGTGCTGAACCGCAATGGCATCAAAGACAAGTTCGCATCCAATGGCGAAGAATATTCAAGAATCCCTGATGATGCCGAGCCGTTCTATGAGCTGGACTGTCGGAGCCAACACGGCTACAAGCCCGAAGGCGAAGAAGGCATAGGCAGCGCAACCGCAACCACAGCGGGCGACTTTGGGCATTCTGTTGCACTTGAAGGCGGCGGGTTCGACGGGACTTATGCGGCCATCGTGCCCACTGGTTACGGGGCCATGATCGCCGGTATCTACCGACTGCGGTTCAGGGTTGCCAATTCCAAGAATGCCGGGGTGAAGGGCGCATGGGCGCGGATTCACCAAAACAACCGCGAAGCCTTCAACCTGGTTCAGAGCATCCGGGCGGCCAACAAATTGCCACCACTCACGCCACCATGGGAAGCGGCAAAAACGGCCAAAGTTGCCAAAAGTGGATAGCCTGTTGCCATGCCTTGGGACGCGAACGGAATCCCTTTTTAGGGGCCGCGTACCCTTCAATGTATTCAATGGTTTTCAATGGTTTTCAATGGTTTTCAATGTATTCACGGGAATTTATAGACGGGCACACTTTATAGACGGGCACACCCTTCGCTACGCTCAGGCCAAACTTTTGGCATGGTTGCCATGGGTTCATGCAGGCAGGGAACCAATACCGCAACACCCCCCAACCCCCTACTACTCGTAGGGGGAGAAACAGCCGGTTTAACCAAGGGGAAGGCCAGTAACATGCCAGTACGCAGATACTTACCCGCATACAAGCGAAAGGAGAAAAGGCATCACGCCTGAAGTCCATGAAAAACACACCGTCCATTGACACCCTGATAAATCAGGCGCTGGCCATTGAAGATGAACAGGCGCGTGATGCCGGGGCGCTGGGCTTTATGGCCAGAGCCATGGTGCAGGCCACATTGCCACACCGAAAAACCGAGGGAACCTACTTTGAGCGCAAGAACGGACGGTTCACCCTGTCCATGCTGGCATCGCCAAAGATCGGCCTACCCTACGGTTCTATGCCTCGCTTGCTGCTGGCCTGGGTGACAACTGAGGCAGTCAGGACGGGAAGCCGGGAATTGGAGCTGGGTGATTCAATGTCGGCATTCATGGCCGAGCTGGGACTGACAGCCACCGGCGGGGCCAATGGCAGCATCACCAGTCTGAAGAACCAAACCCGGCGATTGTTCAACGCAACCGTGAGCGCAACCTATGAGGATGGGCAGCGGGTTGCGGATATTGGCTACCGGCTGGCTGATCGAACCGTGCTGTGGTGGCATTCAAAAGAGCCTGAACAGGCGGGGCTATGGAAATCCACTATCACCCTGTCAGAGACGTTTTTCAATGAAGTGGTGGATAGGCCGGTTCCCGTGGATATGCGGGCCATCAAGGCGCTGAAACAGTCACCAATGGCATTGGACATTTACATGACGCTCACATACCGAATGAGCTATTTGAAGCAACCAACGGTCATTCTGTGGCCTTCGCTGGCTTTTCAATTGGGGTCTGACTATTCGAGGGTTCGAGACTTTAAGGCGGCATTCCTGGCAGAGCTTCGCAAAGTGATGCTGGTGTATTCCGGGGTTCAAGTGGAAGTCCTGGACGAGGGTTTGAAGATCAAGCCATCACTGACACACATTCCAATGACAAAAGGCAGGTCGTGAGTTACGCATTAACGGTGACGGCTGGCGCAAGTTATCCCCCAAAAGCTGGGGATTGTCCAAGTTATCCACGCATAAACGGTCGCGCTGAATTGGGTTATCCACGCATAAACGGTCGCGCTTTCACGCATAAACGGTCGCGCACCTATATAGAACCTGTAGTTCCCTTTATTAAATACCCTGTAGTAGCTCTACCCCCAACTGTGCATAAGTCGCTATCGGCCATGAAATTCAAACCCCCAACATCCGTTTATCAGGAAAAGACATGAAAACCAAAGTCATCGCCATCGCACAAGTGAAGGGCGGCGCGGGCCGTTCAACACTGGCCACCACCCTGGCCGGGGAGCTGTCCAAGTTGGGCGACACCGTGTTGATTGATGCCGACATGCCCCAAGGCACTGCGGCCAGTTGGTTCGCCATGCGGGCCGAATCCGGGAAAACGGGAAACCTTCGCCTGGACACTGCGGCCAACCACCTGGAAGCCATCAAGAAAACGGAGCTGCACACGGGCGCGGCGCGGTTCGTCATCCTGGACGGGCCACCACGCATCGCGGAGATGACGCGGGCAATGACGCTATTGGCCGACTTGGTGTTGGTGCCTGCTGGTGCGTCCATGGCTGATCTATGGGCGACTGGTGACGTTCTGGCCATGGTGACGGAAGCCGAGAGCGTGAAGCGCATTGAAGCGCGGCTGGTATGGACTCGATACCGTGGGTTCACCAACCAAGCCAAGGCACTGACTGAACAGGCCAGAGCCGAGTTAGGCATCAAGGCGCTGGCCACCACCATGGGGTTGCGTGTGGCCTATGTGGATGCGTTGGGCATGGGGTTAACGGCGGCAGAGACACCGGACGCACAAGCCAAGGCTGAAGTTCAGTCGCTGGTTGCTGAAGTTTGCGCGATAATCAAATAAATATGTAAATACGTAAACATGTAAGGACACCACTACCATGGCAACACTCGCAAAACCCAAAGTACCCGCAGCCACGATTCAGGCCTTCGCTGAAGGTTCAGGCAGGGCTACCCCTAAGCCCGTGAAAAAGATCGCTAAAACAGGCCAAACAACGGCGGGAATGGTGCCTGATGGTGACATTCGGTTGACTGTCAACGTCCGGGCCGACATTCACCAACGGCTGAAGATTCGGGCGGTTCAGGAAAGAACCACCGTGGGCGACTTGATCGAAGCCTGGGTGGAAGGCTGGAAGTAGGCGCGTTACCCGGTAATGTCCCATGATTGACGGACTCATTGCAGGCAAGGTGTACGGCCAACCCGTGCAACGCACTGCCAAGACTGGCAAACCCTTTGCAGTGGCGAAAGTCCGGGTTTCTGCTGGTGACGGTGAAGGCGTGTTTGTGTCGGTGATCGCCTTTGATGCTGCACCATGCGCGGCGCTGCTGGCGCTGGGTGAAGGTGACGCGGTATCCATGGCCGGGACACTCACGCCAAAGGTATGGACGGACAAGGCAGGGGCGGCGCATCCAGCACTGGACATAGTGGCGCATCAGGTTCTGACACCGTACCACGTCACCCGCAAGCGTAGGGCCGTGGCATCAAGCCCGGATGACTGCCATGAATGATCCTGATACTCTCAATAAAACACAAAGAGGAACTTATAGACTAGCACGTTCCGTATCTTCGCTATGCGCTCAGATACGGTTGTACCAATCGATTGCCAAAGGTTGACGGTAGGTTGCCAACATCCTGAACAACCGAATACCGCTAACCCCCCTGCCCCCTCTACACGAGGGGGAGAAACATCCGGTTTTTTTCAGTAAAGAAGTGCCAGATACTGCCAACCAATCGTAGATACTTACCTACACCTATGCGCTAGGAGAAAAGGCAATACGCCTAACGTCCATGAAAAACAAAGATGCCATGTCGCCATCAGTAGAGCGACTGCTAAACGATACGTTAGCCATTGAGAGCGAGTCGGCGCTGGAAGCTGGCGCACTTGGGTTTATGGCGCGGGCTATGGTTCAGGCCACGTTGCCACACAAGAAAGTGGACGGTAACGAGTTCGAGCGGCGCAATGGAAACTTCACGCTAACGCTGCAAGCACCGTCCAAGATTGGTTTGCCCTACGGTACGGCTCCGCGGTTGCTACTGGCATGGGTGACAACCGAAGCTGTCAAAACCAAGGCGCGGGAGCTGGAGCTAGGCGATTCAATGGCGGCGTTCATGGGTGAACTAGGCATGTCACCGACGGGCGGCGCGAAGGGCGACATAACCCGATTGAAAAACCAAACCCGCCGATTGTTTGCGTCCACGGTATCGGCAAGCTATGAGGATGCGTCCAAGGTTGCCGACATGGGTTATCGGCTGGCAGACGAGTCCGTTCTATGGTGGGATGCCAAGTCGCCGGAGCAGGCGGGGCTATGGCGTTCAAGCGTCACCCTGTCCGAAAAGTTCTTTAACGAAGTGATTGATAGGCCCGTACCTATCGACATGCGGGCCATGAAGGCGCTCAAACGTTCGCCTATGGCCTTGGACATTTACACATGGCTAACGTACCGCTCCAGCTATTTGAAGCGTCCTACGGTCATACCGTGGGCGGCGCTGGCGCTCCAGTTCGGCAGCAACTACGCGCAGGTTCGCCAGTTCAAAGCGGCGTTCCTGACGGAGCTACGCAAGGTTGTCACTGTGTACGGCATGGTTCAGGTTGAAGCCACTGATAACGGCTTGATGGTGAAACCGTCCCTAACCCATATCCCCCGAAAGAGTGAGCCATGACAACAGACAAAACGGGCAATCAGGCGTTCATCTTGAAAACCGTGGCGGGCCAGTGGAAATATGAAATCTGGATTGATGGTGAGGAGGTGTCGGGCGGCGCTGGTTATGAAAACCAGTTCGATGCCATAGAGGATGCCCTAGAAAACAATCAGCACTTGGAGGGGCTGGCAATGGTCATCCAGCCTGAGCCATGAGAGCGGTTCAAGTTGTCCACAAAAGGGTGGTTGATAACTTAGTTATCCACGCAGAAACGGTGACGCTAATGGCGGTTATCCACGCAGAAACGGTGACGGTTGCACGCAGAAACGGTGACGCTACTAATAAAGAGCCTGTATCTACCTGTAATCAATACCCCTTTAGTAGGAGCTGCGCCTATTGGGGACAACCTTGCAGGTTGCCCGCCAAACGGCTTGCACTTGCTACCAACAGCCATTTTTAAAAGGCAGGAAAAGGAAACCAATGCCAAAAACCATCGGAGTCATTCAGGTAAAGGGCGGGGCTGGCAGGTCAACGCTGGCAACCAACCTAGCGGGTGAGCTATCCAAGTTAGGCAAAACCGTCCTGGTTGACGGGGACATGCCCCAAGGCACGAGCGCAAGCTGGTACGCAGTACGAGAGCAGGCAGGCAAGGCGGGCAACCTGATTGCCGACACCGCGGCGAATCATGCGGAGCTGGTGGAGCGGGTGAGCCAATACCAAGATGCCGACTACATCGTTTTGGACGGGCCACCACGCATAGCCGAAATGACGCGGGCCATCATGATGCTGGCAGACATTTGCCTGATACCTGTCGGCGCATCGGTTGCGGAGATATGGGCAACGGCAGACGTTCTAACCATCATTGAAGCTGCCAAGAAAGTCCGGCCTATCAATGCCCGAATGATTTGGACGCGGCATCGTTCATTCACCAATCTGGCAAAAGAGCTGACAGAGCAGGCAACCGCGGAGCTAGGGCTACCAATCCTGAAAACAGCGATGGCGCTACGGGTTGCCTATCCCGAAGCCTTGGGTTCAGGTTTAACAGTAGCGGAGATGCCGGACACCAATGCCCGCATCGAGATGCGTTACCTAGTTGCCGAAGTACGCAAGTTGCTACGATAATCAGGTAAGCGGGTAAGTACGTAAGTAAAAGGATTGATATGGCAAAAGTAAGCAACCTAAAAAAGCCAATGCCAGTTAGCAAGGCGGCATTGATGGCGTTCGTAGAAGGCGATACGGGCGCAGCAAATACCGTCCCCAAGGGTACGGGTGCATCCAAGGCAGAAAACGCGGCTACGGGCCAAAAGGCGGGGCTAGTCCCTACTGGTGACGTTCGGTTGACTGCCAATATTCAAGGTGACTTGCACTTGAAGCTAAAGATACGGGCGGCGCAAGAGCGCACCACGGTAGGCGAACTAATCGAACAATGGATTGGGAGCTGGTAAATGGCACGAGCTGCCAAACCGCAAGGTTCCCCCAAGGGTGAGCCGGAGTCGCGCACGTTAAAACCGCATGAGCTGATTTTGTCGCCTAGTTGCCAAGGCGCTATCGGCATGGACGCATGGGGCAAGTTCGCTGGCGCTGCTGATTTGGCAGACATGGTGAAGGATTTGCGGGAGCGAATCGACAAGATAAAAGCGGGGGACATGAGTTCGGTTGAAGCCATGCTGTACGGGCAGGCTATGACGCTACAAACCATGTTCACATCGTTGACGCGGCAGGCGGCATCAGAAACCGGATTGAAGCAATACCAAGCCAAACTAACGTTTGCACTCAAGGCGCAGGCACAGTGCAGGGCAACCCTAGAAGCACTGGCAGAGATAAAGAACCCTACGCCGTACATCAGGCAAGCCAACATTGCCAACGGGCCGCAGCAAGTGAACAACGGGCAGCAAACAGCGCAGACGGGTTCACCCGCGGGAAATTCGCAACCCTTGCAAAACAAACTATTGGAGCATCAGCATGGCGACACACTGGAGTTCGGAGCGCAGGGCGCGGCAGGCAGAGCTAATCCGCACATGGCAACCGTGGGCTAAATCGACGGGGCCGAAGTCGCCAGCGGGTAGGCAACGGGTAGGGCGCAACGCTTTCAAGGGCGGCTACTGGTTGCAGTTGCGGGAGCTGTCCAAGATGGTGAACGGAGAATGTCGGCAGGCGCGGGAGCTGGTTGCAACCTGCCAGTAGGCGGGGGGGGCATCAAAAGTCTGGCGCATGCTGATTCTGGAAACCACACGGTATCTCACGCGCAGAATAAATCCCCCATTTTGAAAACAATCAACAAATTCAAATTAACGGCGCTATGCCTTTGATAGCTGGCTACGCACATTCCACGAGGGCTAGAGCCATATTCGGCACTAAGGTTGCACTATGGGTATGCATCCTGACATTGGGTTGCCTATCCCCCCAAGCGCAGGCCCGCACCAAGCGGAGCCAAACCGCCAAAGTAGAGTTCAAGAAGGCGCAACCCTGTCCCGCAACGGGAGCCAGCAAGGGGCCATGCAAGGGCTACGTCATAGATCACATTGAGCCGTTAGCCTGTGGCGGCGCTGACAGTCCGGCAAATATGCAATGGCAGACGGTTGCCGAAGCGAAGCAAAAAGACAAGTGGGAACGTCAAGGTTGCATCAAGGGTAAACGGTAAGGTTAGGGCGAGGGTTTTGCTGATAACAGCGAGATAACAGCGGGGTTTTGACTTGCACCTATAAACAGTTGGCGCATTTACGTTTATGTGTTTATACTTACGTACTTACCTAAACACGCAGCAAGCGAAGGAGTCGCAAAGTGCAAAAAGCTATCGGTTACATCAGAGTCAGTACCCAAGGGCAGGCAGACGAAGGCGTGAGCCTTGATGCACAGCGGGCCAAGATTGAAGCATGGTGTAGCCTGAACGATGCGGAGCTGGTTGCCGTGTTTGAGGACAAAGGTTTGAGCGGCGGCAGCATGGCGGGCCGTGATGGTTTGGCGGCAGCGTTAAAGGCTACTGGTAAGGGCATGGCGCTGGTGAGCTACTCAATAAGCAGGCTTGCCCGCAGTACACGCGACATGCTGCATATCGGTGAACAGCTAGATAAGAAGGGCGCTGATTTGGTGAGCCTGACTGAAAAGATTGATACCACCACGGCAGCGGGCCGGATGGTTTTCAAGATGCTGGCGGTACTGGCAGACTTTGAACGCGATCAGATTGGCGAACGTACCAAGATGGCACTTGCCCACAAGAAAGCAAAGGGCGAGGTTTATTCGGCTACACCGTTCGGCTTTGATGCCATCGAGGGCAGGCTGGTAGAAGTGAAGCGCGAAGCCAAGATAGTCGGCGAGATACTGCGCCAGCGTGAAGCGGGTTCGTCACTGGCAGACATTGCCAACCACCTGAACGCGCAAGGCATTGAAGGTAAACGGGGCGGGCGCTGGTTTGCGTCCACGGTTCGCTATCTCATTCAACGGCAGGCAGCATGAGAAAAAAAGCACAGCACAAAGAACTACGGCAATTGTTTGGTGAGCCTGTCGCCTATCTGGCGCAGATAACCGACATTGCCAATCTGGAGTTATCCGCGGAGCTAATGGATAGCGTCCACGATGGCGCAGACACTTTGCTGACGATGCGCGGCAAGGTTCGATTGCAACAGCGGTACATCGAGGGTTTGCCGTTCACGGTTCGCCTAGTCCTGTGCATGTGGCTAATGGATACCGAGCTGGCATCCAAGCTAATCCGCACCGTGTACGCAAAAGCCTAGTAAGCAGGTAAGTACAAATGCATGTATCCATACAAAACCGTTCCCTTTTGTACAAAGAAGGTGAGCCGGAGCTAGTCCCCGAAGGCGTTTACGCGGCGATGCTGGCAGACGTTCGCAGGTTCACCAATGCGTTCGGTGAGCGGGTGGGGCTGGTGTTTGCCATTGATGGCGGGCTGTACCACGGCATCGAGCTAATGGAGTCGGCGGCTTTGAAGGGTTCGCCACGCGGCAAGCTGTCCGAGCTGCTACGCGGCATTGGCGGTTCTGACGGTTCGCTACTGTCGGCGCATGAGCTGGTGGGACAATGCTGCCACATTGCCGTTCGCCATGAAGCCACCAAAACGGGCAAAACCTACGCGGCGATAACGCAGACATTCAAGTAAGCCAGTAACCACCAAAAAGCCAACATGGCTAAAGGGACAACATGACAGACACACCGGACACCAAAGGCGCACCACGCGGAGCAGGTTCATTCTGCATACCCAAGGCGGCGCTTAATGCCTTGCTGGACAACAACGCAACCGCGTACGAGATATGCACCTATCTGGTGTTGGCAAGGTTCACCGACGATAGCGGGCGCTTTTCAGTGGCAAACATCAGCGCAGTAAACCGCCACACCGGAGCCAACAAAACCAAGGGCGGGCCAGTAGATAGGGCAATCGAGCGATTGAAAACCATCAGGGCCAAAGGTAAGCAGGTTGTTTCCAATGGGCGCAGCGGCAAGTCTCACGCGATGGTGGAGCAGGTTACAGACTTGGGGCCAATCCTTTATAGCCGTGACGCATGGCATCAGGAAACGGGCGAGATACTGCCGGACGGGCCAGTAGAGCGCAGCAAGGTTCTAAACGTCCTGCCTGACTTTGACGAACAGCCAGCCGATAGGGTTTGGTTTGGCAACAATCTGGTGACGGGTTACGCCACGTTCACGCAACCCATGAAGGCGCTCAAAAACGCGGGTGACGTTGCGGCAAGGTTGCTACTGTCCCTGTACGCAGCGAATGACATGGAGACATGGGGCGGCATCCGTCCTATTGGTTCAGGCCGTGGGCCGTGGACGCATTACGAGCCTGTCGCAGACGATGCAAGCCTACGCGGCGGCGCTAGGTTGATACGGGCCAAAGATAGCGGGCCAGTGGCATCCATTGATAAACGGATTACCGGAGCTGGTGAAACACAAACCTACTTTACGGCACTGTCGGCGCTGGAGTCGGCGGGGCTGGTGTACGAGGTTGTTCTGGTACTGAACCGCAACGCAGTAAAAGCCAAGTTCAGCGGCGGCGAAAAATATTCGGGTATCCCTGACGATGCCGAACCGCTCTATGAGCTGGATTGCCGTTCGCAGCATGGCTACAAACCCGAAGGTGAAGAAGGCATAGGGTGGGCAACCGCAAACACCGCGGGAGCGTTTGGCAAACCTGTAACCATAGAAGGCGGGCAGTTTGATGGCACATACGCTGCCATCGTTCCCACTGGTTACGGGGCAATGATTGCAGGCGTTTACCGTTTGCGGTTCAGGGTGAGCAACCCCAAGAATGCCGGAGTTAAAGGCACATGGGCGGGCATCCATCAGCGCAACAAAGAAGCGTTAGAGCTGGTGAACAGCATCCGAGCTGCCAGCAAATTACCGCCAGCCGTACCGCCAAACGTCAACCCTGACAACCCGCGGGAGAAACTGCGCCAGTTGCGTGAAGCTGCCGACACTGTGGACAACATGGGTTCGATACCGTTTTGATGGGGCGGCGTACCCTTCAATATTCTCAATACCTTCAATATTCTCAATATATTCAATGTTCTCAATACTCTCAATAAAACACAAAGAGGAACTTATAGACTAGCACGTTCCGTATCTTCGCTATGCGCTCAGATACGGT
>Ga0247833_1007670_pt1 | contig 11291 bp, 18 predicted proteins | sample LaCruzMarch2015__7_FD_187117 | JGI IMG/M metagenome (GOLD analysis project Ga0247833, IMG submission 187117) | Freshwater microbial communities from meromictic Lake La Cruz, Castile-La Mancha, Spain - LaCruzMarch2015_8m | ecosystem: Environmental > Aquatic > Freshwater > Lake | place: Spain...
GAAGTCATAACCAGACTGATTTAATGAATCAAAGCCTTGGGTATAAACCTCAGTAGCCTTACGCAAATGCTCAGGCGATACTTGTGAGTTTGTTGGGGCTGGTGTTGGTGTTGAATTGCCAAATACACCAAAGCCAAATAAACCATTAGATGGCGCTTGTGGTGTTGGACTTGTTTGAGGTGATGATGGAAACTTTGTGGTTTGTTGCACCTTTGGTTGTGGCGCATTTACCTTTGGTTCATCCGATTCATCACTCTTAATAAAGAGACTTTTTAAAGACATATAGACTTTTGTTTAGTTAGTAATAATTAACAGAAACAAAGGTACAACTTAATTTTGACAAAACCAAATCTTTTACAAAAAAAAGATGAATAGAGGTTTATGGGAATCTTACCTAGGTGGTTAACCACCTTTCATATTATTCACCCCCTGTATATAAAAATAGTTACTTTTTATAGATGTCCGTGGTCAGCCACAGCTCTTTTTGGTTATATCCCAAATGTGGGAAAGGGAGCCACCTTATACTACATAAACTTATTCATCAGTATAACATAAAGGATTCGAACCTTTGGTCTCCTCTTGGAGACCCTACCTAATGGTAGGCACCTTAAGCCACTCAGTCAATGTTATATTTAGGTCAAGATTATTTTTTTTACGTGCTTTACCACTAAGCTACCAATAAAATAATTTTATTGGATGGGAATCGAACCCATGACACGAGCTTAACAGGCTATTTGGTTTTTTTGCTGGAATAATCTTTTTACCTAGAATCAATTTACACAATTCCTCATGTAAATTGATTGTTAAATTACTTAGCTGATGTTAGGTTGATTGAACCTACAGAGCTTGCCCTAGCCCTTTCAACTGAAGCAGTACGTTCAGCATCCAACTGACCATAAACCTTAGTCATTTGGTCTTCCAAGAACTTGTTCTTTTCAGCCAATGCTGTAATCTTTGTTGCATTTTCAACTGAAATTGCTTTGTTTTCAGAATGCAACAATTTAATGTCATTCTCATACTGAGACTTAACGCTAGCTACAGCAGCAGCTACTTGACGTTTAGTTTCAGCATCAGCGTTAGCCTTGGTTGTCGCCAATTCATTCTCCAAGTCAGTCAAGTCAGTTGTGCTAACCCCTGTCTTACCATTGGCTGTAAGCCATTGTGATACAACACGCTCAGCATGGGCCTTTACGTTCAAGTCAAATTCAACTTGTGCTTGTCTTGCCTTTTCTTGATACTGAACTTCCAATTCTTGGATTTGTTCTTCTTTGTTAGCTACCAATAAAGATAACTCATCAGCTTTACTCACTAATTGAGTAACTGTTGTTGTCGCATTGTTCAACTCAGTTACCGCTTTAGCGATTTGTTGAGCTGCTTGCCCTAATACTGTTTCAGTAGATACACTACCTTTCTTTGTTGCTGGTTTTGATGCCATACTTTTCTTGTTTTTGTTTAATTATTATGATTATTATTATGATTATTTATACTACAAATATACTAAAAATACATAAAAAGTCAAGCATTTTTTAACCTAAAATAGTATTCTATAAGGTTGTATATCAATACGTTATGTATTAGTGAGAGATGTTGGGAGAGGTGGATTCGAACCACCATCACGAGCTTAGAATGCTTAGAGTTTGTTTGCAGAAACCATCTTTACCAAGATGGATTTTTTACGTGTCCTACCATTAGACGACCTCCCAATATATTTGTGGATAGCGTGGATATCGACCCCACAGTACACTAGTGTACTCTATACTATATAGACTATCCAAATTGGTCGTTTTATTAGTAGGTGACCCAAAATCAAGACTGTACAATCTGATTTAAACCTATCATCGTAAATCTTTTTCCTTTTAATCAAAAATTGAAAGACACTCCGACTTCTAGTAAGCTAATTAACTGATAATTAATAGTGGAAATTATCAAAACAGGTAATTTTATTTTTTTATGTTCTTTATCGTGAAACATGAGATAAATAATACCGAAATACTCTAACACGTGATTGTGGTACCAACTGGATTCGAACCAATCACACCTACCTTTTCAAGATAGCGCTCTACCAAATGAGCTACAGTACCAAAATTCTATAAAACAAACCTACTATTTTTGAAACGTGCAAGTTAAATCCGTTTTTTTTTTGTTTTTTATTCTAACTCGATGTCTAGAATATATGTACAATAAGCATCATATATCATAGCCATTTCATAGATAGACTTAAACGTATCAAAGTCTTCAGCCTCAATAGCTTTATAGGCCATGGATAATAAATAATTACCAATAAATTGTAAAATTTTCTTCTTCAAGTATCTTTCGGTTTTCTTATTACAAAGCTACTAATAAAATCAATACGTGACAAGTAAAAATGAAAAAAACTGATAAATAATTATCAGTTTTTTTTAAGCATAGACCCAATACTGACTAGGCATTGGTTTGGTTGTCAACCGTCTATTTCAGTGGAGCTAGGGGTGTACGATACCCCATCTCCGCATTGCAAGTGCGGTGTGTTAGCCAGTTGTCACCATAACCCCATATTTATATTCCCCTAGTAAATTCAGTTATTTGTTCATTACTGAACAACTGAATATATTGGTTTAATTTTTCTTCAAATGGATAACCAAATTCTATTAATTCTTCGGTTAGACTTTCCCATTCCTCATGCATACTACTAAACACACCCAAGCCATTATCATTTTCTAAGACAAACTCATAAAATGACCATAAGGCAATTTCCATAATCTTATTACCAGATAAGATACATTCAAAATAACTTTCACCATCTATCAATAAGATAGGTTGAAAAGATTTAACCACCGAATTATTCATTTAGATATTTTACCATAATGATACGATAAAATAACTAAAAGTATAGTGCGGAGCGAGTTGGATTTGAACCAACAATTCTCCTCTAAATGAGAAGCGCATACGCCAATATGCTGTCGCCCCGATGTGTAATCTCCAGTTATCGAAGCTGGGACACACGGTCTTCTCCACCGCTGCTCTACCATTCTGAGCTAAGATTACAAGTTGGCAGTCACTCTTGGATTCGAACCAAGTATCACTGGCGCAAATGCCAGCATGTTTCCTAAAACACTTCGTGACTTACGTCTACACAACCTTCACAGTTGTTTCAACGAATAGATTTAGTTGCAACTAAATCACATTATCTTTATTGCAGTCCTGAAGGGAGTTGAACCCTCTTTTTCGTTTCCTACTTGCTACCGTGACAGGATAGTGCACCAACCGTTATGCGCCAAGACTATATTATCTGTCTTTCCAGATTGTAAAAAGCGGAAAATAAGGGAATCGAACCCTCACCACATCATAGACAGTGACGTATCCTAGCCGTTGGACCAATTTTCCGTATTAATGTCACCCCAACGGGATTCGAACCCGTGGCTCCACCTTGAAAGGGTGACGACTTAGCCAGCTTGTCCATAGGGTGATTTATATCTTGTTACAAAGGTAAGATAATTTTTTGTAAAAACCAAATCTTTGTAAAGATATTTTTTTGTAGCGCATAGGATAGTCGAAATCCTGTCTTTGAGTTGAAAACCCAACGTCCTGACCACTAGACGAATGCGCCATTTAATAATTAAACCAATATTTCAAATAACAAATTTTATCTTAAAGGACAATTTGTCCTTTAGATTGTCCTTTAAAAGGACTTTCTGTGGTACCCCTCGGTTTCGAGCCGAGTCCTCTGGTTTTTCAGACCAGTGCTTCTACCAAGTTAGCTTGAGCACCATAAATAAAAAAAGCCTGACTCATTTCTGGTCAGGCTTAATCAAGTTTGTTAACAACAAGTTAACTATTGACAATACATGACCTACCCAAGCCTCTATCGGCCTCGGCTGCGAATTCAAACGCAAAATCAAATATGTTAGTAGTAGTTCTCATTGTCTTTTTTTTATGGAATCTCTTCCGTTTCTAATAAATATGTCCTTATTTCTAAAAGTATTACAAAGGTACTAACTTTTTTTGGTATTGTCAAGTCTTTTTGTAATTATTTTTCAATTATTTTTACAATCTATATTGTACATACTTGGTAAACTCTCGCCAATCCAACTCACTAATACCATTATAACCCATATTTTTAAAAACTAAATCAAGTTCTTCTTGTGAGGTATCTTTATGTTTTAAAACAAAATCATGTACCTTATCACTAGAATATTGACTAATTACAACAATTGGCATTTGTTCGCAACCTAAACCCATAAGTGCTAAGGCTCTATGTCTACCCTCTTGTCCTGATGACCCTTCGGTGTAAAACCCTATTGGAAATTTATCACCATTCTTCATTGCTTCCATATATTTGGTTATGTTATCTTTATTAACGACACCAGAATCAACAACATCCTCATATGATAAACCACCAAAACCTTGAGCAATTCTGTAGATATATTGTTTTGGGTTGATTACATCAACCTTTCCGTTTTATTCTTATTAATCATATAATATAACGGGTTTTGCACACCAGTATAGTTCTCTAAGGATTTAAAGTCAAAATACTTGCAACAATCACATGGCTCATTTTCATTGGCTTAAGTGAATAAAATTTCTGAAATTAGCCCCTCTCTAAGTAATCTCTTTATTTCCGACTTCATACTCATAAATATGCGGTTATCTATTAAATATAAACGCCCCTATTAAAATAAATTAATAGAGGCATCTATACTATGTTACTGAAATCGTTTATTCAACACTTGTACCTTCCAATACAACTTTTTCTTCTGGTAATCTTAAGAATTTAGTTGTTTCGCCAGCTCTGTACATGTTCCAAACAAGAATGATGTAAGATATAATCTCACTTTGTTTTAAGCGCTTACGAGCATCTGAATTAGATATGTGTAGCTTCTGCCTTAATTGCATTATCGGTGAACCAGCTTCTAATTCAACACCAACACAAAGCTTCTCTAGGAACTCATCGGCATCACTTTCAGATATCTTAGATAAGATAAAAGAGAATGCTGCGATTATTGATGGAGCTAACAACTTATAGCTTTCAGTATTCAACCGCTTACCTTTGTTTGCAGCTTCAATGATTTCTGGATTTTCATCATAGAACCTAATCAAATCATCGTTTGATAGGGTACGATTAGAAGCACCAGTTTCACCATAGCTACCTCTATTAGTGTGCACGATTAGCTTAATGGCCGCAGCTACTAGTGTTGAGTTTTCAACACCATGGATACCCAAAGCATCGCCACCTAAGCGTTTTCTACCAGTATCAAGTACACTAAAAGCTGTTGGGTCAATACCACTCAATACAAGCATAGGTATTTGTGTGTTGGCTGCAATAATCGCCAATAACCTATGTTGACCATCGATTAAGACTCCATTGCTGTCAATCTTAATTGGTTCACCACCAAATTTCCAGTCACCATTTTTAATCTCTTTTACCAAAAAGGTAACATGACCCTTAGCAACCTTTCGATTATGCGTGTTGCGGTCTAATAATACTCTAGCAATTTCAGGGGTTACATTAATTACCCTTGAGGTGATTCTTCGACCATCATAATCCAATACTTGGTATGATGGACATACCAAATTTAGAATTTCATCTGTCGTTAGCACTTGTACTTCTGTTTCTTGCATTACTTCTTGCATGTTCTTTTTATTTTTTGTTATTTAATTAATTTGTACATATTTTAATCATTTATTCTAGACCCTTTCCGCATATCTCTATTGCAAATCGGGGATTGCCCTATAACTTAATTTATTCCCATGGTTCACCAAAACACTTTCCTTCAAAATCTGGTAATAAGGATTTGGCCTTATCTATTACCATACAACAAATGTTAAATTGTTTTTTATTGTAATAGCTAATAAATTGAGACCTTAACTCATCAGTCGTTAACGACATAATGGCCTTAGCCTCACCTCTACAGTCTTTTCTAATTACCTCGTTTATTATTGTTTCCAGTTCACTCATGGTTATTAGGCTTCTTTTTCTGGTTCAGACTCTTTTAACGAAGAGATATATTCTTCTCTTAGTTTATCAACATTTTCTAAGAATGCAAATGTTTCTTGAATTTGTTTATTGAATTCTTTCTTTTTCGCTGTGATAGCATCAAGGATTTCTTTTTCTTTTGCTTTAACGAAAGCATCGAATTCAACTTTGCTTTGAATTAATTTGCTAGCACGTTCTTTAAACTGCTGTTTAGCTTCTTCTTTTCTTTCAGCCAATAATTCCTCAATAATACTTGCCGTCTCAGAGTTGCTAATTTTAGGTTTCGTAAAAGCTTCACCACCTCTAAAGACACCTAATAATCGACCCATATTTTCCCTAAATAATTTATCCACTTTTGCGGCTTCACCACCCAGTTGTTGGTCTTGTTCTTGTTCGCTCATCTTTTTAAATTTTGTAATATCTTATGTTATTTATTATTAAGTCCACTTTCTTTTCTAATTGACGAAGCTCATCAAACCTTATCTTATCTAAATCAATCCCATTTATTGCATTATTTAAGGCTTCTGATAAATTTTCGTCAAGTTTGTTACTGTAACGACTATAGCTAACTACAGGTGCAAATATTATTTGCTTAAGTTTATTATTTACAACCTCAAAACTCAAAATTTCAATACCGTTAACATGGCGATACTCAGTCGATTTAAGATTTTTATAAAGTTTATTCTTGAATATCCCTTTAATCTCATTAAGGTCAACCTTGACCCAACTTAATTTTTGCGCCCATTCATTGAATTCAATAATTGTCTCACGTAAAGCATACTTTATTGTTGTGTCAACCATAGAAATAATTTATAATCACAAAGAAACAAAAAATTTTTTAAAGTGGCAAATATTTTTTAAACTATTTTGCAATTTTCTTCCATTTACCTTTTACCTTTCTATAGAGCACAGCTTCATTCTTTGGAACATCAATAAAACTATCTTGATAGTGAGCCGCTTTATTATACTCACTACATAATAGAGATACGGTATTGGTTCGGTATTTGTCTAGTGTTGGTTTATCTATTAGGAAGAATTCATCCAACTCTGGTTTCCAGACCACATAATAGTCTACTTGAGTATTTTGTTTACGTATTGGTATATGAATCGTACTGAACTCGTCTCTGATGCGTACAAAGTTAACCCTAGTTTCATTTTCAAAGGTTAGTTCGGTATCACCAAGCTTAAACTTTAAGTCATACTCTTTATAGTATTCTTTATTAATATCACCCACCAATGCATAACCTTTCTTGGTCATTATTTGGGCCAATATTTCTTTGTTCTTTTTATCAAAAGCCTTATACGCTTCTTCATTAAATGGTCTACTCATAAAACAAAGAAACTATTTTTTTCTGAAACTAACAAGTAAATTTCAATTATTTTTTAGAAAATCTAGTAATTTTTTGTTTGTCAATAACTCAAGCAATATATCACCATGACAAGAATCTGGCTTGCAAAAACATCCTAATACCTTTCCCTCTAATTCATCTAATGATGATATAAGTTCTGATGTATTAAGTACATATTCCCTATACTTACTTAAAGCCTCTTCTTTAGACGCAACTATTTCTTTGGCTAAGGTATCACGATTAGTAATAGACGTATATGGATTACCCCATTTAGAACCACGTCCAATATATACATCGTATGATTCTTTATTGATATTTACTACTCTTGTTACCATTAGAATGAAAATAATTATTTGGTGAGGCTTTTTAGTAATACCCCCATAACACTAACTAAAGAAGCCCATATTAACCAAAGAATAGTTACAAGCCAAATGAATGGCCAACATAGACTAAAGGCAGTGTATGCGCTTTCATTGTTAGGCCAATCATTATAGTCTTGAAATTCGTCACGTTTATCATAATCGATACCTATTCGCTTACCGAAAAGCGCAAAAAATACAAAGGTTAAAGAAAACCCTATCACATAAACAACACTAAAAACAATACCCATAAATCTATTTTTAAGTTAACCAATCAATATCTAAAGAATCATTTGTATCAATTACACAAGCCTCAACTTCAACCTTAACAAATTCAAAGCCATTATCTATTAGTGTTTGTTTAAAATTTGAAATAACCAGCTCAAACTTAGAAATTGTTATTTTCTGTAAAGGTAATAAAAAGAATCCGTATTACCAAATAATAACTATACTATTTGGTTGATTAACTTTTCAAATGCTTTATTTTCCCTCACATTAAAGTGAATCCCAAACATTCTGAAGTTAAATCCTTTAATGAATTTATATGGTCTATAATACCAAAGCCACCAACCAATGTTGTACCAATCATAATGATGTGGGCTAATAAATGTAATGTCAATCTTCATAAGAAAGCTATTTTTGATAAAATAAAAGTGAGGGTGGCGGGACTCGAACCCACAAGCCTTTCGGCCTCCGCTTCTTAGACGGAGCTGTATACCAATTCCAGCACACCCCCATAAATGTAGCCTTGATGGGAGTCGAACCCACAAACCCTTTCGAGTTACGGTTTTTGAAACCGCCCTGTATGCCATTCCAGCACAAGGCCATAATTATTTAAGTAACATCTAAAGTGGGACTCGAACCCACAAATCCTTAATCAGAGACAACAGTTTCACCCATCAATGCGATGATAAATCGCAGCTAGTTCTTACGAACGGTCAGACTATCATGTTTACCAGTTCCATCATAAAGATGTCACTTAAATTTGTAGGGCTGGTCGGACTCGAACCGACACGGGCATTACTGCCCACGAGATTTTAAGTCTCGCATGTGCTACCATTTCATCACAACCCCATTAACTTTTCCATTGGTGACCTCTATGGTTTTTCCAATTTCTGAAGTCATTATCTCTGTTTCTATTACAGCCTTTATTTGGTGGACATTTAGGACAACCGAATAAATTATGAATAACCTTTTTATAGACTTGGCTATTAGTAGTCTCTTCTAATTTCTTTTTGTATTTCATCTTTAATGTGCTTTGTTGCGCACTAAAGAAATCCTAATATGTTTATATTCGTCATAATATCTACTTTTTAGTAACTCTAATGGGATTCGAACCCATACTGTATACGTTCTAAACGTATTGCGTCTTCCAGTTGCGCCATAGAGCCATATTATTGTTGGGCTTGGGAATTTCGAAATCCCGACTTCTTCCATGTAAAGAAAGCACTCTGCCTCTGAGTTAAAGCCCAATATTTGTAACCCCATATGGAATTGAACCATATCCACTTGGTTGTCGCCCAAGTATACCACCATCATACGCTGGGGTCAACTGCATTTGATTGGTTAACCAATCTTTATAAATTCACCAGCATCAATTGCTTTGTCAATCCATCTATTTAATTCAGAGCCTTTTATCTCTGAATGAAATTTAGTTGTACCTAAGTCAGCTGATAACTGATATCCAAGGATTGTCCCCTCAGATAACCTCTTTTGTTCAAGTGTTACCGTTGATATTGGGAATTCATAAAGACCCTCGTTAACAATAACATTATAATACAATTTTCCATAAGCATAATAACTAAATTTAGCCATTACCTTAGTCTTGTACAATTCCTTTTTTACTTCATTACTTGTCATGACAATTTTTGTTTTTAATTTTTGTCGAGTCTCTAAGTGGAGTCAAACCACTCTATTACCTTTTGCAGAGGTATGCCTTTGTCGCTCGGCCATAGAGACCTAAATAAAAAAAGCCCATCCTTGGTAGAATGGGCTTGTGTATCTCGGTTTTAAAAACCTTATCAATAGACATAACCCATCCTGTTCGCTAACAGCAAACATAACACTAGGACTAAGTTTAAAGATAAGTTTTTCATTTTTTTCTTGTTTGTGGAATTTCTTCCGTTTCTAATAAATATACCTCTATTGCTAAAAGTATTACAAAGGTACGAAGTATTTTTGATATTGTCAAGTCTTTTGTAAAATATTTCTTGACTTTCTCATATTTTTTATTTATTATTATAACATGGGTTACGTATATCTTTTACTTGAAATCGATGACTTTGGAAACGAACGTCATAAGATTGGGTTCACTAAGAACCCACCAGATAAGCGTTTACGCCAACTAAAGACTGGGAATCCTAATCAAGTTAGGGTGTTAAATTCCTATTCATCTGTCAACTATATCAAGGTTGAGGCCATGCTGCACAAAAGATATAAAGCTCAACGTACCGAAGCCAAGAATGAATGGTTTCATCTTACTGATGAACAAGTCTTACGATTCCTAGATACTTGTAAAGAAGCTGATGATTTAATTCAGTTCATGTTTAAAAACAATACGTTTTATCTTTAAAAGTTAACCTGTAGTAACTTTTAGTCTTTTGGTTTATCTGGTGGTGTTAAATAAATAAGCATCCCAAAGAATACTATAAAAAATAGTTCCCAAGTAAAACCACAAAAATAAGATACTAACCCAGCTGCTATCGCTGAACCTATTTGGAATAAAAGATGTAACGTTACGTTATTCATAATGTATCTTTACTAATAAACCAGTAATTGCAATAATTGTAATATAATCGATTTTCAGGGATATTATGGTAGCGTTCAGAATTGTCTGAATATGCGACTATTACAGGTACCGCTTCTCTTTCAGTATCGATAAATAATTCACAACTACAATTATGAATAAATGATACTGAATCAATATCTCTAGTAACACAATGCTCTAATTGATACATATACCTACATTGATAAATACGATTTCGATTGCTAGAATCTAAACCACATGACGTGAATAAGACCAACCCAATGATGGAAATTAATTTTAATAGATTCATTATTTTTTTATTTTAATTCTCCAAATAATTCATTGAACATTTTCAAGAATTCTTTCTTAGCTTTTTTATGGGACCAAGTTTTAAATGTCCTATTATCATGTTCAACTAAGTTTTCCCATTCAATTAATAACATATCATTATCAATTTTCTTAACAGATTTGCTAAGTGGTTCAGTAATGTTATATTTGGTAAAGATAACCGACATAAGTTTCTTCTCATGAAGCTTATATTCTAATAATCTGGCCTTTATTGGTGTTGGTATGTCCAACAAATAAGCCTCTGATGCATCATGCATCAATGCTGCTCGTTTATCTTCCAGTGTCTTAGCTCGTTTAGCACATAGAACACTATGTTGTGCTACTGAGTAATGCCTGTTTAAATGCCCACCAAACCTTGGTAGTCTTGACAGAGCATGGGCTATGTCATTCACATCAATCATTTCTGGTGTTGTCTCAAATACATTGATAAAGATACCAGAATTTGTCATTATACAACCATGGGGTATGTCGGTGATTTTCATTTTAATTTATTTATTGGTGTTAATGTATTATATTACCACATGTAGAACATTTCC
>Ga0247833_1007679_pt1 | contig 11277 bp, 11 predicted proteins | sample LaCruzMarch2015__7_FD_187117 | JGI IMG/M metagenome (GOLD analysis project Ga0247833, IMG submission 187117) | Freshwater microbial communities from meromictic Lake La Cruz, Castile-La Mancha, Spain - LaCruzMarch2015_8m | ecosystem: Environmental > Aquatic > Freshwater > Lake | place: Spain...
GGTTGTAACAGAAAGGGCAGGGCAGCTGTAGATAATGCAGTTAACAGCATAAAAAAACACGCCTGACCAAAACGTAATTTGTATGGAGCAAGGTGTTCATGCACTAATCTTTTTGCAAGGGGCTTTTGCAAGGTTTGCTTTTCTGCCATAAATGTAGGGATAATCTTTTTGCTAAAGGTATCAAGTTTTGATACATTTCGCAATCATACACATTGTTTTTTGGCATGCAGCGACAGAGTTTTTTATTTTATCAGGCCTTTCTTTTTCTGATCGTGTTCTTATGTTTGCCATTACCCCATGGAAATATCTATCCTTTTTTGGCTTTAATAGCACTCTGTTTGTCTCAATTTAAAAAACAAGGCCTTGATCAAAAAAAAATAAATTCATTAGCAATTTCATTTATCGTATGGTGCGGTATAAGTACGATTTGGGCGGTTGATATTTCTAAATCTATGCACATGTACTCTAAGGTTATGGCCATAGTGTGTGGGGGGTGGTTTTGGTGGAATAATTACACTAAATTTAGCCTGAAAAAACGTCAACAATTAGAATTGGCAGTGTCCTTAGCTGGTGCTTTGTTGGCAGTCTGTTTATTTATTTTTGTAGCATATGCGCAGCATGGAGTTGTGTTATTCCAAATAATTGACAGGCATATTTCCCAAGCTTTGATCCACGGTTGTGTGGCATGTGGCTTATCTATTTGGCTGAGCGCGAAACATTTTAACAAATGGATACAAGCCATCAGTTTAATTTTAATTTTTTGGATTGTACAACATGGCACAAGTGATGCAGCTGCTTTAGGAATTCTTTTAGGATCAGGGGCTCTAGTTATGCACAAAATAACACCGAGCTTTTTAAAGGTAATGTTTATATATGGTATGCCAGTTGTTTGGGGAATATTACCATTCATTTTTCGCATGCTATCTTGCGAACAATATGTGCAATGGTCAGCTGTTCTTGATCCTAGCTATACACATAGATTATTTATTTGGCATTCCGTTTCTAAGCAGATTTTTGAGCGTTTTTGGACAGGATTTGGAATTGGAAGCTCACGCTATCGATTCCTTACTGTTAGTGGTGAGGACATTACCATTATAAATGGGTCCGAAAAGCTAGTCTTATTTTCTCCTGAAAACTGTCTGCACCCTCATAATTTTATGCTGCAAATTTGGCTTGAGCTTGGTGCTGTTGGAGTAATGCTAGCTTGCCTAATTTGGGTTACTTATTGGAACAAGGAATATGCCAAATCAAATAGCTATACGATTGCATTTTGGGGAAGTGCCCTTTGCGTGGCAGCAACGGGCATTAGTATTTGGCAAAGCTGGTGGCTTATATTGCTAGTCGTGCTTGCACCTGTTTATAAGCTAAGCAAAACCACGCAATTCGATTGCAGCTAACTTAGACTTTTTAACACGTCTTCTGGTATTTCGACGTTTGTATAAACGTTTTGCACGTCGTCACTATCTTCTAATGTATCGATTATTTTAAATAATGTTTTTGCTTGATCTACATTAACTGCAATCGTAGTTAATGGTTTCCACATGATTTTTGCTTCTCTGGGGTCACCAAGTGTTTCAATTAACGCATCGCGTACTGTCGCAAAATCTTCCATATGACAGGTGACTTCATGGGCATCATCAATTGTTTCTACATTTTCTGCACCTGCATTGACTGCTGCTTCAAATACTTGATCAAAGTTAAATTTTGAGGCATCGAAGTGCAGCATGCCTAAGCGTTCAAAACAAAAGCCAACGCTCCCGGTTTCGCCTAAATTTCCACCATTTTTGCTTAAAGTAGAGCGCACTTCAGAGGCGGTGCGATTGCGGTTATCAGTAAGGGTTTCAACAATTACGGCAACTCCTGCAACTCCGTAACCTTCATAACGCACTTCTTCATATTGACTCAGATCATCTCCGCCACTAGCTTTTTTGATTGCTCTATCAACATTGTCTTTTGGCATATTAGCGCCACGTGCGGAAGCTAAAGCTGCCCTTAGCCGTGGATTTGAAGAAGGCTCAGCTCCTCCTGATTTCACAGAAACAATAATTTCCCGTGCGATTTTTGCAAACATCTTAGCACGCTTCGCATCCTGCGCGCCCTTGCGATACATAATATTTTTAAACTGCGAATGTCCTGCCATAGTGTCCCCCTTTTAATCAATTGCTTCTGCTAGTCTGGTTGCTTGGTCATTAGAAATTAGTGGATCAATAAGTTCGTCTAATGCTTCACCTTCAACAATTTGTAAAAGTTTATAAAGAGTTAGGTTAATGCGGTGATCGCTAACACGTCCTTGAGGAAAATTATAGGTACGAATACGCTCAGATCTATCACCCGTACCCACCTGCCCTTTACGGCTTGCGGACCGCTCATCTTCTTTGCGTTGACGTTCCGCTTCATAAATTCTTGCGCGCAAAATTTTCATCGCTTTGGCTTTGTTTTTATGTTGGGAACGCTCATCTTGGCAAGTAACAATGACCCCTGTTGGAATATGGGTTATGCGCACCGCGCTATCAGTTGTGTTAACATGCTGGCCACCAGCACCTGAAGCACGATATACATCAATCTGTAGGTCTTTTTCATCAATCTGAATATCTACATCTTCCACTTCTGGAAGCACAGCCACTGTTGCTGTTGATGTATGCACGCGGCCGCTTGATTCTGTTTCAGGTACTCGTTGGACTCTATGTACGCCAGATTCAAATTTTAATCTTGCAAACACACCCTTACCTGCAATACTAGCGCTTGCTTCACGAATGGCTCCAAGGCCTGTATCACTTAGAGCAATAATTTCAAATTTCCATCCTTTATTCGCAGCATACCGTTGGTACATACGAAATAGATTGGCAGCAAACAAACCTGCTTCATCACCACCTGCACCAGCGCGAACTTCTAAAATAGCGTTGCGTTCGTCGTCAGCATCTTTTGGCAACAATAAAACTTTTATTTTTTGTTCAAATTCAGGAAGTGCATGAAGAATTGCATCGTAATCCTGTTGAGCCATGGCTTTCATGTCAGATTCTAGAGATGAATCAGTTAGCATTGCTTCTAAATCAATTTTCTCTCGTTGGGTTTTTCTAAGATCCAAGATGACCTCAGAAATTTCCGTTAAGTCACTATATTCCTTGGAAAGACGAGCAAATTCTTTAGCATCTTTCATGTCATGGTGTGCTAACAAGTCTTGTAACTCTTGATGATGAGTGACTAACCGGTCTAATTTTACCTCAAATGACATAAAGCTCTCTAAATGATACGTAGGCGTAGTCTACAAAAAACTAGCGGATCGGGCAATGTTTATGATTGTGTATACGAACAGAAGTGTTTAGTGTTACAAAAATTAGTTTGAGTTGCGAAAAATGTTTAATATGGGGCGACTAAATAAATGTATTGTGGCACTATTTTTTTTATTTATTGTCTATCTAGTTGCTTTGTTGATTGGACCACGACAGCCTGACGATACTGAAAGAAAGCTTTGTCAGGTTAACGTTTATCTTAAAAAACCATTCGGAATTACTATGGACTGTGATGCGCCTGATTTTTTAAAAGGTGCTAATGATTTAAGAGAACTGCTTCATCCGAGAGCAGTGCGTCAATCACGACCCGGCCTTATTTTTCTTGCTAAATTTGTATCTGACATTGTTAGGCCATTAACTAATATTCTTATGGAGCACATGAATCCAACTTCGCCAATAAGAGGATCTTTGAAATTTGAAAAAACAGCTATAGCAGATATGCCTGCTCCTTTTTTGAGCTATGCAATTTTAAACTTTCTATTTTTATGTGCGGCTTTCATGCTAGCAAAACAAGTTGTAACAGATCGACAAATTGCTTTTTCTGCCGCATGTGCTTTATTAATGCTGGCATTTAATGATTTAATTAAGGTGTATTTTTACAGTCCTCATACCCAAATTTTTAATATCTTTTTACCTGTACTTTTAGTATGGACTGTGCAGAAAATCCGTAATGACGATTTTTTTAAAACATTTCATATGTACTCTTTAATGTTGTGCTCAGGATATGGGCTAATTTGTTATGGAACATTTATATTAGTACCAATTGTGGCTGTAGCTACCGAAATTTTTAGGCGAAAATTTGTAAATAGTAATTTAACTGTAACTTCTGAAGACATAAAAAGAGTTATAATTTTTGCGGTCTTGTTTTCCTTACCAATGCTTTTATGGTCTGCATATGTAATATCGCTAAATGGAAAAATCTTTTTCTACGAAGCAGAAACATGCGATCAATTCACTTGGATACTGGCTGTGTACCATGAAAAAGGAATACTAGGTATTATTACTAGATGGTTAAATAATTTTTATTCAGTCTTACGTTGTGGAGATAGGTTTATACCAGTAACTCTTGCTCTTCTAGCTGTAAGCTTTGGTTTTTTGAAAAAGAAAAGATTAACTATCAATTTGCAATTAAGAAATTTGGCTGTCACTTGTTTTCTGGTTGCCTTTCTATTTACGGCCTTTTTTTCTTTCCAAGGCATATCTGTATACAGGCTATCCATTGTGATTTTTATTCCTGTTTGGATTTGGATAGCAGCTTTGAATCAATACATTGAAGAAAATTTGGTTAATATCGGTATGTATAAAAAGGTATTTTTCTCTCTTGTTTTAGTTCAGTGTGTTTACACAGTTCTTAATACTCATTGTTGTGGTGGATAGATGTGAATCGTGAAGGTGCGCGTCAATGTTTATTTATTTGACAAATCCTTCACTAAATTTTATATTACGCCTTATGGCGGAGTAGCTCAGCTGGTTAGAGCACCGGAATCATAATCCGGGTGTCGGGGGTTCGAGTCCCTCCTCCGCTACCATTATTACCTTTTCTTTACTATTGTTAGTCCATCACCAATCGGCAACATGCAAATGTCTACGCGAATGTCGGTTTTTATTATGTCATTTAATTTGCGAATGGCTTTTGTTCCTGAATCTGAATGGGCAGAATCAATAACGCGACCATTCCATAAAACGTTATCAATAAGAATGACTCCATTTGCACTCACGACCCTTAAGCTTTCTTCGTAGTAATCTGGGTAATGGCTCTTGTTTGCATCTATAAAAACAAGATCAAATGATTGATCTTCAAAATTTTTAAGTGATTCAAGTGCAGGCCCTATTATCAGCTGAATACGGTCGCTGACTTCAGCTTCTTGCCAATGCTTAAGTGCAATTTTTGTCCAGTCAGTATTTTTATCAAGAGCTGTAATGCTAACGCTTGGTAGTGCTAATGCCATGCATAAAGCACTATACCCAGTATATGTGCCAATTTCTAAAATACGTTTAGGACAAAGAATTTTAACAAGCATTGCTATGAATTGACCTTGCTCGGGCAAAATTTGCATGTTTCTTTCAGGCATGCTCGCTGTCTGTTCACGTAATTTTTTTAAGCATGCAGGTTCACGAACTCCAACTTGCAAAAGATATTCACGTAATTCTTTTGTTAGCTGAATAGCTTTTTGATCCTGATAAGTAGTCATCACGCTGTTTATGAAAATGTTTTCTTGATACTATAGTGCGAACCTTAAAAAGGCTAGGTTGTATGAGATCAATTGCAATTTTTGGATACGGTTACGTTGCAAAATTTTTGATTAAAGAGTTTTTGTCAGAAAATAAAGTTATAGTCGTTACGCGTCACCCCGAGAATGTTAAAGATCAAAATGTTTCGGTAATTCATTTTGATGATTGTTTGCCAGAGGTTGATGGAATTATTTCAACGATTCCACCTATTGATGGAGCTGATCCGGTGCTTGAAAAATATTCGCCAACTTGTTGGACAGCTTATTGTTCTAGTACTAGCGTGTATGGTGATCATCAGGGGGATTGGGTAACTGAAGAAAGTTTATGCAGCCCAAGCAATGAAAGAAGCCGGCAGCGTCTTGAAATTGAGAGAAAATGGATGACATTACCTAAGGCTTGTGTATTAAGAATAGCTGGTATTTATGGCCCTGGTCGTTCCGTGTTAGAGCAGCTGGATGCAGCAAATGCAAAAAGGATTGATAAGCCAGGGCATGTTTTTTCACGTATTCACGTTGAAGATATTGCAGGGTTTAGTCATCTTGCCTTTTCCAACAAACTAACAGGTATTTATAATTTGGCTGATAATTTCCCAGCGCCTTCTAGAGCAATCGTGGAATATGCTTGTGATTTGCTTGGCAAAAATTATCCACTCTTAGTTTCACTTGACCAGGCAAATTTATCACCTATGGCTTTTGAGTTTTATCAAGATTGTAAAAAGGTGAACGCTGAAAAAATTGCGACGCATGGTTACAGGATAAAATTCAAAAATTATATCGATGGGCTTGAGGATATAGTCAAGAGTTATCCTCAATAAAAAACCCGCAATAAAGCGGGTTTTTTATTTTGTATTACTACTAGGGTATTAGCGAGCAAGAATTGCCAGTAGCAGCAATGCCACAATGTTAATAATTTTAATCATTGGGTTGATTGCGGGACCAGCGGTATCTTTATAAGGGTCACCTACTGTATCACCAGTAATGGCAGCTTTATGTGCTTCAGACCCTTTACCACCAAAATGACCATCCTCGATATACTTCTTTGCATTATCCCAAGCTCCACCGCCTGATGTCATGGAAATTGCCACGAACAATCCGGTAACGATAGTGCCCATTAGCATAGCGCCTAGGGCTGCAAACGCTTCAGCTTGACCTACAACAAAGTTTACAATGACGTAAATTGCAACTGGAGCTATTAGAGGTAGCATTGAAGGAACGATCATTTCCGTAATTGCTGACTTAGTAAGCATATCAACAGCTGCACTGTAATCTGGGCGAGCTGTTCCTTCCATGATTCCTGGGATTTCTTTAAATTGACGTCGTACTTCAACAACAACGGCGCTTCCTGCACGTCCTACAGCTTTCATACCCATAGAAGCAAACAAGAATGGCAACATGCCACCAATCAGCAAGCCAATAAGTACGTATGGATCTTCTAAGCTAAATTCCACCGAAAGAGATGGGAAATAGTGTTTCAGATCCTGGGTGTACGCAGAAAACAGCACAAGAGCAGCTAAACCAGCAGAGCCAATGGCATATCCTTTAGTTACAGCTTTTGTTGTATTTCCAACTGCATCTAATGCATCGGTTACTGTACGAACAGATTTTGGCAATTCAGCCATTTCTGCAATACCACCAGCATTGTCTGTAACAGGTCCATAAGCATCAAGTGCTACAACCATACCAGCCAAAGCCAACATCGTTGTTGCTGCAACAGTAATGCCCAATATGCCTGCTTGAAGGTGAGCAACCAAAATTCCTATGCAAATAATTACAACAGGAAGTGCAGTTGATTCCAATGAAACAGCCAAACCTTGGATAATGTTTGTTGCATGACCAGTCGTGGAAGACTGAGCAATGCTTCGCACAGGGCAGTAGTTCGTAGAGGTGTAGTACTCAGTTACCCATACTAATAATCCTGTAACGACTAAGCCAGTTAGTCCGCATATATGCAAAGACGTTATGCTAAAGCTTTGATTGTTAATAACCATAGCTTCTGTCACGCTGCCAAACATATGATTGGTTACCCAAAAGATTAATCCTGCTGAAAGAACTGATGCAGCAAGCAAACCTTTGTATAGGGCTTTCATGATGTTCTTGTCTTTACCAAGACGCACAAAAAACGTTCCAGCAATTGTACCAACAATACATACAGCACCTAATGCTAATGGATAAGTCATCAATTTTTGTTGTAGATCACCTGTAAAATAGATGGCTGCCAAAAGCATAGAAGCAACGATAGTTACTACATATGTCTCAAAGAGATCAGCTGCCATTCCTGCGCAGTCACCAACGTTATCTCCAACGTTATCTGCAATAACTGCAGGGTTACGTGGATCATCTTCTGGAATTCCTGCTTCAAGTTTTCCAACAAGGTCAGCCCCTACGTCAGCCCCTTTAGTGAAAATACCGCCACCAAGACGAGCAAAAATAGAGATAAGAGAAGCACCAAAACCTAAAGCAATTAAGGCTTCTAGCAGCTGACGCTGTTCAACCTCTGCATGGATTAAATAGAAATAATATAGAGCAACGCCTAGTAGCCCAAGACCCACTACCAAAAGACCGGTAACGGCACCTGCTTTGAATGCGATAGAAAGTGCTGGAGCTAGGCCTTTGCGAGCTGCTTCTGCTGTACGCACGTTAGCGCGCACTGACACATTCATGCCTACATAGCCTGCGCATCCAGATAGCAAAGCGCCTATTACAAAGCCGATTGCTACTAATTTTGACATAAAGAAACCAAGTGCGACGGCTATCACAACACCAACAACACCAATAGTGCTGTATTGACGGTTAAGATAGGCTTTTGCGCCTTCTTGAATTGCACGAGCTATTTCTTGCATACGATCAGTTCCTGCACTACATGCAAAAACGCTGCTAGCTGCAAATATGGCATATACAATTGCCAAAGCTCCACAGCTAATAATTATTAATGATAAAGAGTCCATATCCCATTAAGTTAAAAAGTTTCATACATTCCTTATACTAAAAATTTGGGAAAGCGTCCAATTCGACTTTTGTTATCTCAAATAAAAATAGCTATTTCATGAAAAAGACTTAGCTGTTAGCTTTAGTACATTAATTTTTCTTAAAATTTCTGAGGATGATTCTTGTATTTATTGTTTTGAGCTTAGCTGCTGTGGCATTCTTGGCCCATTATAATTTTTGGCGTCCAGTAAAAAAATGTTCGATACCGCGAATTTTGATGTATCACAATACATCAAACGAGGTCTCTAGTGGCATGAACATAACCCCTGAATTACTAGAAAAACAAATTCAATATTTGATTAAGAAACAATACACGTTTTTAAAAATATCTGATTTGCCAAGTTTTACTCAGATTACAAAGCATGTTGTTTTAACTTTTGATGACGGATTTGTAGGGAATCACACTTATTTATTTGAGATTTTGAAAAAATATAAAGTGCCTGCAACTATCTACCTGACACCTAATATTCAAGGTATTGAGGCATTAAGCTCTTCTCAAATTAAAGAAATGCAAACCAGTGGTTTTGTTGAATTTGGCGCACATACCATGACCCATATAAATTTAACTAAGGTAGATAATGACATCGCCCAAAAAGAAATTATTCAATCCAAAGAAGCTGTTGAAAAACTAACGGGCATTTCGTGCGAGTCTTTCGCCTATCCCTACGGACGTTATAACGCACAGCATGTACAAATGGTGAAAGATGTCCGTTTTACAACTGCAGTAACTACCAAAAAAGCTATTGCTGCTTTTGATCATTCAAACCCATACACACTTCCAAGGCTTAGCATAAGTGGTTGCATAAACATGATTCAATTTTATTTAATCCTTAGTCGGGGGCGTTACAAATTATGACTTTTATTGATGCAAGTGTTTATGTTATTTGTTGCAACGAAGAGCGTCACATAGAGCGGTTGCTAGAAAATGTAAAAGAATTCAAAGAGGTTATTTTGGTTGATAGTGGCAGCACTGACCAAACTCTTGGTATTGCGGAAAAATTTTCAAACGTCACAATTTGTCATCAGCCTTGGTTGGGGTATGCCAAACAAAAAGCATTTGCTTTGAGCCAATGTACGAATAATTGGGTGCTCAATCTGGATGCCGATGAAATATTATCTGATGAATTAAAAAATGATATTAAAAATGCAATCATTTTGAGCAACTGTGATGCTATATCGTGCCCATTATCAGAAGTGTTTCTAGGAAAAACAGCTCATCGATTTTCTAAGTACGCAGATAAAATTAGGTTTTTCAAAAAGACTCATGGTGAGTATAATTTGGATGTATTGGTCCATGAATCCATTTCTATAAAAGGAAAAATCAATTCAGTGAGTGGAGTGATCTACCACCACGGCCTTTCATCAATCGAAACAATGGTTCAAAAAAACAATCAGTACTCAACGCTTGCTGCAAGCACAAAGTTTGCGCGAAAGAAAAAATCCAATATTTTGAAAATGATTTTTAGTTTTTTCTGGGCGTTTTTCCGAGCTTATTTTTTAAAACGTTTATTTTTAAACGGCACTCAAGGGTTTATACATAGTATGTCGATTGGTTTTTATGCATTCCTTAAAGAAGCCAAATTGTATGAGTTGGAAGTAATGGGAAAATCAAGAAAATAAATCATACTTCTTTTCTTAAATATAACCTAGCCATAGGGCCATCATTTTTGTAGCATAATGTTTTATAAAATTCGTGAGAACCGTCTTTTGCACGTCGAAGTCCTGATGTCAGGTCAATAATGCAAGGACTCAAAGTTTTTGCAATATCTTCTACAAAATTCATTAATTTTTTACCGATGCCTTGGCCGCGATATTGCTTGTTTACGACAAGACCTTCAATATGTATTCTTGTTGCAGTAGATACAAAAATTATTGATTTTGACCACGCAACCAAGCCTATTATTGTCTTGGATTTTTCAGCAACGGCCACACCATAGCCTTCCTTACTCATAAATATTTCAAGACGTTTTTCAAGGTCTTGTGCGTTTTGCGGGTAACCTAATTGTTCCATTAACGGTAAAATATCACGCACATCGTGCATTGTAGCTATGCGAATGGTTGCTTCTTTACTCATACTTTGCTTCACAATAATCATTTGAAAAATCACCGTTCAGAAAAGAGAGCTTAAAGTCTCGAAAATCTCGGTCATTGCTTATCTTCACAAACGGAGCATCAGGATATTTTTCACGTAAATATGTAATTGGTTTTGCAACACGTTGATCAAAAGTCCACATGTACTCAAGTAATTTCCAGCTTGCACTGTCTCTACAGCCTTCTGCTCTATCATCAATTGCTATGTTCTTATCAAAAATTCTTTTAAATACGCGAATATAGCAAAGCCATCGCGGGAAATTTAAATATAAAACCAAGTCGGCTCTAGAGTAGCGCATCTCTAGTGATTTGATGCTATTGCCATCAATGATCCAAGAATTTGTATCAACAATTGATTGTTGAATTTTTAGAAATTCTTGGGTGTCTCGTTCAATCCAATTTTTGGTGAAGAAATGTTTATCCAAGTGATGTAGCGGCAGTCCAGTTGTTTTGTGCAGAACATTTGTAAATGTTGATTTTCCACTACCAGGACGCCCGAAAATCATAATTCTTGATGGCTTATTTTCCATTTTGCACCATAAACTTATAAGCTTATCGTAAAATTAAAGGGGCTGTCCTAGATAACTAGTTTAGCTTTCCTTTAACCCATTGCTTTAACTGGGTTAATTGAGCTTTTGGATTTGGATTATTAAATCTCCATTCGCACTCTTTTAGGAATA
>Ga0247833_1007680_pt1 | contig 11276 bp, 13 predicted proteins | sample LaCruzMarch2015__7_FD_187117 | JGI IMG/M metagenome (GOLD analysis project Ga0247833, IMG submission 187117) | Freshwater microbial communities from meromictic Lake La Cruz, Castile-La Mancha, Spain - LaCruzMarch2015_8m | ecosystem: Environmental > Aquatic > Freshwater > Lake | place: Spain...
GGCGTCGGAGCAGAGGGGGGGGCTTGCAGTTGCGGTTCTTCGGGAGGAGTTGGGGGGGGTGGGTTTTCCGACATGAGCTACGGATTCACGAAAAAGCTTTCCATTGGAGTAACGATTCGCGAAGGAACCCGCAATGCAAAACCCTGAATGACTGAGGATTTTCGAATAGTGGACGCCGGGGATGCCGGGTCCCGGCTGGACCAATTCCTCACCACTTGGATCCCGGAGTTTTCGCGGTCACGGCTGCAGGGGTTCATCCGGGACGGGCACGTGCGGGTCAATGCGGAAGCCACCCGCTGCTCGCATCCTCTTCGCCTGGGCGACCGGGTGGACGTGGCCATCCCGCAGGTCTCGACGCCCTCCCCCACCCCGCCGCAGGATATCCCGCTCGATATCATCTGGGAGGATGCCGATTTTTTGGTGCTGAACAAGCCAGCCGGCCTCGTCGTGCATCCGGGCGCTGGAAATGCCGACGGCACGGTCGTCAACGCAATCCTCCACCACTGCGCAGGAATCCGTGTGGTCGGGGGCGAGGATCGTCCGGGGATCGTCCACCGCCTGGACAAGGAGACGAGCGGCTGCCTGATCATCGCCAAAACCGAGGGCTCGCACCGCGCGATCTCGGAGCAGTTCGCCGACCGCAAAATTGCCAAGACCTACCTCGCGCTCGTCGAGGGCGTCCCCCGGATGCCGCACGGCCTGATCGACGCGCGGATCGGAAGGCACGCGGTGCACCGGCAGAAGATGACGGTGAGCGAGCGCGGCCGCGAGGCGCAGACCAAATACCGGGTCCTCGCGTCGTTCGAGGGCAAGGCCCTGGTCGAGTGCCATCCGCGCACTGGGCGCACCCACCAGATCCGCGTCCACCTCAAACACCTCGGCCACCCGATCGTCGGCGATCCGGTCTATGGCCGCCGGGGTACCCACCAGCGGCATTTCCTCCATGCCTGGAAAATCGCGTTCGAACACCCCACCACCCACCAGCCGGTCGAATTTGTCGCGCCGGTCCCGCCAGATTTCCCCGCCTGGGCGGCAGAGGCCCTGAAAAAACCCTGAGCCTTATACGACCGTCGCCAACTGACTCCGACCCGTCCGACCCGTCCGACCCGTCCGACCCGTCCGACCCGTCTTACTCGTCCGACGTCCCGCCAGCCGATCTCGGCCCAACATCCCCGGCGATGCGCAGGTCGCCCCCGAGCACCTCGTAGGTGACGTTGGCAAGTTCCCAGCCCTCCTCATTCGAACCGGCCCCGATGCCGCCAACGGCGGGCACTCCGCCGCCGGTCAGGACCGGGGCGACATAGAAGACAGCATGGTCCACAAGCCCACGGTCAAACGCCTCGCCGAGCGTGCGCCCGCCACCCTCGATCAACACGGCCGCCACCCCGCTCCGGCCGAGCGAGCGGAGGACGTTTCGCAGCGAAGTGCCGCAGAAAACCTGGGTCCTATCGCGAAACCGGTCGGTGAAGATCCGGCTTTCCGGCGGAAGGTTTCCCGTGCGCGACCAGACGACTCGGAGCGGCTGTGGAATCCCCCGGATCCCGCGCAGCGTCAGCTTCGGGTTATCGGTTCGGATCGTTTCCCCGCCGACAAGGACCGCCCCGCAGGCCGCCCGGAGGGACATCGCATCCTGGCGGGATTCCTCCGAGGTGAGCCATCGCCGCCCGGGCGGTGAAGCGATGCGGCCATCCAGGCTCATCCCGACCTTGGCGATCACGTAGGGCATCCCGGTGGCAATCCATTTGTTCCAGGCGCGGTTCAGGGCAGCACATTCTTCCGAAAGAACGCCGGCCGTCACGGAAATCCCAGCCTTCGTAAGGATCTTGTCCGCACGCCCGGCGTGTTTCGGGTTGGGATCCCTTGCGCCGTACACGACACGCGAGATCCCAGCCGCAATGATTGCGGCCGTGCAGGGAGGCGTCCGGCCGTGCGTGCTGCAGGGCTCGAGCGTGACATAAAGGATCGCCCCTCGCGCAGCCCCAGGATTCGAGAGCGCAGAAAGCGCCTCGATCTCGGCATGCGGCAACCCGGCAGCGCGGTGCCATCCAGCCGAGAGAAGTCGGCCGTTTTTGACGAAGACAGCCCCGACGGACGGGTTCGGATGCGTGCGTCCCTCACCACGACGAGCCTCAGCCAAGGCAGCCTTCATCCATTTTATGTCCTCGCGCGTGTTCCCCATTTCAATCATGATCATCCACAACCGCCCGCATCGTGCAACTTCGCTTCCGAGATAAAGAACATTTCTTCCACGAGCTCGCGCAGATGCTCCAGAGCGGGCTTCCCTTGCAGCGGGCGCTGGAACACATGGGGAGCGGGCGGGATCGAGGGGCGGACGCCGCGCGCGGCGTGGCGGGAGTCCTGGATGCCGGGCCCACGGACGCCTTCCGCCAGGCTGGGTTTTCCGAGCTCGACGCGGGGATTCTCGGGGCTGGCGAGCAAAGCGGGCGGCTCGTGGAAGCCTGCAGCGAATTGGCCGGCTACTACGCCCACCTTGCCTCCGGCCAGCGCCGCGCGCTCGCCGCATCCGCGTACCCGGTTTTCATCCTCCACCTTGGAGCGATCCTCCTCTCGATCCCGCCCGCGATTTTGCAGGGAAACTTTCCGGCGTTTTTGCGCGAGGTCGCGGTGTTCCTTGGCACCGCGTACGCGATTGTTGGCGTGATCGGAATTCTGTTGTGGCTGGCGGCGCGCATGTTTTCGCGAAGCGCCGCAGGCGACCGGCTGATTTCGGCGGTTCCGGTGATCGGACCGCTCCTGCGGGACGGCGCGCTGGCGCGGTTCTGCCTCGTGCTCTCGCTGGGGATCCGCTCTGCAGATGGATTTTTGGCCGGGCTGGCCAGGGCCGGCGAGGCTTCGGGAAGTGCCCGCCTGCGGGGAGCCGCCGGGGTTGCCATCGCTCACATCCGGTCCGGCGAGGGCCTCGCTGCCGCGCTGCAGGCTGCTGGGGCGTTCCCCGCCGATCTCGAACGTGCACTCCGCGTCGCGGAAGTTTCCGGACGCCTCGACCAGGAAATCGCGCGCTGGGCGGGAATTTTTCGCGACCGCCTGTTCCGGCGAATCGATGCCCTCACCGAGTGGCTGCCGCGGATCCTCTACCTCGTCGTGGTTGCGCTCGTCGTCTTCCGGATGTTCGGACTGATCTCGCAGGTCACCGGGGCCATGGCCGACGTGCTCGAGAGCTGATCAGGCCGACGTGCGAACTTTTTCTTTCTCACGCTCGCGCTTTTCTTCCAGGCGGACGAGTTCCGAGGCGAGCTGGCGGCGGATCTGGTCCTGCCCGGCCGGGTCGGCCTTCGCGAGCTCGCCGTCCAAGAAGATTTTTTTCTCCGCGATCTTGGCATTGATTTCGCTGTCGATTTCAGCGATCGCGAGCTTCTGGGCGTCCGTGAGCGTGTGGGACGGGGCGGATTTTTCGAGCCGGCTCATGGCGAGTTCGTAGGCGGATTTCATCCCCGGATCCTGCCAGCATGGGGGGAGAAACGACAGAAAAATTGCAGCCGCGCCCGCGAGCGTGTTTAGTGGCGGGCCACATGTCACGCTTCCGGCTTCTCAGCACTGATTTCGACGGGACCCTGATCTCGCACCCCTCCGACGGGAGGTGCTCCCCTGCGTTTGCGGAGGTCCTGCGCCGCCACCGGCAGGCGGGCGGGATCTGGGCGCTCAATACCGGCCGCGGCCTCGCCCACGCGATCGAGGGGCTCGAAATTTTTCAGGCTCCGGTCGAGCCGGATTTTTTGCTCACGAACGAGCGCGAGATCTTTTCTCGCGGCGGCGACGGTTCGTGGTCGTCGCATGCCGAGTGGAACGACCTCTGCTACGCGCGCCACGATGCGCTTTTTGAGTCAGCCGGGGCGGTCATCGGGAGCATCCAGGGCCTGGCAAAAGATTCTGCGGATGTGACGATCATCGAGGAAGGCGACCGGCCGATCGGGCTCGTCACGACGAGCGAGGAGGTCATGCACGAGGTCGCAACGTTTATCGACCGCGAGAGCGAGGACTTCCCCGAGTTTTCCTACCAGCGCAATACCGTCTACCTCAGGTTCTGCCACCGGGAATACCACAAGGGCTCCTCGCTCGGCGAGCTCTGCCGCCTGCTCGAGATCGGACGCGAGGACGTCCTGGCCGCCGGCGACCATTTTAACGACCTGCCGATGCTCGACGGACGGTTTGCCGCATTCCCCTGCTGCCCGTCGAATGCGATCCCCGAGGTCAAGCGCGCGGTCGAGCTGGCCGGCGGTCACGTCGCATCGCTTCCGGCGGCCGACGGGATCGCCGAAGCCTGGAGGACCTTTCACCTATGACCACTGCCCTTCTCAAAAAGCTGACAAAAAAGTTGGGGGCCGACGCGGTCCTCCGCGAAGCCGCGCCCGAGTATTCGGGGGACAAGTGGTTTGCCCAGTGCAAGCCGGATGCGGTTGTGTTCCCGTCCTCGACCGCCGAGGTCTCCTACGTGATGCGAGAGGCCAGCCGCGCCGGGGTTCCGGTCACCCCGCGCGGGGCCGGCTACGGGTATGTCGGTGGCTGTACGCCGGTCCGCAAAGGCATCGTCCTCGCCCTCGACCGGATGAACAAGATCCTGGAAATCCATCCGCAGGATTTTGTGGCGGTTGTCCAGCCGAACGTCGTAACCGGCGTCCTGCAGCAGGCAGCAAAGGACCTGAACCTCCTCTACCCGCCGGACCCGGCAAGCCTCAAGGATTGCAGCATCGGCGGAAACATCGCCACGAATGCCGGCGGCCCCCGGTGCCTCAAATACGGGGTCACGAGGAATTACGTGCTCGGGCTGGAGGTCGTCCTCTCGGACGGGACGGTGATCCGCTGCGGCGGACGAACGCACAAAAATAAGACCGGATTCGACTTGGTCGGGCTTTTCACCGGATCCGAGGGCCTGCTCGGGATCGTGACCGAGGCGACCCTCCGGCTCGTCCCGCTGCCCCCCGCCCGCGCAACCCTATCGGCCGGGTTTCCCTCAATGCGCGCCGCCGCCACCGCGATTCAAGCGGTCTTCTCGGCCGGATTTTTGCCGGCCGCCGTCGAGGTCGCGGACAAGTTCACCCTCGACGCCGCGCGCGCGTTCAAACCCGGCGCGCAATTCCCCCCCGGCAATGCCCAAGTGATCCTGGAAGTTGACGGCCAGGTCGCCAGCGTCCGCAGCGAGGCGAAGGTGCTCGAAAGAATCCTCAAGGAAGCCGGGGCGCTTGCCGTCCATCGTGCGACCACCCCGGAGGCGTGCGCCCGCCTCTGGGGCCTCCGCCGCGTGTACTCGCAATCGCTCAAAGCCACCGGCCTCAAAAAGCTTAACGAGGACATCGTCGTCCCGCGCGGCCGCCTCGTCGACATGGTCGAATTTGCAGCCCGCCTCCAAAAAAAGTCCGGCTTCCCGATCGCCTGCTTCGGTCACGCGGGGGATGGAAACATCCACACGAACATCATGGTCGCCGACCCGGAAAACCCGGCGGTCAAAAAGCATTCGCGCGCGGTGCTCGATGAAATTTTTTCGCAGGTCCTCGCGTGGGGGGGGGCGATCACCGGCGAGCACGGGATCGGGTTGGCCAAGATGCCGTGGTGGAACCAGGCGGTTTCGCCCGCGACCCGCTCGCTTCACGACACCCTCAAGGCGGCGCTCGACCCCGAGGGGATCCTGAACCCCGGCAAATTTGTCGCGGTCCGAAAGCCCGGCATAGCCGCCAAATGAATCCTGTGCCACCAGCCGCCCGGCGGCCGTCCGCACCTCGGAATTTTTTATGAGGCTTCCGGTCGCGATCCTGGTCTTTGTCGCCGCGAGCGTGACGGCGGCTGTCGCTCTTGCATTCCCCCTTGGCGGCCTCTCGCCCGCGCTCGCTTGGACGGCGTTCGCCATCGGAGCCGCCGCAGCCGTCGCCGCCTGGCGCGGAACCCCCTCGCAAAAATCCCCGGCCCCGACCGCATGGGACATCCTTCTGCTCTGCGTTTTCGCCCTCGCCTCGCTCCGCGCGTTCCTCTGGCTCATCTACCCGGTCGGCGATGAGTGGCGGGTCCTCTCGCCGAATAACCTCGGCGATCTGTCAAAGCATATCCATTTCATTCGGTATCTCGCAAACGGCGTGGAATTTTGGCCGGAATCCCCATTTTTCCCAAGTGTTCCGCTGAGCTACTACCTAGGCACGGACTTATTTAACGCTCTCCTCCTTTGCGTTGGAATTCCTTTAGAAAAAGGCCTTGTCTGGGTCGGACTTTGCGGAGCCGCCCTTTCGGCCTGGGCGCTTTGGAGATGGGGAGGCGCGTTTGCCATTGCCGCACTCCTCTTCAATGGTGGGCTTGCGGGCTTGCTGATTTTTCGGGGCGGACAGCTGGGAGACTTCCAAAGCGAACTAGGTTGGAAAAATTTCTTTTTGTCGATGTTCGTGACCCAGCGCGCGCTGCTATTTGCCATTCCAGCGTCGTTTCTTCTGCTCAGCTCTTGGCGCGGCTCGTTTTTCAGGTCCGAAATGAAGATCCCTCGCTGGGTTGCATACCTTTTGTATGCCACCATGCCAATATTCAGCATCCATGCCTTCGCCTTCCTAAGCTTGGTGCTAGCTGCCATTTTTGTTGTTCTTCCCGTCGCGCGTCGGCCGCTCTTCCTTTTCGTAGCGGCGGCATTTCCCGTCGCCAGCGCACTCGTCTATTTTGTCACTGGCGGGTTCAGCCAAGAGGCTGCTGCCCATTGGCATCCAGGATGGATGCAGGCCGGTCCAGATTGGATCGAGTGGCTGAACAAGACGCTTCAACCAGCCCCCCCCCTCCCCCCTCCTTTCCCTGAACTTCTTTTTTGGGTGATCAACTTTGGCGTATCCCTGCCCCTACTAGGAATACTCGCATGGCAGACGGCACGCAAAAGAAGCTTAGAGCTTCTGAGCTTTGCCGCCCCCAGCCTTCTCCTCTTTGCCGCAAGCTGCTTTTTTCGCTTCGCACCATGGGAATGGGATAATACCAAATTTTTCATTTGGGCGTGGCTGTGCTGTGCTCCGTATCTTTGGAGTACGATTTCCTGCTGGCCGTTGGCGGTCAGGTTGGCTACATGCACAGCCCTTTTTTTCTCCGGCACTCTCTCGCTCATGGGAGGTTTGGATGGAAGGCATGGCTACCGGCTAGTTAACCGCTCGGAACTCGCACAAGCAGAGGCAATTCTCTCGCAAGTGCCTTTTGAAGACCGTATCGCGACAGAGCCGACGTTTGACAACCCGGCGGTTTTGCTTGGTCGACCAGTCGTGTGCGGCTACGAGGGAATGCTCTGGGCCCACGGCCTAGACTACCGATCCACCTTTGAGTGCCTAAATGATGTCCTTGCTGGCAGGGACCTTGGAATGAAAAAGGCCAGGTTGATCAATGCCAAGTGGATCCTGCGCGACAAGGATGAATTAATCAAAGTCGAATAGCCTGGCTTTCAAGGCCCTGGGCAGCTGCATCATCGACGCAAGATTTTCAGATTGCGCGCAAAAAAACACCAGTAACAGCAGCCTCTGTTGCCCCACTTGTGGCCAGCCTGCGGGATAAGATTTTTTCATTGAATTCGATTGTACCAAAGGACACATGCGCTATAAATACACCGTGCTATGCCGCATATGAACCGCTTCCTCCTTCCACTTGCGTTTTGCGCCATGTTCGAATCTGCAGCTATTGCTCAGACATCAAACGTGACGTTTTCTTTTGAGAACTCAACCGACTCCAAGCCAGCAATAGAGGCAAAATTGATAGGCCCGATTGCCTATGAACCCGGAACTGCGGGCAAGGCGGCGACATTTCGCGGCTCTTCAAGCATTGAAGTCGCCCACTCACGGCTTTTCGAATCCCCCGCCTGGACGATTTCCGCATGGGCCTGCCCAGAGCAGGAACGATGCAGCGGCCGGATAGTAGAAAAAGGTGCGAGCAATTCATTTTGGCTGACTTTTTACTGGGGGAGAGCTCGATGTGGATTTTTCAGTAAAGAAGATGGATACCAAGAAATTGACTCTGCTACCAAGTTCAAGGCGAACGAGTGGCACCATGTCGCTGGCGTATTCGACGGACAAACGCTAAAGCTCTATGTGGATGGAAAAATGGAAATCATGAAAAATACCCATGGCGTGCCAAACTCCACCAAGCAACCTTTCGTGATAGGTGCAAAACACCAGGGCATTGCCGCCGACAGCTTCATCGGTGCCCTAGATGAGGTCTCTTTTCATAATCGAGCGCTTCCTGACTCGGAAATCCTAGCACTTTACCAGGCGGGGCAATAATAGGGCCGGACATTTGCATTCTCCTCAACCCCTTGAACTCCTTGTCGCTTTTCCAGTTTTTAATGAGTCTGCCTCGCTAGCTGAGACGCTCGCAAGCTGGATACCAGCGATCGCTAGAGAAACGAAGAGTTTTGTGTTTCTAGCGATCAATGATGGATCGACAGATGAGAGCGGTCAGATTCTCGAGCAGTTAAAATCGCGCTTTTCTCCGCACTTGGAGGTCATCCACCAGCCGAATGCAGGACATGGGCGAACATGTCTGCTTGCATACCGGCACGCTTGTCATTGCCGCATTCCTTTTGTTCTTCAGATAGACTCCGACGGACAGTGTGATCCCGATGACTTCCCTTCATTCTGGAAAAATCGGAGGAATTTCGATGTCATTTACGGCAACCGCCTCAAACGTTCGGACGGTTGGCGAAGAGTGCTCGCAAGCAAGATTCTTCGCCTTGTAATTTTTGTGTTTGCCGGCTGCCACTGCCGAGACGCAAATGTTCCTTTTCGGCTCATGAAAACGAATAACTTGCGCTCGTATCTGGACAGAATTCCAGAGGATTTTTTTCTAGCAAACATTGCATTGGCCGTGCTTCTTCAGCGGGATTCGTCCGTTCGTCAAGGAGTCTTTCCGATCCAGTTCCACGCGCGGGTCGGGGGAGAGCCCAGCGTTCCGTTGTCACGATTTTCTCAAAAAGCTATGGAGCTGATAAGGCAGCTAAAGACGCTTCCTCGTTAGGCGGGCTTGAATCGTTCGCGTCGCCGTGAAGCCGCATTTTAACAACCCGGCCATCCTCCTTGGCCGCCCGGTCCTTTGCGGGTACGAAGGCCACCTCTGGAGCCACGGGCTCAACTATCGAAATCAATGGGAGGCGCTCCAAAGCGCCCTCCGCCAAGAGCCGAATTGGGAATCCGGACTCCGCGCCGCAGGCGCACAATGGTTCTTTCTCCAAGGCCCCCCTCCCCAGCTTGTCAACCTCGACAAGACGGCCCCTCAATTCGATGCCGATCCCGCTTACAAATAAATGATGCGGCCGCATCATTTATCTGCAAACTCTTGCCAAGCAAGTCTTCCAGCCTTGCCCAGCTGGGTGATCCTTCGCTGCCAGGCTCGCGCGCCCGAGTAGGCTTTCGGCCAGAGCTCCCGGGGAAGCAGAGGGTCGGAGGCGAGACATGCCGCCCAGAGGGCCTTTTCCGTCTGTCCCCAGGCGAGAAGATTTTCCCGGATCGCCCTAGTTCCAGAGATCGGAAGAGCCTCTAGGTGGGCGAGGTATTTCGAGTAGATATTCTTGATCGCCGCGAAATCCCAAGCGCTCTCAACCACCTCTTCGGCACTCTCTCCGCCGCAGGTGGCTCCCTCAAAAAATGTCAAAACACCGCACTCGGCCGCGGTCTTTTTCAGCTGATCCCGGATGGCCCCCAGAGGGTCGGGACTGACCCAAACACTACCCTGCAAACCTCCGAACCGAGCCTTGCGCAATTGCCGGCGCAACTCGTTTCTCAGCGCCCGCCGGTCTTCGGGCAGATCAAAAACCGCCATCCTCCACTTGCCGTCCCAGCCGCGGTCCCAGCGCTCCGGCGGAAGGCTCCCTCCCAGCGCAAGAAGCAAACCTTTGCTCGTGAGCCGATGGACCCTCTTCATGCGGTCATGCCCTTCCATCGACTCGATACACCCCTGCTCCTCAAGGGTCTGTATCTGGCGCAGGAAGCCATTCCGGTAGGACCACTCCTCAAACGATCCCGTCATGTTTCGCCATGTCGGGCGCATCAGCAAGTCGGCCATCCACAGGCACTGATAAAGAATCAACTCGGTTCTGGCTTTCATATGCACGAGTATGCGTCACACGATGATACATATTCTTAATGCGGCCGCACGGATAATCTGCACCCTCCCATCACCGATGGGAAAAAGGTCCTGGTCGCCAGGCTGCGGGCACATCTCCGAAAGTTGCAAAACGGGCTGCGCCTCAAGGAATCTTGTTTGGAGTTCCGCCTTTAGGCGGCTGGCGAGTGAGGCGGCAGCCCAAAAGGCACCGCCTAAAGGCGGAACTCCGAACCCGGAAGCCCCTCGCCTGACAGGTATGCAATTTTCGGAGATGCGCCCGTCGCCAGGCTGCGGGCACATTTTTTATAGATGTTTTGCTTATTTTGTATATTATATTTATTATGTTCAAGAAACACTCCATTCCGGCAAATCCGGGGTCTCGGGTTCAGGAACTTCCGACGATTTCGGCCACGGTGCTGAAAAACTCCACAGCCGACGTCCTTGACCAGCTCGCTCCCGACCGGGCGGTGGCGATCACCCGGCACAACAAGCCCCGGGCGGTGCTGCTTACAGTCGACCACTACGACGCCCTCCTGGCGGGCCAGACGCATTGGCTGGCGGAGCTGCACGCGGAATACCGGGGGATGCTGGCAAAAATGCAGTCGCCTGAGCAACGGGCCGGGGCGCTGCGCGCATTCAACGCATCGCCGGAAGAGCTAGGAGCTGCTGCCGTACGGGCGGCGCGAAAACAAAACCCCCTTTCAAAATGAAACGCCAGCCATCCCTGTTCGTTCTTGCCGGGGTCAATGGCGCCGGCAAGTCCAGCGTTGGCGAATCGACATTTGGAGGCAAGCGAGCGGTGGTTTACAACCCGGACACCATCGCCCAGCGCATCCGCGCGCTCCATCCGGGGATCACGCTCGCGCTTGCCAATGGCCAAGCCTGGCAGATTGGCAAATCCCTCCTTGAGGAGGCAATTGCGCAGGGAAGCGAATACCGGTTCGAGACGACCCTGGGCGGAGCCACCATCGCCAGCCTGCTCGAGCAGGCGGCACGGAGCGGACACCGGTTGCACGTCTGGTTCTGCGGGCTTGGGAGCCCGGAGCTGCATATCCGCCGGGTGCGGGCGCGCGTGGCGTCCGGCGGCCACGATATCCCGGTCGAAAAAATCCGTGAACGGTGGACGCAGAGCCGCCTCAACCTGATCCGCCTCCTGCCATATATCCACCACCTTCGGCTTTTTGATAACTCAGTTGAAGCCGACCTGGCCGCAGGGAAGC
>Ga0247833_1007682_pt1 | contig 11268 bp, 6 predicted proteins | sample LaCruzMarch2015__7_FD_187117 | JGI IMG/M metagenome (GOLD analysis project Ga0247833, IMG submission 187117) | Freshwater microbial communities from meromictic Lake La Cruz, Castile-La Mancha, Spain - LaCruzMarch2015_8m | ecosystem: Environmental > Aquatic > Freshwater > Lake | place: Spain...
TGCAGAGGGCGTCAGCACAGCGTTGGGCTTGCGGGGCACGATCGGGCGGATCGCCGGCATCGGTGCTCCGACCGTAGCTGCCCCACCGCCGGAGTCCTGAAGCGTCACGCGAACGCCCTCCGGCGGAAGCAACGCTGCATTTCCACTCACCGGTCCGAGTGACACGGTGATGGTGCGGCCGCGATGGTCGTATTCAGCGGTGGCCACGATCATGTCCCGCGGGTGTTGGGCTTCGAGGCAGATCCGGGTGATGGTGGGGGGTGTGCCCGCCGGTGCCTGTGTGTCGTGGACGACCAACGCGAGATCCTGCCCAACAGCGCGGCTGGCCTGGCCTGCCGACTGAGGTGCAGGCAGTTCCAAGGCTCCAGCGCCTGCGGCGTTCGAAGCCGGTGGTGCCGATTCGGCGGCCTTGTCTGGATTGGCTTGGTCCGAATTCGATTTGTTCTGCCCCGATGGACCGCCATTGCCGGGCTTAAGGACGAGCGGCTCGATCTGGCTGCCCGCTCCGAGCTTCACGCCAGCCGCACGCGAAAGCAACGTTGCGGTGGATGTACCAGCGAGCAACGTCGCCGTGGCATCAGACCAGGCCCGCTCGCGGTCGTTCGGTGACTCCGTGCCAGGGATCGACACTGCGCCGGGGATCGAGTGGAGGGCGATGTCGAGTGTGCGGGCTTCACCGGAGAGATTGATGAGCCCCAGTTGCCACGCTGTCACACGCGTCGATTGGCCGGTGAGCGAAAGGATGGAAGTCGCCGTGTCAGCGACTGTCCCAGTCCGCGTGGAACGTGCGGCACGAGAGGCCCGCACCCAACCATCCTCGCCGACGATTCCCGAGATGCTGCCCGCGCGGCCACGCACCGCCACCACGAGGTCACGCTCCGACGGCAGCGGCATGGAAAGCTGGGCCTTCTCGACGTAATCATCCCCGCTCAGCGTTGCGGTCAGCAGCGCCGTATTGCGTTTGTCACTGATGGCTGCGCGATACAGGGGCACCACGTTCACCACAAAGGTGCCTCCACGCCACGGCAGGTCACGCGCTGGCACGGAAACACCCTCGACGAAACTCGTGCCGTCCGGGAGTCGCACGACAAGCTGCGCTGGATCGAATCCCAGGGTGAACGCCGACGAGGCCGGTAGGCGGGCTGTATCCGAGACAGAGATCTGAATCTCGGTGGTGATGCCGAGGCGGGGAGGCGTGGGATCGGATCGTTGCACCCTGAGTCCATACCGCAAGGAGGAGTTCCTGCGGGTCAGGCCGGCGATCATGCGATCGCCCACCACGGCGGCGTCGCGTGGATCCAGGATCCGCAGCAAGCCGCCAACACGGTCGGAATCGACGACGTTTGCCGGTCCCTTTTCGGTATCGGTCGCCGTCGCGGCCGCCAGGGCGGCCCGCTCGAAGAGTCGTGTGAGGCGGGCCGACAGTTTCGCCGCAGCCTCGCCGGCGGTGGCGTCGTCACCGGCCGCATTGTCGAGCGCGGCGATTGCCCGCCGGGTGGCGGCGATGTCGTCCAGCGTCGGCTGGAGGATCGTCGGCACCCGCGTCTGGCCCATGGTGGCGTTGATTCCCGAGGCATCAATGAGATCGACGACAGCAGTCGCGAGCGAAACGCAGCTTTTCCAGGCGGCGCGGTCGATGGTGCGGGGTGAACCAGACGGCAGCGGCGGTTGGCCCTCCGCCCTTAGCATCAAGCTTGCATCCGCCGCGACGACGCCATCGCCTGGCTGAGAGTCCGCTTTCATGGCGGCAGCCGTGAGCGGCAACAGCATGGCACGCTGGGATGCGTCCGGCAGCCGCGAGCGGAGCAGGATGATGCGTTCGTGGAGCGGAATCCGGGCCGACAAAGCTCCATCGGCTCTCATGCTGGCAAGCAGTTGATTCCGGAGGGACCGCAGGAGAGACGACTGTGCGAGCATGCTCTGCGTGGCGGTGATGAGCGGATCGAGGCGTGCGGTGTCAGTGTCGGCTGGTGGTATCGCGGGCGACTGCGCGATGGCGTTACTCAAGCGGGCAATACGGTCGATAAACCCTTCGATCACCCCCGGCGCGATGAACTGGGGCCCGGCACCACCTGAAAGCCGGCCAATCACATCGAGCATGGCCCAGGCGAGTTCGACCGCATCGTTGCGGGCCGCGATGGCGGCTTGGAACGGCCTGGGGGAATCGGACCATGCCTGCGGGATGCCGGCAGCTTCGGCCGCCCGGCGGGCGTTCGCCAGAGCCTCGGCCGGCGGCGATCCGGCCCGGGCCGCGAGGCCAGTCGGCGATGCATCGCCCAAACGGGCCATCGCCAGCTTGAATCGCAGCAACGCTGCCCGGGCACGCTCCGCACCCGGGCCCTCGATCGCCTCGTCGGTGGTCGTGGTGGCGACGAAGGAGGCCGCCTGCCGCCATAGATGAGGAGCAAAGTCGATCACGGATGGCTGTGAGAGTGAGGCAGGGGGCGGGCCCGTGCGGTTGGTCGTGGCGTCAAGGAGAGCCCAAGGGTCATCACGGCGGGCCGGCGACGCCGCTGACGGCCGCGAGTCACCCGGAGTCGCCCGCACCTGGGATCCCGCCGCTGGGGTTGCCGGTTGCGGATTCAAACCCGCGGCTTGTGGATTCACATCGGCACGTTGTGGATTCACATCGGCGGGTTGCTGACCTTGTCCGGCGGGTTGCTGACCTTGTCCGGCGGGTTGCTGACCTTGTCCGGCGGGTTGCACGGCCGGCAGAACCGGCTGCGCGGGTGCTGTCACAGCCGTCGCCTGTGGCGGAGGGGGAGCGACGGAGCCGGCGGCTGCAGCGGCCGTTGTCGCAGCATCACGCACGGCGGTAGCGCCGGAGGCCACGCCGGCCGGCATTGCATCCGTGAGTGCCGTGGCGACCGCGGTCTCCGCCGGAGCCGCGATCCCTGCCGCAATCCCTGTCGTCATTACCGGCACCGCTCCGTCAACCGGCGGCGTGGCCGCTGCGGGGGCGGGAGTCGCGGGCTTTGCAGGCGACCGACCGGGAAGAAGTCGACGCAGGGCTGCCAGAGCTCCTGCGCCCGGTGTCGGCGACACCCGCACCAACCGTATGCCACGAGGGATGTCGCCGAGGGCGACCCGCCCAACGCCGAGTTTCCAGACAGCAGGTCGCTGGAGCCCGCGGCCGCCGGTCGTGACTCGCGCCCATTCAGAGGTCCATGCAACGACGAACGGGGCCAGTTCGTGGAGTTCGACGACGCGATTACCGTCCCCCCAGGGGGCCCGGTCGGCGGCCCCAGCGAGCCCCTGCTCGAGGGCGGCCGCAAAGAACGTCCGCTTCGCCGTGCCGCTCGCCCCGGAATACTGCAGGGTATCGTGTGATGCGATCACCCAGTTCTGGCCGTTGGCCCGCAACGGCGGGGCCTTGAGGTCACGATCCAACTGCCGCGGCACAAGCCCGCAGATCACGCCGATTCTCGGATCCCAACGGAGGTCTCCCAGATCGATGGCGACCAGCGTGGTTAGGCTGGCAGCGGAGCCGATCGACTCCACGATCTCACGGCAGGGCACCATCTCACGAAGACCCTCGCCCCGCAGTGTCGCGTCGGCCGCTACCAGGCAGGCGTGGCCCCCGCGAGGGTCGGGGCGTTCGTTGCCGTCGGCGTCAAGAACCGGGGGAGGCACGACGCACTGACCGCGGACATAGGCGATCATCGAGTCCCTGCCGCGGAGAGGCATGCCGACGCAGTAACCATGCAACCGGTCCCGCATCGCCTCCACGGTCTCGAAGCCCTTGAGTTGCACCATTTCGGCTGCAAGCGACGGGGCGAGCCGGCCCGACAGCGACGCCGCGAGGGCAGCCCCGTCTTGGTGTGCGTAGGGCACCGTTGGCAGTGTGGTCGGCAAATAATCGTCCACAATCAGGGCGACTCCGGCCGTCTGCCAGGAAAAAAGTGGGGCGACGACCAGCGCAGTCGAAAGCAGAAGTGCTGCGACCGCTGCCACGCTGAGAGCGGCGCCGGCCGCAACCCTACGCGATGCCGGTCGGGGGGCCGAAGCAGCGCCGGCCCGCCACCTGTCCTGCCGCTGCCTGAAGGCATCGACGTCGGATCCAGATGGCTCGGCGTTTGTGCGGCGTTGCTCGGTCATAGAGGCTCTTTCAAACTGCGCCGCAGTTTACCGACTCAGCGACGCGGGGTAGGATACCCGTTTTGCCGCGATCTCCGATAACGCAGCCTTCGGCGGTCACTTCGCTCCACGGCAGAGACCTCGATTGCCGGTCGTTGGAGCGGCTTTCGTCGTCGGAGTCCATCTGGTCGTCGCCGCCATCCGGAATGCAGTCATGCGCCATCTTCCCGTCAACTGGTCAGAAGGAATGTTCCTTCGGCCGCACCATTTCCAGGCAGCCGATCGTCATGCGGCGGAGCGGCTGGCGATCTCCACCGTGGCCGATGACCCCTGCTGCTACGGGATCGTGAGGCTGGAGATCGATCCAGTGGCGCTGGCCAACCGACAGATCGAGCTCCGCGCGTGTCAGGCCCGCCTGCGGGACGGCACGCTCGTCTGGCTCGAACCGGGCGAGGAGCCCGAGCGGGCGAGCCTGGCCACGGCATCCGCGGAGGTGGCAAAACTGTCGGCCGCCCTCGACGAGTCACTGCAGTCCAACGAGTTCGTGCGAATCTACCTGGCTGTGCCGCGGCTCGATCCCGGCGGCCCCAATGTCTCGCCACCGGGGCCGCACGATCGCAGCCGCTCTGTTGCCATGCGGCAGTCGATGCAAGACGAGTCATCGGGCGGCAACGACCAAGAGGTCGAGTTTCGCCGTCTCAATGTCAGGCTCAAACTCTCCACCGAGGATCTTTCCGGCTTCGAACTGCTGCCGATCGCCCAGATTCGCCAGGCGGGAAACCGCGAGGGTGCTCCCGAAATCGACCCCGACTATTTTCCGCCGATGCTGTCGGTGGAGGCCTGGCTGCCACTGGGTCGCGACGTCGTGCGGGGCGTCTATGACCTGATCGGTCGCAAGGTGGAGGTGCTCGCCGAGCAGGTGGTCAGTCGGCAAGTCGGATTCTCCAGTTCGGAGCCCGGCGATCTGGACCGGCTGTTCATGCTCTCCAAACTCCTCGAGGCCCGGGCGGTGCTGCGGGTGATCGCCTTCGCCCGCGGTGTTCATCCGCGGACGGCCTACACGGAGCTCTGCCGGGTGGCCGGCCAACTGGCGATCTTCGAGGCCGATCGCCGGCTCGAGGAGTTGCCCGTCTACGACCACGATGAACTCGCGCGGGTCTTTCGTCGCGTCAAAGAAATCATCGAGACGATGCTGTCGCGGGTGGCGGTGCTGGAGTTCGAGCAGCGTTACTTCGTGGGCGTCGGCGCCGCCACGCTGTCGGCGGCGGTCGATTCCAAGTGGCTGCAGTCCGACTGGCAGTGCTATGTTGGCGTCCTCCGGGGCCACATGTCGGAAGAGGTCTGCCACCGCCTGCTGACGGGCGACAGCCACCTCGACTGGAAGCTGGGCAGCACGGAAGAGGTGGATCGGTTGTTCCGCATGGGCGTGCCCGGTCTCGAACTCTTCCCGGTCGATCGCCCGCCGCGGGCCCTGCCGGCGCGGAGCGGCTGGCTCTACTACCGGATCGGCACGGAGAATCCCGCCTGGCGGTCCGTGCAGGCAACGCAGTCGATGGGCATCCGCCTGCGGGATTCGTCGATCCTCAATCCTGACGAGCTGGCCGGACGCCGTCGCGTCGAGGTGGCCTACGAGAGCCAGGTGGGATCGCTCGAGTTTGCCCTCTTCGCCATACCAAAGTGAGACACGCCGCGGACGGATCCGCGCAGGCACAGACGATCAAGCAGGCAGTGGGTTCATGACGCCAGAATTCATCGTCGCGGTGGTACCTCTGATGCAGGATGTGCTCGCGCTGGCAGATCGGGCGGCGACGGGCAAAGCCGGCCCCGTCGATGCCGAACGGGCGTTGCTGCGAGCCCGCTTTGACGCCACGGCGGCCAGGTGCCGCGGGCCACTGGCGGAGGATTGGGAGTTGGCTGGCTACGCGTTGGCGGCGGCGGCCGACGAACTGATGATCGTCGACATCGCATGGTCCGGGCAGTCATGGTGGGAGAACCATGCCCTCGAGGTCGAACTCTTCGGAACGCGGCGGCGGGCCACCGAGTTCTACGCGCGGGCCGAGAAGGCAGCCGCACTTTCGTCTCGCAATGCCCTGCAGATCTTCGTGGCCGCCGTCGTGATGGGATTTCGCGGCATCCTCCGAGACAGGCCCGACGCGCTCGACACCTGGCTGCGGTCCAACGGACAACTCATCAAACTGGCCGTCGATCGCCCGCCGGTGCCCGCAGTCGGTCCGGACGTGCCCGGGGCGCCGCCGCTGTCGGGCAGGTCGGAACTGATGTGGGCGATCCTGGTGTCTGCATTGGCGGCAGCCACGTTGATCGTCACCGCCTGGGGGGCCTTCCTCCTGTGACCACCATCCTGCTCGCTCCATTCGCGGCCATCGTGGCGGCAGTGCACTGGTTCGCCAGGGCATCCCTGGCCGCACGGATCGCCTGGATCGTCGCTCTCTTTCAGTTCGTCGTCGTGGTGCTGGCTGTCATCGTGGTGCTGGGGACGGGCGACCGTGCCGTGATCCAGGCATGGTGGAGTCCTGGGAAGGCGATTGCGCTTGTTTTGTTGCTGGTTCTGGTGCCGGGGTTGGTCTATCAGGCAGCCCGCCTGTGGCTGGAACACCAGGGCGGCCGCTGGCCCGACATTGCGGCAGCCTGGTCCGCGGCCGGCGACGAACTGGGCCGCCAGCAGATTTCCTTGACCGACTCGCCTCTGTTTCTCGTGCTCGGCAGCGATGGAGGCGAGTTGGAGCGGGCGCTGCTCGCCGAATCGTCGACGCCGCTGCTTGTGCAGCAGTCGCCGGCCGGCGGGGGACCGCTCCACGTCTTTGCCTCGCGCGAAGCCATCTTCGTCTGTTTCTCGGGAGCGGGCCAGACGGCGGTCACCGCTGCATCGATCCGATCAGCGCTGGCCGACGGAGGCCAGCCCTCGAGCGGTCCGCTGGCTGGTGCCAATCCGGACGCGGTCGCCGATCACGCCGCGGCGGAGCTGCAGTCGGGTGCGGTCAGCGTTGACGCCCGCCCCACGCCACGATCGAGCCCGCCCTCGCGATCGGCAAAGGAACGACGCGATGCGGCTGACCGCCTGGAATTCGCCTGCGACCAACTCAGGCAGGCCCGCGTCCCGTTGGCGTCGATCAATGGCGTGATTGTGTTGCTGCCGCTGCAGGTCAACAGCCCCGCCGACGCCGATGCCGTGCGACTGGGCCAGGCGGTTGGCGAGGATCTGGCGACCATCACCCGGGTGCTCGGGGTGCGTGCGCCTGTGACCCTGCTGGCCGGCATCCTGCAGGACGACCCCGCGATCGATGATCTGCTGCCCCGCCTCGATGCTGGCAAGCGGGCCGCTGCGTTTGGGCAGCCGTTTCCTGTGGGCCTGCCGCCGACCGCCGAACACCTACACGCCCTGGCCTTCAATGCGACGGGCTCGCTGAACGACCGACTCGCGGAGCTGCTGCTCGACCCTCGGCGGATCGCCGAGCAGCCCGCCAATCGTCACCTGCTGGCCATGCTCGGCCGTATGCGGCTGGATGTCAGCACGCAGATCGCCCGGGTGCTCCAGCAGGCGTTCTCTTCCGACCTGCACGGCGGCACCGACGGTCGCCGCGGCGTTCTGCCGCTGTTGGCCGGCTGCTATGTGGCGTCGATCTCGGGCGATGCCGGCCGGCGGGCGTTTGGCCGGGGACTTCTCGATCGGGTCGTCCAACTGCAGGGTGAACTCGACTGGACCGACAAGAGCCTACGGGCGGAGGCATGGGCGGCTCGCACGTCGCGACTGCTATTCGGAGCTGCCGCCGTGATGGTTGTCGCGATGGTGGCGATCATCTGGTGGAGATTGTCGCGATGACCACGGCGTCATCGGCGAGGCAGCGGGACGAGATGTTCATGCTGCATCAGGGCCTTGTGCGGGCCATCGCCTGGAAGACGCATCAGCGGCTGCCTCGCGCCGTCGAACTGGACGACCTCGTGGCCTATGGCCAGATCGGCCTGCTGGAGGCGATCGCCGCGTTCGACGCCACCCGCAGTCGAAAGTTCACCACCTATGCGTGGCATCGCATCCGCGGCGCGATGCTCGACGGGCTGGGCAAGATGACCTGGTTCGACCGGGCCGCGTTCGAGGGTCGCCAGTATGAACGGAAGTCGTCGGACACTGCTGCCACGGCGGCTTCGCCCATGGCACAAGGAGGAGCCGCCGAGACCGTGACGCCGGCCGCCGCCACTACGGAAAAGACTCCCGCGCGGCGTCCGGTGCGGAACGACCTGGACAACGTGGCCGTGATGTCCAGAGAAGCAGATGCCGGCGAGGCGTCGCTCCATCTGGAGTTGGTGATGTTCCTGCGGGATCTGCTCTCCGCCTTGCCGGAGAAGGAGTCGGCCCTGCTGCGGGGAACGTTTTTCGAGGGCCGCACGCTCACCGAGGCGGCTCGAAGGGTCGGCATCAGCACGGCCTGGGCGAGCCGGCTGCAGACCCGCACACTCGCCGATCTGCGGATCGCTCTGGAACGCCACGGCTTCGGCTGAGGCGCGACCATGGCCCCGGGCCAAACCCTGCCCCCGGGCCGCATGGGCGGCACGACCGGCAGGACCCCACCGCCGGGCTGCGGCTCTCGTCATCAACGCGGTGCCTTCATGGCCCGTTCGTCGCGCCCTGCCATCGCTTCATATTGTAGAATGTGGGTAGACTTTGCGGCCGCACAGGAGCCTCTGCCATGCCACTCTCCGTCGACATCGATCCCGATGTCTTCAGCTCTCCGATCAGCGGGGATTTTCCCGCCGGTGAAAACCTTCAGCTCTCCGAGGAGGGCAGGGCGGCGCGATCGGCCCTGCGCGATCTTCGTGAGGAAGCGCGAAGGATTGAGCGACGTGCCGACGACGGCGACTCTTCAGAGGGTGGCTGGGCCGCGGCCCGCAGTGTCTGGGTCGAGGTGCGGGACGGCGGACTCGACATCCTCAGGAACCGCTCCCGCGACCTCGACATTGCCGCGATGACCATCGAGGCGCTCGCGCGGACCGACGGCTTCGTCGGGCTGGCTGCCGGCTTCGCCATGACGCGGGTGATGGTGGAGTCGTCATGGAGCGATCTCTTTCCGATTCCCGATCCGGAAGACGGGCCCGCGGACGACGAGGCCGTCGTCGAGGAGCGGACCCTGCCGTTGCAGCGGCTGGTTGGCATGGATTCAGAGGGACTCCTGGTGCCCGCCATCCTCCACATTCCGCTCACACAGAGCCGCTCCGACGAGCAGTATGCGATCTGCCACTGGCGGAGCAGCCGCGACCTCGTTGCCGAGCAGAGTGAGGAAAAGCTGAAGTTGGCGGTCGAACGCGGCGCGGTCTCGCCCGCGCAGTTCGAGCAGGCGGTCGCCACCACGCCGCTGCCGCACCTGAAGGAGGTCTATCTCGAGCTCGGTTATGCTGCGGAGCAATGGGAACTGCTGTCAAGCGCGGTGTCGACCGCCTCCGGGGGCGCTGCCGTGCTGCCGGCCGGCCAGATCCGCGACCTCTTCGAGGAATGCGATGCGGCGATCCGGACCTTCGCCCCGGCGGCAATTCCGGCGCCCGAGCAGACTGCCACCGACAATGGCGACGCCGCCGCCGATGAGGCTGGGGCCGATGGAGAGGGGGGTGGCGGGCGGCCGGGGGCACCCACCGGTCGCGCGGAGGCTTTCAACCAGTTGGAATCAATCGCCGACTTCTTCGAGCGGCACGACCCACACAGCCTCATCGGGGCCCAGATTCGCAGCGTTGTGCGGCTTGGCCGGCTGCCGCGGGAGGCCTATTATCGCGAGTTGCTTCGTGATGAGTCCGCCCTCGCGTTGCTGTTTCGGGCTGCCGGCATGGATGGCGACAGTGGCGGCGGCAGCGGCGACTGATTCTGCTGTCCTCCAAATGGCCGCCTTGCAGAGGGCCGCTTTGACATTTTCAAGTGCGGGAGGATACTCTCTTTCGATCGCATTGTGCGATTGAACATCTTTATTGAAGGGGTCGAAGGAGTCACATCATGCCAGAGTCGGTGCACGGCAAGTTGTCTCGCGTACGGAAGCCGCGAGTGCACATCACATACGACGTTGAGACCGAAGGCGCGACCGTCGTCAAGGAATTGCCCTTCGTCGTCGGCGTTCTGGGCGACTTCTCGGGTAATCCGACTGAGCCCCTCAAGCCGCTCAAGGATCGCAAGTTCGTGTCGATCGACCGGGATTCCTTCGACGAGGTCATGAAGCGAATGACTCCGGGTGTCGAGATGAAGGTCGAAAATACCCTCGCCGGCGACGGCACTGAGATGGCCGTCAAGCTCAAGTTTTCTTCGATCGGAGACTTCGAGCCGGCGAAGATCGTCGAACAGGTCGAGCCTCTGCGAAAGCTCCTCGACACTCGCAACCGCCTGCGGGAACTGCTCAGCGCCGTGGATCGCGCCGACGGCCTCGAGGGCGAACTGGAAAAGCTGCTGCAGGATGCCGAGCAGGTGAAGAAGCTTGCCGGAGAGTTGGGCGTTCAGCCCGAGAGCAAGTAATCGTTCTGCCGTCTGGCATTGTCCCTGTCTTCTATCGAATCGACTCACACCCTTTCCCACACCCCGCCGCCGGGCATTGATGCCCGCGTTGCCCAGGACGGAGAACAGCCATGAGTACTGCCGGAGAATCCGCGAAGCAGCCAGAGGCGGCATCGGCCGCAGCAGCGGGAAGCCTGCTCGACCAGATCACCAGCATGATGCCTCGCGCCGTGGAGAAACCGCGTCGTGACGAGCTCATCCGCTCACTCGTCGAAGAGTCGCTCAAGGGAACGGTGACGTTCGACAAGAGCATCACCAAGACGATCAATCAGGCGATCGCTTCGATCGACACGACGATGTCGCAACAGTTGGCCGCGATCATGCACAACGCCGACTTCCAGAAGCTGGAAGGCTCGTGGCGGGGCATGCATCACCTCGTGATGAACTCCGAGACCGGAGCCCAACTCAAGATCCGCGTCATGAACATCTCGAAGCGGGAGCTGTTCAAGGATCTGGACAAGGCCGTCGAGTTTGATCAGAGCCAGATCTTCAAGAAGATCTACGAGGCTGAGTTTGGCTCGCCAGGTGGTGAACCGTACGGTGCGATGATCGGAGACTACGAATTCTCGAATCACCCCGAAGACGTCGACCTGCTCGGCAAGATGTCGCAGATCTCAGCCGCTGGTTTCTGTCCGTTCGTCTCCGCCGCCTCG
>Ga0247833_1007687_pt1 | contig 11265 bp, 11 predicted proteins | sample LaCruzMarch2015__7_FD_187117 | JGI IMG/M metagenome (GOLD analysis project Ga0247833, IMG submission 187117) | Freshwater microbial communities from meromictic Lake La Cruz, Castile-La Mancha, Spain - LaCruzMarch2015_8m | ecosystem: Environmental > Aquatic > Freshwater > Lake | place: Spain...
CGTTGGAAAATTATTCGGTCGACCGACCACGCTCGCCGGGGCACAATTGCGGATCATGATCCCAATTTTATTACTAAGTGGCTTCATTAATGATACTCCGTTGGTTACTATTGCATTGCCTATTGTTATACAATGGGCCAAGAAGATTAATTTAAGTACGCGATTTGTACTAATGCCATTGAGCTTTGCGGCATTATTGGGTGGGGTGAGTAGTGTGCACAACTCATGTCTTGACCGGAATTCATTCCACCAAAAACCTTCGATTTGTTTTATTCATTATACCTCATATAACGCTTTTTTAACAACATTCATAAAAGTATAGACCTGCACCATTATCGGAACGTCGACCAATCTCATCGTCGTGGGTCTATTGCAAGATCGATACCCCGATGAACCCGAATTGTCTAACATGAGCCTATTTGCTATTAGTCGGTATGGCGTTCCCGTAGCACTCGTCGGTGTGGCATATGTTATACTCATGACACCTGTACTACTAGTTTGGAATGATCGTCATCGGTCTCTATTGTTTGGTCGTGATGCCAATAGTAATGATGATGACATCCTCCTTGGGGCACGATTGACACAGTGGAGTCCTGCATCAGGACGGACTATTAAACGTTCTGGATTGCGTGATACGGGTGGTATCTACCTTGTTAGTGTGAAGCGACGAGCCACGGGGAATGTTCATACGGCAGTATCACCCGAATTCGTATTAGAAGTTGATGATATATTATACTTTACTGGTATGATTGATACCTTTGGTGATTTTTGTGAGGAACATGGATTAGAAGTTGTGACCAATGAGGTGGAGTTAGAAATGTCAATTCGACATGGTGGGGAGAAGGAGGAGGAGGAAGGAGGAGGAGATGATGAGAAGAATGTCAATGACGATTCTCCACCAAGACTGCGTACCGTCGACACCGCAGAAACGAGTACTAGTCAAATGAGTCCCCTCGTAAAGAGTCCAAAGAGTCCATTACATAGAATGCAATCGATGGAAAAACTGAAGATTTGGGCACCACACTTGAAAGTCTAGTAGAGTCGACACTCCAGGAACGCATGCGCGTTGTATATAGCATGGAGGACTCGATACGTGATGATTCCACATCGAAGTATCAGCACACATTGGCGTCACGTGTCGTTGTAGCCAACCATGATGATTTGGTCATCATTGCTATTGATGCACCCGATCGATCGGGTTTGCTACTTGATATATCCAAATGTCTATCTCGGTTACAGCTTGAACTTCGTCATACCGAGGCAAAAGTACTGAGTAGTAATTCACGATCTCTCTCCATTTGGCGTTGTCAAGCCATTCTGACAGCGTCCTCCTCCGAGACGTCAGCAACGGACATTTATATGAGTGAAATCTGGACAGTCGTTCAGACTCTGTTCGAGACTGGGTCAGGCATTGAGGCTATGCGTAGACGGGGGATACAGGTTATGCGAGCCAAGGTTAAAGATGGTTCACGTCTGGCTGGTAAATCACTGTCAGACATGACAAACTTTCGTGAATTGTACAAGGCAGCTATATTGGCAATTCAGAAGATTGACGGACAGGTCCATACCGAATCTTTTGCGACTGTCTTGCTTGAAGTGGGGGATGTACTGATACTGCAGGTGGAGGATGATTCTCCATTACTCGTGTCGCCACCACCACCACCACCCCAGGACGTGCGTGAGACGAAGAAGAAGAGCGATTTTTTCAAAAGGATGACTGGTGCACCGCAAAGTAGTGTTATGGACACCGAAATTTATGTCGATGTGGAAGATGCCAATAGTAAGGAGAATGAGGCTGTGTGGAATGACCTTGAGGCTGTGACAAAGACGGGTGATTCTGCTAGTGGAGGAGGAGTGAAGCGCGAGTTCCTAACTGCCATGGCAATTGGTGATGGGTCCAACCTTGTGGGTAAGACTGTATCGAAGGCTGGTATTGACAAGATACCCGGATTGTATCTTGTGAGTATCGATCGGCCGTGTACTATACTGGAGTCCCGCCCACCCGTTGAGTCATTCTCCTCCCTCCCACTAACAGATCCGTTGGAGCAGGGTGATATTCTTTGGTTCTGTGGGGCAGCAACGGACGTTGGGGATCTGCGCAAGATCCCTGGTCTGACACTGTACGACAGTGTTGAGGTGAGTAAGATGAATGAGAAGGCCCAGAACCGTCGTCTCGTCGAGGCGGTCGTGTCACGCAATGGACCATTGGTAGGCAAAACAGCCAAGGAGATCAAATTTAGAACAACTCATGGTGCAGCTGTCATATCAGTCTCTCGTGAGGGGAAACGCGTACACGAATTACCGGGCAATGTCAAATTTCATGCCGGCGACGTACTACTATTAGAGGCGGGTAAGACCTTCATGGAGGCGAACAAGAATCAACAGGATAAAGCCTTCACTTTGATTTCGGAAGTAGATAATTCGTCACCACCTCGATTTCGTATGCTGTTCCCAGCAGTATTCCTAACGGTTGGGGCATATGTTTGGTATATGCTTCAAGTTCCAAAGGATGCCCCTATTACCTTGTTTGGTACTTCAATGGTAGCTGCCATTCTCATGGTAATGGTTGGTGTTTTGAGTGAGGCCGAGGCACGCGCAGCTGTTCGTTGGGAGATTTACTTGACCATCGCGCCTGCTTTTGGTGTCGGACAAGCACTCATTAATTCAGGTGTAGCAGGTACTTTGGCAGCATTCTTGGTGAGAGTTGGTGAGGCAATGGGAATTGGTGACGCTGGCCTGTTGGGTTCTGTCTATCTTGCAACAGTCCTCATGTCTCAGGTCGTTGCAAACAATGCAGCAGCGGCCTTAATCTTTCCCATTGCAATGGGTGCGGCTGAACAGGCTGGCATCAGTCTGGAGTTGATGGCATTTGCAATCATGCTTGCTGCATCTGCGGCCTTTATGACCCCATTTGGATACCAGACCAACCTCATGGTGATGGGTCCGGGTGGGTACAGTACTGCAGACTTTTTGATTTTTGGATCGCCAATGCAAATTGTGTTGCTTGTGGTTTCCACCATCGCTCTTGTCACACAGAAGTTGTGGTATTTGGTCTGGCTGGCCTCCCTTGGGATCCTGGTCGCAGTCAGTGTGTTACGTTATTGTCTCGAACGTAAGAAGAGTCGTGTGATTCATAGTATGCAGTAGAACGTGTCTATTGGAAAAGAAATATAGATTTTTGATTTGCTGTAAAACAACATTGGGTTAGGCTTCTGGTCATTTGGGGAAACAAACTACAATGGAGTGTGTCTAATTAAGTTAATCCACCCATGACGCTCGGCGTGCCATGGTGAATGCTTATTCCCTCGTGGTAAAGGCTGTCGTCTCGGCGACACACCACATCCACTCCTCCCACGTCATACTAGACTAGATACACTATTAATGGTAGAAGAAGATGTCCACGAGGACTTGATCGCGCTAGATCAGAAACGTACAAACCGATTGACTGTTGCAGTGCAATCGGCGACGTTATTACTATCATCGTTATCGTTATCTCTATACAACATAACAAACAATCTATGCAACCTCTCGGAGCTCACGTCCTCAAGTTGCCCGTTCACACGATCTCACACAAGCAAGACACAACGTGTATCGTACCAAAGTATCTTATGTAGCTCCGAGAATGAGACTCCGCATCATGTTGGACTACAAGACTGAGTGCCCGCACACAGTTGTTACTGGGTGCCACTCATTAGTTCCACCGATGCCTCGTCGTCTCATCGGTATGATCACTCTCCCATCACCAGTCTCAAGTGTAAAGAATCCCCTTACACTTCCCGCCTGAATACATACTTTGTTCTAAGTTGTTGTTCATGGTGAATCAACCTATTTTCGAAAACTCCTTATCACCCCACAATTTTTAGTGGGGGTCAAAAAACAATGGCGAAAAGCACAGGACCATGGTGAACCGTCCTCCTCCCTCATTCATCTCTGAACGGCCGCCATTCAGAGCGGCTGCCACGACGCGACGCAATGTATCTCGTTGGCGGACTCAGCGGATAGGTTTTGTGGCGGCGCGGCGGTCATGGGCGGCTTCGGGGGCTGAGTAGTGGTCGCTTAGCTGTCGTGGCACCGTGTTTTTGCACTGTACGGGTGGTATGATAGAAACAACCAATCAACTGGTCTGAGGAGTGTTCGAGAGGCTTCGTTGTGCCTCATTTATATTTGGATATCCTTGGGAACCGTCAGCTTCAAGCAAAAAGGCGGAGAAGCGGTCGAACTGTCATATGGCGTACCAATATACACGTGAATTTGAGGGTACTGGCAGGAATAGGGAGATACTTCATGAAATAATCGTCAAATGACACAACAAACGGTTTTTAATTGACAGGGGATGATACTAGGATGGATCTGACGTGATGGAATGGCAAGAATGTTGGTGACAGGAGTCGTACCAACCCCATTGAGTGGAGCATGCATTTGTGGGCATTTGTTAGTGAATTACTGTGCGATGAGTGATACATTATCCCAGCTGCTTTCGGAACAATGTGACAACAAACAACCACTGGAGAGACTATTAAAATAGCTTATAGTATCACAAACGTACTTTTTGATACTAATTTGATAACACTAGCCATTATATATATCATTATTAGCATGGTCATTCAAGGCAAAACTCTTGGCGGGAAAGGTGGGGCGATAAGCAAAACTCAAATTAGACACACTCCATTGAATAAAGTATGTGTTATTTCTATACTTCACTACTTATTGGCAACTCAAATGCAATGCGTACTACGAGTCGGGTAACAACTTGTTTTTTTCTCTCCTAGCGACTTCCTAGCAACTTCTGATCAGGACTGCCCTTGAGAAAACAGTTTAGTTGGGCTTGATTGAATCCCGGTATTGAATGATAAGATCCCGGGAATTATGGAATCAATACCGGAACTGCGAAGTCGCTGGGAAGTCGCTAGGAAGTCGCTAGGAGAGAAAAAAACAAGTTGTTACCCGACTCGTAGTAAATTACTTGGCTTGACCAATGCTGACTTCACACCCTTCTTCTCAAAGTTCACCCCCAAACGAATTCCAGTTTCATCATGTTTCATGTATCTTACTTCTCCCAGCTCCCCATTCAAGTGAGATGCACTCATTGATCCATTTGCGCTCACAGGAATTTCTAATAGTTTGCGACATGGAAGACTTTGCAACATGGAAGTCATTAAAAGTGCACAATGAAAGCATGGTATTCATCTGCTGGGCTTCGTCTATCATGCCAAGTAAATTAAAGATTGAACGAGCCTTTTTTGAAGTATGTGATCGCAGTCTTGACACCATCTTCATATGAGTCGCACAACAAAACCCCCAATTGATGAGATGCATATGCCTCATAGTTGCCACACAGGAATTTATAATACTCGTATTCCTCACTGTATCGAGGCATGTGAATCCACCTGCTCATCTTTAAAACCTTTTTTGGTTTGATCGATTATTGATAATAGCTTATTGACTAGCACCGTCGTTTCCATTCTGTCTCCAGTTTTGTGCGTGCTGGGGAATGCCATGATATTTGACTTACAATAGCAGCCACTACTTTCAATTTATTCCACTTGCTGTTGCCAGGAAGACCGTAGATTTTGCCTCAGCAAAAGAGACAAATGCAGACGCCAAATCTATCAATAATCGACCTTGAAATAATTGGTTTGCAGTTATTACACGACTGCACCCTCGTCTCCATCATCCGCCAATTTGCACTTTTGTTCGGCATACATATTTGACGAGACAAGGGAGGTGGGCGAAGCCTGCCGAATCACCGCGACAGGAGCAGTCGCGTACCAGGGGCATACCCTCGTCATCCGCCTCCTTCTTGCTCTCTCATCCCACCGACGGGAATTGCTAATAATTGTTCACCACCAGATTGTGCGGGAATCAAGATACTCACCAACCCCAACGCGAGACGATGGAGACGAGCAGCGGCCGCACTGCCAACAATGACTCCTCTGCCGTAGTCGTAAAGAAGGAAGTAGCAGAAGAACGACATAAAAGAATGGTACGTGAACGACGCCATCAAAGCATCGTTGATTTACGAATGGAAGGAGGCACATTAGCCGATGAGTCCGAAGACGATCGATTAGCTAATAATGCACGTCCTCTGTCTCAAATAACAAGGACCACTGCCATCGGAGGTGATGACGAAGTAGTCGTGACACCCACTGAATTCTACTACCATATAGCAAACAATCCCACAATACAGCGATATTATCGATTCACATCGAATAAGGTCACACCGATAATCGCATTGTACAAGCGTCCGCTCGAAACATACGTCACCGATCTTACCAATGATGACACTCATACCAAGAGCACGAAAGAGGGCGAGAATATCAAACGGAAGTTGAATAATTCACACATTATCTCTCCACTGTCGAACAACAACAATAACAGTAATAACAACAACAATAACAATTCGCACACTGCTGCTAATCGTGATACGACCGGTATACTCACCCGAACAATGGTCTTGCCATCACATGGGACAGACCCAACGGGACGTTGGATACTGGTTTCGGTGGGCGGACGAACGGGCTGGGCGCGTAGATCAGTAGTAGCCGATGGCAGTGACAGTAATCGTGGGACAACTGCTACTATGCTCTGCTTGCCATGCAACAACAACAACGACAACAACAGCAACGACAGCAGCAATAATAATAATAATAGCAATGAAAGGTCGGCATTGCTCGGCAGTAGCGGCCAATCACACCATCCAACATTTGCGCTAGCAACTACATTTCATGTACATGAAGGATGGATGGGGAATCATACATTTCTATTCAATGGTCGTATAATGCTAGGGAGTGATGCACAATTATTTTATATTACCAATGTATTGCTACTTGGTAGTATGACTATATATTACAGTATCGTACTACCGAATATGCTTAAATATGATGATGTTGGTAGTCAATATAATAATAATCATCATGATACGAACAATACATTGTTACTACTGTGGACAACACATCCCTATATAATAGGGATAAGTATACTATCATCACTGTGCACAATAGTATCATTATGGAAATGTGCCACAACTGATCCGGGAATAATCCCACCTATATCCTCACCTGTACGTCCGCCCCCGCCTACCGATTCTATACCCATGGGTGGACATATACCACTGGGCGGGCCCATGGGATATCGATATTGCAGCACCTGCAACATACATCGTCCGCCGCGGTCTAAACATTGTAATAGTTGTAATTGCTGCGTTATGAAATTCGATCATCATTGTCCGTGGGTGGGCAATTGTATCGGCGCGAGGAATCATCGCATCTTCTTCGTGTTTTTAATTAGCGTTTGTATATTATCATTGGTAGTGGGCGGGAGTTGTTTACGCGTACTGGGGGAATGTTATCGACATCATATATTAGTCGGCGAAGGTCGACCATCGCCACAAGAAGAAGAAGCGGCCATGGATGCCAATGTCGAGGCAGAGGATACAATCGCAACAGCAGCGGTTGGCGATGACGATGTATATTTGAGAACGTCTTCCTCGAAACAACTGCATTCTCGGTATCGTACAACAATACCGAAAACGGGTACAACGAGAACACATCCAAAAATAGATTATGCCGAATTGGAATATACAGCTGCATTTCAGACCTTCTCGGACTTGCCAATAGAAGTGGGATTATGTCTATTTACTTTATTGTGTGCTTGGTCATTAACATCATTAACATGCTTTCATGGGTTGATTATATCATTAGCACAAACGACGAATGAACGTGTACGTGGAGTGTATCAGTATGGGGGGATACACAACCCCGCGGATATGGGATGTTGGAAAAATTGGATTACATTGTTTTGTTATAGTAGAGTACCGGCGAGTCGATTGCCAAATGATTTTTCGGCTTTGGTGACCATGCCAGCAGTAGCAACATCGACGACGACAGCAACAGCATCATTAATGAATGGCGAAGCTTACAATGATGTTACTAACGGGAGTGATATTGGAAGTACTATGAAGACGGCAGTAGGACTTGGGGAGGAGACTGTGTGGTCTGGGTGGCAATATCCTGGCGATCATACGTAGTTGTGGGATGGATAGAGAGGTGTTTTATTTTAGTGTAAAGTATCGCTAATTTGTCTATCCTTGTTACAGAGTTGTTCACAGATTACTCTAATACAGACAATAAAATACAGTTCAATTTGGACGTAGATGTCATCTCATGTTCTTGACACGGGGGATTAGTCGTCTAAATGGAGGGGGTGCGACTTCTTCCCGAGAGCTTTCTTTTTATTTCTTCTCCATAACACTACTCAATACTACTTGTGGTATCTCAAATGCTATTCGCAAGTTCTCTGGCTTGACCAATGCGGACTTCGCACCTTTCTTCTCAAAGTGCACTGCCAATCGAATCCCAGTTTCAATTTGTTTCAAGTCCTTCACTTCTCCCAGCTGTCCATTAAGGTGCGATGCACTGACCAGTCCATGACAAATCACTGCACAGCGTACAGCAGGCACTATGAGATTACTCTCAACACGATGTGTTCTCTCCTCATCTACCTTCCTTGGCATTGTGATTGGGCCTGTGACGACGCAGATTTCTCCATCATTTGCGTACCGCAAAGCCTGAAACACTTTGCGATCAGGCAAAACAATAACGTAACGCTCCTTGCATTGTATAAGAAACTTATCTGTATTAATTGTTACTTTATGCTCTGGGCCATGAACGCGGCGGCTGACGGCAGATAACTTTGTGGCAAGCCGCTCAGCTTCAATAGTTCGTGTCAAAGTCGTTGATAGTATTGTGGCTTCTGAACTAATACCAGAAGTCTTCATGTTGTTCTCATAAGTACTTCCTGTTATTTCGGAGATAGAACTTAGTTCTGTAGAGCTTTCACTATAAATTAGTGCAGGATTATTCACAGATTGTATAACTTTAGATGCTAGGGAAATTTTTATGTCCATCTGGCTAGCTTTGTCTTTCATGCCGATTAAATTATAGATGGCACGAGCCTTTTTAAAGTGTGGTATTGCAGTCTTACAACCTTCAATATTTGAAATGGCACTAGTCCTGCTTAAGAATGCTGACAATGTCCCCATTTTAACGTATCCAAATGCCTCATAATTTCCAGACAGCATTTTATAATACTGGTATTCATCACTTGCTCGAGGCATGTGAACCCAACTGTTCATATTTTATTGATTAGCACCGTCGTTTCACTTTGACAATCTCAATAGTGTTATCAGTAAATTGCATTTCAATCTCACTATGATCTTCATTAGAGAGCACTCTTGACATTGTGAGAATTTTCGATCGAAGTGCGGTCATTACTTTCGCTGCTTTCATTTTATCCCACTTGCTGTTTGCTTCCTGCCCGAAGATTGCCTCGGCAAAGGATACAAATGCAGATGCTAAGTCTATCGATAATTGATTTTGGTATGGCTGCTTGCAGTTGTTACAAGTTTGCCATGGCTCACTAAATTCATTTAGGTATGTCTGTCATCTCCGTAACCACATCAATCCGCTTGCATTTTTGTTCAGCGTACGTGACGAGACAAGATAGATGCGCGAAGCCCGAATCACCGCGACAAGAACAATTGCGTAACAGCGGCTTCCCCTCCTCATCGCCCCCCTCATCTAGTCAGAAGTAGCACGCTGCACCGTCGGGTGTGCTTAGTACGATATTTTATTTTGGCGGGATGTCGATACCGCTTACTAACCCTCCTCCCACACATCACAGTTGTTATTCCCTTGCACACAGCATCAAAGACCCCAACAATCAAAATGGCGAATGGACTGGTACGTGCATGACGGCATTGCGGGGGGTAATCAACGATCGTTGTTATCGACGCGTGTGACATTATCTCTCTCTCGTTGCGTCATCTGACATTTGCTCTCTTTTTCCATCATTATTTCCTATTGCATGTTCAGCGAGTACTTGGCACTACTGGCCCAAAGAAGGTGGCCAAGGCCGCTGCCACCAATGGCAAGTCGGCTAGGTATTACCCCGCCGACGACGTCTCTCGGCCCAAGCATTCACGTGCAAAGAAGCATAACCCACCGAGTGTCCGTGCCACGTTGACTCCGGGCACCGTATGCATCCTCCTAAGTGGACGATTCCGTGGTAAACGTGTCGTATGTCTCAAGAGTCTTCCTTCCGGACTACTCCTGGTGACTGGACCGTACAAGATTAATGGTGTACCACTCCGTCGTGTCAATCAAGCATATGTTATTGGTACATCAACGAAGGTGGATGTTTCTAAAGTGGATGTTACGAAATTTGATGATGCATACTTTGCCAAGGACAAGTCAGCCAGTACCGAGGGTGAAGATGAATTCTTCGCGAAGGATGCTGCCAAGGCAGCCATTGTTAGTGATACACGCAAGGCCGATCAGAAGACGGTCGATGCCAGTATCCTAAAGGTTGTCGATGCGACGCCACTCATGAAGAATTACTTGGGGAGTAAGTTTTCATTGGGCAAGTATGACAAGCCCCACAAGATGATATTCTAGATACATATATTCTAGCATTTAAATGATAATGTAGTATTGTAAAACCCACTTATCAGGGAGCCACTGTGCACACGAATTTTAATAATGATACACATGTCTCTTGTTTTAAACTTCTTTACTTGTGTATTTTCATCTGTATGTTATGTTGGGAACCCTGTTACCTTCATTCGATTCCTTGCTGGTCATGTGAACAGATATATTATTCACAGTATTTACTGAGATGCCATAGATGCAACAATCAACTGGATGTCAACCACAGATGGAAACAACAGCCGAGGTGCCTGCTGCGATACAGCACGAAACAGAAATTGTTACAGTTCTTGTTACGATAAATTAAAATCTATTGATCAATCTATTTCTGTCCGAGCTCCGGCTGATCCTCTGATCTTAGCTTTGAAGTTCTGTTTGTTGGGTATGGTTTTGTGGCGTCTATTGCTTGTTTTATCTACTCTATTCCTCATTAGACGCTTTTTCATATCTTCATCTCTTTCGTCGGTCGCGTCTTTTCTCCATATTTTCTTCTCGTACACGTCGTATATCATTTTGACATTCATTGTCGTTTTTTTCAATAATTGAACATATTCCATCACTCGATCCTGTTACTACCGTGCATGCGATGCCATATGCCGATAATCTCGCCCATGCGAATTTTGATATCAACGTTTCGGCAAGGATACACGAGCATGTCATTAGGATGATGAGGTGAAGCACACGATATCGATCGAATGTAACCTTCATATTTATTGCTAGTTCAGGACTCTACAACAAGCAGTGCTGTCCCACAGGTTCCCACGTTCCCACCCTCTCCTTT
>Ga0247833_1007692_pt1 | contig 11253 bp, 12 predicted proteins | sample LaCruzMarch2015__7_FD_187117 | JGI IMG/M metagenome (GOLD analysis project Ga0247833, IMG submission 187117) | Freshwater microbial communities from meromictic Lake La Cruz, Castile-La Mancha, Spain - LaCruzMarch2015_8m | ecosystem: Environmental > Aquatic > Freshwater > Lake | place: Spain...
TCGCTTTGTCTTCGGTCACGATGCCCGCTTCGAAATTGCGGCGCTTCGCACTCTTCGCGCCCATGCCTGCGCCGGTCAGGTTGGCGCTGCCGATGTAGGCGATGCGGCCATCGGCGATGACGCACTTCATGTGCATGCGCGGGCAGAGCAGGCGGTCAAAGGCATCACTTTCCAGGAACTCGGGGAACTTGTCGAAGTCGGCGCGGAATCGCGGTCCCGGCTCCTTCGCGTGGATCAACCGCACCTCCACGCCCTCGCGCAGCTTTCCGGCCAGCACGCTCAAGAAAGGCACGAAGCGCTTGCCCGTGCTGGAGACGAACACGTCCTTAATGTCTGCCGTGAGAATCCACAAAAATTTCCGCGCCGCAGGCACCACGGTGCCAAAGACAGCATCGTAGGTTTCGTGATTCAGCACCAGGCGCGACATGCATTGCCTGTCAGCCTGCGGGGCGGGGGATGCAAGCGCGGGAGTCGACCATGCTTCAGCTTGATGAATCCAGAAGCGAATCGTGTGCGGAGAACCTTGTGCAATGGACACTGCTTTGCTATTCAACCGTCTGTCGGAGCCAGTCGTATGGTTCCGCCAGACGACTGCCATTGCTCCCTCCCGCATGTCTGTGAACGAAGCCAGCCCCGATGCCGACAACACGCTGCTCCAACGCGTGGCCAGGGGAGACCATGCGGCCTTTGCTCAGTTTTATGATCGCTTGTCCGGTCCGCTCTACAGTTTGGCGGTGAAGATGTTGGGCGACATGCATGATGCGCAGGACGCACTGCAAGAGGGCATGGAGCATCTCTGGCGCAAGGCTCCCAGCTTCGACCCTGCGCGCGCGTCCGCTTTCTCGTGGAGCGTGATGATTTTTCGTTCTCGCCTGATTGATCGCATTCGTCGCCGCGCCAGCCAGGCACGCATGATCGAAAAGGTGACCGAGCACGCCGATGCAGAGCCGCGCGATGCCGTGGATGGGCTTGTCAATGCCGCACGCAAGGAAGATTGTAACATCATCCGTCGCGTGCTGGCGACCTTGAAGAAAGAGCAGCGAGAGCTGCTGGACCATGCCTTTTACAGCGGCCTGACTCAGCAAGAAATCGCGGAGCAAACAGGCAAGCCCCTGGGCACGGTGAAGACTGTCATCCGCCGGGCGCTGCTGGAGTTGCGCGCGAAGCTTCAGCGGGAGGGCTATCCATGAGCGAAAGCCTTCAACATCCTCTCGAGGCCCAAGCCGTGGACTATGTGCTGGGTCTGATGTCCGCAGCGGAACGTGTCGAATTTGTGCCCGCACTGGAGGCTGACGGCACTCTGCAGCAACTCGTGGCTGAACTGTCGGAGTCCGCAGCGGCCATGACTCTGGACCTGCCGCAGCGTATCGCTCCTGCCACCGCTCGGGAGCAGGTGCTAGAGCGCGCGAACAGCCTCGTTCAAAAACGCCAAACGACTGTGATTCTGCCACCTATTTGGAAGGCGATGAATCCCAGCGCCCTTGTCGGCTGGGGCATGGCGGCATGTTTCTTGGTTTATTCCATCGCCCGCACTAGCTCGCATTACACGGAGTTGCAGAAGGCCCAAGAGCAACTCGCCGTGCAGGAGCAGCGTACCCACGCAACGCTGGCGGAACTGAAGCAAGAAGTGGAGGCCAAGCGCGCGGCGTCTGAGGCTGCAAGTGCCGCCATCGCCACCGCACGGCAGACGGTGGAGGCGGCGAAGGCGCAACTGAAAGCCGTTGCAGAGAAGTCGCGCTACGTGCTCATGCAAAAGGACGCGGACTACGCCAAGCTGGTGGCCGAGCGCGATCAACTGCTCGCCAGTCAAAAGCTGATCCACATGCAGATCGCCACCCTGCAAGCCACGATCGACGACTACAAGCAAGGCGCGGCCGTGGTCGTGTGGAATGCCCAAAACAAGGAAGGCCTCTTGAAGCTGGAACGCATGCCCGCCATCCCAGCGAACAAAGACTTCCAACTCTGGGTCGTCGATCCGGCCTACAATACCCCAGTCGATGGCGGCATTATCAAGGTGGACGAGAAGGGCTTTGCTAGAGTGGAGTTCAAGCCGCAGTTGGACGTGAACAACGCCAACAAGTTCGCCATCAGTTTGGAGAAGAAAGGTGGTGTGCCCGTCGCCGAAGGACCCATCGTGCTGCTGAGCAATTAACGGTCACGCATGTCACGCCTACTGTCTGCCTTCCAGATCGTCATCGCCCTGCTCGCGCTGAACGCGTGGCTCACCCCGCGCCACCTTTTGCAGTGGAAGTTTTCACTGCTCGTGCTGGAGCTGGGTCATTGGTTCGCGTTGCTCGCACTGGTGACCGTGGCGGCGGCAGCTTGGCAGCAACGCTGGCTGCTGGTGGCCATCGGCCTGCTCCTCACGGTCGCGCTTATGCTGCCCGCTGTGCAAGCCGCGCGCTCCGGCCACGGCTTTTCCTGGGCGCAGCTCTGGTTTCCCTCCTCGACATCATCCACAAGCCAGGAGCGCCGCGAGTTCTGGCGTAGCGGCGGAGAGTCGCTGGATGTGGTGATCTACAAGCCTCAAAGCGCGAGTGGCCCCCTGCCGTGTCTGGTGCTGCTGCACAGCGGTGGCTGGGAAAATGGCGAGCCAAGTGAGTTCGAGGCTGCCAATCGCGCCATCGCCAGCCACGGCATCGCGGTGCTTAGCTTTGGCTATCGTCTAGCGCCCAAGCATCCGTGGCCCGCGCAGCGTGAGGACGTGGTCAATGCCGTGCAGTGGACGCGCGATCATGCGCAGGAGTTGGGCATTCACCCAGATCAACTCTTCCTCATGGGCCGCTCAGCCGGTGGCCAGATCGCGAGTGCTGCAGCCTTCCTTCTGCCCGAGCTGAAGGTGCGTGGCTGCATCGCCTTCTACGCGCCGCATGACTTGAGCTTTGCTCATCAGTTCTCGCGTGAGGACGACATCTTGAATGCGCTCAAGCTGCTGCGCCAATACCTCGGCGGCGATCCAGAGACTGCGGCTGAGAACTATCTGAATTCATCAGCCTATTATCACGTGACAGGGCAATCACCGCCCACGCTGATGCTGCATGGCCCGCGCGATGCCTTGGTCTGGGTGCTGCAAAGCCGACGTCTGACTGAGAAGCTGAAGCAGTCGGGTGTAGCCTATGAATTCCTGGAGCTTCCTTGGGCTGTGCATGGGTGCGATTATTTCCCTGGCTCGCCCAGCGCCCAGATCGCGCTTCAGGCCGTGCTCAGCTTTGTGCACGAACACAAAGAGTAGCGGCCTCTTTCGGCTACAACGTCTTCAGTGTTTCACGTCCGCGTGCTTTGGTGTCGGGATCATCGCGTTCCTTGTTTTGCATGGCGAGACCTTGATCCAGATACTTCTTGGCCTCGGCCTTGCGGTCCATCATCGCGTAAGTGCGGCCGAGTTCTACCGTGTGGGCAAGGCGGTCAGCCTTCAGCTGCCGAGCTTTCTCGAAGCATTTCACCGCCTCCTCAAGCGACGCATCGGGTAGGCCACCATAAATGATCTTCACGATGACCTTGGTGAAGCCGTCCATCGTGGCCACGGCTTGATGCCAGCGCCCCAGCATGTGCCAGCCGTAGTCGCTCTTGGGGTCGATTTGAATCGCCTTTTCCGCGCCCAGGCGCACCAGCTTGGAATACTCCACCTTTTGTCGAGCAGGCATCAATTCCAGCAGCCGACCATAGCAGATCGCCACCGCGAGATGGGCGTCCGCCATCTTCGGCGACTGCTTCACGGCTCGCTGCGCATATGTCAGGGCCGTTTCGCCAGCCGTGCGCTTGGCGGCTGCGCTTTTCATGCCCGTCATGGATTCGCCGTATTGCTTGGCGATCTTGATCAACAGGTTGGCATCATCGGGCTGTAGTTTCTCCGCTTTCAAATAAAGCGGCAGCGCGTCTTCAGAGCGCAGCTTGGCATCCAGCGCATCTCCTTGGGCGATGATTTCCTGCGCGGTCTGAGCGTGAAGGCTGAGAGTCGCTAAGAGAAAGAGTGGGATGAGCCTCATGGTTTGATAAATCGGTAGTGCGAGACGATCCATTCCTCGCCGCCCTTGTAGCCCCAGAGTTCAGCGCAGGAGAGGAAGAAGATGCGCCACCAGGCCCACCACTTGGTCACCTGATCCTTACCGTAGGTCTCGGCGAACAGCGGCAAAATCTCGGCGCGATGGGCATCCATGTTCGCCAGCCATGCCTCACTCGTCTTGGAGTAATGCATGCCACTGACGCACCAGTGATCCTCGATCTTTAGATGGTCCTGAAAGTAGAGCAGCAAGTCGTCACTCGGCATCTGACCACCCGTAAAGAAATACTTCGCCATCCAATCATCGTCGCTGCGCACCTCATAATGGTAGGCGTAATCGCGGTGGGTGAAGATGTGCACGAAGAGCTTCCCCTGCGGCTTCAACCATGTGCTCACACGGCGCAGAAGCTCCTGATAGTTCTTCATATGCTCGAACATCTCCACCGACACGCAGCGATCGAAAATGCCGTCACCCACGCCCTCGAAGTGGATCATGTTCGCGGTGATGATGGTTAGGTTTTTGAGCCCACGCTTCGCTGCTTCCGCATCGATGAAGAGCTTCTGCGTGCGCGAGTTCGACACGCTGGTGATCTGCGCGTTCGGGTAGTGTCCGGCCATCCACAGGGACAGCGATCCCCAGCCACAGCCCAGCTCCAGAATTCGCTGACCATCCTGTAGCTCCGCGTGCTCACAGGTCAGCTTTAGCATCACCGCCTCAGACTCGTCGAAGGTCGTGCTCTCCGTGGGCCAGCAGCCGGACGAGTACTTCAAGTGCTTGCCCAGCACCAGTTGGTAGAAGCGCGTTGGCACCTCGTAGTGCTGCTCGTTGGCTTCATCCGTCGCGATGGCAACTGGCATTTGCTTGAGCCCTGCGACATACTTCAGCAACGCCGCCCGCTGCGCCTCAATCGTTGGCTGCTTGTTCTCGCGCAGCGTCTTGGCAAGTCGGCCGCGGATACCCATGCGGATCACCGCGTCAGGGAGGATGTTCTTGGCAAGGAGGGAGTTAACGGTGCTCATGAGGTAACTGTAATTCGCGATGAAGTTGGGGTTGGATTCACGCTTTCGGAATCCACGGCACGAACGCACTCGTCGTGCGCTGATACACGCGATAGGCGTCGCCCTTGCTCTTGACGGCGCATTCCTCGGTGAGGGGAATGCCTGTCACGCGCAGGAGGAAATACAGAATCAGCGCGGGTGCGTAGAAGGTGGCCCAGCCCCAGGGGGAGCCGCAGGCGAAGAGCCAGAAGCCGAGCCATACGACGCTCTCGAAGAAGTAGTTCGGGTGGCGGGAGTAGCGCCATAGGCCGAGCTGGCAGACTTTGCCTTTGCTCGCAGGATTGCGCTTGAAAGCGTTCATTTGCGCATCAGCGAGAGCTTCACCGCTGATACCGATTAGCCAAACCCCAGCCCCAATGATCTCGATGATCGAAAGCTGCGGCGCTGGGTTCAAGCACGCGACTAGGACCGGCACGGACAGCAGGGTGATCAGCAAAGCCTGGGCTTGGAAGAAGCCAAAGAAATTCAGGGCCATCTGGTCCTGCCACTTTTCGCGCAGCACCGTGTAGCGCACGTCCTCATGCGGATGATGACGGCGAATGCGCACCAGTAGATACGTGCCCAAGCGCAGGCTCCAACCCAGCGCGATGATGAGAGCGATGCCCTTGCGCAAGGGCAAGCCATGCCCGGCAAAGGCATAAAGCGGTGCCAGGAAGGCGAGGCTGTAGGACCACGTGATGTCCACGAAGGAAAAGTTGTTCAGCTTTATGCTCAGCAGCCAAGTGAAGGTGAAGAGCAGGAAGGCCACGAGGGCTCCAAGGGCAAACATAGTCAGGAAATCAGGCAGCATGGCGGGAGCGGGCAAAGCGTTGAGAGGCGCGCTCAGTGAGCTGCCACGTGATGAGGTAAACCAGAGCGAACAAAAACGGGGCGATCAACGCCCAAACAGAAACGCCGTAGATAGCCAACATGCCGAAGTCGGCGAAAAACTTGCCTGGCCATGCCTGGAAGCGCTCGATAAGCAAGGAGATGGAGAGCTGGGTTGGCGGCACGTTGAACAGCCACTCACCAGCCTTCATAAACAAGAGGACCGTGGCCAAGTGCACTGGATAGACGAGTTCACGCGACAGGTTGAGGACGACTTGGTTGAGCTTCATCGGCAAGCCCACGAGCATCGTCATGATAAAGGTGGTGCCGAGCAGTGGGAACACGCCGAGGGTGACGCCCACGGCAGCTGCTTTGGCAATCTGGCGGGGCTCGGTTCCCTGGGTCACCTGGGTCATCACTGGCTTTAGCACCCAGCGTTTCCATAGCGACTCGCGTTGATGTCCAAGTTCCTCACTCATTCGCGTCGCAACAGCACGTCGTCCATCTTCGCATCCGCTTTCACCCGGAAGAGCTGGATGAGCATGTAAACGGCCATGGCGATGTTGCCGAGCAACACAATGGCGATGAACCAAAGAATCTTCGCGGCCCAGGCACGCTCCTTGTAGGCGAGCCAAGCGTAGAACGTGAAGAACGCCCAATACGTGTCGAACAACGTGGCAATGAACCAAGGGTGGGTAGCAACAGCACGCGGGGTCTCCCACAACGCACACTGCATGGAGGCCCACGTCGTGACCCAAAGCATGGACATCAGCACGATGGAGAAAAAGATGCGAAGGGCGGTGATCATAAGGTCCGGAGCAGGCTTCCCAGCCTCTGGTAAGTGGGTTTGAATGTGATGAATTTAGGCACCTTTTGGGCGCGGCAAACACAGGTTGGAAAGCCTATGATACGCCGTCTTCACGGTGCAGGCGCAGATTTCCGGTCTTGGTGTAGCAGGCTTGCACGACGCTGATGTTGCGCGTCGCAAAGGCTGCTTCGCAATACTTCAGATAGTAGTTCCACTTGCGGATGAAGGCATCGCTAAAGCCCTGGCGGCGTACTTCATCAAGAACCGTATTGAACTTCACATGCCACTCACGCAACGTGCGGGCGTAACCGGAGCCTAGATCTTCATGTGCGTGCAAAAACATCTTGCCGGTGCGATTGATGGCTTGATTCACGCGCCCTGTGCTGAGCAGTAACGAGCCGGGGAAGATGTGCTTTTGAATCCAGTCGATGCCTCTGCGCAGGTCTTTGTATTCACTGTCGGGCACCGTGATCATCTGGAAGGCGAGCAGGCCATGTGGTGCGAGCACTTCGTTGCACTTACCGAAGTAGGTCTCCAGATATTCGTCGCCCACGGCCTCGAGCATTTCGATGCTGGCAATCTTGTCGAACTGCCCAGTGATGGTCCGGTAGTCTTGGAAGCGAATGTCGATCTTGTCCGCAAGCCCAGCTTCTTCCACGCGGCGCGTAGCCTCCGCGTGTTGCTCGGTGGAGATGGTGACAGCGGTCACGCGGCAACCATACGTAGAGGCGGCATGAATGCTGAAGCCACCCCAGCCGCAGCCGATCTCCAGCACATGATCACTGGACCTGAGTTGTAGTTTTTGGCAGAGTGAGTCATACTTGGCACGTTGCGCTTCTTCCAAAGTCTGGTCTGCACTGCTAAACTTGGCAGCCGAGTAGGTCATGGTTCCATCTAGCCACAGCTTGTAGAAGTCGTTCCCCAAATCGTAGTGCTCCGAGATGTTGCGGCGGCTGTTCTTGAGGCTGTTGGGCCGCAATAGGTGCAGCGCACGGTTGAAGAACCGAAGCAGTCCCGTGCCCGCAATCCGTTGCGAGGAGCCGCGCGTTTGAGGATTCGCCCGCACATTCAGAATGAACCATTGTAGCACCTCGCGAATGTCGGGCGTGTCCCAGTCGCCGTCGACGTAGGCTTCGCCGAAACCGACACCGCCAAAGAGCACGCATTTGCGGAAAAAGTCGGGGTGGCGAACCTCAATCCTTGCCTGCGGTCCTGTATCATCCTGGCCAAAGGTCAGTGTTTGTCCCTGCTGCAAGTGTATCTCTAAACGCCCTGCGTTCATGTCGCCCAGCGCACCCATTAGCATTCGCTGGTAAAACGTCGGCCGGGCAGGCAGTGCTTCGGTCTGAGATTCTGTGGAGGCGATGATGGCTTCGGCAGATGGGTTCATGGCTTCGGAGTGAGAGAGGCGTGTGGGCGAAAGAGGTCGCGTTGAAGGTCGGGATTGGCCGACTTGCGATGTAAGGGAAGCTTCTTCATCCACAAGCGGAAGGCCTGCCAGTGTATGCGGGCGATGACGCCCACGGTCATGAGCGGATAGCGGACGAGGTAGCTTAGCAAGCGTGCGTCGGTTAGCTCGCGGCGCTCGCCATGAATCCAGCTAACCAGGGTTTTTTGACCGTTGTCCAGATCATCGATGTGGATCTTGATTCGCTCACCCGGCACGCTGAGCTCAAAGTGAAACGAGGTGTCCAGGGTGGAGAAGGGCGACACGTAGAAGTGCTTTGGCGTGGTCAGGTTGAACACGCCCTGCAAATCGGGTTTCTCAATGATGTAGGGCTTCATCTCGTGGAAGGTGTTCGTCACCTGAGCCACGGCGTGCAGTGGCTGGCCGGCACCATCACTGATGAAGAAGAAGCAGACCGGGTTGAACAAGTAGCCCAACATGCGCGGCAAGGTGACCAGTCGAATGTGAGCGTCTGCAGGCACGACGATACCGTGGTCCGCAAGGTGCTGCTTGAGGTTGGACTTCACGTCACCCTTGCCGAGATCGAGGTAATCCGCATCGCGGAAGCCATACACATTCCACCTGTTGTGGCTGAAGAACCACAGCTTCTTGGTCAATGCTGGCAATTCATCCAGGTCGATGTCCATGAAGAACAATCGGTAGCGGAACCCATGCCGCTTTGGCGACAGCCTCTCATGCACGACTTCGCAGTCGTAAAGGCAGGGGGTCAGGGGAGTGGACATGATGAAACGGGATGGGTAACGAGATGGTCTCCAGGCCGGATGCTGGTGTCGAGGAATGATTCGCGGAGTGTTGGGAAAGAGATTCAACTAACTATGAGATCGATGGCGATGCCAGCGGTTACCTCTTCTCCCAAGGATCGCCGCCAACCAACTGCGCACAAAGGTTCACGGCCGAGAGCAGTCCATCTTCATGAAATCCATAGCGAGTCCACGCGCCGACGAAATAAGTGCGCTCCGAGGCGGCGTTGAGCTTGGGCACTTCCTGCTGCGCGGCGATGGCCTTCAGGTCAAAGAGGGGGTGCTCGTAGTCGATCTCTCGGCAGACCTTGTCGGCGGGCACGTTGGCATTGAGACTGACAAAGTAGTCGACCTTGTCCGACATGCCTTGCAGGCGGTTCATCCAGTAGTGCGTGGTGGTGAGTACGTCGCCGTTGGGCTGAGCTTTGGACTGGTAGTTCCAGGCGGCCCAGCAGCGCTGAGTTTTCGGCATGAACTGTGCGCTGGTATGCAGGTGCGTTTTGTTAGCCTGATACTTGAAAGGGGAGAGCACGACACGCTCGTGGTCAGTCGCATCGGCGAGCAGGCGCAGGCTTTGATCGGCGTGTGAGGCCATGATCACTTTGTCAAAGCTCTGCGTGCCGAACTTGTCCGTGGTAATCTCGACGTGGTCGGCCGCACGCCGCACGCTTTGCACCGGTGTGTTGAGGTGAATGCGTTCTGCAAAGGGGGGGATCAGACGCTTCACATACTCGCGCGATCCGCCATCTACCGTGCGCCATTGGTGCTGCGTGTGCAGACCGAGGAAGCCATGATTATGCCAGAAGCGCAGGAGCGTGATGGCGGGAAATTGCAGCATCTTGTCCGGTGGCGTGGACCAGACTGCACCGCCCATAGGCACGAGGTAACGGTCGATGAAGTCCTGCCCATAGCCGCGCGCAGCGACATACTCATCCAGCGTCATCGTTTGGTACTGCGGATCGTTGAGCGCGGTGACGGCTTCGCTATTGAACCGATTGAGCTGCATGAGGAATCGCCAGTGGCGCAGGTTGAGCAGGTTCTTGCGCTGCGCAAACAGGGTGTTGAAGCCTGCGCCGTTCCACTCAGTGCCGCTGGGGCCGTGTTGTACGCTGAAGGACATATCCGTCTTCTTCGTCGGCACGTTCAGTTCTTTGAAAAGACGGGTCAGGTGAGGATACGTGACCTCGTTGTAAACCATGAAGCCCGTGTCCATGGCCACCTCGCGCTCACCTTCCTGAACGGCGACGGTGTTGGTATGACCTCCAATATGCGAGCCCGCTTCGAAGATGGTGATGTCGTGTCGCTTGTGCAAGAAGTGAGCGCAGCCGAGGCCGGAAATGCCGCTGCCGATGATGGCGATTCGTTCCATGAGATGAGGGAGATGATGTTGCCCAATCATGGGCACAGCCTTTATTCGCCTCCGGGCGTGCCCGGGATTCACAAAAGTGATCCTGGATGCACACGTTGATCAGGGCGCAGACGGAACTTTCTCAAAGCGCATCGCCAAGTCGGCGTCGGGGTGGCTGATGATGCTTTCCAGCGCATAGGGCGCTTCTTGGCCGACGATAGAAATCATCGCCGTGACCACGCCATGTTCTGGGCCGCTGGACGCGTGATTGGGAAGCGAGGGGAACTTGCACATGAGCACATGCCACTGCTGCTGCCGCACGATGGACCACGTGCCTTTGCCGGTGTCGAACAAGCCCAGGGCGCTGTTGAAGGCGTGAATCCAGCAGTCCGGCAGATTGAGAATCTCGATGCTGCCATCGGCGTGCAGCGTGATGCTAGCGGGCTTGCTCTCATACTTCCCCGTCGCAGCGATTAGGGTCTTGGTGCTCTCAGTGGCATGGTAGGTGCCGGCCAAGGCGTCTGCCTGGGGCGCGGTCAGCGTGTAGTTCTTCGGGTTGGGCTGGGGCGCACAGCCCGCAAGGAGCAGCGTGAGGAGTCCGAGGTAGGTCAGCAGCGATGACATGAGCAATCAGATACGAAGAAATGGGGGGCTACTTACCAATGCAAAAGCTGCTGAACACGACATCCAGCACATCTTCGATGTCGATCTGCCCGGTCACATCGCCCAGGGCTTGCATGGCCTCGCGGGCTTCCAGCGCGGTGAACTCGGGCGCGTCGCCATTGACCAACGATGCACGACAGGCCGTAAGGCTGGTAGCGACACGCTGGAAGCAGGCTTGGTGCCGCGCATTGATGGCCACGGGGTGATCCATGGCCATGTGACCGCTGTGTTGCAGGACGATATCTCGAACGTTCGCCCGCAGCTCTTCGATGCCGTTGCTGGTCATGCAGGACACGCGAATACCATCGGTCCACGAAGGGTGCACGCCGAGGTCGGCTTTGTTCAAAACGAGGATGCGTC
>Ga0247833_1007696_pt1 | contig 11251 bp, 8 predicted proteins | sample LaCruzMarch2015__7_FD_187117 | JGI IMG/M metagenome (GOLD analysis project Ga0247833, IMG submission 187117) | Freshwater microbial communities from meromictic Lake La Cruz, Castile-La Mancha, Spain - LaCruzMarch2015_8m | ecosystem: Environmental > Aquatic > Freshwater > Lake | place: Spain...
CATTTGCTAAAGCACCAATTCCGCAATCCGGTGTTTTTCGAGCAGATTAGTGCAAATTTTATCAAAAAAATATAACTAGTCATCCATTTGAAAAACTTGTGGGAAAAAGTGGAGAGTGGATCTCACAAAAGGCGCCTCTGTGGGAATTTGTGGTGAAGTACAACGCCCAATATCAAATTCGAACCGAATTCAGGTTCGTTTGAAGCTTTTCATCCGCATTCTGTATGTTTGCTGGCCTTTTCCAAATTTCTCCGCCCCGATTTTCACACCTAACCGATCCCTATTTGACGATGGGCGCATTTCACTTTGAAGCCGATTACCCATGAGAAATTCCATTCTGTACTTCTTAGCCTTCCTTATCCCCTGGCTTGCCAATGCCCAAACGCCCCGCCCTTGGGAGATAGGCTCCGGCATTGGCCTAGGCGCTTACGAGGGGGAACTTCAAAACGTCGCCGAATCTTTTGTTGCAAAACCTTCCTTTTCCGCTCACCTTCGCCATAACCTGAACAATCATTTCGCCGCCCGACTTGGCTTATTGTACGCCGGGCTTTCAGGAGATGACCAAAATTTCATGGAACCTGCCTGGCATCCAACCCGCGCCTTTTCTTTTGAAGGGCCGATTGTGGAATTATTCCTTCAAGGTGAAATCTATCCATTTGGGCTTTACAAACACGCCAAACGCAAAAAAACTGGCCTCAGCAAAAACCGTCGGATTATAGCGCCTTTTGTTTCTTTAGGCATTGGAAGCGCCTTCTTTCAGCCTAAAAATGACTGGAATGATGCCAATGAACAAGGAGGCACTACTGCCGATCTGATTCAAAAAGATATTATTGAAGCCAAAAACGCAACGCTCAGCATCCCAATGGGACTGGGTATCCGGGTTCGAGCTGGCAATAGAATCACCCTGGGACTTGAAGGCATCTTGCGTTTCACTACAAGCGACTATTTGGATGGAATCAGTCTGGCCGGCGATCCAGCTACCAACGATTGGTTTTATACGGCCCAGTTGGTCGCGAGTTATGCTTTTGGAAAAGATCTGAAAACCAGCAACCAGACCAGCAGAAACGCAGCGGAGAAAGAAAAAGTAGCCGCTCCCGACCGCGATGGTGACGGCATGGCTGACGCTCAGGACAATTGCCCCGACCTGCCCGGACTGCGCAGCCTGAACGGTTGCCCGGATGCGGACTACGATGGCGTGATGGATAGTCTCGACCGCTGTCCAGAGGAACCCGGTTTGCCCGCTGCAAGCGGCTGCCCCGACCGGGATGAAGACGGTATTGCAGACAAAGAAGACAATTGCCCCGATCTAAAAGGGGTGAAAGAATACCGGGGCTGCCCCGCTGTAGACCGCGACAAAGACGGCGTAGCTGATGCCGAGGATCTTTGCCCGGATATGAACGGCCAACTTCGCTGGAAAGGTTGCCCGGACTCTGACAGCGACGGACTGCCCGACAACAAGGACGGCTGCCCAGGCATTGCCGGGCCTGCAAACCTGCGCGGCTGTCCGGATACCGATGGAGACAATATTGCGGACAAAGACGATGAATGCCCTACCATTGCAGGCAGTGCGGCAAAAAAAGGCTGTCCCGAGGCCATGCCAGCCGCACCAGGGGTGTCTTACAAGGCAATTTATTTCAATTCAACCTTGGACGACTGGCAAGTGACTTCGCTCATAACCATTGATGAGGTGGTTGCCATACTTAACGCCGATCCGGCACTCTTTGCACGCATCGAAGGCCACACGGATAATACCGGGAAGGAACCTGCCAATGACCTGCTTGCAGAAAAACGCGCCCAAAAATGCCGCGACAACCTTGCAACCAAGGGCATTGTGCTGGAACGACTTAATGTGGTCGGCTTTGGATCCAAAAAACCGATTGTACCGAATGACACCCGTGAAAATCGTCAGCTTAATCGGCGGGTGGAAATTCATTTTTATAGAAAATAGGAACATGGATTTTGGGAAACTTCCTTCGGTTGACAACGTAGATTTTCGCCTTCCGCCCGAGCCACCGCAAAATGCAGTGTTGCTGGCTACTCTTTCAAAACCTTCTCAACCAAGCATTTACATTGGCCCAACTGGCTATAACATGAAACCCTGGGTGGGCCATTGGTATCCTCCAGGCGCCCGTGAGCAGGATTTCTTGCGGCATTACGCAGCACAATTCAACACGATTGAATTTAACACCACCCATTATCGAATCCCGGACGGGGCAATGGTGGATCGCTGGCGTGAATCGGTGACGGACGATTTTCGTTTTTGTCCAAAAATCCCGCAAAGCATCAGCCATGCCCGAGATTTAGGACTTTCTGGAAACGAAATGACCATTTTTTGTGAGGCCATAAAAGGGCTTGAGACTAAGATAGGCTGTTGCTTTATTCAACTGCCTCCGCATTTTATTCCACGGGAATTGAACGTATTGGCGCGTTTTCTGGAGAATTTTTCAAAACAGGTACCGCTCGCAGTAGAAGTGCGTCACCCGGATTTTTTCTCAAAAACAAGCGAAGCGGAGCATTTTTTTAATCTCCTGCAAAAACACAATACCACCGCCGTCATCACGGATGTAGCTGGCCGACGTGATGTGCGCCACCTTCGTCTGACCAATGCTCGAACACTCATCCGTTTTGTCGGCAATGGCTTGCACCCCAGCGATTTCGCAAGGGTGGAAGCATGGGCCGCTATATTGAAAACATGGTTTGAAAACGGTTTGCACGAAGCCTATTTTTTCACCCACGAGCCAGACAACCTGCTGGCACCCGAACTGACGGCTTTCTGCGCCGAAATTTTCAGTCAAGCAATTCCAGAAGTGATTTTGCGCGGACCAAAGCCCGTGGCCGGGCGGCAGGGGACACTTTTTTAAGGGACTTTTTCAGAACTTTGTGCGTTCAATTTTTCAACTTTTAACTGTAATGACAAAGGACTTGATTTTGATTTTGATGCTTTGCTCGCTCATGGCCTGCGAAGAAACCCCGGCATTACCCGGCAATGCCCAAAACCCACCCGTCTACACAAAGTCTGATTTTAAAAAACTCCGATGGATTGAAGGCAACTGGAAAAGTGATGTGCTCGGGCCTGGCTATTACCAGACCATCCATTTTCCGAGCGATACAAGCCTGGAAGTGGTTTCCTATCGTTTTGATGGAAAAGACACTTCAACCACTACGAGTTCAATTGTTTATTTAAAAAACAACCACATTTACCTGGGGCCCTACGGCGAATGGGTGACGGTGTTGATGGACAAACAAACCATTCAATTTGACCCGGTGCGGGCAGACTGGCATACGATCAGCTGGACCCAAAATAGTAAGGACGAATGGACATCGGTACAAAAAAAGCCCACCTTCGAACGGACAGTAAAAATGATTCGGCAGCCAGCGCTAGAAGAGATGTTAAAGCAATGACCTCGCTAATATGCTTTTAGACATATTTTGACGGGTATATCAATCTGGAGTATGGTAAAATCAAGGAAGCCCTTTCAGTCATAGTACTGAAAGGGCTTCTTAATATCAATACAAATTTATGGGCTAAGCCCGTGGCTCTTTGCCGAGACTCTTGATGCGTTTACCCATCCCTGCCGCGCGCCAAACCGCCTTTTTAGACTTCTTGGCTGGCTTGGTTTTTTCAGCCATCGCTACAGCATTGGTCGCGCTGACCGTGCCTCCGCTAACACAGAGTTCCGTAAATTTCACTTTGTCAATGCTGCCTGGCCTGACGACCTCACCGTCCTGCTTCACCACAGAATTTTCCATGATGTGTTTCACCTGTACCGCCGAGAGCTCGGGATAGTATGAGCGAATCAGAGCGGCTACGCCTGCTGCTGCAGGGCTGGCCATGGAAGTTCCGCTGGCTGGACCGTATTTCCCGTCCGGAACCGTGGACTTAAGTTGTACGCCCGGCGAGAAAAGGTCTACGTTCTTTTTACCGAAGTTGGAGAAGCTGGCAACGCGCCTGTCGCCAGATTTCCAGTCCAATGCACCAATTTCCATCCAGGTAGCAATGCGCTTTTCTTTTCCAAAAAGGCCTTTTTTGACGGGCCTCTGGAGTTCATCGTTCGGGAAATTATCTTCGGAATCGTTGTTGGCAGCGCTGTTACCTGCTGCGTGTACGAGCAGTACATCATGCTGAGCAGCATAACGCATGGCCTGATCCACATACCATTTCTGGGGGCTGTAGCCTTTGCCGAATGACATGTTAATCACACTCGCGCCATTGTCTACCGCGTAGTAGATGGCATTGGCCACGTCCTTGTCGCGCTCGTCGCCATCTGGCACACAACGGACGGTCATGATGCGCACATTGTCGGCCACGCCTTTGATACCGATATTGTTGTTGCGGTTGGCGGCGATGATGCCCGCTACGTGGGTGCCATGAAAAGCATCAGGGCCTTCATATTCGTTGGTTCCGTAAAAACGGTTGCTCAAATCGTTCGGGTCGTCGCCCACCATAGCGCGGACGTTGCAATCGGGGTTGAGTTGGAATTCAACCTGGTTGCGGAAAAAATTACCCGCTTCTTTTTTGGCATCTTCCAAGTCTTGGCGAGAAGTCAAGCCCTGCGCCATTACCATGGTCATAATCTCAACTGATTTTTTCAAATCTTCGTTGCCCTCAACCTTGATGGCTGCTACGTTTTCGGTAGTGAGTTCTCTTCCAGCCAGGGCCTTTTCCACCGCGTTCAAAGCATCTTCGACGGGTTTTAAGCGATCCATGGCATTCTTCATTCCATCCTCCGCTTCTGCACGCTGTGGTTCGAATTCATCTTTCACCTTTATCCAGTATTTATACTCTTCCGCAGCATCGCCATGGAGGTTTTTTGGGTCTGTACCTTCAAAACGCTTTTTGAGCCGCGCATATTCGCGGGTGAGTTCGAGGGTCTCATGGTTGACATTGCCTCCTGGGCCAGCGAGGAAATTCCAGCCGTGTATGTCGTCAACGTAACCGTTATTGTCGTCGTCTTTTCCGTTGCCTGCGATTTCGCCGGGGTTGGTCCAGATCACGTCTTTGAGGTCTTCATGGTCAACCTCTACGCCAGAGTCGAGTACCGCTACGATGACCGTCTGGCTTTTTTTACCTTTGTTTTTTAGCAATTTAAGCGCCTCATCCCCCCCGGTTCCATTTACCTTGTCGGTAGTAGGATCGAGGTTGAACCAGTTTTCAGGAGCTTTGCTTTGCGCCGACAGGAGCAGGCCCGGGAGGCAGGCGATGGCGACGAGAAGACTTTTTTTGAAAATCATGTCAGTGAATAAATTTTGGCCCCATCTTGCCCTCCCGAAATAATCGGCAAGGGTTTAGGAGGAGCGGTTATCAATTTTAAAAAACGGCCCGACTGCCTGCATAAGAGGCAGCCGAGCACTTGTAACGACAAAAGTAGCGTGTTGTGCGTGGAAACCCGGAAGTTTAGACAAAAACACACCGACGGGGGGCGTATGCTCACCAAAGGGCTCGTGCGACAATTGACAAATGCGCGGCAAAGCACGCTGTCTGGCACTGACTTTGCTCCTTGTTTGCAATCTTTCATCTTATCAACCAATTTGTTATTATCATGATTTACCGATTTTTTACGCTTGCCTTCGGAGCATTGCTCTTCCTTACCCCACGCAATACGAGTGCCCAAGGTTTCGGAGTTGTTGTTGACAGCACCATTGCCCTGCCCAATCAACTGGTTTGCCTTCCGGTGTATGCACAAGGTTTTGAAAACATCGCGAGTTTTCAGTATTCGCTCACTTGGGACGAGGAGGTTCTGAATTTTGACCATATCCAAAATTTGAATTTGCCGGGCTTGGTATCGGAATTTTATGGTTTGGTTTCACCTAGCCGATTGTTAATCACCTGGTCTGACCCTACCGGTATTTCTCAAACCAGAGCAAATGGCACTGTACTTTATGAGGCCTGTTTCAAAGCAATAGCCATCGTTGGGAACAGCACAGATATTAAACCCGGTGGCGAGGGATTTCCTCCTTCGGCAGGGTCTGCTGAAGCCTATAACCTCAGTTTTCAGGACGTATACAACCCTGCGCTCAACGTCTCAGGATATGTAGAAATAGTAGCACAGTTGGGCACTTCCGGCACTTCAGATGTCCTCCAAAATGGAGCAAACACCTTCCAGCTCAGCCCAAACCCAACACAATCCTCCTCGCAAATGGCATTTAATTCTAAAACATCCGTCACCGCTACCTTGTCGGTAACGGATGCAAAAGGCCGTGTGATCTTGGAGCAAAAAATTGCTGTAAAATCTGGCGAAAACCGCTTTGAAATCCCGGCCAATGCCTTGACTGCCAAAGGGATGTATCAGGTATCGCTTCAGACGGATAAGGGAGTTGTTTCGCAGATGTTGAGTGTGAATTAAGCAAGTTCAGCAACATAAGTCATACGAATCAGGGGTTAAAGCCCCAGCGGGGCGACAACGTTTATAGCTTCGGTGACGGCGTAGAAAAGAGCCGCGTAGCGGCGGCAACATCGGTTATCGTCCATGTTGCCGGGGCTAACGCCCCTCCATATTCGCTTGCATGATATTCTATAAACGTTGTCGCCCCGCTGGGGCTTTAACTTGATTCGCATGACAATCTATATCAAGAGCAGCGCTCCACTTGGAAATTGGACATTCCTTGTTGGATATTGGATATTTTAATCTGGATTTGCGCCTCATTCATCTAAAAACAAGGTTCTGAGCCTGGATCAGCCTTTGTTTCGCACAGCAAAAAAATTAAAGCTATGTTGCGAAACACCCTACAATCCTTCGCCCTTGCGATCCAGAACATTCGCGCCAATCTCTTTCACACCTTCCTTTCGGTGCTGGGCATCATCATTGGTGTGGCGGCATTGGTCGCCACTTTTTCCTTGATTGATGGTCTGGAAAAGTTCGCCCGAGAACAAATCGCCACCCAGACCAGCGTCAATGCCATCGTGGTAAATACCGAGACGGACAGGTATATCAACAATCTGTCGGTTCGGAAGGACACCTTTCAAGTCATTGATTACGAACGTTATGCCCGATTTAGGGCCAATGCTCCGCTCGTTACACGCGCCAGCCTACACAACAGTTACAATCGGGAGATCAAAGTAATTGGCCGCGACTCGGCCATGGGGGCCATGATCCAATGTATTGGCGAAAAACCACCCAGCGATACCATACTCACCCATGGGCAATTGTTTTCTCCCACTGCTTTTAGTGGACGGGAGCCTGTGGCCGTGGTCAATGCCCAATTGGCTAAACTCATTGCGGGCAAAGAAGATTTGAATGCCGCCCTGGGACAAAGTTTCGTGACGCTTGGTCACACCTTGCGCATCGTCGGCGTGGTGAAAGACAAGAAAAAAGAATCACCCCCGATGGCGTTTATGCCCATCTCGCTGCTTTCCAATGAAGACCTGCACCGCGCTCCCCCATCGATGCTCTTTGAGGTGGCAAAAACGGAGGACGTACCCGTACTCAAAGCCCAATTAGAGGAATGGCTTAAAAAGGAATTTGGTGAACAAAACAAAGATTTCAAGGTGCTCAGCCAGGATTTTTGGATTGACCAAACGGCCAAGGGGTTCCTGATTTTCCGCATAATTATGGGCTTGATTATTGGTCTATCAGTGTTGGTCGGCGGAGTGGGCGTGATGAACGTGTTGCTTATCTCGGTCAACGAGCGCACCGCAGAGATCGGGCTTCGCAAGGCCGTAGGCGCAAAAAAAGGCGACATCCGCCGACTGTTTCTGGCCGAGTCCATCACAGTGTCCGCATTCGGAAGCCTGGTCGGGTTGTTGCTGGGCGCAGGATTTGCGATGGCCGCGATCCCGATTATCCGCTTTTTTGCCGACGTGCCCTTTTCAGCCGTGCTTACCTGGAACACGTTTTTTATCATCGCCAGCGTGGCGATTATTATTGGGATCATTTTTGGCACCTATCCTGCGATTAAAGCGGCTAGGTTGGATCCGGTGGAGGCGTTGCGGCGGGAGTGAAATAAATATCCAATATCCAACATGGAATGTCCAATGTCCAAGTAGGTCTTTTCTCCTGGTATTCGGCGTTGTTCAAGCGATCTGTTTATTTAAAATCCCAAGAGCAGCGCTTATTTGGACATTGGACATTCCTTGTTGGATATTCGAATTTCCTACATTTTTACCACCCGTTGCATCCAATATTTCTCCCCTGTATCATCTGCAATCCGCATCAGATAAACCCCTTGCGGGAGTCCCACAAAGCTCAAGGTCGCCTGGCCGTTTGAAAAGTATAATGGTTTGGATACCAACACCCTACCTTCCAGGTTGGATATCTGAACATTTGCGATTCCTGTCAGGCTTTCTTGTGTAATGTTCAGCACATCTTGTACCGGGTTGGGCCACACCCACCATTCATCACCCACCATACCCAAAGGCTCATCCTCTATCGAAGTAAGACCTACCCTCACCTCTTTGCACACCGTGTCACAAGTATTCACATTACAGACGCTAAGGCACACGTCGTAGACACCAGAAGCAGAAAAGGTATGCACCGGGCTGGTGTCCTGACTCATGTTGGCACTGCCAGAACCGGGATCTCCAAAGTCCCAAGACCATGTGGCTGGTTCATAATAAGAAAGATCAGTGAAATTGACAGCGAGCGGCGAGAGCGTGTCTTCCACATCCCAGCGGAAGTGAGCCAGCGGAAGGTTGTCAATACCCAGTGTGTCGCATGAACTCTCATCGAGCGGACCGAGACGGTAGTTGGGGAAGATTGGAATTGTACCTACCGAAATCGGACTGCGGATACTGTGCAGTATTGGATTGCTCGCCATACCCTTACGGTTGGGGAAACGTATCTGGTGGAGGTAACGGGTTTGGTTGTAATGAAGCGCCGCAGAATACACTATACCGTTAGGCATCAACTGCATTAAACCAAAGTAAGCGTTGTGGTAAATATCGTCGTCGTAAAAACCATCAAAAACCGCGATGGTGTCTACACTGGCTGGTATATCAGCTGAACTTAGTTCTGCCTGGACCAGCTCAGTGCTAGAGGTAAGATACAAAAATCGTGAATTTGGAGAACATGCAGCCCCTAACCCTAAGCCGAAACCAGCATCACTTTTTGCAGGGATTTCCTGATATGTCCCCAAAGTGCCCAAACACCGATCAAACTCATAAACCCTTACACTGCGCCCGTTCCGACAGTCAATATATTTGCTCCCATCCGGACTGAAAATAGATTGCCCACTGTGCCAATAGCCGTTTTCTCCATCAATTGTCATCGTTATTGTATCGGTGATACCATCGGGTGAAAGCCTGATTCGGTAATAACGGTTGTGATCTTGTTTTGAAGCAAGCACCCACCAATCCTGCCCATTCGCATGGCGCGTGGACGAAATTGAGCACCATCCTGCCTTCTCACAACCTTTCAAATACTCGTTTTTCTCGACTACTTTTCCCAATCCATCATTGGCGTTCATATCTATTACAGTATAAAGAATATCTGATCCTTCCGAGGGCGCACAATCAAGCTTTCTGCGGCAATGAAACAGATAATATCTGCCCCCTCCCTCTGGCAAGCATAGCGTGCTAAAATATACTGGATACCCCCAAGTGGCCCACTGTGGATCGGAAGCAACTTCACCATTATTTAGGTAGTCACCATTTTCCATAAGGGTGTGCGCTTTGTTGAAAATGCGCATCCCGTTGCTGTAAAACAGCAGGTTGCCTGCTGAGTCAGACATGGATACAGAATAAAGCCTGTTTGCCAGGAGGGAGTTCAGGACTGAGAAAACAGGTTCTTTACCCTGAAAATTAGCAACGGCGGCTTTATGAGGAGCACCCTGTGCATAATTCGGAGTGCCCGAAAAATGTCCATTGGCATCGTGCCATTGAGCGTATAGTGTGTAGGGGAAGATTATGAGGAGGAGGATCTTTTTCATACCAGAAAATGTGTGTAATGCACAAAGCCCCTTCCTTCGCAGTCTCAACAATAGGGATAAAGGAAAAAGATTAAAGCAGATCTGCCGGCATTCGCCGCGCACGATTGAATACAATCAGAGCAAAACCCAGAACGAAAGTATTTAACAAAACTTAACGGCCAAACACCGTGATGAAAATTAACATTGCTCCCCTGGCGCCAAAAGTTAAATCGTCCATCACCCGAAAATAAGATTTTCCTTCCATCGTCTTTCACACTGATCCGTCAAAGTCTTAGTAAAGGCGGGCTTAGCACAACCAAACCACCTGCAATGCTCCTTCGGCCCTTTCGGGTATTCTTTCTTTTTTTACTGGTCCCTCCTTTCGCTGTTCAGGCGCAAGATTTAAGGGCGGACAAGGCTTTTTTCCAGAAGAAAAAATCAGAGTTCAATGGCTGGCTGCGCCAAAATCAGCTCGGTCACATCCTTCGTGCAGACAGTGTGGGCGTGAGCGCTCAAAAAGTGACCCTTTTTTTGAGGCCCACCTACAATGGAAAACGCACCTGCGATTCCCTGCAATGCGCCTGGCAAAAATTGGAGCGCGCCAACCAAAGGGTGAATGGCCAGCATTTTCACGAGCGGCTACTCCACAAATGGGCCTTTCTCGCTGAAATCCACGAATCACAAGCGGAGGTATTCCTGCGCTGCCACGACCCCGCGCATTTTCAGGCAAAAATGTACAGCAAAAATGGGCGCATCCCGGTGGAAGAGCGCAATGTGCGTTCGGGTGCGGTGCTGGAATTGAGCCTGCCTTCCACGATGCAAGGCATCAACTCCGGAGACAATATCACACTGCTCCGTGGCAAAAACTTGGGGCAGGTATGTACCAAAGCCCGGCGTTGGCTCGTTAGCAGCTACAAGGACAAAGGAACTCCGGTGCTTTGGCGGGCAAAGCTGGATACATCTTATACCGCCTACGACGAATTTGTATTGGAAGTAACGCACTTGAATTACGAGATTTGCCCCGACGGTTTTTTTGAATACCACCGCATTTATGTAAAAGGGCTTCAAAAAGGCGACGACGTGGAACTTTCCTGGGAGTTTCAAGGAAAATACGGTTCTGGCATCATTTTCCCTCCCCGAAAAAATGACTACAAAGACATGGAACTCCATTACAAATCGGAGTTAGAGGAATACCAAAAACGATTGTTTAAAAAAATGTTGGATTATCTTCGCTAAGGATGACTACTACCAACTCAACGACCCTAGCCACGATGGCTTCTGACGCAACAACCAACTCCACCGCTCCGGCCACCGAAGCCGCGCCACTTACGCCTCGAACCCGCATCGCAAGGCTGATATTGATCTATCATTTTGTGCTCATTGGCGCTTCTTGTGTGTTCTACATCCT
>Ga0247833_1007706_pt1 | contig 11237 bp, 4 predicted proteins | sample LaCruzMarch2015__7_FD_187117 | JGI IMG/M metagenome (GOLD analysis project Ga0247833, IMG submission 187117) | Freshwater microbial communities from meromictic Lake La Cruz, Castile-La Mancha, Spain - LaCruzMarch2015_8m | ecosystem: Environmental > Aquatic > Freshwater > Lake | place: Spain...
GACCAATTAATCCATAATTGGGATGTCCAGGCATCGCCTGCCGACGACTACGCTGTGGCAACGCTGGGTCAGCTAAAAACCGTGGCCCGACCTTTTTATGAGCGCTTACAGAGTGCAGGCATCACTACTGCGTTACCGACATGGTTGGCTTCCATACCCACCTCGGATGATTTTTCGGTGGCCAACATTGGGCAGGCCAAGACGGTCTTTGGTTTTGACATTGTCCCTGCGGTCGCCCTGGGGGAAGCAGGGAATGTCATGTCCAGTATGGCTGCTGGCATCACGGCAGCAGGTGCAGTAGACGGCAGCACAGTGTCTACGAATGTGCTTGGCCAATCCTCATCTACACCAAGCGCCGCGCAGGGAACATCCGCATCACTCACCTCCGTGGCCTATCCGACCGGATTTCGAGTTGCAACGGCCGTTCGGACAAAAAGTATCAATGTCGCACTGGGAGAGGTTTATCCTCAAATTCCTTCAATTGGGCCAACTTCATCTCCAGAATACAATGGCTATGTCCTATTAACAAAGTCAACTGATTTACCATTGAACAAGGATACAGACAATGATGGTAGTCTCGACGATGGCATAGACTCTGACGGCGACGGAGATCCTGATGACCCTGGTGATCCCAGAGACCTTGAACCAGGCCGTGACACTGATCCCGATGATGGCTCAGATGCGAATCACGATGGGGATGTGGATGATGGTGAAACTCATAAAGCAGTATCTACGGGAGAATTTACTGAATCAGTGGGGAAAATTTGGATTAATGATCCGAATGCTAGTCCTCAATACTCGCCTTTTTTGACCGTTCAGAACTTTACGCTGCGACCTTCGTTTGATGGAACTGCGCTCGACATCCAGGCTCAGCCTTACATCAACTGGGAGAAGGTCGCTGATCTGGGCGTGACACATGCCTTTCATGCTGTTCATGCTGATGAGGGAGGCTTTGTTACGAACGTGGAGGGATGGATGTGGGACAGCACTATCCGTAGCCACTCGGTAACGTCGGTTAGAAGTGACCGCGGAGCAGCCATTGATGACATGGAGGTGGCTCTCTGGTGCAACGCCCCCGCTCCTGAAGAGCAACAGGCGAGTTTCCTGGTCGTCGACATGAAGCAAGGATCGGAGGGCATCAAGGCCATTTTGCTTGGCTCCATTACGCTGATTATTCCTCAGGGCAAAAAAGTGGCCACGCAATACACTTTCACAGCTAGTGCCTCCTATTCCCAACTCCTGAATTCATTTAAAAAGCAGATGACAGGCTCTGGCAAGTCGGACCTGATGGGGGCTCCCAATGGTGGCGTGGCCATTCACCTCCGCCCACCATTGTCCAATGTCGGCAGTGAGCCATTCTCCATTAGTGTCGATGAAACAGTGACACGGCACTTGGTGCCATACAGCCTCTCTATCGACCCTGGTCAAACCTCGTCCCCCACTGACAGCGTGGTGGTTCCTGCGGATGAGGCAAGCATAGAACTGTCGGCACATCTCTTCCTGGATGAAATGGAGCCTCTCCAAACTCGAAATGAGATGGCGATGGGCCATCTTGTCAAAGCAGACATTTCTTGGTCCACCAAAGGTGGCGCGCTCTCAACCGATCGATCCACCTTTGAGCATGACGATTGGGATGTAGCGACCGCACTCAACATAGAACGGAAAGCGGGAAGCACGCACAAGGTCAAAGCCACACTACGCAGGCTATACTTGGGAAACCCAACTACGGGAGAAATCGCCAGCGACATCTTACCTATCGAGTGTCTAACCGCAAACATCGTGGCAGAGGCCCAGCCAATCGTAACTGGGCCAGGCGCTGCTGCAGTCGCAACATTCAAAGGCGACACTGAGATGCCCGCTGATGGCAAGACCGAGAAAGAGATCACCGCCACAATCAAAGACGCGCACGGCAATCCCGTTGCCCAGGGCACCCAGGTTTCCTGGCATCTAGAGGGTGACGGAGAGATCGTCAGCAAGACGCTCGAGACTGTCGATACTTCCATCACTGTGGGCTCCGTGACGTCTGAAACGAAGGGGCTGGTGAAGGCGACCGTGCGCGCCGGGCGCATCCCTGGTGAAGACCAAAAACTCGTTCTGTATGCCGATGGCTCGCGCCATGAGCATACCATTCAGAATACCAAGCTGAACGTCACCTTAACCATCGGTAAATTCACGTCCGTCGGCACAAAGAAGAGCCTCTTGATAACGGCCAGCGCTGCAGGAGCGAACGGAACCGCGGTGCGCTGGCAGACCACGAGGGGCAGGTTCACCAACAAGTCGTCAACTCTCCAAGGCGGCAGAGCCACTGCCACCATCGAGATCGATTCAGATACTGGAGATGCTGCGCTGGGCCGTGTCGTCGTCACTGCTGCCGTGGCCAAGTCCATGGGTATCACCTCCGCTCTGCTCCCATCCACCGGTCTCGAATTGTTCCCAGCTAGCACGGTCAGTCTCACCGACAGTGCTCCAATCTTCGCGCTCACAAAAGACACGCCACTTACGATGCAGGTGCAGGGGGGCATCGCTCTCGCAGGCAAAAAAGTCGTTGTCACGGCGGAGCCCCCGCTGATTACCGAGACCCTACCGCGCACTCCGCCGGGGTCCATGGGCACCACTTTTCCGTTCCGGGAATACGTGTGGCTGTTTGGCACCCAACGCTTGGATTATGACTTCAGCACCGAGGTGGAATTCACTTGGGGGGGGAATTGGAGCACGGTCGATCCGAATGCATCGCTGCTGCTTACGCGTCTTGGTTCCGAGGCTAAAAAATTGGATTTTCGTTTAGGCGCTGATGGCCTGCCTTATGTTGGGGGTAGGGTTTATGTCCCTGTTGGAGCATCCTCTGACTATCTTGAACGTCCCTTCTTGCTCAAGATATCCGACCCTGCGGCGCGGGTGGTTGCCAAGGACAACAAGAAGAGACGGCTCTCCTTTGCCATCAGCGACCGGCAGATGACGCTGAGCATCACCAATTTAGGCGTGACCCCCAACAAAACCTACACAGCGACAGACACGTATCCCGGCGTGCCCTGGATTCCCGGGCCACCCACCTCGCCGATCTATCGGCTCCCGATTATAGAGGCATACTGGCGTCCGACCAATCTCACCGCTTCAGGCGCAACGACAGCGGCCACCACCTTCATTCAGAAGCTAACCCTGGGTTGGGAGCGCCCCGATCAAAACAACTCCACGCCCCTGCGCATCAGCGGCACTGCGCCCGGACAAGTCGTTACCTTGGATGCCACAGGCAAAGGCACATTCAGCCTCCTGGCACCGCAGGGCTACCTCGCCACCACCGCCCGGCTATCGGCAAAGCTGCAAGAGCAGACCACGCCCGCTACACCGACGGCTAAGACCGTGCTGCCCGTGGGGCAGTCCAGCACGAATCTGAATCTCAAGCTCGCCGAGCTGCACACCAGTGTGCATTTCGACAATCGCGACGGCGGTCAAGCTGACGCATGGGAAAAGATGGAACTGACACGCTTTGCAGCGGGTGTCACCGCTACGCCTGAGGCCCTTGTCGCTGCTGCCCCGGCAGAGTCGGGTGGCGATCTGGAGCATCAGGCCACGCAGGGAAAGAAATTGTTGGAACTGTGTCGAGAAGGTGTGGACCAAGTAACCGCAGACTTGAACACCATTATTGGCAAGCTCGATCAAGCGCCTGATGTTGACGAACAAGACCGGAAGAATAATCGCTTCTCGATCTTCTTCATCGCTGACCAGCTGCGCCAATTCATTCCTTCGGAAAACATCAAATCACGTCTGGACGATTTGCGCACAAACTATGGAGGCATCTTTCAGAAGCTAGCCGCGACCTCGATCACCAATCTCGCAGCCGTCGCCCGCAGCATGCGCGGCACCGACACTTGGAAAAGACTGCTGAAAATTGGCAAGTGGACACCCGGAGGCATCTTCCTGGACGACTATGATACCATGCTGGGCAGGCTCACTGACGAGGGCATGGCCGAGCTGGTCATCTCACTGGCGAATTTCTATGGCACAGCATTGGCAAACCCACAGGCCGTCAGTGTGCTGGCCTTCAACAACATCGACACCCTTCTGGGGGCTTATGCCAATGGGCGAGCCATCGCAGGATCGCTCGATGATCAAATAACCGCAGCCAACATTGGTTTTGATGTGGCCCTGATCCAATCCTTGGTGCTCATCACCGCCACAGGAGCAGACGCGAAAGGTGTGAAACGGTTGCTTTCACAGATGCTGGGCACTGTCATCGCAGCTTACGCAGGCAACCAGGAAGCCAAAGATGAACTCAAGAAGATGTGTCCCTTCTGGTCATGGCTGCTGCTTTCCAAAGACATCGCCCAGAAATGGAACCAGAAGCTCTACTATGAGTCCGGCAAGGAAGCTTTTCGCCTGTGCATGCAAGCCACGGGCGATGTCACTCTCGTCATCGGTGCGGTTGAGGGCATAGCTGCCAGGATAAGCTTTATGCGAGGTGCGGCTACCACGGAGAAGCTGGCTATCGAAGTGATTGAAGAGGTTAGCGGCTCCACATTTACCCGAGGGCAGCTACCACCCCCATTGCCCAATCCGATGAACCAAGCGATCAAAGCGCGCATTGGTCAATTCCCTTCTCCTGGATACATACTCAGACCCAATTTATCTCTCAGCGATGCAATTGATCTTGCCACTAGCCTGAGCAATGACTTGATGAGAAAAGTCAAAAGCCTCGGCTCAAAAAGCTCTAGGCCTACGGTAGTCTCGATTGCAGTGGATCGAGAGTCTGGGGTTCCTTTCGCGGGGCAGAGTCTTGGTAACCTACCTGAAAGGTTCCCAGAAAATGTGAGCAATAAACTGCGTAATGCAATGTCGCCAAATCGATTGATGACTTGGGAAAGCGAAAATTGTGCCGAATTCGGTGCTCTTAATGATGCGCTTATTGCAGGAGCAAAGCCCGAAAACATTGTAATTCGAACTATAAAGCTACACAAGGAAACGGTTCACGCACCTTGCCTCAACTGTAGGGTTTGGATAGACGAGCTAGGAATTTATGTTGTCCCACGATAATGAAAGATTTGCCATCACACTATATTGAAAGAGGTTTTTTTTGGTCGCACGAACTAGAACTGCTATTACGTAACTTCGAAGGAAAAACATTGCCTTATTTGCGCTCTATATCTGGGACTGTGGAAAATCTCTGTTTTGATGTTTCTATATGGATCAATCTTGGTAAAAAAGATTGCGCGGCTTTTGAGAACACTGAAGCTGTTATCCAAGAAGAAGTAGTTCCGGTCGCGGAAGAAAATCCCGAAAGTGATGGCATTCTCTGGATGTTAACCAAATCAGGCAAACTCTACGGTTATCATGATTTTGCAGTCTATCGAATGGGCGATCCAGATGACGACTGGCGAACAGCACTAAACAAGCTAATCCAAGGAGAAGACCCTGTATTCATCGGCAACGCGATGGACTACATAGATGACTGACAATCAGGCCAGCGTTAGCCTATTCATGAGCCGTTTGGTGGAAACGCTGAATAGGCCATGCCCTGAGGCTATGAAAGGCACGAAGCGGTAGCGGCAGGCACACTGCGTAGCGCGGATGCACTCGGCGGGCCGCCGAGTGCGACATGCGGGCCGCATGTGCTCCCCGTTTGAATCGCTCAGAGCTTTGCGCTATTGACCCCGCCCCGGCGGCCTGCTTTACTCAGGTCACTCATGGATTCAAAGAGGCTTGGTCAATTGTTGCTCACCGGCGTGCCCGGTCTTGAACTCGATAGCGAAACCGCAGCGCGTCTGAAGAAGCTGCAACCCGGCGGGTTCATCCTGTTTGGGCGGAATATTCACTCGCCAGAACAGCTGCGGAAGCTCTGCGATGACCTTCGCGACATCTCGGACACGGAGCCGTTTATCACCATTGACCAGGAAGGCGGCCGTGTCTCGCGCCTGCGCCTGATCGGGCAAGAGCCGCCCAATGCGCAGTCGCTGCGTGACAAAGGCGACCCGGCACTGATCACCACGCACGGCAAGCTGACGGGGCAGCTGTTGCGCTTCTTCGGCTTCAATCTCGATCTCTGCCCGGTGCTCGACATTTCCTATGATGACGCGGCGGACAACTCGCTAAAAGGCCGCACCTATGGCAAGGACCCGCAGCAGGTCATCACCAATGCGGGCATCTTCAACCGCGCCATGCGCAAGGAAGGAATCCTGAGCTGTGGCAAGCATTTCCCTGGCTACGGCCCGGCCGACTGCGACCCGCATGAGTTTCTGCCGGTCATCACCAAGAGTCGCGCTGACTTGGAGCGCGACGAGTTGATGCCCTACAGTGCCTTGTTGCCAGAGTTGGACAGCGTGATGACCTGCCATAGCAACTACACCGCCTTTGACCCAGGCCGTGGTCGCTGGCCCGCCAGCCTGTCGCACAACATCGTGACCAAGCTGCTGCGCGATCAGATGGGCTTCCAAGGCCTCGCCATGACGGATGATTTGGACATGGGCGCGATCTTGAATGAGGTCACCTTTGAACAGGCCATTCAGGAAGCGGTGCGTGCAGGCAATGACTTGGTCATGATCTGCCATCGTCTCGAAATGGTCGAGCTGGCTCGCGAGCATCTGGAAGGCGTCGAGTCGCCGATCCTCTACGATGCCCTGCGCCGTATCGAGCAAACGAAGAAGAAGCTCATGCCGCCAACCGCCTTCGATCTGAATCGCTGGGCATCGCTCAACGAGGAGGTGTGGAAGCTCCGTGTCGATGTGCTCGGTGAAGAGCTGGCCGCCAATCTCAGCGTCGAAGATGGTAAGCGCTCGCCCGTGGAGCTGTATTGATGTTCATCCTTTAGCCTTCTGCTTTCATCCTTTCTTATGTTCCCCGTCATTGCCCAACTCCTTCAGCTTCAAGAGCGCGATCAGCGCCTGAACAATCTCCAGCGCGACCTGAAGGACGTGCCTAGCCTGCAAGCCCGCGCGAAAAGCCAGCTCGCAGGCGATCAGGCCTCGGTTGATGCAGCCCATCTCGGGATGCGTGAGATCGAAGTGAAGATCAAAGCCCTGGAGATCGACATCCAGACCCGCAAGAACACCATCAAGCGCCTGCATGACCAGCAGTTCGAGACGCGCAAAAATGATGAGTTTCAAGCGCTGGGCAATGAGGTGAAGCGCTACGAAGCCGAGGTCTTCGGCATGGAAGACAAGGAGATCGAACTGATGGAGGCTCTGGAAGCTGCCAAGGCGGTGCTGACGGAAGCCCAGGCAAAGCTGGCCGTCACGCAGGGGCATGTGAATGAGGAACTGCAGCAGCTAGAGCAGCGCGGTATCAATCTGAAGCAGCGCATTGAGGAGCTGACCATTGAGCGGAAGTCCCTGGCCGAGCCGGTGGATGCTGATGCTCTCAACATGTATGACCGTCTGCTGAAGAGCAAAGGCAAGGCGGCGCTCGTGCCCATGGAAAATGGCATCTGCGGTGGTTGTCATATGAAGCTGGTGGGTGCGACGATCATCGCGCTCAAGGCCGATGATAGCATCGTCCACTGCGAGCAGTGCGGCCGCATCCTGTATTACGCTTGAGCGTTCTTACTTCGCCCGAATCCAGGCCAAGACATCCGCGACCTGTTGCGGATTGAGCAGAGTCTCGAGGCCCTCAGGCATCAGCGATTGAGTGCTGGCCTCGGTCTTGGCGATCTGGCTGCGCAGCAGCACTTCAGTGCTCGCGCCGAGCTTGAGAGTGAGGCTATTCGCCGTCTCTTCGGCAATCATCCCGACGATGGTTCTGCCGTCCTTCGTCGTGATCGTGTGGGCGAGGTAGCGCTGCTCCACGGCTCGATTCGGATCGAGGATGGCTTCGATCAACTGCTCCGTCGGCTTGGTGGCGATGGTGCTCAGTTCAGGGCCAATCTCATTGCCTTCATTCTTGAGCCGATGACACGCGGAACACGCGGCGGTGTAGAGAAGGTGTCCGTTCTTGGCATCGCCTGTGAGCTTGCTGACCTGGGCATACGACTGGACCACTTTGGCGCGATCTGGATTGCTGTTGGTGATGATCTTGGGCGCGGGAGCTGCGCTGCTTGAACCCTGCTGCGCCTTGAGCGCTGCTTGCCATTGCGCGGCCTCTGGGTGGTCGGGGGCTGAGCTGAGCAAGGCGATCAGCATGGCGGTTGTCGATGCATCGCGTTTGGCCAGTTCACGAAACAAGGGCGTTGTGCGTGGGTCGCGTCGCTCGCCCAACGAAAGCGCCACCTGCACCCGCACGCGCAGGCGGTCATCTGTGGCGCGTGAGCAGACGGCGTTGAAGACCATCGGGTCGGACAGGGAGTGCTCAGCGAGGCGCACGGACTGCTCGCGAATGCGCTCGTCTTCATGCTGCATGGCGGCAATCAGCAGTGACGGCTTCAGGGTGCCAAGCGTGTGCAGGGTCCACAACTGTTGCACCTGCGCAGCGATCCCACCTGACAAAGCATCGCTGCTCCACTGACTCTGGCGTTCGATGAGCAAGCGCTGCGTGGTGTCGCGTATCCAACCGTTGGGCGACTGAAGCAACTTCCCAAGGGCTGGGTCATTCATGCTCGCGGGCCATGGCACTTCACGACGACCCGAGGCGGGACGAATGCGATAAATGCGGCCCTTATCGCTGCCTGCGAACAGATCGAGATGGGCAAGCATCTGCTTCGGGATCCACTCCGGGTGCTCCAGGATCAGGCGGTAGAAATCGACGACATACAAGCATCCATCAGGTCCCGTGCGAGCCTGCGTGAAGCGGCTCCAGTTGTCCTCGCTGGCGAGGAACTCTCTCTCCTGCTCATCCTCCGCCCGGCGGCTGGTGAAGCTCACGCCATCAGGCACCAGCACCTCGCGATGCACTAGGTTGTTCGCGGGCTCGCAGATGAACACGCTGCTCGCATAGTTAGCGCCGAACCAGTCATCGCGGTAAGGCATCAGGTTACAACCCGAGGTCAGCGTGTTGATCGACGTTGGCTGATTCAGGCGATGCACCGGCGCACTCACGGGGTAGAGCTTGGTGCCGTTGCGATTCAGATCTTGCTTCAGCGTGCGCACCGCGAGCTGGGGATTGCGGGCGACGTAGCGATCATCCAGAAAGTAGTGCCAGCCCAGGTTGCTGTTGTTGTTGGCGAACCAATTGCCGAAGTCATCCCGCCAGCGGCCATACTGCGCACGGCCTGCTTGCAGTTGGAACTCGCCCGTCTGCGGGTGGAATCGGAAGTCGCGGCCACTCAGGTCATGCTTCTTGCCCGTGCTCACATCCGTCACCACACCACCGCTGTCGCCATTGCCGCCGTAGAGCCAGCCATCCAGCCCCCAGGCAAAACCATTGACCAGGTGCTGTGGGTTGCCCTCGGTAAAGCCGGTCAGGATCGGCGTGCGCTTGTCGGCCTTGCCATCGCCATCCGTGTCTTCAGCGAAGAACACCTCTGGCACGCTGGCGATGAAGGCTCCGTTCTTCCACAAGGCGAGCCCGGTGGGATACTGCAAGCCATCGAGAAACAGCGTGGCCTTGTCATACGCGCCGTCCTGGTCGGTATCCTCCAGCACCTTCACCCGGCCAGCGTGCGTGGTGCCATTGTGTTCATGGAAAGGATAGTCCGCCATCTCCACCACCCACATCCTGCCGTCCGCGCCCAAGTCGATGAAGATCGGGTCCTGCACCAGCGGCTCATGAGCCACGAGTTCCGCCACAAACCCAGGCTTCACATGCAGGGCCTTCAGTGAATCCTCTGGGCTGCGGGCAGGCGGGGCAGGGGGACGGCACAGCTCGGCATACGTCAGCGCCTTCACGCCCTTCACCCACATCGCATCCTCCTTGAACACCACGTCATTGCTGGTGGTAAGCGGCAGCGCATTCGCATCGCCTGCTTTGCCTTCACGAATGATGTGGGGCCAGCCAATCAGCCAGCCCAGGTTCTTGCGTTCGACATCGTTGAACAGGTAAACGCCATAGCGCTCGCGGTTCGAGAAGACGAGATCATCATGACCATCGCCATTGATGTCCACGAAGCGCACCCCGTTGTCGCGGCCTTGAGCATCCTTCAGGCTGACACCGGGCGGCAGAGGAGCCACTGGCGTTGCCGCATGAAGACAGCAAGTGAGGAGAGCAAGAGCGAAGGCAAAACGCATCAAGAAAATACCAAGTCAGGTGCGTGGTCCTTTCTTCGAAGCTACGGCTTGAGGTGCTATAGATTTCTTCAGCAGGAGGATAGACCTCTGGTCTGTCATTGGCCTGGGGCTTTCCAGCCCCCAGGTCATTAGCCTGGGGCTTTCCAGCCCCCAGGAACGGGCAACTTTAGGCTGCAAGCCTCAAGCCATCGACAGGCCAGGAGGCCTATCCTCCCATGTGTGCGGATGTGCACGAAAATCGTTTCCCCTGTTCCGGTTCCTCCGACTACACTGCCTCATAAGCCGCCAACGAAGGCTCGATCGCCTTTAGGGCGGTGGCCCAGAACTCGGGGTTGGTGAGGTCTTCACCCAAGGTCTGCTTCACGACTTCCTCACACGTGGCGCTGCCGGTCATGGACAGGAAGGCCTCGTAGCGGGGCAGGAAGGAGGCGCCTTCCGCTTTGAACCGGGCGAAGAGCGCTTGGCTGAGCAGGTAGCCGAAGACATACGGGAAGTTGTAGAACGAGACGCCGGTGATGAAGAAATGCATCTTGTAGGCCCAGAACATGGGGTCGGTGCCGTCATCAAGCAGCGTGTCGCCGTAAAGCTTACGTTGCGCTTCAGACATGAGTTCACTCAGGCGGGTAACGGAGACCTCGCCAGCGGCGCGCTCGGTGTAGAAGGCCTTCTCGAACTCGTAGCGCATGGGGATGTTGATGAGGTAAGCGTGGGCGCGCAGCATCTCTTGATCGAGCAGGTAAGCCTTCGTCTCGGGCGTCATGCCAGGGTCGCTCATGAGGCCGTCGAGCAGGATCATCTCGCCGAAGTTGGAGGCCGTCTCCGCCAGCGTCATCGGATAGTTCGCCGCGAAGGAACGCGCAGGCCGCAGCACGCAGGAGTGCCAAGCGTGGCCGACCTCGTGCGCCAGCGTGACCATGTCATGCACGGTGCTGTGGAAGGTCATGTAAACGCGCTCCTCGTGCTTGAGCTGTGAGCCGGTGCAGAAGGCTCCGGGGCGCTTGCCTGCGCGTGGTTGCGCTTCGATCCAACGCTGCGCGAGCATGTCGCGGAAATAGGAGCCGAGCTTGGGATACGCCGAGCTGAAAGCCTTATCGACGGTGGCACAGGCCTCGTCCCAGTTCAGGGGCTTCTCTTCAGGCGCAGCAATCTGGG
>Ga0247833_1007707_pt1 | contig 11235 bp, 8 predicted proteins | sample LaCruzMarch2015__7_FD_187117 | JGI IMG/M metagenome (GOLD analysis project Ga0247833, IMG submission 187117) | Freshwater microbial communities from meromictic Lake La Cruz, Castile-La Mancha, Spain - LaCruzMarch2015_8m | ecosystem: Environmental > Aquatic > Freshwater > Lake | place: Spain...
CTGCCAAATTGTAGATTTCATCCGCATCGGCTTGCTGCAGCGTCGTGAGCACGCTACGAAAATCCGAGGTCACCATGGAACTCAGCTTCACCGAGTCTTTGATGCCGAGTGCGCAAAGGTGCGAAAAGGAGGACACCTCGTGATCCCGCGAGGTGCCGTGGACTTCGTAGCCTTGGCTCAAGAGAAGTTTTGCCAAGTAGGCCCCGTCTTGGCCGGAGATTCCGATAATGAGTGCTTTTTTCATAATGATCTACAATCGAGCGGAGGGAGATAGACTGCTTGTATAGCAGCCCAAAGGGTGAGTTTGCGAATCAAATTGCGCAGATTAGCGCAGATTTATTGGGTTTGTTTGGTTTATCCACAATCGAGTGCCGGGGCAGGCATGAGAACGAGCAACCGAACGTTGGCCCGAAGGGTGAGCGAATCGGCTTCCTGCTCGGAGAGCGATACAGCTCGGAGAGGAAGGAGTGAATCAAAGTTTGCAGGTTTCACAGATTCTTCGGCGTTTTTAGGCGGTTTATCAAGGCAAGTTAAGTCAATGTGCTACTTTAAAGTCAATAATTAGAGCCTGTCCGGAAAGTCCTCGATTTGGCAGGTGGTGATTTTTCCCACCCCACAATTTTTTCACCTCAGCACGGAAAAACGCACTTTTTCTTAATCTGGGCTTTTTTCGGCTCGCAAAACCCTATTTTTGGGCGTGGACTCTCTTAAACCTTTTTTTTACGACTTTTAGATGGTTTTTTCAGACTTGAATCAGGCCGCCTTGCGGAGCGGCGCTTTTTCTGCGGCAGTCGATTGCATCATCCTGGCCACCACGCGCAAATTGTGCGCCAAGACTGCCCATGACACTTGGAGTTGACGGCTTTCAAATCCCTTCGCTCGTGGAATTTCACCCAAATGCACATTCTTTAAAATCCCAATCCGTGCCTCGGTTTGCGAGCGCCTTTTTATTGCCTTCACAAACTTCTCATCCGTAGCAACCTTCTTGGCAAGTTCGCTCGGGCTTTTCGGGCAAACTGCATTGAATAGGCCTTTTTTTTCCAACAGTTCCTGCATAGATTTGGAGTCGAAGCCTCTATCGGCGGCAATCCCTTTCAAATTCCCTGCTGTTACTTCCTCAAGGACTGGAAGCCTTTGCTTTAACCATTTCCCGTCTGTTGGCGCTGCTTTTTTGCTCAATTCGTGATCAATAATGAATCCGGCCTGGTTTTCCGCAATGAAAAGCCCGTTACCAAATTCCACATTCGCGCCTGCCTTTCCTCTCACAATCACATGAATATCATGCTCGTAAAGGCTCAGTATTTTCTTATTATTAGCCACTTGTCGCTCCCCGATGATGCGTTCGTGTGCCTGACGACGAACATCCTCCAACTGTCCGACCACATTGTCGATCCGAGTTAAGAGCACTTGCGCCTGCGCGGTGGAAAGATCCGTTTCCTCTCGCCGATCAACCAAAATTGCGCGATATCGACGTGCATGGTCTTCTATCACTTGTGTCAATCTTTTCATCTTGCGCAGGATGCTCTTGCGCTCTTTTTTCCCTCCTGTTTTTCGTCCTGCGGCACTCATCCTCATCGCCAGCGCATTCATTTGCGTCAAGAATGTCTTCGGATCGCTAATCCGGTTCTTTAAACCATGTCGCCGAATGGTTAAAATCGATGCCACAAGCGTGCGCGTCGCGTCGCGCAGCAGAACCCAATCCGCCGGAAAATGAATGTTTGCCTTCAGGCAGGTCGAATCCACCCAGGCCATAGACATATCCATTTCTGACTCCAATCCAATGATCTGCGCTTTATTTTTGTCTCCCACCGCTGCAGTCAGGGCCTTCAAAATCGACTCCATTTTCTCGATTGGCAGCCAGTCCGCATAACTCTGAAGCGTGCTTTTACTCGGCGGCCGCACCATGTCAAAATCCTCCAAACGGCAGAACCATCGATAAAGCTCGCACTTGGCCAACTGCTTGCTCATTTCACGATAGCTCATCGGCATGAGTCCTCGCAATATATTGCAGCGCAGCACCTCGGAACTTTTATGCTGGAACTTTGCCAGAACATCCGCTCCATCCAAAACATTCTCTCCCTGCTCGATCCGCGCCTTATTCTTGGCTTTGAATTCTTCCGTGCTGAGTTCAATAAAAAAACGCTCCAACCCACTGATCTTTAAAACATCATCCACGTTTTTAAGAAGCTCCTCCTCTTCACGATAATCTTTGCAGCCGTGAACGATTTTTAAAGGTTGACGAAGGTAGTCTTGGATGATTACTGTAGATGAGGTTGGCGTGGTTTGCGTATTTTTTGAATTCACACCAAAAATATAACACGCCAATTTCGGGTATGAACAGCAAAATCGCTGTTCATACCCAACATTTTTTCGATGTTAAACAACCTTCGGAAAACGAGATGCGACTTTCCGGACAGGCTCTAATTAATTCCTGCCCCCTCAAACACCAGAACTGATACAAATATCACCTACAATTAGACTTTTGGTTTTGACGATAGCGTTTACTTCAACCCGCATCCATTCATGAATCAAAGTGGCGACCTTGGCGGGGGCGCTCCAGCGCCTTGCCACGACGATGATGTGGTCTTCGAGGTGTTTGAGACTTTGGTAAATGCGGTTGACCGTGGGGGCCTTTACCACCCGGCCGAACCACTCCGCCGGATTAAGTTCCGGGCAATACGGCGGCAATGGCACAACCCGCACACTGGAGGGAATGCGTGGATCCTTTTCCTGCATGTGGAAGCCATTTTGGTCTATAATGACGAAATGCAGCGCCTAGGGGTCGCTTTCGGCAATTTGCCTTAAAAATACCGCATGCGCGTCCTGGTTGATCATCGACGTGAAAAGCAACTCCACCTTGTGTTGACCATCCACTTCCAAGGACTCGTGCAGGTAACCCCACTGGTAGGTCGTCTTATAGGAGGCATGGAACCGGACGCCTTTGCGCCCCCAAACCCGACGGATCACCGACAATAGCCCATAGCGGTGCTCGTCCAGAACCCAAATCCTCACCGCTTTGCCCAGAGAACTTACCGCTGCCTTGGCCAAACGGTTTTCCAAGTCCGCGCGGAACTCTTGGGCGGCCTTGGCGTCCTTTTTCACATGGCTTTTGCGGGAGGCCTTCAACCTGCCGCCCAAGCGGCGTATGGTTTTGCACACCCCGCTTTCGGTGAGTGTCTTCGTAGTGCGTTTTTTGATCCAAGCCTGAGCGTCGCGGGCTTGGCGGAACTTCCCTTGGCCAAGTTGCTCATGGAACTCGTCGGCGAGGGGGCCCTGCACGGTTGGGCGCCGGACTCCCGCCCGGTCGCACTGGTGCAGCACCTTGACGCCCCCGTCCAGCACCTTGTCCCGGTAGGTGAAAACGGTTTGGCGGCACACGGAGGCGATTTTCATGATCTTGGCCACGTGTGTTCGTGTTGGGAGAACAACCGCATTACGAGCAGGCGCTGACGCGCCCAATCCTCTTGCGGAAGCCTCCAGGCGACTTCAATTTGCTCGACAATGTCTTTTCCAAGTTTTAACAGGGTTCTCATGCAAAAGGCATAATCGGATAAAAAAAGCAGTATGTAAAATCTATTTTTTATAGGACTTTGGTATGAATAGTGAACTACAAATCTTTAATAGCAAAAAATGTATGCGACCCGGGCCAGCCAGTCCATGAGTCCGCTAAAGTTTCTTGAATCGAGAAACTATTCTTTTGCAGAATATTATAGATTTTTTTCATTGGAAGGCAGTGCATTTCCATACCATTGCTAGGATCTTGCGATGATAGGTAATCATTTACGATAAAGCTATAGCCGGGGGTGTGTGTTGGTGTCTGAAATAAAGCTGCGCCCCCGTTGTTTGTTCGCTCCAACAAATGGTTGAGGCAAAAAGCTGCCACAGGGGGGGGATTATGTTGCAAAACAATAATGGAGAAAAAAAAGTCGTACGAAGGCAATTGAGCAAGTTGCTCCGGGTTTCGTAGAAGAAAGGTGTTCACATTTGTAATACCAGATTCAGCAAGGTTTTCGCGGCAAAGCGATAAGTTGCCGGGTGAGATATCAACCGCAATGACCCGATCAAAAATTTTAGCTAAGTGCAATGTAATTCGCCCAACTCCGCATCCAAGCTCGAGCAAGGTGCCGCCAGAGCGCTTGAAGCCGTTACGTAAAGAAAAGTGGTCGATTAAATCAGCTGATGCCTTGCCCGAGGCAAAAAAAGATGACTTATTAGCATTAAACTTAGAGCTTTTATACTCTGGTGAAGAAATAACAGACCAATACGGCTCAGCTTCTCCAAGCTTAGACCATTGTTTCTGAGTTCGTTGGAACATTTCTTTCAGAACGCACTTGTCAACATCAACATCAATTGTCTGGGGAATGCTATAGCCAAGGCTAGTGATTTTTTGCCATGCCGCATTATCGGACAACCTCTTTATATATTCATCAGACTTTTCAATTTCAGAAATCAATTCCTCAGCAGAATTATGTTTATTTAAATGGTATTTATAGATTAATTCAGACTCAGGCAATCGACCCAGATATTGCTGATATAAATCATTAATTATTGGCTTATTTAGCATATGCGATTATGTGCCTTATTCATTTGAACAACTAATTTTTCACTTCAAGAATATTTCCAGCAATTAAGTCCCTATATATTTTTCGCAATCGAGTTGCAGTGCGACTAATTGAGTGTCTAGAAACCTGACGGCGCCCTTTTTGCCCGTGCGTGATAGCTGTAGCAGGGGAGTTTGCATAACTCATGATCAACTCAGCCAGAGCTTGAGGATTTCCGCGAGGGAAAATCGCGCCAGTTTCCCCCGAAACGACCAATTCAGGACAACCGCCACAGTCGGTGGCAATCACCGCAGCCCCACAAGCCATTGCCTCTAATATTGTTAATGGCTGATTTTCAGGCCAAATTGATGCAACAATAAATACATCAATACCTTGATAGAATTTTGCCATTTGATCGTGTGGAACAGCTCCAACAAATTTTAGTAAATTCCCGTTGGATTCCTGCTGCGCATAACTTTTAACATCATCTTCCATGGGGCCTTTTCCCGCTATTATTATTTCGAGGGGAGAAGTTTCCTTAATTAATTTTAAGGCTTCTAAAATTGTGCGTATCCCCTTGTGCTCTCCAAGGTGACAGGCGACACCGAATCTAAGTTTGTCACTTTTGAGCGCGCTTGGCGACTTAGATGAAAAAAAATTCAGATCCACGCCATATTTTAAAACGGCAACATTCTTTGGGGCAAAATCAGCTAAAACATATTGCTGTGCAAGGTAATAACTTGGCGAGATTAATAAATCGAGTTTTTTAAGAGCATTTCGCACATACTCGTTTCTATTCTGAATGGGCTGTCTGCATCCGTCAATATCTATGTAATGTGATAGGCACTCGTGGCACCCCGAATAGTCATGGCAAAGAGAGCCATCGTTTTTAATCAGCGTCTGGCGATGGCAAAATCCCCAAGGATCATGAGCAGTTAACACGGTTAAACATCCTTGAGACTTTGCAATATCAATAAAATCGACAGATAGCCCGGGAAGATTATGAAAATGCACGACATCCGGTCTGTCTTCTTTTAGAACAGCTAAGAAAAGCGGCAATAGATTCGGGTCGCGGAAGTTAGCCGATTTGGAGCATGTGCTCGTTTCCGACAAGGCAACGCGGTTGACTTTTATTCCCTCATAATGTTCATTCCAAGATGAATAGACGGGACGCGTAAGCGTCAAATCGCCCGTGAAGACTGAACAATTTAGACCGTTGTTGTTTATCGCAATTGCATGACGATGGGCCATTATTTCAGCTCCTCCAATAATATTCGGAGGGTAAATGTTTGATACATAAAGAATTCTCATTGAAGCAACTTATTTTCTTTCTGCTTTCCACAACTCGCTCAGCGTGCGTTGGCATGAAAAGATGGAGACCAGCGGAATCTGTCTTGCAGAGGGACCCAGCACAACAATGCCCAAACCACCCCATACCTGACCGTCGAATTTACTTCCGTTTTCAACCAACCTGCCAGGAATAAAATCTAAGTCAACGTGTTGGACATACAAATATCGCTGCCAATCGATAGCCAATGCGCCATTACGGCAGATTTTGTTTGCCATGTCGTGGAGAATAACAAAACAAGTGCGCCTTGGCTTAATTTTCAAGACGGATTCAAGATCAGATTTCACGCCATCAGTAGAGTGGTCGCCATCAATTAAAATAAACTCAGGGGTAGCACCGCAAGCCTCCAGTTCTGATAAAAGCAATGGCAACATAAGCTTAGAATCCCCAGTCAGAAAAGAGACATTTTCCATCCAAGCAAAATGCTCAGCTACATTAGGATCAACGTCTAAAGAAAAAACCCTATCTGAGTATTGTCGAATAAGAGACAAGCTTCCACCTTTATATGTGCCAATTTCGATCGAAATTTTAGGTCTGTGTCTTTGCAATATGGCAAGAAGTCCCGTTTTCTCTGAATCTGACATTTGCCATCCATTGTGAATAGAATCGCCAAAAAGCATTTGCTTCCAATCGTCTGCTTTGCATGCTGATAATTCTACAGATTGTATTTTGCTTGATCCTCCCAGAAAACAGATATCAATATTACGCGCCAAGCAAAGTGTTCCTATAAATTCGTGGGAATAATTGTCCCAAGATTTTATTGGCCTTGATATCGCTTCGTCGGAGAGTTTTTTGCAAAAATTATGATCAACTGTTAATCGCTCCAGTGCAGCGGCTAAATCGTTTGGGTTTGTAGCATCAACAGTCAAACATCCGCCTTCCTCCGCCAGTTCGGCCATCACTCCTCTATTGTGGCAGAGGCATGGCACTCCATACCAAACACTTTCCAAGATGGGAAGCCCAAATCCTTCTATTTCGGATGGATAAACAGTAAAGCGACTTTCGCTATAGAGGTTTTTCAGTTCTTCATCGGAAACAATCCCCTTCCATTGGATAGCTCCAGAGGAAGAGGCAACTGACTCTTCAATAAATTGCGCTAAATCCTCTGCTCCAGCATATCTGTTCCCAACCAAAACGAGATTAATGTTGGCTGCAGGTTGTTGCGATTTGAATTGGCTGAATGCTTTAATCAAATTACGATGATTTTTCCTGGGCTCAATTGTCGATACACATAATGCAATGTTTTTTCTAACGTCAGACTGAATAGATATAGGGCGGTTGCCCTGAAATCCTCCAGGCAGCAAAATGGTGCGTGCGTTTCCAGTCCGTCCATGTTTAGCCCAAATAGCCAATAGATCGTTTTCTGAAGCCCGTGAAATAGGAATAACAACATCGCAATCTGCAATGGCTAGCATATATTGCAAATGGGGCTCCCTATATCTCTCATCTTGCACTAAATCCGGTCGAATTACAGCGATAGCATCATAAAAAACTGCCGCTGTATTTAATGACCAGCGTTTAGCTTGCTGGCAAAGGTAGTTGATAGCCTCGGGTGATTTTATTTCAGGGAGTATAAGCCAACCCGACAGCGGTTCTGAAGTTCCAAAAAAATCCCAAACGACTGCCGGATCATCAAGGCTTTGTGAAATGGGTTGCCAAACATTCGCTACTGGACCGCCATATGTTGCGAGACGCTCGATTTCATGGTCCGTTGGAAATCTGAGTTCTTGCAGCTTTTCGTCCCAGCAAACAAAGACTACAAAATAGTTTTCGCTTAATCGGGCGCTCAATTGCCGTGTTACCCGCACTACGCCAGAGTTGGCTGGGTCACGAGATGCATTTCCGACTTCGACGATTAAAGTCTTATCGCGAGAGAAAGAATCTCTTGAAATATGGGTTTTTCCTTTTGAAGAGGAAAAAACATGAAGCATTCGCTGGGCTGAATAATTCCATGTTTTGGTTTGAGAATAATTTAAAAAAATATCTCGATTAGCGATTTCAGTAGGTGCCCTTTTCCTGTAAAGCGCCTCTATTTTATCAGCAAAATCTTCCAAGCTATTGCAAAGCAGCCAATTGCTTGCAACGACCTCTGGATGTGCGCAGCAATTATACACCAAGCAAGGAGTTAAGAGGCTCTGCGACTCAGCAAGCCCAAGATTAAATCCCTCCCATTTCGAAAAACACACACATACATCACTATTTGCTACCTTTTGAAATAGGTTTTCATCAGATAAGAAACCAGTAAGACAAATTACATCTTCCAAGTCTGATGGAACAAAAGTATCTTCTGAAGCTAATACACTAATAGAAAAATTTATACCACGTTGTTTTAGCAAGCGCGCAATATCAAAAATTTGTTGCGATTGCTTATAAGTTCCTGACTCGAATCGACCGATTGAAAAGACCTCCATTTGCTTCTTCGGTTGCTCAGATACAAGTTCCAGAGAATCTTTCCTGATTGAAGTTACATGATCGCAGCCATTTGGAATCACTATAACGGGTTGTCCCGAAGATAACGCAGGATAGGTTTGACTCCGTGCAATGAAATCGCTAACGGGAAAAACGCCATTTGCATATTTCAAGAAATCGCTTTTTAAATTCCTAAGAAGAGAAATAGTTCTTTTATGCCCCTCGGGAAAGCCCTCCTCTGGCGCAATGCCATGATCTTGATACCAGACAGGTATGCCTTTTTCGTGCAAAAGGGCCATTGTTTGAAAAAATGGCCATCCCCCTACAACGGCGACATCTAATGTGCTTTCACTTGGAAAAATACGATCCCAGTTCTCTTGAAGCCACCTCGCACTACATAGGTCAGATTCTACATAATTATCAAAAATTGGCAAAACTATTGTCCTATCATTTGTTTCTTGACTCCAATGCTCATCAAATTTCTGACCGATTAGCGTGACGCGGTGTCCGCATGCACGAAACTCTTTAGCCAAACAGAGTAAAACTCGATCTACGCCGAATCGAAAAACAAACCTTTCGTGAAAAATTCCAATGTGCATATAAAAAATGAAATATTAAAAATAACTAAAAGTCCTTCGTCACTTTTCGGATTCGTTGCATATAATCGGAAGTAGCTGTAGGGTATGTTTTTTTCAAAAAATCAGGAATCTCTCTAATTTTGGGATTTTTGTTTTTTGAAAAGTTACTTGCTTGTTTCCTTGTTGAAATCTTTTCAGAAGAAATAAGAGGCGCTGGCTCATTTAAAAAAACATCTGTTTTTTGAGGGTCAGAAAAATGCTTTTCAAAAAACTCCTCGCTGCTTTTGATGCTACTTAAATAGGAATCGTAACCCTTTTCGGCAATCTCATCTATAGCGCACTCAAAAGCAGCCTCCTCGGCGAGCCTGCCAAGAAGTGCCAAATAGGTCAACTCCACAAGTGTCTTGTGGTGCGAATGAATTAGATTTTGTTTATTTAAAGACATATAAAATAGCGCTTATCTAAACTCTAAACTCGTAAAAAACTATCGAAAACATTTGGAGGAATGAGCAGTTTGCTTTTGAGTTTTCTCAATTCTGCAAGCACATAGAACCTGCTCAACCCATCGAAGTAGGCGAACTCGTAACCCGCGCTTAAAACATTCTCTTCAAATTCCCCATGTGTGCTGACACGGGAATTCGGTGCAGTGCTTTCAACAACCAGAATCCACGGTTTATTTTGCACAAGAGCGAGGCCTTGCAGCACCCGCTTTTCCATGCCCTCGACATCGATTTTGAGCCAGTGGATCTCGCGGTGCCCGGCCAGAGCCAGGATGTCGGCCAGTGTGATGGTGGGCACGAGGGTTTGCCTCACGGCAAATCCCTTGAGGCGGTGCATTTCTGCAATGGCGGCATCCCCGGTGCTCATGCCTGTATCTGGGATTTCGTAGAAGGTGAGGGTGCCATGGCGGTCGGAAACGGCGGCTTGGATGACGGTCTCGTCGGGCCGGTCCTGTCGGAGAAGGTCGGCATAAGCCTGGGTGGCTTCCACATGGATGCCTCGCCAGCCGCGCTCGTAAAAAGCTTTGCTCACGGAATCGACCACAGGATGCTGCGCGCCGATATCAATATAGAATCCCTTCTCAATATGCCCGAGGGCGCGCCAGAGCATCACATCTTCAAAATTCTGCGCGTAAGAAGTGATTCCCGGCTTAAAAGGGCAGGGTTCGAGTTTGGCTTGTTCGATGGCTTCTTCCAGAGTGAGATGCTCCTCCTGCAAATCGGCTGGCTTCTCCGTATTTCCGAGTGAGATCTGCAGACGATCTGGAGAACCAACGGGCGGGGGCAATCCGGCGAAATCTGCGGAGATTTTCTTGGTATGCGTAAGCGCGAGGCGCATCTGGGCGGCGAGGCGGCCATCCCCGCCCAAGGCACCGGCGCTGGCGGCGAGGAGGCGTTGGCTTTTCTCTGGGTGGCCGCAGACTTCGTGGTAACGAGCCATATTGTTCTCGATGCTGGCGGCCAGGGCGCGGGCGAGAAAGTCTGGCGGGCAGTGCCAGCGCGAGGCGGCGGTGAGCAGGCGGCGGGCGTCGGTTTTGTTGCCTCGCTGCAGGTGGGCGCAGGCGGCGAGTGCGGCCAATTCCGCGCGGCGCGGCTCCTCCTGCAAGGTCTCGGCGTCGGCGACGGCCAGCGAATCCCAATCGCCGAGCTGCCACTGGGTGCGGGCGCGGTCCCACCGGCCCGAGGTGGCATCCATACCAGCCGAGGGCTGACGAACTCCGCGCACTTCATAGACTGGCACAGAGTCCTCTTTCAAAACCGAGGGCTTGCGGGCGGTCACGGATTGTGTGGCCGGCGATGCCTGCTTGCGCAGCTTGGTGGCTTGCTTACGGGGTTTAGGTTTTTTATCCACAGATTACACAGATTACGCAGATTATTGGGAAAAGCAGATGGACATACAGCCGAGTAGGGGGCGCGACTGGGAAGGATGGGTTTGCGATTTTTTTATCCACAATCGAGTGCCGGGGCAGGCACGAGAACGAGCAACCGAAGGTTGGCCCGAAGGGTGAGCGACTGGGAAGGGGTGAGTCAAATTACGCAGATTACGCAGATTATTTTGGGAAGAATGGGAAGGCACACAGCCGGGTTGGGTGAGTGACTTGGGAAGTCGTGAATCAAATTTCACAGATTTCACGGATTAGTTTTTACCGCAGGGCTTCACGGAGAAAGAGGTCTTTGATGAGTTCGAGTTGGCCCTCTGCCTTTCCGAATTCCTCGTCGATGGATTTAGTATGAGCGCGCAAGTCGGCATTTTCTTTCTCAAGATCGGCAATTCGGGCTGAGTGAGCATCGCATTGAATTACCAGAGTCTGCTTTTCCTGCAACATTTTTTCCATTTGCTCGTCCTGAGCCACGCGGCC
>Ga0247833_1007724_pt1 | contig 11224 bp, 16 predicted proteins | sample LaCruzMarch2015__7_FD_187117 | JGI IMG/M metagenome (GOLD analysis project Ga0247833, IMG submission 187117) | Freshwater microbial communities from meromictic Lake La Cruz, Castile-La Mancha, Spain - LaCruzMarch2015_8m | ecosystem: Environmental > Aquatic > Freshwater > Lake | place: Spain...
ATCCAACTTCCTGTATTGTGAGTCGGTACTACTTGGAGGACATTTAAGGGCAGTAATTGGAATTCTTCTTGGCATCAGAGGACGGCTTGTACTGCCGCTTAGTCTACTTGGGGACTTGTAGTTGGGAGGGTTTGCCCCGTCTTTATTATCGACTGGTTGTCCTGAACTTCTTCTGCTCGGAGCACTTGCTGACTGACCTTTCAATGACGGTGACAAAGCACTGGGACAGCCTGTATTTTTCCCTTGAGATAGTGGAAACCTCTTTGGGAATCGGGAATCGGGAGGCTACCGTTGGTTTTGATGAACGTGGGCTTGCAGGTGGGCTTGCATTGATTTGACAAGTGGAACAGATGGGCTTGAAGTTGGTGGTTTTGATATAGTTTATACTTGTGCTTACATTTGCACTTCTTGTGTAGTACTCCATCTGAGACAATGGAACTATTCTTGGAATTGTAGAAGGGGGAGTTGGACGGATCATTGAAGAGCGTTGTGTACTTGGGGAATATACTCTAACAGATATGCTTCTGGCAAAGGATACTTTCTTTGGCATTCCCCCCGACTCGGAGAGGGGCACTTCCTTTTCCATAACTTTGGTTTCGGTATACTCGAAGGAAGCCCCGACACCCATATATTTAGCTGCAATTTCTTCTCTCGGTGTCATACTTGATTCTTGCATTGACTGAAAAGCATCTTGGATATCCCTCTCCCCTTGTGTGCTTGTTGATAGTCCGTTGGTACTGCTTTGAGGACATTTTAAGGCAGAAATTGGAATTCTGCTTGCTGCCAATCGTGCCAATCGTGACAAAGTGCTGGTACTATTACTAGAAATTGGAATTCTTCTTGGCATCGGAGGACGGCTCATAGTGCTGCTTAATGTGCTTGGGGGCCTGCAGTCAGGAGGCAATTGATCTAACTTCTTGGCGTGGGATACAGTCTCAACGATGTCGGCGAGAGATAAGTCTGTCAAATCCATCCATGGAATCCCCTTCCTATTAAGGTGGTGCATTTCCCTATTATGTGGTCGGTCCGCTACAATATTGGCTTCGGCCATGTCAGTATGCCTCCTCCACTGCCACTGCAACACACAACAGCCAATTTTGCTCGCTAATATAAGTATTATTGTTGGTGGCTGCTGCTAGGACCTGGTTGTGACTACACTACTACTATTGGTGCCACTCAAGCGATTTCTAGTTGTTGCTGCTGTTGTTGTCGTGTTGCTGCTGCTGCTGCTGTAGCGATACTTCCCCCTCCACTGCTGCTGCAACACACGGCAGCCAATTTTGCTCACTAATATTAGTATTATTGTTGGTGGCTGCTGCTGCTTGGCCAGCTCTCGTCTTCTACTATTCCTACTAGGGGCTAGTATGCAGTATTGTCATGGTCATCGTATTTTCGTTTTTTACGGATTTTTTTGATGGAATGATATCGATTTTTCGTTGCCGATGGTTGATATCATAATCGTCATGCTATTATCATTGTTCTAAGTTGTCGTAGTGGCGTTGTTCGATAGTTAGCGTGGTGTTTGTGGTCTTCATGGTATTCGGTAGTATCGGTTCTCTCGGTTCGACAGACCCGCTTGGCGGGAAAGTGACCACTAGATATATATAAAGTAGTCCTCCCATGAGTATGAAGTGTGTTTGGGGTCTCAATCATAAGACCCACTGTGACCCGCCTGGTTGCATCATTTACAACGGCAACCAATGATGATGTTTATGAAGATTTACACAATCAAATAGGTGTGGGGGAGAGACGACAAAAAATAGGTGTGGGGGACTTAGCTCCATATGTCGGATGTCGGCGTGTCGTTTTGTTGCCCAAACGGCGACATTCTGTGTCGTGTCGGCGACATGTCGCCGACATGTTTCAGTCATGTCGCATACACAAGAAAATGTCGTGTCGGCAGGGTGTCCAAAACGACACGACATTTACGACATGTCGGGGGATTCCGACATGTCGGTAATTTCGTGATTGTTGTTTGAGCTCAAACACAAAAACTCTATGATAGCTAAGGTACCTGTATGTTTGGGCTGATTTGCACTTGTCGGTAATAATTGATATAAATTGGGTATGTCGGGGCCTCTTCTGTGTCGCAACGACACGCAATGTCGGCCAAGATTTGGCGACATATGCACATGTCGGCGACATGTCGGTGACATGTCGGCGACATGTGGAGCTAAGGTGGGGGAGAGACGACAAAAACGATGAACTACTACTATGATTACTACTACTACTGTTGCTATTACTACTACAAAAGACAGCAATGTATTCGACTGTGGAAAGAGAGAGTAATGGTGGCAATTTATACGGTGGCCCGGGGTGGAAGGGGAGGAGGACGAGAGCATGGCAGCTGAGGTGGTACATAATAATCGAGGTGGTACACAACAATCAACTTTTAATTCCTTACAATGGACGATGATGATGACGACTCATTATACTAATCTACTAATAATAATAATAATATAATGATTTTTATTTTATTTTTTAATTAATATACCTCTTCCAACGATATCGTCACCAAAACGACGGACTTTCACCTCCCCATGGTAGCACCACCTCTCCTTACTATCCTCCATTATCACCACCTGTTTTTGGTTGGTTGTTGTGTGTGTCCTTGTCGAATGGCGGCTGTCTAATGCCATTGCATAATATATTTATAATTTTTTGAAGGAATATCACATGTGATACAAACCACGACGACGACAATGATGCTGACATACGGTACCATAGTTGATTGTTGTGTGTCCTTGCAATGTCATCCATCCATGTCCATTAATCGTAGTCACTCATCCTTGTTATATTCTTTGCCAGATAGATAATTTATATCTGTATCCTCTCCCATTATTTGATTTTTGTATACCCAAAAAGTTGTTACTTCTGGCTTCTGGCCATTGTACCTGACGTAGATATACCGGCCTGCACTCTGCTTCAATCGTTTTTTGTTGTTGTCGCGGACATAGTAATACATCATCATCGTTATCCTCACTCCTACCTCGCCCAACTGCTGCTGTGCTGCTGCTGCTGTTGCTACCTCGCCCGACTGTTGCTGCTACTTCTGTTGACGGGGGAATGGACTTATCTCCGCTCACACTGGTCGTATAAACAAAAATGGGGTACCAAAAGAAGAAGCGCAAGACGATGCTCTTTCCGATGGTGTAAGCGCTGACTATCAAATTCCAACAGGGCGTCGTACAGGACGAGATACTTGTTGACGGGGGAATGGACGTATCTCTGCTCACACGGGTGGTATAAACAAAAATGGGGCACCAAAAGAAGTGCAAGACGATGCTCTTTCCGATGGTGTAAGCGCCGACCGTCAAATTCCAACAGGGCGTCGTATGGGACGAGATACTTGTTGCTTCCTTGCCCGGCTGTGCTGCTGTTGCTGTTGCTGTTGCTGTTGCTTCCTTGCCCGGCTGCTGCTGCTGCCTCCTCGCTCCTCGCCTGGCTGCTGCTGCTGCTGCTCCGCAATATCGTGTTCACAGCTTGTGTGGTGTCTGTTGTGGTACTGAAATGAAGGGTAAGGCAAAAAAGCGGTAATTTTACCCCTTTAGTGCACTTTACCCTAACTCTGGCCCAGATGGAGGTACCGGGTAAAATTATGGTAATTACCCATTACGGGTAAAAACAACTAAGACCTGCCAAATGAATATAGATATAGGACCCAAAATTATGGCTCAACAATCCTGAAATGTGTGAAATGATAGGGCGTGGCCTAGGAGCATCACTACACATCCTTGACCTAGGATTGGGTGCATCTGAAATAGAAGCCAAAATGAAATACTGACAACTAGTAGCTCGGATAATCATCCAGACAAGAACAACCAAACTACGACAGGACTCACAACAGAAGAAGCACCTGAATTCTTTTAACTACTCAATACTCAACAATGCAAACGAATACCTCAAGGAAAGACTTAAAACAAAATTTGAGTTTAAAATTGGAATTGGAAATTGAAATTAATCAACTATTTGTTTTATTATTTATATATCAGTCTCCCAGTTGGAGTACACATTCCTCACCGTGTCCACCACCACCAGGACAACATTTATGGTTTCATAATGACAAACTGGCTGGAAGGATTCTAGACCTAATGACTTTTGAGTATCTTCTAGCAATAGAAATCACTCAACGCACAAGACCATGGAAAGGTATGAATAAACTAAACTAAACAGGGGGATAGGGATAACTAGTTAGTTTTGATCTGTTTGGTAGACATCATGATCATCATGACCAAGAAGTGAATTCAAAAGAGAGAAGGATTGGATGGGGGAGATGCCTAATCAGTATTCAATCAGTATTGTAGCCCATCCATTCCAGATGTCGCATCTATAAAGATAAAAGATAAGGGGCTGGACAGACAGACAGATATCAAACTTTTCACTGCGACAAGCAGAACACGTGAGCGAGGTGATGTAGAAAACCCAAACCCTCATCAATGACAAGAACAAGACTGACGAAGTTCAACAACAAACGTCTAGTAAAGAAACCCTGATAAAAGACAAATTTAACTCCAACAAGGCGGCGTCCATGCCGCCAAAGATATGTTCGCCAAAAAGGGCAACTTGAAGCTCGCTAAAGTTTTCGCGCACTGACGATCTCTCCATCTCCTCACCGCCGCTCATTGTCGAGCCGAAGGTATTACGAATCTCTGCTGAGGGATTTCAATCGACATCATGAAATTCTCAGCCACCTTTGTCGCTTCAATAATAGCAGTCACCACCAATGAGGTGGCTGCGTTCGGGGTACATTACAGGCATGCTGTTCGGTCTCGGCCATCGACACTACGCATGAGCCTTGACGATCTCGAATCGAAAGTGCTCATTGAAAAACCCATACGCTCCGCAGCAGTGAAGTCGCAGCCCTCCAGAAATCCTAATAAGAACGCCCCTACAGCCCCATCTGCTTCGGCCCCTATTCGGGAACCCATCCTCGTTGCCGACGTCGCGCCGGTGAAGAAGGGAAAGGGAAAGAGGAAGGTGGAGAAATATGTGGATCTTGGAGACGTAGAGACCCCTAAGGCAAAGGCGTCAGCACCGAAGTCTGCGCCAGCACCGAAGCTAGAACGGAAGAATCCTCCACCCGCGAAGAAAGAGGAGCGTCCAAATCGTATCAAAATCCCATCACCCCCTTCCAAACCAGTTGTGGCCAGAGCAGATGACGTCAAAGATCCCAACGCTGGACCGCTCGGCGTGGCACTTGGCGCAGCACCTCTCTTAATCGCACCCCTTATTGCACTTTCAGCTGCTCGCGGTGCTTTGGGTAATACCGCTGCTAGGAGGGAGAAAATTCAGGAGGCGATTGCGGCAAAGGAACGTGCTGCTAAGGCCAAGTCGGCGTCTGTCAGTGTTGATGCTGGCGGTGTTATTGGTTCTTTGGTGAGTCGTCCTTGCGATTGAAATGTATTCTTGTGACAATAATTGTAGAACGAAATCTCAATCATCCTGTGCATTAGGGGTTCCTTGGAGCCGCCTTCGCTGCGGTTGGAGTTGCTTTGACTCAATCATTGGCTGGCTCGGGCTTGTTAGATTCGAGCATTAGTATTATTCCCCTCCCCACTATGCCATCGGCTCCAAAAGTTTCGTTCAGCAACCCCAATCCCATCGGCTCCAGGGCTGCTGTCAGTGCACCGAAGTCCACAATTTCATATCTCAAGGGTGAGTTTCCTTGAGAGCTTTGATTCGATTTATTTGAGAGCGCATCTTTGGTCTCACACATCCTTTTTTGTTGCGCAAAGGATACGACCTTGACGGTGACTCTGGACTTACACCAAAACAGCAACGGGCGGCAGCCAAAAAGGCCGCGGAGGAGAAGGCTGCTTCCGCAGCAGCAGAAAAAGCTGCGGCGACAGAAGCACTAAAAAAGGAACGCCTTGAAAGACTGAACGAAATGAGATCGCGCCCAACGGCCAAGGTAGAGGTAGCTAAGGAGTCTTCCGCGGATCGTGTTGCTAAGGTTGCTGCTGAGAAGAAGGCGAGGGAGGCGGCAGCGGCTGAGAAAAAGGCTGAGCTTGCGAAGGCTGAAGTTGCCAGGAAGGAGGCAGCGAAGGCTGAAGTTGCCAAGAAGGAGGCAGCGAAGGCTGAAGTTGCCAGGAAGGAGGAGGCAGCGAAGGCTGATAAGGCTGCCGCTGCGAAGAAGGACGCAGCCGCAAAGGCTGAAGTTGCGAAGAAGGACGAGGCAGCAAAGGCTTCCGCTATGAAGGTTGCACCTGTTGAAAAGAAGGTTGAGGCACCTGTAGCAGCACCCAAACCAGAACCAACACCACCCTCTCCTGTCATCGTTGACAAGGCACCTGCACCTGCACCCAAAGTGGAGCCAACACCACCCGCACCCGTCCCTATCACTGTTCCTGTTGTCGCAAAATCGGCTCCTTTACCTGCTCCGGTTGTCTCTATACCCGCTCCTGTCGGGAGCGCCCCTGGAGCGCTTGGCGCTGTGATTGGTGGAGAAAGTGGAGGAAAGAAGTTGGAGAAGGAGACTGTGAGCGCTGAGACTCTGGAGTTCCTAAAGGTAATTTTTTGTTTGCATTGCATATCTAATTTACCATTATTTACTAACAGCTCGAGGCGTCTCTACTTGGCAAAACAGAACTACCAAAAGTAGATCGTGGATTTACTTCAAGAGAATGATGATGGACAATTTACATGATACACACCACTGATATTCTGTAATTTTGCCTTATGGCGATGTAAATTATTCAAGCGTTGGAATTGAAGGATTACTGGATTGGTCTTTTATTTGTGGTGTCGACAACATTGATACTGGCTGCTGCTAGAATATATCTACTTTCTGCTAAAATAATGTATTTGTGTAGAAAGTTTACTGAGTGATATCTGTGTGGTCCTCGAAGACAACGTCATACCGCTCAACTATATCCTTCACAAACCTATTCACAATATATGCAGTTAGGCCCCAAATGATGTGCGGCCCGCCAGTGAAGAAAGGGGCGTAATTCTGCTTATGTATCCATCTATGCGAATCATAAGTTATATGTATAAACAGTAACAACGTCTTTGGCGCAGAATGAACTCACCTGTCTCTATCAAGAAACAATTCAAGCGGTACGGTAAATACTTCAGCAACTTCTGACGGATTGGGATTAAGATGCGATTCTCCAATTTCTCCAAGAAAACACACAACTGGTGTAACAGCTACTCCTACTAAATGATGAACCTGTAATCAACATGAATATTAAAAATTTTGCTCCAATCGTGTAAGGTGAAAATAAAAGCGCAGCAGCTTCATACCTCTCCCCAATTGCATCGCAATACACCCAGAACAGTTGCCGCGTTATGACCAATGCCAATTTCTTCTTCCATTTCTCGTAAACATGTTTGCACAATGGACCTATCCCCACCTACTGAAACCATTCCTCCGGGAAGGCACACCTAACAAGAATGTGACAGTATTAAACACACAATGAAAAACATCGTGCTTCATTGATGAAAAGAAAACTTACCTCGTCGGGGTGGGCACGGAGATGCGAGCTCCTTTTCTCAAATAAGATGCAAGGCACACCATCCACATTACAAAGAGGAAGCACAACCCCTGCCCTCTTCGAATGAGCTGTCGACACCCTACGTGGCATACGATTCAAACCCTTACGCAACAATTCGATGTCATGATTGTCAAAGCCCCCCTGAGTGAAATCAAGTGTTTTTTCTTTGTTGCGGTGCCTACGCTCAATGATGTTTCTTTGCTCATAGGATTTGAGAATTGTTGCTAATTCATCCAATTGGTTATTTGCGAGAAGTGTAGCGCAGTGCTGAAGCGTATCCTCACGTTCACGTAGTGCAGATGCGAGCGCTGACGCTGTAATAGTAGGTACATAATATTGCCTCGTCAAAATTGAGAGACAGAAACTTGAAACCAAACAAATAGAGCAGATGAGGGATGACCAAGTCTCACCTGTATAATTTTCAATGAGAACCCGAATATCGTCGTGCGGATCATCCCTCAACACTCCGAGTTGGCTCTGTTTCATCCTCCCCCCTTGACGTTCCTGTGTATTAGAAAAGGAGTTAAGAACAATCGACCATAGCATATCGGTAACAAACTGCCTTCACTAACCTGTTCACAAATTCTCAACAAACTCTCTTGACAATCATGCGCTTCATCCACGGCTTTGCACCAAAAATCATTTTTCACAGAAACATGATCAACCCCAGCATCATCACAATTATTACTCTTCGTCTGGCTTGCATCACCGGTGTGGTCAATAATAATATGCTCCTTATCATGATGTCGATGCGCCTTCCAAACCCTTCGACCACCGGGCCTGGTTGGCAGATCTGATGTGTTTTTTTTGACAGAGGAGAATAGACATCGGTGTGTTGTTATTGGAAGATGATGATAGTATGTTGCTTCTCTCGTTCCACCACCGGCAGCCGAGGATATCATCATCAAGCATGGTACAAAAGGATACAAATAATTATTACTCCTATTTTGTTGTGAATTTGTATTTTGAGATCGTCGAGTAACAACGTGGTGAAGACGATTTGAGTGGATAAAGTATTGTCCGCAGAAATTTATAGATCTCTTCATGATAATGTTGTCGTGTTACTTTTTAAGTCGGTCCTGTTATTCTTGACATATCGTAGATATTTGGTATCGACACTTTTCCAGTGAGGTTGTTATTCCCTTGTGAGAGAGGGGTATGATCTCTCGTTTTTCTTCTTCGTGCCGAAAGAAAGCGAGGCCCCCGACAACCGTCACACGGACTCATCAACACACTCCTCCGAACAAGGACACTCCGAAAGAGAGGAAGAGGTATCATATTTCTTGTCAGCACCGGAGGATAATACCATGTGCTCCGACATTGGTACAGCATCTCGCCTCTGTGCCGCATATTCATTTACGGGGTTTCTCTTTACTGTAAGTGTTGTCCGGCTGGCGTCATTGCCGAGCCTCTGATGGATCATGATAGCGCTTGATTTCTCGGGCGAGTGTTGGTCGATGTTTGCTTGTGCATCATGGTTATGCGCCGTCGTGTGTCGCATTGGGATCTCGAGATACTCACGAGCTCCCTCCATCAGTAAACAGTGGTTATGCTCTATTATCATTCCCAATGTCGAGGTAAAATCAAGTCATTAGGGAGGGGGGGGGTCTCACTCACCAATCGGTTCAATTCCTTCTGTACATCGTCACTAATTTGTTATTACATCTCCTCTTTGACACGCACGACAGCTATACGTGGGATTTCTCCTAACAACACAGCCATTCTTCATTTTAGGGATAGAAGACGTTAACGAAGCTAAATCAAATGCCTTCGGTGCAATGGGAATGTTCATGGCCACCTTTGGTCTTTCAATGTTTGGGATTTTTCGAAGTAATCGTAGCGCGAAGGAGGCTGGCGACTCCGCGGATGGGTATCAACTGAGTGAATTTCAAACAGAATATGGAACATCTAGATATGATTAAACAGTACCTATGCCTTTTTTGATGAAGGGAGATAGAAGGTCGTATATGTCATGTGATGTGCTCTCAGTGGGGGAGTTTATAGAGCTCTGTCACGCCGGACAGCTGAGCACTCTTCCGCTCATCTTATTATGAGTGCAGAGAGGACTAACATTTGAGCTCTATGAGTATTAAGTAATGCGTTAGACCCCCTGACAAAAAAAGTTGATACAACATTACTTTTACAATTATTGGCACGACTGGATTTTGCTCTCGTTGAGTCAGCGAGATTTACTTCTGTAGAAACTATGTCCTTTTCGTTTAGTAAGAGTTCGTGCTCTACGTACACATGTCTCCCATTTTTCCGGTGAATAAGTTTTCGTTGATCCCCGGTCGTCTACGACAAATCTAATTCCTTTGTCGGTCCTGTCCGCAACGAGGGCATATGTCCATCTCTTATCCGAACGTAAAACTGAAGAAATATATGGGATAAGTTTGTCTTCAGAAGAATAGTTAGCAGACGATATTTTGACTTACCGAATGCAGCATCTAAATGTTGAAGTTGACCGATAGTCCGCTGAATGATATAAATTTGACATTCTTCCCCCTTACTCATACTAAATTGTTCGTCACATTCACTGCAAGTTGAATTTTTAGTGCTAGTGCTCCCCTGCTGTGACATCTTCGTGAAGACAAACATGTCTTCATCCCGTGCCGTGTCTCCTAATTTGTACTCAGGATGGGTAAAAGGCTCTCGAATACCCTGTTGCTTACTCACTGGTACATCAATCGCCAGCAGTTCCAATTCGGTCTGGAGATTTTTGGCTTCCGACGGTGGTTCGAATACATCGGTCAAAGCTGACAATGCATGGAAATGTGGACTTTTCTTTTCACTTACTTTCTCTTTCTCGTCATTACTCATCCTTACCATTTCAGCTGCTTCCATGTTGTAATCACGACTTCGAGATTTAGGGCGACTTCTAGAGTGGAAACTGCATCTCGCATTATGCACCAAGGCTGTAATGAAAGATTGATTCGACTTGGCCCTTGGGTGTATTTCTTTATCGTCACAGTAGCCGTCTCTTCGTTTGTCCACGATAGGAGGCGCGTTTTTCTGTTGCATTAACTTGGGCGATGGGTTCCTCTGCTCACCATTATGTTCCGGACACGTCACCTTAATAACACTCGTAGTTACAGTGAGTGAATTGTCATCATGTAGTCTCATTTCAATCAATGGGGTGAATTTCTCTGAAGCGTGACCAGAAGCTAGTAAGCAATCTGTTCTATTCTTAGAGTCATGTTGCGGATTCTTGGATTCGGCAAATGTCCTCGTTAAACATTGTGTCGCAAATGAAGAGATAGAGTTATCGTCATCATCATTGCTCAGAGTGGCTTGTGAGCCATGTGCTTGCATCGCTTTCTGATTCGTCAGGCGGATCGATATTTCTCTCAGGGCCTTAGCCCACTTTGGATCCAAGGATACTTCGTCTACTTCCTGCTCATAATATTCATCCATAGCATCTGAAATTTCACTCTCCCCGTCTCTTATGCTACTCTTCTTATTTTTCATCATCGTCGCAGCACATAGCGGGCACCGATTCCTTCGAATTCGCACACGGGGATGAAGGGTGCAGCAACTCATCATCATATGCACCTCATCATATTATTCATATTATTGTCATCTTTCATGCATGATTGTAGATAGGTAGGAGATACAGACCCCATCTGATTTTCGGTCATTTTGAGTATTTCTACTTAAATATTGTATGGACTCACAAAATTGGGCGGGAACTTCCCACCACGGCGAGGCCCAAACAACTCATGGGGCGA
>Ga0247833_1007735_pt1 | contig 11211 bp, 7 predicted proteins | sample LaCruzMarch2015__7_FD_187117 | JGI IMG/M metagenome (GOLD analysis project Ga0247833, IMG submission 187117) | Freshwater microbial communities from meromictic Lake La Cruz, Castile-La Mancha, Spain - LaCruzMarch2015_8m | ecosystem: Environmental > Aquatic > Freshwater > Lake | place: Spain...
GGCAGTGCCCACAGCCAAGTCTGCTGTTTCCATGCCAACTTTGTTGAGAATCGATGATTGGAACCAGGTACTTCCAACAGCTCCTTGGCTTTGGTAGCTGTAGGGGCTCAAGTAGCCAGCAACAACACGCCTTTCATGTTGTTGTTTAATTACCTCTGCTAATTGATTTGTGCCACTCCTGGGTTGATCAATTAAAACGTCGAGACCAACGACAGGCACCTGATCAGGTGGTGTGCGCTTTAATACTTCTGCAAGTGCATATCTTGAAGTGTGATCAGCAACAGCTGGCACCCCTAGCGTTTGAATCATAGTAGCTGGATCTAAAAGCAGCACTGGTATTGTTTTATTTCTTTCATCAACTTTGGGGCCTGGCTGTTTAACCAGTTGCCGCCAGGTACGTTGCACATCAAGGCGCCTATCAAGCAGAAAGGTATTAATTGGGTTTGCAGGGGTAAGATCCATCAAAATCGCAACACCGGTGAATGCACCAGCCGCAATTGCTTGCATTTTACTTGAACTAGCTAGGCGCAGAACTAGCTGCCGCCTACGTCTTAAAGGCAATTTGAATTGCTCTGCCTCACTTGTTGCAACAGTTGCAAGTAGCAAATCACAACCTTCAAAGCTTTCATTACTTGCAAGTATTGCTCTGGTTTTTGCTAGCGATGAAACTAAATCAGCTCCTGCTTCTAAGCCAGTTAATAATTTAGCAAAAGCTGTAGCTGCTGCCTTTGATGGCACCAACTCTAAAAAACAAATTGACCAATTAATACCAGCTTGAGCTGCAATGCTTGCTAGCTGTAAACCGCTGCAGCTGTTAAACAAAAGCAATCGCAAGCCATTTTTAGCTGCAATGGCCAAGTGGCTTTCAAGGCTTTGGCCATCTAGACAACTGCCATCACCGAGGTGCAACACTCCTCCCATAGGCCCGCTACTGGAATGGCCTAGATACAAAACAGCATTCCAGCCACTGCTTTTAGCTAACGCATTGCGCAGAGCATCAGCACTGCAGTGTTCAGCCCTCAGCATCGTGAGCTGGATACGCCCACTGCACTGCAATTGCGTTAGTTGATTGATCTCTCCATCTAGGTTTAATCCTTCTTCTGCGCCAACAACCAGTAAGACGCGGGGTTTGCGTGCCTGCAGTGTTACCTGCTTGATATTTGATAAGCCGTTTCCATCAACACGCCAGATGGGGCGTTGCAAGCAAAGGGATTCCCAAGGCAAGCTGCATAGCTCATTCTTTACCTGCTCAAGACGGATGGTTAGTGGCAGGCTTGGAAGTTCAGTAAGTAGTTGCTGGAGTGGTTTCCAGGCAGGGCTTTCAATCCATTGCTGCAGCGCTAGGCGCAATTTGTCGCTGTAAGTTTTCGCAACGGCAGCGCCTTGGGGCCATACAAAGGCAGGGTCGTGGTGTTTTAAAAATCGATGGCGCCACGCCTTTTGCAATACATAAAGCTGGTTCGGTTCTGGAACAGCAAAAGCATTATTGCAACCCGGCGCTGTAATAAACACCTGTAACTCTACAGGGTTAATAGCTTCCTGGCGAATTACAAGATTGATATTTGCCATTAGCCAGGTAGCTGTAGAGGTGGCAGGATTAGATCATTACTACCCGGGAATCCCAAGCTTACATTGATTAATTCTAATCCGCCACTAAAGTTAAACTCAATCGTGGTGTTATTTTCAGCTATCTGCTGCTGCGTATGACTGCCTTGGCAAGCACTAATGCAAAGACCATTTGGCAAGAGGTCGCCATCTATGGAAGCACTTAAAAGCAATATCAAGCCATCTGGGCTGGAAGGATTACTACCAGTTGCAAGCATCTGCAATACGAAACGCTCGATACATGTTTCTGTTGCTAGGCCAGATACCAATTGACCATCAGCTAACCCCAAAGGAATAGAAACAAGAGCTAACGCATTGTTATCAGGAAGGCTAATAAACCTTAATGCTATATTAGTTCTAAATGCACCCACACTAAGTGGTTGCAAGTTAGCGCCAAATGATTGACCTAAAACCTCATCAATTTGGCCATTAATCCAATCTGCAATTTTAATCACTTTGCGCTGCGCATTAGATGTTCTCGTTTTTAATGCAAGTCGTGGTAGTGCTGCAGGTTCAAGTAATTGCACAAGGGTAAGTAAGCGTTCAACCCCACCTTTAAATTCACTTGTATCAACTAATATGGTTTCATTAGATGGTTTTGCGTTGCGCGCAAGGCTAATAAATTCAGCTCCCGTTAACACACCTGTGAAAACCACTACATCATTTTCTTCATCCACCTGAGCTGCTAGTAGTAGCTGCGGGGCGGTTGATTCCTGCATCCAGGTCTCTTTACCAACAGCCATTTGATCAGCTGCTACACCTGCTGTAAGCAACTGCAAGGCAAAGCGGTTGAGGCTTAATAAACGACCCTCTTCTTCTGCGCCGATGCTTGGCCCGAGTGGCAATGGGGCTTTTTGACTAGCAAGCACCTCTTTCAATGCAGCTATAGCAAGTGCTCGGGGGCTATTCCATTGCACGCTTTCAGGCAGCTCAACTGCTCCCTGCGGCATTGGCAGAACTTCAAGGGGCGTTACGGGTTCGGTCATAGCTGGCTTATGTATTGCTGCACCCATCGGCGCAGAGGCGGGATGTCACCTTCTAGTTCTGTCTCCACCAAGTGATTCCTTAATGCGTTTACCAACCTTTCTGCTGCTTCTACGCTTGTGCCGCAACTAATAAATTCAGGCCGCCTTTTGAGCTCGATTGCAGCGGCAATTGCTATTTCGCTTGACCTACGTTTCTCATCAAGCAATTTACTTACCCATGCCTGCTGGTGGTTTACCTGCTGAGCGATATCGCGTTGGCTTAGCCCTTGGCCATAAAGCTCAAAGGCAAGCTTGCGACCTTCATCCTTGCTGAATTTTATTGCTTCTTCTTGCAGCTCAGCTGGCAGCAAGTTATCCATAGCCCGCTCTAAGGCTGCATCAATCAGAACCTTTAGCTCTGCTGGCTCTGGCCCATTCGAACTTTCAGAGGAAGGAGCAACTGGCTCGTAGCCAGCTTCTAAAGACTGATCAAGGCTTTGATTGGCTGAACCTGTTAGTAGTTGCCGGATTGCCTTGGCAATTGCAAGCAAACGCTCTTTTGTTTCAAAGGGATCTTGCGTGGGATCAAGCTGTTGAAGGAATTCAAGCCCTGGCTGCCAGCCAGAAGATTTACCTGTGGCTACCTTAAATTCTTGCTTTGCTATGTCATATAAGGGCAAAAACCTTTTGTGCAAAGCAATTAATGATTCGATAGTGGCACTGCTTCTAAGGTGTGCTTGGCATGCCTCTTGAACACGGCGAGGACTGCTATCACGCAAAAGTGCCCAATCGGAGATTAGCAGCAGGCCGTGTTGCTTGAAGTAAGCCTTGAGCTCGTTATTTGATTGGATTTTTAGACGCGCCCAATGGGGCAAGCCGCATAAGGCCGGATCAAAACTGCGCAGGATTTCAGCTGAAAAGGGACTGGTTGGACCCTTTGGCAATGAACTGATCACTGAATAGGTGAAATCAGCTGTGCTTTCCTTACTGCATCTAATAGCTAAAGCACCCTGATCATCTAAGGCATAGCTGGCCATGGCCTTTAATTCGATGCCATGACGCTCATGGTGGGTATTAAAGGTTGCTTTTATCCAGGCTTCTAGAGGGTGGCTGAGGCGGCAACGCAAGCAGAGCAGTGGTAATGCGGCATCTGTGCTTTTGGCTTCTGTTAGAAGTTCTAGATCAATATTTCGGCTTGGATCCAAATCCAGGTAGGCAGGATGGGAGCTGGAGATAAAGCCTGCAGCACTAGCTAAAACCTTGCTTCTGATGCCCTGCAGGGTTAAAGAAAGTAATTCTTGGTAATGGCTCATAGCCGAAACCGCTCTTGTTCAGCTTAGTACGGATGGCAATATTTGCAGGATAACCCATTCATAAAACAATATTTATCTATTTTGGAATCAGGTACATAGCACCGGAACTAGGAGCAGGTGTCGCTGGTAATCCAGCACCACAAAAAGATAAATGAAACAAATAGCTTGGGCAGCAATGATGGCTGCTGCAATTCTATGTCCTGGCACGGCAAAAACGATGATTGAATAGAAATCTACTTAAACGACATAAAGTCAATTCTCCTTTATCCTCATGCCAACAAAAACTGAAACTTCATTTCTAAATCATCAAAAAATTCCTCTGCGCCTTACATTTAATGTTAAGGGATTAAGCAAAAAAGAATATCAAAAACAAATGAGAAAAATTGGTGCTGTTATAGCTATTGGAGCTCCACCATGCAAGGCGTATGGGCATACAATAAGAACAAGGGCAGGTCATTGTGCGCAGTGCGATACAAGTAGAATTGCGTATATGCTGCGGAATGACAACCCAGCATATATATATGTTGGGTTGTCGCCGAGCTATCAATTACATAAGATAGGGTCTAGTACTTCTCCAGTAAATAGGATCAAAACACTTAACGGACTAGGTTATGCAAATACTTCAGACTGGAAATTAATTCATAAAGTTAAGGTCAATAGGGCTGGGGAAAAGGAGCTTATGATTCACCAATTACTTGGATCATACCGATATGAAATATCTTATAAGCGTGACGGGGAGCACGTTAATTGCAGGGAAATATTCAATGCAAGCCTTGATTTAATTATGGATACAGTTAACTATATATGTAGAATTAAATGAGCGATATATTCTCTTTGAGCATACATCCAAAACATATAGCCAATTGCTTACCTGTCAATGCAAGTAGCTCTGATCAAGTGTAAATAAATCATAAATCGATAAATTATGAATAATTTTAATGTATGATTGGTTGAAAAATTTCCAGGGTGAGTAATTTACAAATGAAACTTCGTTCATTTCAGCCTCTCTTAAAACTGCTGCAAGGGCTAGCACTTGGCTCCGTTGTGCTTGCCAAGCCACTAGCTATTAAAGCATATCCTGTTAACAATAATAAAATTATTCAACAGCAAGTAAATGAAGATTCCTCAACGATAAAAATTCTTGCAGATAAGGCTCTTGCACTAGAAAAGGAAGGCAAGTATAAAGAAGCTGCCGAGAATTGGGAGCGTTTTATTAGAGTAGTTGAAAAGAATTTCGGCTCCTTTTATCTTGATCTAGTTCCTAGCTTGAATAAATTAGGGGATTTGTACCATCTTCAGGGCGATTACAATAAAGCAGAACCTCTTTACATGCGCGCTTTGGCGATTAGAGAAAAAGTATTAGGACCTGATCATCCTGATGTTGCTACAAGCCTAAATAATCTTGCAGAGCTTTATAATAATCAAGGTAAATACAGCAAAGCAGAGCCTCTATACAATCGGTCATTGGCGATTAGAGAAAAGGCATTAGGGCCTGATCATCCTGATGTTGCTACAAGCCTTAATAATCTTGCAGGGCTATATCATAATCAAGGTAAATACAGCAAAGCAGAGCCTCTATGCAATCGGTCATTGGCGATCAGAGAAAAAGCATTAGGACCTGATCATCCTGATGTTGCTACAAGCCTAAATAATCTTGCAGAGCTTTATAATAATCAAGAGAAGTATAGCAAAGCAGAACCTCTATCTATACGTGCATTGGCGATCAAAGAAAAAGCATTAGGACCTGATCATCCTGATGTTGCTACAAGCCTACATAGTCTTGCAGGGCTTTATGACAAACAAGGTAATTACAGCAAAGCAGAACATCTATATATACGGACACTATCGATTAGAGAAAAAGCATTGGGGTCTGATCATGCTGATGTTGCTACAAGCCTAAATGATCTTGCTGTACTTTACCTAGGTCAAGGTAAATATAACAAAGTAGAGCCTCTATTAGTTAGATCATTAACCATATGGGAAAAAGAATTAGGACCTGGACATTCTGCTGTTGCTACAAGCCTTAATAATCTTGCATTTTTATATAATAATCAAGGGAAATATAGCAAGGCAGAACCTCTATATATACGAGCATTAGCCATCTCTGAAAAAGCACTAGGCCTTGATCATTCGAAAGTTGCTTCAAGTCTTATTAATCTTGCGGATGTTTATAGAGAGCAAGGGAAATACGGCAAAGCAGAACCTCTATTTATACGGGCATTGACGATTAACGAAAAAGCATTGGGTCCTGATCATTCGAATGTTGCAAAAAGTCTTTCTAATCTTGCAGGGCTTTACACACATCAAGGTAAATATAGCAAAGCAGAATCTCTCAATATACGAGCATTGGCCATCTTTGAAAAAGCACTAGGCCCTGGTCACCCTGATGTTGCCATGAGCCTTAACAACCTTGCTGCGCTATATCAAGATCAAGGTAGATATAATAAAGCAGAGTCTTTATATATAAGATCTTTGGCTATCTACGAAAAGGCATTAGGGTCTGATCATCTCGAGGTTGCCATGAGCCTTAACAACCTTTCGGTGTTGTACCAAAAGCAAAGTAAATATAATAAAGCAGAGTCTTTATATATAAGATCTTTGGCTATTAGGGAGAAAGCCTTAGGCCCTGATCATCCTGATGTTGCATTAAGTCTCAATAACCTTGCTGCGCTATATCAAGATCAAGGTGAATATATCAAAGCGGAATCTTATAATATACGATCCTTGGCCATCCGGCAAAAAGTTTTTGGCCCCGTACATCCCAGTGTTGCATTAAGTCTCAATAACCTCGCATTGCTGTACCAAAAACAAAGTAAATTCAACAAAGCGGAAGCTCATTATAAAAGATCACTGGCTATTTATCAAACATCTTTAGGTCTTAATCACCCATCTGTTGCTTTAGGATTGAATAATATCGCGTCAGTTTACCATGAACAAGGTATATTTAGCAAAGCAGAATCTTCTGCTCTTCGATCTTTGTCTATATGGCAAAAAGCTTTAGGACCTAATCATCCAGATGTTGCTTTGGGATTTCATAATCTTGCAAGACTATACCAAATGCAAGGAAAATATAGCAAAGCAGAATCTCTATACTCACGAGCATTGGCGATTAGAGAAAAGGCATTAGGACCTGATCATCCTGATGTTGCTATAACCCTTGGCAACTTTGCTGAGCTCATTTTGCATAAAAGTGATTACCCAAAGGCTATTATTACACTTAAGCGTTCCTTAGCGATTCAATCTGCTTGGCTGAATCGTGAATTACCTTTTTTGCCAGATCAGGCTCGTTCACACCAAATTAAGGTAATGGGCGATGCGTGGCAATTCCCTTTTGGCATTACTGAAAAACTTCCTGCTGCAAAGGAATTAGCATTAAATACCCGCCTAAATCGGCAGGGCATACTACAAGAAATCCAGCAGCGCCAGGCATTGCTATTATCAGCTTCAGGATCACTCAAAGAGAAAATTCAGGATCTACAAAGTATTATTCAGCAACTTTCATCTGTAAACTTGCCGCAAGCAAAGCGCGCTGTGCTTAATGAGCAACGTAATCTTTTGCAAAGCCAACTATACCGTGAGCTACCAAACCTGCCGATAGAAACGGTTTCCATAACAGATGTAGCTAAAGCTTTACCTCCTGATGGTGTATTAGTTGAATTCCAAAAATATCAACCTTTTGATATTAGTAAATCATTGTCTAAACAATGGGGTAGCGCTCAGTATCTAGCCTTAGTGCTTAAGCCAAACGGCACAGTCACTGCTATCAAATTAGGTCCTGCTGCTGCAATTGATGCCACTATTCATAAGGGTTTAACTGCAACAGCCCAGGACTTTAGCGATGCACCTGAGATATGGGCACAACTAAGTAAACAAGTTTTGCAACCTTTACTACCTCATCTCTCGACAAGTAAACAGTGGTTTCTCTCCCTTGATGGCGAATTAAATCGCGTTCCTTTTGCAGCCATTCCCTCACCACAGAAATCCGGAATCCCACTTGCAGAAGTTGTGCAATTGCGATTGCTAACAACTGGCCGCGAGTTGTTGCGCTTACAAAGGCCAAATGCAAGCAGCACTGCTGCATTAGTTATGGCTAATCCCAGCTACAACCTGCAAACAGCAGTGCCCGCAACAGAAAATTCAATATCTGTGTCCGCTGAAAATCAACGCCGATCAGCAGCAGTTGATAGCAAGCAGTGGCAGCCATTACATGCAACAGAGCAGGAAGGCAATCAAATTGCTGCTCTCCTCTCTTCTCCCCTAATCAGTGGCACAAAAGCCACTACAACAGCCCTATTGCAGCAACAAGGTCCCAAGGTTCTGCATATTGCAACCCACGGGTTTTTTGTAGCTGATCAAGAAACAAAAGCCAGCAACCCGCTGCGAGCTATTCAGGAAGATTCTTTTCAAGTAAAAGGGTTACGCCAGGAAGATCCCCAGCTAAGGAGCGGCTTAGTGCTTGCAGGAGCTAATCAACCAACCCTTGATCCCAATGATGATGGTTATCTCACTTCTGCAGAAGCATTAAACCTAAATTTAAAAGGAACAGAACTTGTTGTTTTATCTGCTTGTTCAACAGGGCAAGGCGATGTTCGAACGGGGGAAGGCGTTTACGGTCTGCAGCGCTCATTAACAGTTGCTGGTGCGCGCAGCACCCTGCTATCGCTATGGAAAGTGAATGACGCTGCCACTGCTGAATTTATGGTGCGTTATTACAAACGCCTAAAGGCCGGTGAAGGTCGTAGTGATGCACTGGCAGCAGTACAAAAAGAATTTCGTGATGGTGCTGCCGGCAATGGGCAATGGAAAGAGCCTTACTACTGGGCGGCCTGGCAACTCTTGGGTGATTGGAAGCCGATTCAAGGTCTTTAATTTGGCAATAAAAACCAAAACAGGAATCACCCCATAGGAGCTGGAACTAGGAGCTGGTGTCCGAAGGGCTTGACCCTTACTCCCCAACACCATCAATGACTAACTACATCACAACAGCCATCGGTACCACTGCTGCCTTACTTAGCTCTATTGGCCTCATTGCTGTTGCTTCCATCACAACCAATTTTACTGTTACCGGTAATTCCAATCCATTAATTAGCTCTGAATTCAAAGCAAGGAATGGTTGGTCTAGTGGTGACTATTTTGGTCGCCGCTCTTCTGCTCCAGTAGTAGAACAACAAATCGCTCATTCCTTCCGCCAAGGAAATGGCTGGTCTAGTGGAGATTACTTCGGCCCCAAAGGCTGATTTAAATTTCATTTAAACAAACTCACTCATTACTACCATGTTTTCTAAAATTATTCTTGCAACAAGTTTCCTTATGCTTTCTGTTGGAAGTGCCCAGGCATCATGTTTTGGCTCTGGCTCTTATCGTTACTGCGATGGCATTGGCGGACCTGGCGCTACATACCCACCCATACCCAAAGGAGAAATATCAATTACGGATACGCCTGATCGATTTGGTGGAAATGGAACAACTGTTATTCGCACTCCAATGGGTATCAACAGCACTCTTATTGAACGTATTCGCAAGTATTGAGCATTTAATATTTTTATATCATTAAAACTACAATGCTAGTCATAAAAATGGCTAGCATTGCCATATCAACTTAAAGCTAGTGTATATGACTAATTCACCTGAGTCACTTCCCTTCATTCTTTTTAGATCAGCTGCATTAAGGCAAATAAATCAATTAAAACGATTCAGCGAATTGCAAAGCACAATCCCAATAGAGCTTAGTATTGGCGATAAGCAACTACGAGAAATTGCGAGAAACCAAACATTTATTGATTCCAGTCAGATTAGTCGTGAATTAGTTGCATGGTTTATTGAAAAGGGTTTGCTGCAAAGGGATGAGCCAAAAACTTCTGATTCAAAGTTTCCATTTATCTTTGTTACTGCTGTAAATATTGAGCTTACCTATTCGTGCAATCTTGCCTGTTCGCATTGCCTGCAGGCACCCATACGTCCAGCAGGCCCTTCCAAATGGCTAGATATAGCAATTGTCAAAAAAGCATTATTGGAAGCCAAATGTTTGGGCTTAACACGAACTGGCTGCAACTTAACAGGGGGAGAAACGTTTATGCCCCATAGTCCCATCTTGGAGCTGATTGCTTACGCGAGTCATATAGGTACTCCGGCTCGCTCTAATACCAATGCTTGGTGGGGAAATCATCAAAATATTAAAATTGGAGACATGGTCTTCCCAACCGATTCATCATTAGTTGAATATCTAAAAGAGATTGGTTTAGGCAGATTAGCGCTTAGCTTGGATAACAGGTATCTTCAGTATCCTGAATTATTGGAACGTGTAATTAGAGTTGCATCACTCTGTGAAAAACAAAATCAGCCGTTCGAATTTGTTATTACTGAACCCAATCCATCAATTCGTCAACGAGCCATCAAGCTTCTGCATGAATCAATCGGAGGTTATCCTCGATTCATGGTTTCAACACCCATGGAGATGGTGGATGTTGGTGCAGCAAAAAATTCAACTGGTTTCTCTGATCAATATCATGAAATTGATAAATTAGCCCTTAGTTCACCATGCGCTGGTAAAGGTTTCCATAGACCTTACTATCTGCATATTGCACCCGATGGTGGAGTACGTAGCTGTTTATACGCTCCTGCTGGAGGGTGGCTGGGGAATATATCTGAGGTCAACTTTTTTAATGTTTTGAATGCTGCAGCTGCTAATCCAGTATATAAGCTATTTGAACATAATGAACTGGCTAATTTTGTAGAAACCTTTCTAAATCCATGGAAGGATCAATACCGCTCTATTGGCCATGGCTGCGCCGCCAGTGCATTAATTGCCCGCCTTGCTGAAAGGGTATATGCAGCCACTGAGAAACATGGTGGGCAGCCAAGCGCCTTGCAGATGAGTGAAATTCATCAGCATTTATCTATTGAAATGGGTTTGGAATCACCCAGCAATCGGCAGAACGAGAAGCTAATGGTTGCTCAAGGTGGTCTATAACTCCCTTAAGCTGCAGGATTCTTTCTTATCTATTTCTACATCATGAAAAATCTCAAAGCTTTTGTTCTTTTGATAAGTCTGGGGATCACACCCTTGTTTGTTTCTCCTGGCTTCGCAAATGGCTGTAAGTTTCACGGAACTACAGCCCTTAGCTGTTCAGATGGCGCTGGTGGTTACGTAAATTCTTTTTTTAACGGGGAGAAATGGTCTGAGCCTGTTCATGTTCAGGCCACACCTGTTAGGTATCCGCAGCCCATACCAGTGGTTGTTATCTACAATGACGATGATTGTCGTTATGGGCAGTGCGGAAGGAATTACCGCAGCAATGACAGGTATGGCCACAACCGCTACCAAAATG
>Ga0247833_1007748_pt1 | contig 11200 bp, 13 predicted proteins | sample LaCruzMarch2015__7_FD_187117 | JGI IMG/M metagenome (GOLD analysis project Ga0247833, IMG submission 187117) | Freshwater microbial communities from meromictic Lake La Cruz, Castile-La Mancha, Spain - LaCruzMarch2015_8m | ecosystem: Environmental > Aquatic > Freshwater > Lake | place: Spain...
AGCAAGGCCTTGGGTGGGGAGTTCGTCCGGCGTGGGGGAAATGGAAGCAATCAGCTCGGATGGCACTGAAATCTCCTGCGCCGGCGTAGGAACGGGATGTGAAAACGACGCTTCACCCTGCTCCGTGACTGGACGATTTGATGCTATACCTTCCGGCGCAGATCTTTGAGAGTCCGTCGAAGTCGTCTGCTGAACTGCCGATTCGGCATGGGGTGGCACTGAGGGTTCAATTGTCGGCGTGGCCTCCGCGATTTTTCTCGCAACAGGCGCTGTGGTCTGCCCAGAGGGGCGATTGGATTCGGAATATAGCATCCATCCCACCCCGGCAAAAAGCAAAGCAGTTGCCGCGATGGAAGTAGGAATCCACCATTTGCCAGCAAAAATTGAATGGAGCGGTGCGGGAGTCTCGGCGACGCGCGCCAGTTCCGGGCGATCCAGAAGCAGCTTTTCCAAGGTAGAAAATTCATCTTCTCCCTCAATTTTGGCCGGAATGTTGCCCTCCACAGCCGCTTCCTGTCGTAGCAAAAGAATTTCTTCCCAAGTCAGAGGCCCGACATCGGTTCCCTCATTCCAAAAGCCGAGAGCTTCGATTGACTGAAATTCATTCTCATCCTCGCTGCGTGCGGAGTCCGAGTAATCCAACTCACCATTCCGCAGCATGAGGTAGACCTCAACCCAACTGAAGGGACCGGTTTCCAAGTCGTTGCGGAGAAGATAAAAGGTCATGGCGTGGCGCTTTGATCAATGCGCTGCGTAGATTTCTCAAATATTTTCCGGCCAAGCAAGATCGATTGGGTTCGAATACAACGAATCAACATGTGGGTTCTCGGGGGTCGGGGCGAGAATTTCCGTGTTACGAATTTGTGCGAGAAAAATGTTGTCTTCAATGCGTCGATTTACGAGGCTACCAGTCAGTCCATCATCACCAATGAAAACCGAATCAACGTCGCAAAGTTCAAATAAATCCCTGTCTGTGGCAGCGGTTGCATTGTGCGTCCTCTGTGTGTTGCCAGTTGCACTCGGGGCATTCAACAAGGAAGAGCGTGCAAACCCCGGCAAGCCATCTGAATCCGCTTCGGTGATGCAATCCCAGCCTGACTGCACGCCAACACCCACACCAACCCCGCACCAAGAGTAATTCAGGCGGTAGCGGTCTCCCTGCCATGAAAGTTCCGAGATCCACGACAACTGCCATCGCCCTCATGGCGATGTGGATTATCGCGAGCATGTGCACACAAGCAAAGGCCTGTGGCCTGAACTGGTCAGAACCCAAAAGCCATTTTGAAGGCGTGAGCTTTCAGGGATACGTGTTCTTGGTGGAACCTCTCGGACAAATTGAATTGCGGGACGGCAGGAAGCTCCCGGTTCGGGCCATTTTCCGCTCCGAGAGCAATGCAACCTCACCGTTTCTCGGCCACGGGTGGGAACTACCGATTCTAGAAAGTCACATTGTGCAGATGGACGAGCGATGGTTTCGAGTGGTGGAGCCAACCGGGTGGTATCGGCTTTTTTGGAGAGACGAGAAAGACCCGACCATCCTACACGGCCAAGGCAACTGGAAAGGCGTCATTCGCGGGAACAGCATTTCCGTGATGGCGGATTGCGGGGACAGATTGGATTTCCGGGATGGAAGAATCACTTCCTTGCACCTGAAGGGGCATAAGTTGGATGTTCTGCGCTCCCTTGACGGCACCGCGTCCTTGAAGGAAGGCGCATCGACCCTGCTGGAGGGGCAAAAGACCCTTTCAAGGGACGGAATCGCGCTCAAAATTGGCAGCGGCGAAACAGTAGAAATCAGCTACGCAGACCGTCCAGTTATCGAGGTCATCGGCGGACAGCCTGTAGTGCGGCAGCAAGTGAAAAGTCTCGGCAGCCTTGCCAATGGCGAAACTGCGCGGACCTGGGAATACGCGGTGGATGAGAAACTCAATCCGACAATGACCATCGGTGACCGCAAAATTGCATGGAGTCCCACCTCGCGGCATGTCCTGTTGGATGGAGAGTGGGTTTATGATATCAAGTGGGGCGAAACGCCGAATGAGAATGCCGAGATTGGAAGAACGGATGGAGAAAAAAAGGAGCTCTGGTACCACAGTAGTGCTAAAGGCGAAGAGCGGGTTTTGAGAAAAGATGGCCTTCTGACTGTGCGGAAATGGTTTGTTGGTGGTTGTCTAAATGGAAAAACTCGAAGTATCCAAAGCTTGGCACATGGAAAGAGCATTCGAACCACAAAGTTCAGTTATAATGAAAATGGTGAGTTGCTTCGCAGTTTGCTGATTACGGATAACTTGCAGCAAGAATCAGATATACGAACAACAAAAGTTGTCCTAGCCACAAATAAAGTATCTGTTTACAAATCAAATAAACTTAGTTATAGCCTTGTTTCATCTGACAAGGGTTGGAGGTTAAATAAATAATAACATAGTAGACGCATGAACACTAATCCGATATTGACAATAATCAGTCTTCTAGCACTCACGCTAGTTGTTCAAGCAGCTAAAATAGAAAGGTTAACCGACAGTGAGGCTAAATCTATCTATGGAATGAGCTCCGGCTGCTCTTGTGTCAGAACAATTGGCCCGTGTCTTTCTATTCATATACCACACGATTGTAGTTGGATTCCAATAACGGGGCCACTAATAATTGCAGGCAGTAAAACCTGCGTTCTCGAGAACAACTACTGGGAATCTTTTTCTCGGCGCAACATAGATAAATACTGCGAAGCCTCTTCGGCCCCGCTCTCATTCTGCGTAGATTATCGCGAGATCTCTTCGTGTGTGTATTATTTCAAAAATAAATGTGCGATTGAAATCACTGACTTCTACCATAATGGAGTTCTAACTGGCATACAAGTGGACTGTATTCATGGTAGCACAACTCCAAATGAATGGGGGTATGGAAAATATAATGATGCCATAGGGATTCCTTGCGCCGCAAACCCCTGATATTCTGGATGCTTAAAGATGTGTTCATTATGTTCTTCCCAATGCGAACGGTTCTCATTCTCGCATTTTGCTTGTCTTGGACAATCCGATGCTTGGCTATGAGCGAAGTGCCGATTAGTGGTGAGAGCATCTTCTCAAAGCTATTCTCTGAAAGACTTACTGGATATATCTGTCGCATCACCGCGAGCACATCGTTTGACGAGTTGTCGGTTGGAAATAGCACGGTCTCTTGTCCGGTTCCGATGAAAATCACTGCGATGCTGAATGGAGTCGTTCCAACAGCATACAGAATAGCATATCATCCAAAAGTTATAGTCATGCAGGAGGATGGAAAATTACAGTTCCTTCTTGAAAACCGAACCATTGGTACGGATGGAGAAACCCTCACCACTTTGACTGAGCAACTGGTTGATGGGAAGGGTGAAGCATACAATCCACAGCGAGGCACTATTGAGAACGCGAATCCTGATTCTCTTGACCAATATAGCACAGGTTTAGCTTTCCTTATAGCTAACCTATCAATAAACAATTGCTTAGTACTTCGAGATTTGGAAAAAGGAATTGTAAAAATTGTATCTTGTGAAATAAGCAAAGAGGATAAAGATTTAATCAAAATCGAAATTACCAATAAAAAACATTTTTCCGCAGATTTATGGCTTGACAGTAACAAAAGCTGGGCTTTGCGACGCGCTGACATCTATGGGTTAACAGTTGAAGGAATTAAGTCAACTACACCCCGCGTGGTCAGAGGCTCTATTAGCCAAAGATTAACTGTTGATTCATTTTGGCATGATGCTGAGTCCGGAATTTTTTATCCAAGGCAAATGCAAGCTGAATGGTTTTCACTTTCAGGTAAATTAGAAAGACGAACCAAGACAGAGGTGAATTCGTTTTCATTAGAAAAAAGTTCTATAAATATTGGTGATTTTCTTGTTGCCTTCAAAGAGGGCACCACTATTCATGACACGAGACTTAATGTTTTCTTTCAGGTCGGGAAACCTTTGGGTGACCTTCGGCAATCAATAAACGATGCCGTGTCACGAGAAGCAGATCATCCCCCCATCAGGAATTAAGATGTTGGATGTAGTGTTTGCGAATATTGATACATCTATATGTTAACACACAATTGTCCGGTTCTAAGTTGCAGACCATCAGTAGGTCATCGCCACAGTAAGGGCCGGAATTTCGAGGTGATTGGTCAGAAAGATAAGACCACGATGAATTTCCTCCTCGAAGTATCGCCCCTTTCGCAAAAGAGAAGGAAAGTCCATTCTTGCTTTGGCCAGTGTGGGTTTTCCAATGCGATCGCTGTGCACACCCACAGAGAAATTTATGGGCAGACAACGTTGCCGCGAGAACCGCAGATAGTGGGCTCTGGCGTTGCGCATAATTGTTTTGGCAAGGTTCTTCCAAAGTCGCCAGTCCCGCTGCTCGTTCGCATTGGCCAAAGTCGATCTGACCACCGGTTCGGTAAAGCAAAAATGATAAAGGGCCGTGGGCTTGGCATTCAAACACCTCGCTATATCTCACAGTCCCTCCCGCCAAGTCGGTTGGGCAAATGCCATGTAGAGCAGTTGGCGAAATCCAAAATGCCAGTCATGCGACTATGCGTCGTAGCGCGCTGCCCAAGCGAGAGAGTGTCTGCCAATGCATAAGGTCGAGAAGATGCAAGAGAACAATGCGGTCGGAGTTCATGGCCAAAAAGATTGCCCAAGCAGCCGGAAAAGTTTAAATCTATCACACGCTTTTGTATACGCAAACACCTCAATTTATTCATGTTACAAAACATCATCTGCCAATAAATCGGAAACCCCTGATTTTAACCATAAAAAGATTCGGTCGTTCATTCATCTCACTGTTGCCATTATTTTTCTACTGAATGCAGCTTTGTGCTTAGGCTCTGCCTCCGAACCATCCGACTCGATTTTACTGCAATCTTTCGTATCAAACAATTGTGGCTTGAACTCTGTCTTGACATTGGCTAGTTTCTTTGGGGTCTCAGAACAGATTGCGACTTCGGATGTCCATCGGACATTTGGAGAACGACTCCATCTCGCGGCTAGTGTTTTTGAAATTAAGGAGCTGTTATCGAATCTTGGTCTCTATGTAGACGCCTTCAAGAACGTTTCTCCTTTGAGCATCTGTAAGCTCGTTGATTCTAAAAACGCGGTAATCTGCAGTTTAAAGTCAGAGATTAATCATTTCGTCGTAATTTTACCCTCACATAACGGAAAGACCTATAGGCTGTTAGATTTTCCTAGGAATCAAGTTGAGCTAAGTCGCGAGAGGTTAATTCAATTCCTTGCAAAATATTCTGCAGGAATTGTAATCACTGGTTCGAATATGAAAGTCGAACTTGTTGCGAACCAATCAAGTGACCCAATGTATAGCATGGTTCAGGATGTGCACATCCCAAAACAAATTCCTTCGAAAATCATTTCTCCTGCCGATGGCTCTATTCAATACCCCGAGGTCATTGATGTGGCTATAGCAGGGCTAGCCAATGATAGCGTTGAAGTTCCAGTTAAAATCTTTAATACCTCAGATAACAAAATACGGCTTTCTGATCCGCAAGGCGAGTGTGGATGCTTTTTAGGGATCAATGGTTCGCTTGAACTTGAACCAAAAAAGTTTTCTATTCTTGGTTTTAAATTTAATGAAAAGCAATTGGTTGAAAGCAAGCAGGTGCGTGTTATTCTTAAATCGAATCAATTAAAGGATTCCAATCAACTATTTACGTTCCGTGTCCTTAATGATTATCCAGGCAAAATATTCCAAATAAAAAAGTTCGTGAGGCTCGTTTGCGATGGTATTTCCCCTGAAGAAGGTTCTGCTACCCTTTCTATCGGATCATCTGGACTAGACGCGAATAGTGCTAAGATCCTAAGTGCTGATATTTCGGATTCTGTCACTGCCTTTAATGTGATGCCGCCTGCTGAAATTGCAGTCGCTGGTAAAAAAATGCATATTGCGAATATTGTGTGTAAAGTTCGAGTTCAGGAGCCGGGAATTAATGGTGCAATTCAAGTAATTATTAATACTAACAACCCTAGTGATAAACGAGTTTCTTTTTATGTATTCCGTGATTAGATGGTAAGTGTACCTTCTAGAAGGTATCTCATAAATAGCACTTGTACAAAGTGTTTATGTGTATAGTGATACATGGATGGTAAGCGTCACCTGGGGCTTTCAATTACCCACAAGTTTCTGATTTAGCACGGGCGTCAGTTTGCGCAATACTCCGGGGTTGACCTGACCCCCGAAAAGTGGACGTGACAAAACTGGAGATCTGCTCAAAGAAAACAGGAGTAGAAAACCATGAAAAGAAGTCGATTCAGTGAAGAGCAAGTAATCGGGATATTGAGGGAAGCGCAGGCCGGGAGCGCCGTGAAAGCGGTGTGCGCGGCACATAACATCAGCGCGGCGACCTACCATGCATGGAAGCGCAAGTATGGAGAGGGATGGAGGTAAGTAAGCGTAACTTTTAGCGTAAGCGTTACGCAGCGGACCACATTGACAGCTCTGGATCGTAGATGTCGTAGCACTACGCTACGATAAATATGATAATCAGGCCGCGAGCCGGGAAGGGTCGAGGTTCTTCTGCCAGTTTTCCGGAGTGAGTTGGGCGACGGTCCAGTTCGTGGCGTAGGGCAGCCGGGCGAGAACGTCTCGGAGATACTCAAAAGGATTGATGCCCCTGCGGCGGCAGCATTCAATGATGGTGTAGAGGATGGCACTGCGCTCTCCGGAGTCAGCATCGCCAAAAAAGAGCCAGTTTTTCTTGCCCAGTGCTGTGGGGCGAATGGCATTTTCCACCAGGTTGTTGTCGATTTCTACGCATCCATCCTGGAGGTAGACACCCAGGAGGCTCCAGTTGGAGAGGGCGTAATCGATGGCTTTGCCAAAGGAGCGTAAGCGTAACTTATAGCACAGGCCGCTATAACCGACGGTAGATTTTCCATAACCGTCAGATCGCAGAGATCTGACACATCTACAACCCGCTACGCAGCGGCTGCTTGATTGGACCGGGAGGAGGAACGGTTCTTGGCCCAGTTTACTGGGGTGAGAGCGGAGATTGTGTGGTTGGTGGTGCGGGGCAAGCGGGTGAGAACGTCGTGAAGGTAGGCGTAGGGATCAATGCCCAGGCGGCGGCAGGATTCCACGATGGTGTAGAGGATTGCCGTTTTCTTTCCCGCCTCGGCCGCTCCGATGAAGAGCCAGTTTTTCTTGCCCACGGCGGTGGGGCGGATGGCATTCTCAATGAGATTGTTGTCGATCTCCACGCGGCCTGCATCGAGATAAACGAGCAGGGAGTCCCAGATGGAAAGCGCATAGCTGATAGCCCGACCTGCATTGCTCTGGGGCAGGAACTTGGGTTTCATGATTTTGAGGGCTTTTTCCATGCGTGCGAAGATCGGGCGGGAAGCCGAGTTGCGCTCGGCCTCCCGCAGAGCAGGTCCGGCTCTTCGCTTTCGCAGAGAACGCTCCAAAATGTAAAGTTCCCCGATGTGGCTGAGAATGAAGTTTCCCAAGACGGGAGCTTGTTCAAGGGCCTCGTAAAATTTGCGCCTCACATGAGCCAGGCATCCGGCCATCACAACCTCCGGGTGTTCCTTGGCAAAGCTGCCATAGGCGGCATAGGCATCGGTCTGAAGGATGCCGGCAAAGTCCTCACGCAGGATCTCCTTCACGCATTGGGCAGAGCGGCTTGTCTCCCAGTGGAAAATCGCGTCGCCACCGGGGCGCGAGGTCACCCACATATAGCCCAGGGAAGCCTTCCCTTCTCCGGGCTCCAGATAGCGAACCGGCGTTTCGTCCATCTGGATGTAATCCCCACCAAGCACTCCGTGTTGGAGGATTTTGTAGATGGGCTCCAAGCGGTCGGCCACCATGTCCACCCAGCGCACCATGTTTTGCCGGGGGATGCTGACCCCGTGGCGGCTCTTGAAGATGCTTTCCTGGCGGTAGAACGGGAGATGATCCACATAACGGGACACCACGATGCTGGCCAGCAAACCGGGAGCCGCCATGCAGCCGTCCTGGAGTTTTGCTGGAAGAGGCGCGATCACCGGTTTGGCATCCTCGGTGTTTTTGCGCACATACTTGCGCCGCACGGTGCGCACTTTGCGGAAGGCTCCCGGGGTGTAATCCAGTTGCTCACTGACTTCGTCCCCGATGTGCTTGTAGGCCGACGGCTCGGCCTGCACTTCCAGCGGATCTATGATGGTTTCCTCAACCGGAAGATTATCGGGGATCCCGGGAGTGCGACGGGCTTTCTGTTTGCGGTCATGGTCGGGCTTTTCCTGGAAGGTCCCCGCCTCTTGCCCGGTGGCGGGGACCAATTGAAAAAAATCGGGCTGGTTGGGATTGAAGGGCTCGCTTTTGGTCCCGTAGATCATACGCGAGAGCTTGTCGACTTTTTGACGCAGGAGCATGTTCTCAGCTCTCAATCGCGCGTTCTCGTTGCGCAGGTGGGTGATCTCGGCTCGCAGTTCTGCAATGACCTTATCACGCTCTTCAAGCTTCTTGAGAAGCTCTCTTATGGTGGGCTCTGCCATCGTCTATTAGCATAGCAGATCACATGCCAAAGTTTGCGCAGGATGCGAATTTGTTTAGCTATTTTTCAGTCCCTTTCATACCACGGCCTCATCTTCGCTCCGCGCAGGTCAATCCCATCGGTGAGCATGGCCAGAGCCTCCGCTCGCAGCATCACTTTGGGCGATCCTCCCTCAGTGAGCTTCGGCCATGAAAACGTACCCTTCTCCAAGCGCTTGCCCATTACCCACATTCCGCTGCCGTCGAAATACAAAATCTTGAGCCGGGTTCGCCTCCGGTTGCTGAACACAAAAAGTGCTCCGCTGCGCACATCTTCCCCAAGGACCCCACCAGCCAACGCCGACAACCCCTCGTAGCCCTTGCGCATGTCGCAGGGCTCCACCGCCACAAAAATGCGCAGATTGCCCGAAAAGCTCAGCATGGCTTGCCCATCATGCCCAACCCCCGGATGACTTCCGCCGCCAACCCCGCCTGTCTCGAATTGACCACCTCCATCTTCACGGCTCCCCCGATTTCAACCACCAGGGCTTCTCCGCTGCCTTCCACTCTGGCCTCCACCCATTGGATGCCCTTCAAGCCGGCGGCATCGGGTACGCTCCCATTGCCCCCGGCTTTCCCCACCCAACTCATGAGGGTCGGATACTTCACCCCGGAATATTGAGCAAATTGCCGCCCCGTCATCCCGCTGCGGCGATAGGCCGCCACGATCTCCTCCCGTTTCTCTTTGGGCGTGCGAACACGCCCCGCCACGTCAACCTTCAGTACTTCTATCGAACTTGGTAGATCTGTCATTCCCCAAGGTTATGACACTTCTGCTGTTTCCGGTAGATGTGCTAAAAGTTACGCTTACAAAGGAGCTGCGTGGCAGGTGGTGGCCGGACTTTTTGAAGGCGACCAAGGCACGGTGGATGCGTCGATAAATCGGAGCGCTGTGGCTGGCGCGCAAGGCGGCACGGAGCTGAGGTCCAGCTCCGATCTCCCGCAGGCTGGCCTCCAGGGCATAGAGTTTTCCGATCTGACGCAGGATCCACTTGGCCCGTTGCGGCACATGGTCTCGCGCCTCGTAGAAGTTGCGCCGAGCGTGAGCCCAGCAGGCCACCAGTTCGATTTGCTCTTTGTCTTTGGTGAAGCTCGGGTAGGCGGCGTAGGCATCGCACTGCACCTTGCCCTGGAAGTTGGCAGGGATGACGTTCTTCAAGCAATGCGCCCCCCGGCTTGTTTCCCAATGGTAGAACGCGTCGCCGCCGGGCGAGAGCGCCGTCCAGAGGTATCCGAGTTTGGTTTGCCCGTGGCCAGGAGCCAGATAGCGAATCGGGGTTTCATCCACCTGCACATACCCGCCACCCATTACCCCTGTGCGGATGCTTTCGTAAATGGGCCGCAGCCAGTCGGCGGTCATCCCCATCCAGCGCGACATGCTCGCTCTGGGCAAGTAAACCCCGTTACGGTTTTTATACATGGATTCCTGCCGGTAAAGGGGAAGGTGGTCGCAGTATTTGCCCACGATGATGGCTGCCAATAGACCGGGAGCCGCGATGCAGCGCTCCAAAAGCACCTCGGGCATCGGCGCGATCACGGGCGCGACATCGCGGTCCAAGCGATGGACATACTTGCGCCGAACCAATCGCCTGCGCAGGAACTTCGGCGGCTCGTAATCGAGTTGCTCGCTGATTTCGGCTCCAATAAAGCGCCAGTCCTGCGGGGCGGCAACCACTTCGGCCGGCTCGATGATTTCCTCCACCACGGGGAGATCCGAGGGCCAGCGCTCCCGCCGGGGTTCGCCGCTCCGTGCCTTCTGAGTCCTCGCCGGGTCCGCCTCCTGCAGAGAGGAGGCCTCACCTTTTCCCGGCTCATCCCCGATACTGAGCAAAAACAGCTCGAGCTGGCCCGCGTCCATCTTCTCGCTTGATCTCCCGAACATCCGCCGGATGAGAAGATCCATTTTCTGCCGCATCAGTGCCATCTCGTGATTGAGCCGGGCCACCTCCTGACGGAGCATTTTATTCTCTTCCAAAAGCTGCTCTTTGCTCAGGTTTTCCACGCGCTATCAACATAGCAGGATGCATGCCTAAGTATTAGCATTCCCCAACTTTTTCTTCCCTTTCATACCACGGTAACAGCTTCGCTCCCCGCAGCTCCACTCCGTCGGTCAACATCGCCAGTGCCTCCGGCCTCAAGCGCAACTTCTTCTTGCCTTCCGTGTCCTTCGGCCACGAGAACGTCCCAGCCTCAAGTCTCTTTGTCATCAACCACAACCCTGTCCCGTCCCAATACAGGATTTTCAACCGCGTCCGCCTCCGGTTCCCGAACACGAACAGCGCTCCGCTTTTCAGGCTTTCCTTCAACTCCTCTGCGACAAGTCCGGCCAACCCCTCATATCCCTTGCGCATGTCACACACCTCCAGCGCCACGAACACCCGCAACCCTCCTGTAAAGCTCAGCATTTCCCAACTCCCATGTAACGCAGCACCGCCGCCGCCAATTTCGCTTCCCGCTCATCGCCTACTCTCATCCTCGCTCCTCCTGCAAGCTCCAGCACCAATCCAGACTTCCCAGCCCGGCTTTCCTCTCCTCCCACCTCCGCTTCCAACCAACTCACCGCTCCTTTCCCAATGACCAATGCGCCTGCCTTCCGCTTCCTGCGCTTTTGAACCCACGTCGCCAACGTCTGATACTTGATCCCGACATACTGCGCGAAC
>Ga0247833_1007754_pt1 | contig 11191 bp, 11 predicted proteins | sample LaCruzMarch2015__7_FD_187117 | JGI IMG/M metagenome (GOLD analysis project Ga0247833, IMG submission 187117) | Freshwater microbial communities from meromictic Lake La Cruz, Castile-La Mancha, Spain - LaCruzMarch2015_8m | ecosystem: Environmental > Aquatic > Freshwater > Lake | place: Spain...
CCTAGCGCTATCATTGGTGCATTTTATAGCCATGACGGATGTAACGTCTTCGAGCCATTCACGTCGCAGAGCTGTGAGGCGAAAACTAGACCAAAAAACGCCCTAAGGCGAAAACTAGTTTTTCTCTCGTACCTCCTACATAAAACCTCCCTGATCCCTATGGACTATGGAGTCACTCGTTAAGGAATCCTTTACGGGGATCGTCCTCGGTAGTCTAGCATTCGGCGCTGCATTGCTTTGGTTTAGAAGTGGTAGTAGTATCCGTGTTAACGATGATAGATTGACAATTATTTCCTCCTTGACGAGAGGAACGAGATCAGAAGTAGAAGAAGAACATGATGATCCAATCGACGTCGGCAAGAGAGACCATGTCAACAGTCAACCATCAAAGAAATTGTTGCGCAATGTCTTTTCAGTGAAACAAAAGCCAATAGTAATGGATGACTCATCATCCTCATCACCAACATCCGCACGTCCATTCGAATCATCATACTATTTTGCTCATAATCGACAATCGACTGGGTAAGTAAAGGTCGTGCTTCTTTAAAGTAGGATGTAATATACTTGCAATTTGCATTAAAGTCTCAACAACGTGTCTTATTATCACACTGATATTATTAAGAGGAGGATACAAGGATGGACTACGTGCTGAGGATTATGTCATGAATGGACCTAGATTACTAAGTAGAGGAGGTGTTCGGGTCAATAGTGATATCAATGGTGACAAGGACACTGCTTCTCCAGTCGAAGACGAGACAAAGCGTTTCGAATCATCACTGTCACAATCACCGGAGGAGGAAGAGACTGGCGCATCTTTTTCTGTTATGAAAGATGACACAATGATCAAACAACAAAGGGTAGCATTGACAGCGTCATCCATGCCCATAACTAGATATATGTGGGATGATGATGGTGACGATATTGCAAGGATACATATTGATGTCTTACCCATAGGATCGAACAAAACGTTGTCATGGGAGGATGCAAATGTTTCGAAAAATGATGTAGACGTCCGACTCATTGGTGATGATGGAGTAGGTCTATACGTAGGCATAATTGCTGAGAAACGGAGGTATCATCTTCATATACCAAGAATGTACGGTACGGCTGAGTCAGTTAGGTTTATTATCAAGAAACGAAAGCTATTAATAAAGATAACAAAGAAGAGGGTGATACGGAAACAACGTCAACGGCGTGGAATTGTCGAGGAAAATAGTGGAGTTTGGGACTATGTTACAAGGACGCTTGGAAGCTTGGTTGGTAGTAATAGTGGTGCAAATGCCGACAATGATAACAACTTGACTTCGGTGCAATGGCCTAGACTGAGTGCAGTGGGTGTAGCATCTGACGCAATAGATGATGAATTATTCAGAAGGTAGACCTTGATTAGTGGTGAGAAAAACAATTCTCGCACAGGATGAGTTATATTCTTCTTAATAAAGTGTGTGAGAACAATTACTCGGTTCTGCTCCAATAACAAATACTAGAATTTCATCAGATGCTAAAAATTAGACATTTTAATGAAGTTATCTTTCATATTACATACTATCGCTGCTCTCGTCATCAGAGGGGACATTTGAGTCAGATTCTTCATCGCTTTGGTCAACGGACGAGGCGTTAGAGTCTGATTCTGCGTAGGAGTCTGATTCTTCACCTGCAGCAGTGATTAGATAAGGCAGTGCATGTCGGATGACAACATCAGCTCCACAAGTAATCCGGTATTGCCTTCTCATGCTTGATTCATCAGTCTTGATTTTCTTCTGGTAATGAGTTGCTTCCTCCTCAGGAATTTTCTCATTCATCCTCAACTTCCATAATGCAAGCTCAAGTATGGTCGTGATTTCCTTCAGCTTAGGGTATTCGTCTTCAAAATCAGTAACTCTTGCTCGAATTTCTTGTATGATATGGAAGTTGCGTTTCCCCCATTTGAAATCGGCAGAATGGATCATAATTGTGATATAATCACGCCAAACTCTAAATGCAAGAGCCTCCACACGCGATGACATGCCGCACATGACCAGAAACTGCATGTGTTCTTTGAAAGTTGAATCGAAGCAGAAACGTGTAGGATTTGCAAAATTGCCAAGCAAATGTTCCCAATCAATTGGTTGATCAGGGAAGTGCATTTGTTTCACCCAAAGTAGATTATTAATGCTTTCCTTTGGTGTTTCAGTTCTCCCCATTGTCTCCACCATCATTGTCCAATTGAATATGTGATCAGGGTAAAGTGTTTGGTAGCTGTCAAGGAGGCATTGTATAATCTCTCTCGGTGCAGCTCCCCAAAATGCATACAACAGTGGTGGTGCTCCCCATCGATCTTCGGTGATTAGATTTGTAGGATAGTTTTCAATTACCACACGGTACACCTCCAGATTGTGGACTGACGAGCATGCCAGAATATGAAGTGGAGTCATTCCGAGACAATCTTGTTGATTGCCGGTCGGATCCAGCTTTGTTGCGGCAATGAGATTGTGTAGCACTCCCTGATTATACGACTGGTAGTAGACTAGTTTGTGGATATTTAGTTCATCAAATCGATGCTGCAGTGCTCGTATAATTCCTGCTTCCAAACCAAACAGTAGCCGAAGATCTGAGATTATGTTTATCTCTTTGTCACCAAAGATATTATAATCTGAAAGATCAGCATTGGGTGGAAATGCCACATTTCGTAGACAGTAACAATTGAAGAATGCATGATTGTTTATCTCTGTTACTGTCTCTGGTAGCTCCAGAGAGAACGTCGATTTACACCCGTATAATATGCCCTTAGGGATTACGGTGATGAGGGGTGGGACTCTGAAGTTGGTGAAGATGCAGTGAGCGAATGTGTACTGTCCAATGCTTTCAATGCCATCGTGAAGACGAATCAGAGTGCGAAGAGAATAATAGAATGCCCAATCATTAATCCTCCTGAGTGAATTGGGGATGATGATTTTCGTTATGGAATGGTCGCAACACCAGAAGGAATCTACCCCAATTTCCACGAGTCCTTCGAACAGCTCCACCTCGGTCAACTTGTTGCGTTCCTCAAATGCATTATCGGGGATCGACGTGACTGAAGGATCAATCAGAGCACGTACCACATCGTCCGGAACTTCAACTCCTCCAGCTCCGGTGTAGACGAAGACCTCGGCATTGGTGGAATTGCTCGACATTGGCATGCGACAAACGATTCACTCGAGGTCTGTCCGTCAAAATTCCCCCACAAGAAAGAGGGTACTATTTTGTGGTCACTCAACAAGGTTTAGTCTAGATGTAGAAATGTAAAATAGACACATGCAATTAGTTGTTCCTGAGCCAAATAATTCTTCCGTAAAAACATAGCTAATGTTAAAAGAGTATGCGTATACTCCTACTTGATTTACTCAATTGCTTATTATTTTATACGCTTGTTCTCATACACATCGCTCAACACACGAGCTCTCTGGAAGCGACAGCAAAGCTCTGCTATGATTCATTCATAACAGAAAGGGGTGGTGTGTGTTTCACTGTCCAACATTCCAACCTCCCCACATCCCCACCCCCCCCCCCCCCCCACACTCACCCCCTCATCATCGTTGCTCCCACACGAATCAGCATTTGTACACACGAGAGGGCTTTTTACTCCGGAAGTGGTACAGTCTTGACGTCCCAAATCAATCCCATCAACTCCAACGGCCGAACGAATACATAATACATACAATCATACTCATCGCGCTTGGCCAACATGAAGTGATCGTGATGATCGGCATGTGCCGATTCGCTCGCCACGGTCGACAGGGGACCGCAGATGAAGTCCAAGAACCAAAATGCCGGATACCATCCATTGGCCCGACCCTTACCGTTGGATGCCAAACATGCCCTGCTGCCACTGCCAGCAGCAGTAGTAGCGGGGCCGTTGATTAATTTGGCAGTAGTATCATCATCGGAGGTGATTGGGAGAGGATGGTTGGTAATATTAAACCACAATGATCCCGCCTGACACATCCACATGGATGTATACGTGACGAATAATCCCTCCCGTCCGAAGATGTGATATGATGCTGCCAATTCGATGGAACATATCGCAAATGCGAACGTATCCAATACTCGCAGCACCCGACCGTCATTGTGTCTCGGTGCGAATTCTTCCTCGACGGCATCGTATCCCGCGCCGAAGAACGCGAACGCTCGTTCCACGCCGTGCATCGCCGCACTGTGCGGATCGCGACTCGCATCGCAATGCTTGTGATGACATCGATGTTGACTCGCCCACCATATCGGCCCGCCCTGATTGGCGGCGCATCCGACGACATTGAGGAAGAAACGCGTGAAGGGGCCGCACTTGAAGGCGGCGTGGGCCGCATATCGATGCAAGCACACCGACATGCATATCCCTATGCGGAATGCGGTGAGTAGGAATGCCAATGCAATGGCCGGCACGGCGGTCCCCGGCGTCAATGTGGGCGGGATGAGCAGCAGCGAGGTTAGGTAGACGGGTACGACGCAGAAACAGAAGAAGGTGCGCTTGCCCTCGGCTATTGCGGCGGTGAGTTGGACGAGTAATGCCACGAGATATATTTGTGTGGGAGTGTATATATCATGTAGCGACGTGGATGCCGCCGTCGTGGCGAGTATGTACGGCGGTATGGCGACGTTGAATCCCATACCAACGACATTGACGTGGAACCCACCCCGACGCCACCACGGTCGTTGGATTGTGTTCGTGGCAGTATTATCATTATTCGTTGCGGTTTCGGCGACTGGCTTGACAGCAGCATCAACATCATCGTTCGTCACCGTGGAGGTGGAGGCGATTGCTTTGGAGGCGAATATTCGGCCGCTGCTGTCTCCGCCCTTCCCCATGCTGTGGATGGGAGGGTTGATTGTTTGTTGTTTGGAAAAAATGACGGGGTTTGTTGGACGAACCCAACCGAACAGGCGATCTCTGATATTGATGCGGAGACGCATCAATGATAATGTAGCCAACATGGTGAGAAGAGGTGGTCATATCGTGTGCTTTTGGCAATGCAATACACGCCTCTCGCGCTTATTGTTCATCTGTTTTCCCACCCCAGAGTCTTCGTATCTTTGGAGCACGTGCGGCAAAGCTGCGTCTCGGTCCCTGCGCATCCTGTCCATCGGCGGTCGATATTGGAAGGATTCATGATACAGCATCGTCGAGTTTTCGTGGCCATCGTGATTATGCTAATAATAGTGTAACGAATAGTAGCACGATCGTCCCCATTAGCGAGCCATCGTCGTGGGTATGGAATAATGACGAGACACGTACAACATGGACGATGGGGTCCTACTCGTCTCTTCTCTCGGGTGGTTTCGGTGCCGTGAAGTTGGTATCCAATCCACCAATCGTGGCCGGCTTTGCACAATCCACTGTGAGGTCAATGTCATCATCATCATCATCGTCGTCCAGTAACAACGTGGCTGAAAGAATTGAACAGTTCCGTAATGGTAAACCAACGTTGGCATATGCAAAGACACTCCCACGGACATTTGCCATGATGACAAATGAACAGGTACTCCTTTTTGCGGAACAGGGTAGTGAGTATTTCTTATTATTATCACCTTTTCGTTATAATATTATTGTCAATTTAAAGTAATATACGTCTCCCTCATTCAAATTTCGATTTACACCCCTGATGGGACATATGACGTGTTTTTAGTCCCCGAAGCATGTAGGGAATGTATTGTACGAGACATAATGGTGGTAGATCAAGTGGAATACGATGAGGCAAAGAAAGTATTTGAACAAATTCGTATATCCAATCGTCAAGGGATGGCTATATTTGCAATGCCTTTTCGTATTGGTGTATTCCTATCAATAACCGGGGCGGTTGCATCACTACCGCTAGTGTTCGACCGAGCGGCCGTGGAATGGTTTAATGATATGTTCGTTACGGCCGAAATGCCACCGGAACATGATCTTGAGACTGTATTGGAGGTGGGATCGGCGGCATGGGCATGGATGGAGCCGGTACTTGGGACAGTATCGTTTTATCTGTTGTGTATGCAATTTGCTAGAGCACAACTGCAAAATTTAGGTCTGCGACCGTACTTTTCTTGGCAACAGGATCGTCGGGCTGATCGACTGGTACGGCTATATCCGAGATATCATGCTATATTCTTGAGAAATTACTCCAAATGTGATCCACTAGCGGATCCACATGAATTGGTCGAGTAGATGTGAAGGAAGAACTTTGATTTGTGAAATGATGACGAAAATTGTGTTTTAGGTACATAATTCTTTATTATTATCATATGTCCACTGCTCTTATTCCAGATTCTTTTTGTTTGGAGGATTATTAACAGATTGCCATCTAATTTAAAGGCGTATAATAATTACAATTTTTATATCACGCCAATTCTACCCCACCGTCCAACGCAAGACAACATCAGCTGCTATGTACAAGCCCTGACATGTGGAATCAACAATCATTGCTGAACTGTCTTCTTACCACGACCCCTCCTCCAACAATCCCCATCGCACATAGCGGCCAAATTACTGCTCGTGTAAATATTGCCTCGGCTACTTGACTTTCTTTCGTTATGGCACCACCATTCGCATTACGAATGTGAAATACGCTAGAGAATGAGCACTGGATGGCACGTCGTTGTAGGACGGCTTGGGCAGCCGATGGCGCTGCCGCCGACGCTGCCGCTATTCTGGTTGCGAAGAACATCATTTCATGCCGAGCCGCTACGTACTTCCAAACCAGGTCAAACTTACTTGGCCAGCTCTCCCTGCCTGTTGAAAATGAAGCTGACAGCAGCGCAGACGGAGGAACTGACATTTCCAGTCGGATGTCTCGTCTGGTACAACTTTCTTCCGGAATCATCGTGTGGTGATGAAGAATCGTCATCGCCGATACTAAAGCAGGGGGTAGTGGAGTCCATCACGTTAGATTATGGCACCAAGACTTTGATATATGAGATTGGATATGAGTATGACAAAGGGAACAGAATTGTCGACAATGATGTAGCAGAGGACGAAGTGGCATACGCTCCAAATTGTCCAGTAACCATTGATACTAAATTGGAGGGTATAGTTTTATTACCCGAAAGATGTTCAGGCAAATTTGTATACACTGTTATGATTTATATGGATGGATGTCAATCTCGATATGAGTTTGGAGTTGATGCACAGCGTCTCAAATATAGAAAAATTGACACCACTACCACCAATGCTCTTGTCACCAGTGCTCAAACAACGAAGAATAACGAACCTGATTCTCCCATTGTTGTTGTTACTACAGCTGTGATTGAATCTCTCCCAAAAACATTGACAGTGGATAATGAGTAAGCAATACTTTCTTCATTATCTGTCTCATTGTGCTGCATAGTGTCTGATGATGGGCTGATGCAAATCCTTTCCACTCAATCATCTACGAGCTTGCCTGAATTCGATTCTAGCATCTCCGATAAGTTAGAGGAAGTGATTGTCGAGATTTCAGATGCGCTAAATAGCGTCACGATTGATCAAGGTATCTGCATTTTGCTTCGTGACATGAGAACCTTCTTGCGTGACGAACTAGATATTTATGTGTATCTGCATGGCTCTTTAACATTGCTGACTTCTGCCCAAAAAGCTGGAGGAATTGGAGGTGATAAAGGAGTTACCGGCGGGGGTTCAACAATGTCAATGGCCAGTACATCTAGTAGTAGTAGGCCACGATTGCTCCTGCACAACTCCTACGCTGAGCAGTGGGCCAAGGTCAATCATGAAACAATTACCGATGCTGGACGAGAGGGTGATGGATTCTTCATTATTAATTGTGCATCAGTAGATATTCTACTGCATGTGCGGAGAGTGCCGTCTTCTTCTTGTTGTTGGACGACGACGACGACGATGCTGATGACGACGATGTCGACGAGGAGGTACCATTATTGCTGCTGCTAACACCACTCTTCATTGGCAGTTCCGGCATCTATAACACTAGCCGATGGCACGAGGAAGCACGAGCAAATAGATAATAATGAATCTCCACTTACAATATCGCCTACTAGCCGCGCAAAGCCTATGCCATCGAAGCAATCTCTGCGACCACCACCACCACAATCATCATCGCCACCACAGCTGCCGGTTGTAAAATCAAAAGAAGGGAGGTTTCTGAAGAAGTTTGAAGCCGAACGCAAGTGCCAGCTCAAAGAACATAAACATGGTTGGAGGGAATGTCCCAACAATCCTGATTCCAAGAATTTCAATGGGATACATTTCTCAGAGATTCAAGCAAATGAGAGACACGAAGCCGATGTATGTAAATCTCTAGTTCCTGTTATAAAGTTGAAGCTTCCTGAATGGATCCAAAGGGATCGTCAATCGAAGAAAGAATTATTTTCATATTTCACTTACAGTAAAGTTGGACATAAAAAGAAGAGGTGTTCGCACGACATAGAGCTTGAATCAAACTGCCAGATATCGATCAATGGCTTTAACAAACATTCAGAGGATAAAGCCTCTAACTACGCTATGCACATTGCAATACGGTCCATTCGCTCATCTAAAAATGATCTTACCAGCGCTTATGAAAAAGTTATGGACCATTTGAGGGAGTACATGAAAGTACTAGATCCCGGTGCGGCAGAACGATTTACTTATGAAGTTGCTTCCAGTAACACTGGACTTCACTGTCCTAGAGAGTCAATCAGTAACGCAGTTGCAAGCATTGGTTCTGACGGATCCATATCTTACATGTCGTTGATAGAGCTGCCTTTTGTGCTAAGGAAGACGTTTCACGAACATCTAAACTTCTTAAATTCGGAAGAACTGTTTAAGCTTGGGGGTTGCTCAGTCAAGGCTTTTGGTGATAACTTTGGCGTGCCATTAAAATTGTGTGCCCCATATTGTCTTGTTACAGGGAAGTCATGGAAGAATGTAGATGAAGCCGTGGTTATTGTGAAGGATTCCATCAAGAAGCACACGTTTTGATATGGTCGTGAACATTCTATAAGTTTAACTCAGTTCCTGCCAACCCCTGCTCTTCGCTTTCCACTCCTAGACTTGCCACATTCCTTACTGCATATGAAAAGGCAATGAGCAAGGCCAACCTATCGCCCCCTCCTCCTGCAGCGGAGGCGTATGTTATTCCGCTTATATTGGAAAATAATACATTATATTGTCGTAATAGTCATAAAGATGTCATAATGAAAGCAAGGATATATTCCTACATTACAATGCTTAACGAGGGCATGATGAGATCCATCTGAAAGATATAGTATTAAGCGATAGATCATTCATGATATATAATAACGACTGGGAACGTACATTTCGTTATCGTGAATATTACCATCCATGGTCGAGGAAGGTCGATATGGCCATATGGAGAGGTTCGACGACCGGACCGCATTTTATATCCTTTCGTGACTTACCAAGAACACGATTGGTACAATAAAGTTTAGACAGGTCGGATATTATAAATGCTAAATTTACATCCTTTGTACAAGGCCATGAACATGAACATAGTACAGCAGCAGCAGCAGCAGCAGTATTGAATCAAACAGTATTTGATATTGCAGAATACATGACATTTAATGAATTAATGCAATATAGAGCAATAATTGATATTGATGGTAATTTTTGGAGTTCACGATTTACTAAACTGCTATGTACCAATTCAGTTATCATAAAGGTGTGTATATATGTTTGTAATAGTTATCGTTCTAGTAATTTAATACACGACTTCTCCCTCTTCTCATTTAAAAATTCTGTTTACCCACCTCTGCATCATGTACACAACCAACCAAATACAATAGATCGATCCTGATTATATTGAATACTATTACAATGATCTACGACCAATGATACACTATGTACCAGCATCATTAGATAATCTTACTAGGGTAGTTGAGTATGTATTAGATAGTAGCAATAGACATGAAATGAAGATGATCGTTGCTTCTGCGAATGCATGGTGTCAACACGCAGTTACCAAGGATCGATTAACAACAGATGCCATAGTTCAATTGATAAAGTATGAACACACACTATATACTGCGTACGAAGATACGTGGGTTGATGAGTGGATAGATGTTAGACGACGAATTATAGATAATGTTGGAACAGATTTGGTAGATTGCAGTTAACAGAACTCCATACCATATGGAGCAATAGTGAACGGTGCGTATTATGCTAATGGAATTGATTTGGCAAGGAAAGCTCGAACAGTGAAATTAGTTTTGGATTTTACCCAATACATTTTGTAGGATTCATGAGACATGATAGAATTTTTTTATGGGGTCTTAATATAACATTTACTAAAATTACTTGTTGAATTCCTCTGGATCCCCTTTTCTTAAACCTAAAGAGAGATAAGTCGCTGAAGGAGCGTAGCTATGCGTCCTTAAACTTACCCTGCTCATACCTCCAATACTGTAAAGTAATACCCTCTGTCTTCTTCCAATAAGCACCAAGACCATCAATATTAATAATTTCAGGTTCAGGTGAGATTCCATGAACTTTGAAGAAATCGTGTACAGCATCTTGTGCAGGGAAGCCATACCAATCATCCTGGATCCAGTAACCTCCAATAGATAAATTGTCATACAAATGATACAAAACATCTACAGCAGATTCATACATGTCTCCATCAAAGCGGATTATGGCAAGTTTGTCAATCGACTTAACAAGCACTGGCATGGAATCGTTAAAGAAACCTTTTGCGAAGATTACCTTTTCGTCCAATAGTCCCGCCGAGTTGAAATTACCCGCAACTACCTCTGAAGATACCTCCAAATAACGGGTATTATCCCAGCCTTTGTCCCCCCTATGATAGCCTTTATCACCTGGGGGAAGGCCCTTGAATGAATCGCAAACGAAGGACTTACGGTGTTTCTGCCCAAGAGCACGGAGCACACCACGAGCAAAAATCGATGATCCACCACGCCATACACCAGTCTCCACGTAGTCACCAGGTACATCATTCTTAACAACATCCAGAATGAGATCACGCACATTGTCCAACCGTGCGTTGCCAGTCATCGTATCACCCAAATAAGTCCAATCACCCCCTTTTGCTCGCTTTGCTAAATTCAGTGATGTTGTCTGTCGTAAGTCATTCGTAAGTGAGGGTCCAACAGTCTTTTCTTCTTTACCATAGCTCAACCCAGATACATACTGATGAAGGAACTCAATGTACGTATTGACTGACCTCTCTTTGATCGGACGATCATCATTATGGACGATAGTATCAAGCCAGGTGAGACGTCCTTCAATATT
>Ga0247833_1007795_pt1 | contig 11146 bp, 9 predicted proteins | sample LaCruzMarch2015__7_FD_187117 | JGI IMG/M metagenome (GOLD analysis project Ga0247833, IMG submission 187117) | Freshwater microbial communities from meromictic Lake La Cruz, Castile-La Mancha, Spain - LaCruzMarch2015_8m | ecosystem: Environmental > Aquatic > Freshwater > Lake | place: Spain...
CGCTGCGAGCGGCCAGCGGCCACGGCGAACTTCGATCCAGCCGGCACCGCCCGTCACCTCGGCCCCCATCGAACGCGCCGCATCCACAAAACGCAGATCGCCTTGGATCGAGTCGGTGCCCACGCCCTCGACGCGCAGCGGCTGCCCGGTGGCGGCCATGGCGCCCAGTGCAATGAAGTAGGACGCCGATGAGGCATCGCCCTCGACGTGGATGCTGCCGGGCGACTGGTAGCGGCTGCCCGCCGGGATGGTGAAGCGCTGCCAGCCTGCACGCTGCACGTGGATGCCAAATCGCCCCAGCAGATTCAGCGTGATCTCGATGTAGGGCTTGGAGATGAGCTCGCCTTTGATGTCCACCACCGCGGCTTGCTCGGTGGTGAGCAAGGGCAGCGCCAGCAGCATGGCGGTGAGGAACTGACTCGACACATCGCCACGCACGCGAATCGGCATCGAGAGATCCAGCCGACCGCTGTCCGGCAAAAGCCGCAAAGGCGGAAAGCCTGCCTGACGGAGGTACTCGATGCGGCAGCCAAGCGGCCTCAACGCATCGACCAGATCACCAATCGGGCGCTCGTGCATCCGCGGCACGCCGCTCAGCTCGAAGCATCCGCCTTGAGTCGCTGCCAGCATCGCCAGCGCTGCGGTCAGCGGGCGCATCGCGGTGCCGGCGTTGCCCAGGAAAAGGGCAGCCTCTCGCACATCCAACCGGCCTCCCAGACCGGTGATGCGAAGACTGCTGGCATTTGCAGGCGAGTCCAGCGGCTCAATGCGACAACCCAGTGTGCGCAACGCTTCGAGCATGACCTGCGTGTCGTCGGAGTCAAGCAAATCGTGGACTGTTGTGGTGCCTGCACTGAGCCCGGCCAGCAGCAAGACGCGGTTCGAAATGCTTTTCGAGCCTGGCAAGCGCACCGTGCCCGCAGCACCCAACAAGGGCGGAATGTCCAGATGGGCAATGTCGTACATGGGATCGCTCAGCGCGGGTCGCTCTTGTCCTTCAAGCCGCCTGGCACCCACGCGGAGCGCGTCGCAGAGGCCGCGCGAATGAGGCCTTCGAGGGCCTCGGCATTGCCGCTTTTCATCGCGTAATCCATGGCATCGAGCGCTTGGCGAAAGTGCTGCAACTGTTTCGACAATTCGTCTTGGTTGGCCAGAAGGATGTCGCGCCACATGGTCGGCTCACCGCCCGCGATACGGCTGAAATCGCGAAAACCCGAGCCCGCCAGCGAAAGAAACTCGGGGCTGGCCGGCTGCCTGGACACAGCGTTCACATAGGCGAACGCCAGCAAATGCGGCAGATGGCTCACGGCTGCAAACGCGGTGTCGTGGTTTTCGGGGCTCATGCACACGACCCGAGATCCGATGGCCGTCCAGACGTCGGTGGCGCTCTTGATCAGCTCGGGTGATGTTTGCGGCAAGGGCGTGAGGATCACCTGCTGGCCTTGATACAACCCCGCGTCCGCGTGCTCCACGCCAGCCACCTCTTTGCCTGCGATCGGGTGTGCCGGCACGAAGTTGGCCACCTTGTCTTTGAGCACACGGCGAGCCGCATCCACCACGTCGCGCTTGGTGGATCCCACATCCATGAGCAGCACGCCGGGCTCGATCAGCGGCAAGATCGCGCGAAAGGTTGCTTCGGTGGCGGCCACAGGCACGGCCATGAGCACGATGTCCGACCCGGACATCGCGAGCAGCGCGGATTCCGCCGCCTGATCGACCACGCCCATGCGGCGAGCCTTGTCGGTGGTGGACGGCGACTTGCTGTAGCCCACCACGTGCTTGACCAGACCCGCGCGGCGCAGTGCCAGCGCAAAAGATCCCCCCATCAGGCCACAGCCAATCACACCAAGTTGCTTGAACATTGCAGCAGACGCCGTGGTCAGTGAGCGTCGATCGGGTAGCTGCCCAGCAGCTTGAAGAAGGCACAGGCCTCGCGCAGATCCTGCAGCGCCAGTGCCATCTGCGGCTGGCTGGGGTGGCCCTGCAAGTCGATGTAGAAGTAGTACTCCCACTGACCCGAGCGGGCAGGGCGAGACTCCAGGCGACTCATCGACACACCATGGGTTTTCAGCGGTACCAGCATGTCATGGACCGCGCCAGGCTTGTTGTCCACCGACACGACCAAGCTGGTGCAGTCATGTCCCGAGGCTTGCGGCTGTGGCTGACGCTGCGGATGAGTGACCACCGCGAAGCGGGTGCGGTTGTTGGCGTCATCCTGAATCGCTGGCGCCACGACGTGCAGACCGAATTCGCTGCCTGCGCGCTCGCCCGCCACCGCAGCCAGACTCTCATCCAGGCTGGCAAGCCGGGCACCCTCGGCGTTGCTGGAGACGCCACGCCGTTCGATGTTCGGAAAGTGCAGCGCCAGCCAGTCCTGACACTGAGCCAGCGCCTGGGGATGCGCACAGATGGCCTCGATGCCAGCGAGGGAATTAACCTTGCGCAGCAGGTTGTGGCGCACGAGCAAGCTGGTCTCGCCGATGATGGACAGTGGCGAGGTCAACAGAAGGTCGAGCGATCGCGCGATCACCCCTTCAGTCGAGTTTTCGACAGGCACCACGCCGAAGTCTGCGGCGCCTGCGGTGGTGGCACGAAACACCTCGTCGAGGCTCGCGCAGGGAACGCGCACGATCGACGAGCCGAAAAACCCAAGTGCTGCCGATTCGCTGAATGTTCCTGACGGCCCCAGGTAGGCGACGCGGGTGGGCGTTTCAAGCGAACGACACGCCGACATGATTTCGCGCCAGATGGGCGCCACGCTTTCGCAAAGCAAGGGACCCGGATTGCGTGCCTTGAGCCCCTCAATGACCTGGGCCTCACGTTCGGGCCTGAAGGTGACCGAGCCTTCCTTTTTCTTGACTTCGCCGACCTCAAGGGCGAGGCTGGCGCGCCGGTTCAAAAGATCCAGCAGATCGCGATCCAGCGCGTCTATCTTCTCGCGCAGCGCGAGCAATTCGGGGGGGATTGCAACCGGCATATCAGCCATGTCTTGCCTCAAAAGCTTGCATGTGGTCGATCAGGGCATGCACGCCAGCCAGCGGCATGGCGTTGTACAGACTGGCTCGCAAACCACCCACCGATTTGTGACCCTTGAGTTGCTGCAAGCCCGCGGCTCGCGCTTCATTCAGAAACTGCTCGTCAAGCGAAGCGTCAGCCATGAAGAAGGGAATGTTCATGCGTGAGCGAAATGCCTTGTCGACGTCGTTGCGGTAGAAGCTTGACGCGTCGATGTGGTCGTACAGCAGTCGCGCCTTGGCGATGTTGCGCGCCTCGATCGCGGCGATGCCGCGCAATGGGCCTTCTGTCTGATTCTTGAGCCAGCGAAACACCAGACCGGCGATGTAGATCGAGTAGGTGGGGGGTGTGTTGAACATCGAGTCGTGATCGGCCACGGTGCGGTAACTGAACGCCGACGGGCAGATCGGCAAGGCGTGGTCGAGCAGATCCTCACGCACGAACACCAGCGTCAAGCCGGCCGGCCCGATGTTTTTCTGCGCGCCCGCATAGGCAATGCCCACCCGAGACCAGTCGACCGAGCGCGACGCAATGTGGGACGAACAGTCGATCACCAAGGGGGCTGCACAACCCATGGCCTGAAGGTCAGGCAGTTCATGAAACTCGACGCCATCAATCGTCTCGTTGCTGCAGACGTGCACATACGAGGGATCGGCACTGAAATGCCAGTGTGATGGGTCGAGCAAACGGCAAGACTGCTCGCCGATGCTCGAAGCCGCCATGTGAGCCTGGCCATACCGACTGGCTTCAGCGTGCGACTTGACCGACCACGAGCCACTCAGAACGAAGTCGGCCGTCTGGCTGCGTGATCGGCCGATCAGGTTCATCGGAACCACCGCGTTTTGCGCCAGAGCGCCGCCTTGCATGAACAGGATCTTGAAGCACGAGGGCACGGCGAGCAGATCACGCAGATCCTGCTCGGCGTCGACGCAGATGGACATGAACTCACGGCTTCGGTGGCTCATTTCCATCACGCTGACGCCGCTGCCGCGCCAGTCCACCATTTCGGCTGCTGCTTGCTCCAGAACCTCGAGGGGCAGGGTGGCAGGGCCAGCCGAAAAGTTGAACGCTCGAGACATGAGCCCGTTACTTGCTGGTGGCCTTGGCGGGCGGCTTGCCGGTACCAGACTCCAGATTCAAAGGGGTGCTGCTCGCTACTGCGCTGGTCAGCGTGGCACGAACGCTTTCTTCCAGCGTCTTCAACTTGGGCTCGATTGAAGGACGCGCATCAGCGATCAGCTTTTGCATGAAACCGCGCTGAATATCAGGCGCGACTTGCTGGTACTTCTTGTAGGTGGCCGAATCCAGCCAGGCAATCAAGGCCTTGAGTTCGGATTCGGTGAAACGCTCTTCCAGCGAGGTCCCGATCGTCGACGGAGCCAGCTTGATGGCTCGCTCACGCACCAGAGGAACTGCCTCATCGACGTATTTTTTGGCGCTTTCTTCCAGCGACTTCACAGCCGGCTCGCGCTTGTCCTCGGGAACCTGACTTTGCAAGACTCGGCCGGCCTCTTGCATCATGCGCGCGGCTGGTTCTTGCGCCAGATTGCGCGCCAGCATTTCGATTTCAGGCTGTTGCAAAGCCAAGACTTTCTTGACCAGTTCCTTCTTGGCTGGCGAGGTGGGCAGCGGCGCTGGCGATGTCTGGGCGGACACGCCAAAGGCGGCGAAAAGTGCGCTGATGACTAGAAGACGTTTCATGGGAGGCTCTCGGTGGGTGGCAAGTCGTTGTCGTCGCCGGGTTGGGTGTCGGTGTGGCTGTCGGATTCATCCGCATCGTTTTCAACGACGCGCTGGAGACTGCTGAGCGTGGAGCCGGCATCAAGAGCGATGAGCCTGGAGCCCTGAGTGGTACGTGCCATCTCGCGGACCTCGGACACGCGTGTGCGCACCAGCACGCCCTTGTCGGTGATCAACATGATTTCATCATCGGGGCGCACGAGAGTGGCTGCGACAACCTTGCCCTTGAGGTCGGTCTGGCGAATGGCGATCAAGCCTTTCCCACCGCGGGCTTGCAGCGTGTGTTCTTCGATGCTGGTGCGTTTGCCATAGCCGTTGGCGGTGGCGGTCAGTACGCTCTGGGTGTCATCGTCTTCCACAAGGAGGGCAATCACGCTTTGTCCGTCCTCAAGCTCCATACCTCGCACGCCATGGGTCTTTCTGCCCATGGGGCGCACATCGGTCTCGCGAAAGCGCACGGCCTTAGCACCATCGCTGAAAAGCATCACATGGTGCTTTCCGTCCGTGATCGCTGCCCCGATGAGGATGTCGCCTTCGTCTAGATCGATTGCGATGATGCCCGCCTTGCGCGGGTTGCTGAACTCATCGAGCGATGTCTTCTTGACGGTCCCTCTTGAGGTGGCCATGAAGACGAAACGGTCGACCGGAAAAGTGCGCGCCTCGCCAGTCAGAGGCAGCACGACGTTTACCTTCTCATCGGGCAGAAGTGGAAACACATTCACGATCGGCCTGCCGCGCGAGTTGCGCGAACCCTGCGGCACTTCCCAGACCTTCAGCCAGTAAACGCGTCCCTTGTTGGTGAAGCACAGGATGTAGTCGTGGGTGTTCGCGATGAACAACTGCTCGACCCAGTCGTCTTCCTTGGTCTGGGTTGCTTGCTTGCCGCGACCGCCCTTTTTCTGGGCTTTGTACTCGGCCAGAGGCTGGCTCTTGAAGTAGCCGGTGTGACTGAGCGTCACCACCATGTCGGTCGGCTTGATCAGATCTTCGGTACCGAGATCCAGCGCGTTGTGTTCGATGAAGCTGCGACGCGCGCCGATCTTTGTTTGACCGAACTCCTGCTTGATGGCCGCCAGCTCGTCGCTGATGATCGCGGTGACTCGCTCGGGCGTGGACAGGATGTTGAGCAGGTCGGCGATGGTGGTCATCACCTCTTTGTATTCGCTGATGATCTTGTCTTGCTCAAGCCCGGTCAGCCGCTGCAGACGCATCTGCAGGATTTCGCCAGCCTGGTCTTCGCTCAGGCGGTAGAGGCCATCCGATTGCAGTCCGAAACTCTTGTGCAGGCCCTCGGGGCGGAAGGCTTCGCGCCCACCCGGAGCTTCACCTTCGGCGCGGGCCAGCATCTCGCGCACCATCGACGAATCCCAGCTCTTGCTCATCAGCGCGGCTTTGGCCACCGGAGGTGTGGGCGATGCCTTGATGGTCTCGATGAACTCGTCGATGTTGGCCAGCGCCACGGCCAAGCCTTCGAGCACATGACCGCGTTCGCGAGCCTTGCGCAGCTCGAACACGGTTCTGCGGGTGACGACTTCTCGGCGGTGCTCAAGAAACACCGCGATCAGGTCTTTCAAATTGCAAAGCTTCGGCTGGTTGTCGATCAGCGCAACCATGTTGATGCCAAAGGTGTCCTGTAACTGCGTTTGTTTGTACAGGTTGTTCAGCACAACCTCAGGCACCTCACCGCGCTTGAGTTCGATCACCACGCGCATGCCGTCCTTGTCGGACTCGTCCTGGATGTGGCTGATGCCCTCCAGCTTTTTCTCATGGACCAACTCGGCCATGCGTTCGAGCAAGTTCTTCTTGTTCACCTGATAAGGGATTTCGTCGACGATGATCGCCTGACGCTGTCCCTTGTCGATGTCCTCGAAGTGGCACTTGGCCCGCATCACCACGCGTCCTCGGCCGGTGCGGTAGCCGTCGCGCACGCCGCTGAGCCCGTGGATGATCCCGGCGGTGGGAAAGTCTGGTGCCGGAATGATCTCCATCAACTCATCGATGGTGGCTTGCGGGTTCTTGAGCAGGTGCAAGCAGCCGTCGACCACCTCATTGAGGTTGTGCGGCGGAATGTTGGTCGCCATGCCCACCGCAATGCCGCCTGATCCATTGACCAGGAGGTTGGGCAGGCGGCTTGGCAAAACGAGCGGCTCTTTTTCGCTGCCGTCGTAGTTGGGGCCGAAGTTGACGGTTTCCTTGTCCAGATCGGCCAGCATTTCGTGGGCGATCTTGGACAGGCGAATTTCGGTGTAACGCATCGCGGCGGCGTTATCGCCATCCACCGACCCGAAATTTCCTTGCCCATCAACCAGCATGTGACGCAGGGAAAAATCCTGCGCCATCCGAACGATGGTGTCGTAGACCGACTGGTCTCCGTGCGGGTGATATTTACCGATCACGTCACCAACGATGCGGGCCGACTTCTTGTAGGGTCGATTCCAGTCGTTGTTCAACTCGTGCATCGCAAACAGCACGCGCCGGTGAACGGGCTTCAGACCGTCTCGTGCATCTGGGAGCGCACGCCCGACGATCACACTCATGGCGTAGTCCAGATACGACCGCCGCATCTCCTCTTCGAGGCTGACAGGCAGTGTTTCTTTGGCGAACTGGCTCATGCTGGGATGCGCGATTTGCGCAGGTTGGAGGGTGGATTTGAAGGCCACCGGCGTGGGGCAATCCTGTCAATTGTAGGGTCCGCAGTCTGTTGCCATCGCGCAACACGGGGCACAGCGTCGCGCCGCATTCAATGTCTTCTCAAGTGCCGCGAATACCCTATGGCACAATAAAAAAGTTGGCCGTCTGAGGCGTTTTCACGGCGTCGCCATGTGGCTACCAAAGTCACTCGCTAGATCTTTTTACAGATTTGTTTGCACCTTCGCTCAAGAGGAAAACCATGAAGAAACTAAATAAGGTGGCGTCGCTGTTTGCGGCTATGGCATTTGCTTTGACGGCGACCGCTGTAACTGCTCAAACCGCTGCAACTGCTCAGACCGCCGCGAGTGCTAAACCCGCTACGGTAGACAACTGGGTGAATCCGAACGGCCTGCCTTGGAAGAACGGTACGAACGAACTTTGCTGGCGCGATGCAAACTGGACTCCAGCGACGGCACTTCCTGGATGTGACGGCGCTCCAAAGCCCGAGCCGAAGGCTGCTCCTGAAGCTCCTGCGCCGGCCGCCGATGTGCCCCCAGCCCCAGTGGTTCCGATGATCATCAGCGAGAAGGTGACCTTTGCGGCGGATGCCTTCTTTGACTTCGACAAGGCTGTTTTGAAGCCTGAAGGCAAGGCAAAGCTGGACGAGGTGGTGACCAAGCTCAGCAGCATCAACCTGGAAGTGATCATCGCCGTGGGTCATACCGACTCGGTCGGCTCGGACGCCTACAACGAGAAGCTGTCGGTGCGCCGCGCTGAAGCAGTCAAGGCCTATCTGGTGGGCAAGGGTATCGAGAAGAACCGCGTTTACACCGAAGGCAAGGGCAAGAAGCAACCGGTTGCTGAAAACAAGACCGCAGCTGGTCGCGCCAAGAACCGTCGTGTTGAGATCGAGTTTGTTGGCACGAAAAAGCCCAACGGGCCTGCTATAGAAAAGAAATAATCGGTCTTGTCCGGTGTTGGAAGAACCCCGCTGCGGCGGGGTTTTTTCTTTGGGAGAGTGAATCAAATGTCGGTGAATGTTGACCCTCAGGAAATTGCCAAGTTCAGCGAACTGGCCCACCGATGGTGGGACCCTGAAAGCGAGTTTCGGCCGCTGCACCAGATCAACCCTCTGCGCCTTGACTGGATTGACCAGCGAGCCAGCCTGCGGGGCAAGCGGGTGCTTGACGTCGGCTGTGGTGGGGGAATCCTTTCTGATGCGATGGCTCGACGTGGTGCAGACGTTTTGGGTATCGATCTGTCGACCAAGGCTTTGCGGGTGGCTTCGCTTCATGCACTCGAGGCCAACACGCCATCTGTTCAATACCGAGAGGTTTCCGCTGAGGCGCTGGCCGCAGAGTACCCGTCCGAGTTCGACGTTGTGACCTGCATGGAAATGCTCGAGCATGTGCCTGACCCGTTGTCTGTCGTGTCTGCTTGCGCCGCGCTGGTGAAGCCGGGGGGCTGGTTGTTCTTTTCGACCATCAACCGCAATCCGAAGTCATTTCTATTCGCCATCGTTGGCGCCGAATATGTCCTCAAGCTCTTACCCAAAGGTACGCACGAGTACGCCAAGTTCATCAAGCCCAGCGAGTTGGCAGGCTATTGCCGTGAGGCTGGTCTGGAAGTGACCGAGTCCTGTGGTCTGGAATACAACCCACTTACGCGGCGTTATTGGCTCTCAGGCGACACCAGCGTGAACTTCATGCTGGCTTGCCGCAGGCCTGCATGAAAGCGCTCACCTCGGCTGTCCTGTTTGACCTTGACGGCACGGTCATCGACAGTGCACCGGATCTTGCCGGTGCGGCCAACGAAATGCGGCGCGTGCGCGGCTTGCCTGATGCTTCCTATGACAGGCTTCGCGCGATGGTTGGCTCGGGCGCCCGAGGTTTGGTGGGAGAGGCGTTTGGTGTGTCACCAGGCGACGATGCCTTCGAGGCCTTGCGAGACGAATTTCTGGTGCGTTACGAAGCGCGAATGACGCTGGACACACGCGTCTTCGAGCAGGTTGAACATTTGTTGCGCGAACTGGAAAGTCTGTCCGTGCCCTGGGGCATCGTCACCAACAAGTCCATCAAGCTGGCGACGCCCATCTCGCGCGCCCTGGGTCTTTTTGACCGCGCGGCCGTGGTGATCGGCGGCGATTCAACGCCTCATGCCAAACCCCACCCCGAACCACTGCTGGAAGCCGCTCGTCGGATGCGGGTTGATCCGACAGCATGTTTCTACGTGGGCGACGATCCTCGCGACGTGCAGGCTGGCCTCGCCGCGGGAATGAGAACTGTCGCCGTGAAGTGGGGCTACCTGGGCGACAGCCTTCCGATCGAGGCGTGGGGAGCCCATCACATTGCGGACAATCCAAAAGACCTCTTGCAATGGCTGGCAATGGCCTAAACTCATCCGCATGGGGCCGACCCGGCTTCGACGTGGGTTCGGATTTGGACTAGGGCATGCCGAGCACCAGTTCGCTCGTAAAACCACTGGAAACAAAGTAACTGCAAACGACTCTACGTTCGCACTCGCCGCTTAAAACCGGTGAGCTTCGCAACAGTTGGCCGATGGGCTGGGCCTGAGGGGTAAAACCCAAGGGCTGCGAAGTCATACACATGGGCTCGTCCTGTACCGGGTCACTCGGCTCAGGATCAAATCAAGTGAATCGGGGTGGTCTCAGCGTGCTGCTGCGCGGTGATCTCCCTTAAAACCAAATCAGTCAGCTACGCATGTAGAACTACCTGATGATGGCTTGCGGACGGGGGTTCGATTCCCCCCGGCTCCACCATAATGTGAAATCCCAACCCTTATCCGGTTGGGATTTTTTTTGCCCGTTCCCCCTGTGTTGGCGCGGTTTCCGGCCGTGTCCTCTTGAGCATGGCCCTCCGGAAGTCGCCGTTCCCGGCGGACTTTTCGCCCTTTTTCTCTCTCTGTTCTCTGCTGCCCTCTTGAGCATTCAAGGCCCGAAGTCGTGTGTTGGCGCGGGTTTGTGGGCCATCGGTTTGCTTCTTCGCTTGCTCTAGGACGCCACGCGGTTTGAAGCGGCCCGACGTGGTCTGTTCCAGAACGCAGGCCCTCTGCGGGATGCCACGCGGTTCCGGCATCAAGACGGTGATCGCACCAAGCGTGCGGGGCGGGTGTCCCGGTGGCAAAGCGCTGTGTTGGTGGTGCGCGGCCAGGAGAGCGATTTTCAGACTGCACGCCCGCAACTGAAGGGCTGGAGTGGCCGGTATCAGGAGGCGGTGCCACCGCCACCGGGCATCAGCCGGTGGGTAGTGCCCGAGCCGCCCATTCCGCAGCCTTGCTACACGCCCAGTCCGCACCTGCTGTTTGCCAAGCTGGCCGCGACCGATGGGCATCTGCTGTTCCTTTGTGAAAACCACATCAACCCACCGCCTCCCGATGGGGAGCCGGTGGTCGTTCCTGTTCGGAGGGTCTATTTCGTGATCAACAACGTGACCCTGTACCGCGTGTCGGATGGCGCGCCGGTGCCGGTGTTCAATCTCTCGCTGTCGCTCGATGCATCGTCCTGGGCGTGGGGCTTCGATGCGGTGCTGCCTGCGAAAGCTGAGGCGCTGGTTGCGGGAAACGCAGGTGGCCCGGTCGAGCTCGCGGCCAGCGTCAACGGCACTACGTTCCGTGTGCTGGCAGAGAGCATCAGCCGCGAACGCATCTTTGGCGACGCGAGCATCCGCATTTCCGGTCGGGGCCACAACGCCGTGCTGGCTGCGCCATACGCCCCGGTGATGACCTTCTCGAACGCCGAGGG
>Ga0247833_1007806_pt1 | contig 11134 bp, 11 predicted proteins | sample LaCruzMarch2015__7_FD_187117 | JGI IMG/M metagenome (GOLD analysis project Ga0247833, IMG submission 187117) | Freshwater microbial communities from meromictic Lake La Cruz, Castile-La Mancha, Spain - LaCruzMarch2015_8m | ecosystem: Environmental > Aquatic > Freshwater > Lake | place: Spain...
GCGAAAAGTACTGATGCAAGGTGTGATCGACCGCGTCGTCGATCACATCGAAATTGCGCAACAAATAGGCAATCGCGCGATTTCGATGCCCCGTGGCCGACTCCGACGCGTACACAGCCTGATCGACACGCAGCGGCCGGCCTGCGGCCATGCCCAGCAGACGCAAGAACTCGGCTTCGCCGTGAACAGGCGAATCGCCCTTGATCAAAGACGCGACCGCAATCGCCCCGGCATTGACCATCGCGTTAAAAGGCAGATTGTTTCTGGGGCTGAGCGCGACCGAATTGAACGGGTCGCCGCTGGGCTCGATACCCACGTGAGAAAGCGTTTTTTGCCTGCCGTGCCGACCCAGCGCCATCAGAAAAGCAACAGGCTTGCAGATGGATTGGATGGTGAACTCGATTTGAGAGTCACCCACCGAAAACTCCTGTCCATCGACGGTGACCACACTGATCGCGAAGTCGTTGGGATCAGCCTTGCCCAGTTCCGGGATGTAGGTTGCGACCTGTCCATCGTGGTTGGGTCGGTACTTCTCGTGAAGATGGGTCACGAACCGGGAAATCTCTGAGATGTTGATCATGTGACTGGAGCCCTTCCTTGGCCGAGATGCTGCTTTGTCCCAAAGGGATGCAAATCACATGCCGCCACAGGGGGCGCCGTCAGACGAACGTTTCAGCGGTGACAGGCCAAACCAGCTTGGCCGCAAACCGCCGGCAGCTCAGGCGCTCGCGCTCGGCTTCGGGGAATGTCCTTCAGCCGAACATGAAGGCCGAAGCCATGACCGCTTGCAGCTCGGAGATGGTGTGGCTCAGCTCGCGGCTGATTTCCTCGAGATTCGCGATCTGGTTGATGCGCGGGCTCAAGCGAGTCAACTCGGACCCACTGAGCAGACGCTCGAAAATGCCAGTAGCTCGCAGCAACCCGACCAGCAACGCGTCGTGGGTGTCAGGGATTTCATCGTTGTTGAGCAAGGTCATCAATCGACTCTTGACCTCAGCTTCCTCAAGGCCGCTGGTCGGCGGGTAGACGCGGGTCTTGAACACCCACAGCAGTCTCTTTTCGACCGGATGGAGGATGCCCCGATAGACCAGTCCTGCGATCACTTGATCACACAAGACAGGCCCCGGCTGCGAGAGGCGGCGCAACCACACCCCGGTGGGCTGGTCTTGCGGCTCTGCAACGATCTGCGCCAGCGCATCGTCGAGCAAGGCGTTACCGGTCTTGTCTGCCGAAATCACAAACAGCTTTTCAACGTCGGTATCCACGCGCCCGAGCAGCGTCAACTCCATTACCAAGGCAGCTGCCAAGCCGAACTCAAGCGAGAACTGCGGCAGGCTGATCAGTGAACCACGCTCGTCATCAAGCGCGATAAGGACGAGTTCTTCAGCCAGGGTGAGGCGAGTGTGTACCGTCATGATGAGTGTCAGGCCTTGATGGGAATGATTTTGTCGAAGCCACTGATCTTGAGCACCTCAACGGTGGCCGGCTTGGGCGACAGTAGCGTGACCTTGCCGCCCTTGGCCTTGGCAGCCTTGGCGGCCACCAGCAAAACGCGCAGTCCAGCGCTGCTGACGTAATCGAGTTCGCTCAGGTCGATGTCGATCGAGTTGATGTCCCCGACCAGAATCTCTTGGAGAGCCTTCTCGTGGGTTGGAGAGCTGGCGCCGTCAAGGCGGCCGGCGAGCTTGTAAGTGGCAATGGTCATGGCGAATCAGGTATCAATGGTGAGAAAGTGGAAGAGGGTCCGGCAATGATCAACAGCTTATGTGCAAGACAAGTCAATGTGGGCTGGAATCAGGCCGGTGAGCTTCAGAACTTCGAGGATGTGCGGCTTGGGGGAGATCAACAAGATCCTCCCGCCTTTATTTTTCGCAGCCCTTGCAGCGAGCAGCAGAACCTGCAGCCCAGCACTGCTCACGTATTCAAGGCCAGAACAGTCCACGCTCAGGTTGCACACATCGCCAGAAAGCAAATCCTGAAGCGCCAACCCGTGAGCTGCCGCAGTCATTCCATCAAGGCGACCGACGATGTTGTAGCTGGTAGAACTCATGCTGCGACCGTGAAATTGGTACCCCTTGAGGAGCGGTCTCGCGACGTCCCGTAATGAATGGACCTTACTATAAAAATCTCCCGCTGCGGTCGTGCCGACGACAGGTCTGAATCTGCCACACTCTGTCGAACGCAGCGCGTGGTCATTCGATAGCGACCACATGCTTGGCAAAACCGTCCCACGCAAGGACAAGCACGTGGCATACCAGATCACACTTGAGCTGTTGGCCGACATGGCCGGCCTAGAAAAAGCCGACAAGACCCTCGATGAACTTGCCTTGGCAGTGCATCTGCCAGAGGAAACGCTGTTTCAGGTCAGGCTCGTGCTTGAGGAAGTTCTGATGAATGTGATCTCCTATGGTGCAGGCGACGGCGCCGTTCCTCACGTTCAACTGAACATGGCTCAGAAAGACGGCACGCTTTCGATGGAGATTGCGGACAACGGCATTGCCTTTGATCCATTGCAGTTGCCTGCGCCCGATCTGGATGCAGAGATCGACGACCGACCCATCGGAGGATTGGGGATATTTTTGGTGCGGGAGTTGATGGACAGCGTCACCTATCGCCGCGACGGCGACTGGAACCGTCTGATGGTGACCAAGACCGTGCCAACTTGAGCTTGGTTTTGGCTGGTCTTCGAGACAAAGCCTGACACCCGAAAGCCGCGGTCAGACCCGTCAATCGAACTGCCCAACATCGTGGGGCTTGGCCACATTGCAGCAAGCCAATCAAAGAATCGGCCTTGCTGATCTGCCTGGGATCAAGGCACGTGGTTGCCCAGAATGGCTTGGTGTTTGGAGGCGCGACCCAGAGTCGAACTGGGCTAGACGGATTTGCAATCCGTTGCATAACCGATTTGCTATCGCGCCATGAGGGGAACCCACCTCAGTGGCGAAAAAGGGAAGCTGTTGCTTCCCTTTTTCAATTTTTTGGAGCGGGATAAGAGACTCGAACTCTCGACCTATACCTTGGCAAGGTATCGCTCTACCAACTGAGCTAATCCCGCGTGTTTCACCGCAAAACGGCGAGCCCGAAGTGTACATCGAGATCGTCCATCAGCCGACCTCAAAAGCATCAATGTTTCATGGCATCGACGGTCACTGCTGGAACCACTGCGGGTGCGGCTTCTTCCTTGACATCAACCTTCACCGGCTCTTCATCAGGCAGTGGTTGGGGCTTGGTCTGCAATGCAACTTCCAGCACCTGATCGATCCACTTGACGGGGATGATCTCGAGGTGGCCTTTGACGTTTTCCGGGATGTCTTGGAGGTCCTTGACGTTCTCCTCCGGAATGATCACCGTCTTGATGCCGCCACGATGGGCAGCCAGCAACTTTTCCTTGAGGCCGCCGATTGCGGTGACTTCGCCTCGCAGCGTGATCTCACCCGTCATCGCCACATCGGCGCGCACCGGAATGCCCGTCAGCGCCGACACGAAAGCCGTGGTCATGGCGGCACCCGCACTCGGACCGTCCTTGGGCGTGGCGCCATCAGGAACGTGAATGTGGATGTCGCGCTTTTCGAACAACTCGTCCTTGATGCCCAGACGGCGCGCCCTTGAACGAACCACCGAGCGAGCGGCCTCGACCGACTCCTTCATCACATCACCGAGCGAACCGGTGCGGATGATCACGCCCTTGCCCGGCATCATGGCCGACTCGATGGTCAACAAGTCGCCACCGACTTCAGTCCAGGCCAAGCCGACGACCTGCCCCACCTGATTTTGTTTTTCGGCCTGCCCGTAGTCGTACTTGCGCACACCAAGGAAGTCGTTGAGGTTGTCGCCCGACACCACCATCTTTTCGGTGTATTGCTTGAGCTGGATGCCCTTGACCACCTTGCGGCAGATCTTGGAGATCTCACGCTCGAGTGAGCGCACGCCAGCCTCGCGGGTGTAGTAACGGATGATTCCCCGCACGGCAGACTCGGCGACTTCCATCTCCTCGTCCTTGAGGCCGTTGTTCTTGCGCTGCTTGGGCAGAAGGTAGCGCTGAGCAATATTGAGCTTTTCGTCCTCGGTGTAGCCGGACAGTCGAATCACCTCCATGCGATCGAGCAAAGCCGGTGGGATGTTCATCGAGTTCGAAGTGGCGATGAACATCGTGTCCGACAGATCGAAGTCGACTTCCACGTAGTGATCGCCAAACGTGTGGTTCTGCTCGGGATCGAGCACCTCAAGCAAAGCGCTGGAGGGGTCTCCGCGGAAATCCATGCCGAGCTTGTCGATCTCATCGAGCAGGAACAGCGGGTTTCGCGTGCCCACCTTGCTCAGCGACTGCAACACCTTGCCCGGCATCGAGCCGATGTAGGTGCGGCGATGTCCGCGAATTTCGGCCTCGTCACGCACGCCTCCAAGTGCCATGCGCACGAACTTGCGGCCCGTGGCGCGTGCCACGCTCTGCCCGAGAGAAGTCTTGCCGACACCCGGAGGGCCGACCAGACAAAGAATCGGCGCCTTGACCTTGTCGACGCGCTGCTGCACCGCGAGGTACTCAAGGATGCGGTCCTTGACCTTTTCCAAGCCGTAGTGGTCTTCGTTGAGCACCGCCTCGGCGAACGCCAGGTCGTGCTTGATCTTCGTCTTCTTGGTCCAGGGCAGGGCGACCAAGGTGTCGATGTAGTTGCGCACCACAGTGGCTTCAGCCGACATCGGCGACATGAGCTTGAGTTTCTTGAACTCGGAGTCAGCCTTCTTGCGCGCTTCCTTGGGCATCTTGGCGGCGATGATCTTCTTTTCGAGCTCTTCCATGTCGGCGCCTTCTTCGCCGTCACCGAGCTCTTTTTGAATCGCCTTGACCTGTTCGTTGAGGTAGTACTCGCGCTGGCTCTTTTCCATCTGGCGCTTGACGCGGCCACGGATGCGCTTTTCAACCTGCAGGATGTCGACCTCATGCTCGAGCTGCTCGAGCAGGTTCTCGAGTCGTTTGTCGACGGCAAACAAATCAAGCACCGACTGCTTGTTCTCGAGCTTGAGCGGCAAGTGCGCCGCGATGGTGTCAGCCAAGCGACCGGCGTCATCGATGCCAGCGATGGATGTCAGGATCTCCGGCGGGATCTTCTTGTTGAGCTTGACGTACTGATCGAACTGCTGGGTGACCGCCCTTCTCAGGGCCTCGATCTCAGGCTTGCTGTCGATCTCGGGCGTCATCGGCGTGACGATCGACGTGAAGTACTCGCCGCTGTCGCTGATGGAGTTTGTCTTGGCGCGCTGCATGCCTTCGACCAGAACCTTCACGGTGCCGTCGGGAAGCTTGAGCATCTGCAAGATGGTGGACACGCAGCCCACTTCGAACATGTCATCGGGCTTGGGCTCGTCCTTGCCTGCCGCTTTTTGTGCGACCAGCATGATCTGACGGCCCGCCTCCATGGCCGCCTCAAGGGCCTTGATGGACTTGGGGCGGCCCACGAACAGCGGGATCACCATGTGGGGGAACACCACCACGTCGCGCAAGGGCAACAACGGCAGGTTGATGGGATCGGGGGGAAGAACTGGATGTCCGGACATGAAGACCTCTCTGTGTCGAACCTAATTAAGGCTCGAGCGTTGAATTACAAGAAGCCGTCGGAGATGAGTCTGATCTGAATTTGTCAGCCTCAAAAGAGCAGTTCAGGCGCTGGCCTTGGCCTGTTCGCGATAGACCAGAAGTGGTTTGGCATCGTCATCTATGGTGTGCTCGTCGAGCACCACCTTGACCACACCTTCCAGGGCAGGCAGGTCGAACATGGTGTCGTTCAAGGACTGCTCCATGATCGAGCGCAGACCGCGAGCGCCGGTCTTTCTTGCCAGCGCCTTGCGGGCGATCGCCGCCAGCGCTGAAGGCCGAATTTCCAGATCGACACCATCCATGTCGAACAGCTTGTGGTACTGCTTGACCAGCGCGTTCTTCGGTTCAGTGAGGATCTGGATCAGGGCGTCTTCGGTCAACTCGCCCAGTGTGGCCATCACCGGCAAGCGCCCCACCAGTTCGGGGATCAGGCCGAACTTGATCAGGTCTTCAGGTTCGGCGTCACGAAACACCTCGCTGACCTTGCGCTCGGCCTTGGTCTTGACGTTGGCACCAAATCCAATGCCCGACTTTTCTGAGCGGTTCTGGATCACCTTTTCAAGACCGTCAAACGCGCCGCCGCAGATGAACAGAATGTTGGTGGTGTCGATTTGCAGGAAGTCCTGGTTCGGATGCTTGCGCCCGCCCTGAGGCGGCACGCTGGCCATGGTGCCTTCCACCAGTTTGAGCAAGGCCTGCTGCACGCCCTCGCCAGAGACATCACGGGTGATCGACGGGTTGTCGGCTTTGCGAGAGATCTTGTCGATCTCATCGATGTAGACGATGCCGCGCTGGGCTTTTTCGACGTCGTAATTGCAGTTCTGCAGCAACTTCTGGATGATGTTTTCGACGTCTTCACCAACGTAGCCCGCCTCGGTCAAGGTGGTCGCGTCAGCGATCACGAAAGGCACATTGAGCAAGCGCGCGAGTGTTTGGGCCAGCAAGGTCTTGCCAGAACCCGTGGGCCCGATCAGCAAGATGTTGCTCTTAGACAGCTCAACCTCGTCCTTGTTGACGGCGATGTGCTTGAGCCGCTTGTAATGGTTGTAGACCGCCACCGAAAGCGTGCGCTTGGCAGGCTCCTGGCCGATCACGTACTGGTCAAGGCTTGCCTTGATTTCACTCGGAATGGGCAGGTCCGATTTGACCGCCTTGCCATCAGCACCCTCAGCCGGAATCTCGTCACGGATGATGTCGTTGCAAAGCTCGATGCACTCATCGCAGATGAAAACAGAAGGGCCCGCGATGAGCTTTTTCACCTCGTGCTGGCTCTTGCCGCAAAAGGAGCAATACAAGACTTTTTCGCTCGAAGAGCCTTTTTTGTCGGCCATGAATTTGGTATCCGGAAACAGACTTTCGGTTTTGATAATAGGGCAAAACAAAACGGGGCCTTGCTGTGAAGAAAGGCCCCGTTAAGCGCATTGATAACGCGTTGAGTGCGGTCAACTCCGCTTCGAAATCACCTGGTCAATCAGGCCATAGTCGCGCGCTTCATCGGCCGACATGAAGTAGTCACGCTCGGAGTCGGCGCGGATCTTCTCGAGCGACTGCCCGGTGCGCTCGGCCAGGATGTTGTTCAGGCTCTCGCGCAGCTTCAAGATCTCGCGCGCCTGGATTTCGATGTCGCCTGCCCCTGTGCGCCGCCCGATGGCTGGTGAATCATCACCCGCGAATTGGGCAAGGCAAAGCGCTTGCCCTTGGCACCAGCGGCCAGCAGGAAGGCGCCCATGCTGGCGGCGATGCCCATGCACAAGGTCGACACATCGGGCTTGATGAACTGCATGGTGTCGAAGATCGACATGCCCGCGCTCACCGAACCACCCGGAGAGTTGATGTAGAACGAGATGTCCTTGTCGGGGTTCTCGCTTTCGAGAAACAGCAACTGCGCCACGACCACATTGGCCGTTTGGTCGTTGACAGGACCCACCAAAAAGATCACGCGCTCGCGCAACAGCCTCGAGTAGATGTCGTAGGCACGCTCGCCGCGGCCGGATTGCTCAATGACCATGGGCACCATGCCCAAGCCTTGTGTGTCGATGGCACTCATGAATCAGTCCTTGTCGTCAAGAGGATGGCGGGTCACTTCGGTGCCATCAGTTCATCAAAAGGCAAATGCTTGTCGGTCACCTTGGCTCGCTCCATCACGAATTCAGTCACGTTCATCTCAACGACGAAAGCCTCGACCTCAGCCATTCGCTGCCTGTCGCCAAGATACCAGCGAACGACTTCGCCTGGGTTCTCGTAGCTTTTGGCCATTTCCTCGATGTGGGACTGCAACTGCTGGGGCTTGGCCTGCAGACCATTGACTCGCACCAGCTCAGCCACCGCCAAGGCCAGACGAACGCGACGCTCGGCATGGGCTTCGAAAATCTTGGCCGGAATTTGCGACTTGTCGACTTCCTTGATGCCGCGCTGCTTCATGTCCTCGAATGCAGCTTCAATCTGGCGGTTCACCTCTTCTTCAACCAGGGTCTTGGGGACATCAAACTCATTGCCCTTGAGCAACGCATCCATCACAGAGCGCTTGTTGCGATCCATGACCCGTGCCTTCATTTCGCGCTCGAGGTTCTTGCTGACATCCGTTCGAAGCGTCTCGATCGACGCATCGAGAATGCCCAGCGAGCGCGCGAACATTTCATTCACCTCTGGAAGGACCTGGGCCTCGATGCTCTTCACGGTGACCAGGAAATCAGACTCCTTGCCAGCCACGTCGGTGTTCTTGTAATCATCTGGAAATCGCAGCGGGAAGGTCTTGGACTCGCCGGCCTTCATGCCTCGAACTGCCAGATCAAAGGCCTCAAGCATCTGCCCTTCGCCCACGAAGAACTGGAAGTCTTCTGCCTTGCCGCCTTCGAAAGGCACGCCATCGAGCTTGCCCTCGAAGTCGACCGTGACCCGATCGGACACCTCCACACCCTCTGATTCGGACCGCTTGGTGAAGGTGCGGCGCTGCTTGCGAAGAATCTCAATGGTTCGGTCTATCGCTGCTTCGTCCACTTCAGACGCAAAGCGCTCCACCTCAAGCGAGCCAAGATCGCCAATGGCGACTTCTGGGTAGACCTCAAAAACAGCCTCAAAAGCCATCTGGCCCGCTTCAGCGTTTTCCATTTCGGAAATTCGCGGAGCGCCTGCAACGCGAAGCTTCGCATCGTTGGTCGCATCGGCAAACGCCTTGCCAACGTGGTCGTTCATGACTTCGCCGTGGACGGAACTGCCATAACGCTGTGCCACGACGCTCATCGGCACCTTGCCGGGCCGAAACCCGTCGGCCTTGACCGTGACGGCCAAGCGCTTCAAGCGAGCCGTGATTTCGTTTTGGATCGCATCAACGGGCAGCGTCAGCGTGATGCGACGCTCAAGTTTCTCGAGGGTTTCGACGGTCACTGGCATGATCAGGAAGACTTTCTTAAGACGTTGATGGATGCTGCTGTTGGTGCGCGGGGCGGGACTCGAACCCGCACACCATTGCTGGCGTCAGGACCTAAACCTGGTGCGTCTACCAATTTCGCCACCCGCGCGGAGCCAAATCAAACGACAGGAACAAGCGCTGTCATTCAACGGAATTTCCGCGCACCGCGGAAAGCCGACGAGTTTAACCACGCCGGCTGCCGACACCGAAAGGCGCACTCGACCTTGGCACTCGAGTGCAGCGGGCTGCACGTCCATCGCTCAGCCCCCCAGCCGTCGCTCAGTCTCATGGACAATTCTTTCAGTGAGCGTTGATCATTACGAAAACTTCCCCGTTGCTTCCTGGCTTTGCCCACCTAGCCTGCGCGCTCCTATCGTGGCGATCTATGGTTTCGCTCGCACGGCAGATGACCTGGCCGACGAAGGCGACGCGCCCGCCCCACAGCGTCTGGCCGACCTTTCAGCCTACCGAGCCGATCTGGTATCGATAGAAAACCGTCGCAGCCCATCACAACGCTGGTCGCATGTCTTCAGGCCCTTGTCTGACGCGATTGAGCGCACCCGGCTGCCGGTCAGCTTGCTGCACGATTTGCTGAGCGCCTTCGAGCAAGACGTGGTCAAGACGAGGTACACCGACCGCGCCGAACTGCTCGACTACTGCCGCCGATCGGCCAATCCCGTGGGTCGCCTGTTGCTGCATCTTTACGGGGTGAACGACAGCGCGTCGCTGGGAAGATCGGACGCCATTTGCAGCGCCTTGCAGCTGATCAACTTCTGGCAGGACCTGAGCATCGACACCGAGCGTGGCCGGCTTTACGTGCCACAAGTGGACATGGACGCCCATGGCGTTTCCCAACAGCAGTTGCTGGAGCGTCAGGACAGCGCCGCCGTGCGCAAACTGATTTCCGAGGTGACCGCTTGGGCGCGCGCGCTGATGATGCAAGGAGCTCCACTGGTACACCGCGTGCCAGGCCGTGGCGGGTGGGAACTCAGGCTGGTGGTTCAGGGTGGGCTTCGCATCATCGACAAAATCGAACGCATGGATCACGCGGCGCTGAGGCAGCGCCCGCGCATCGTCAAAATGGACGCTCCCTTGATGCTGTGGCGCGCTGCTGGCATGCGCCCGACCAAGAAAGCCCCGACCCGCGAGATCGCATGACACCTGAAACCTATGTGCAGGACAAGGCAGCCAAAAGCGGCTCGAGCTTTTATTACGCATTCCTGTTCCTTCCGCCGCAGCGACGCGCTGCCATCACGGCCTTCTATGCGTTTTGTCGCGAGGTCGACGACGTGGTCGACGAGACCACCGATGCCGGGGTTGCTGCAGCCAAGCTCGCCTGGTGGCGCCAAGAGGTGGCAAGCGCCTATGCGGGCCAACCCAACCATCCGGTGATGCGGGCGTTGATGCCTCATCGTGAGGCCTTTTCCATCGAGGCCTCTCATCTGCTGGCCGTGATCGACGGCTGCCAGATTGATCTGGAACAGACGCGCTTTCTGGACTTCGCGGGGTTGACGCGCTACTGCCATCTGGTGGCCGGCGTGGTCGGCGAAGTGGCCGCCAGCATCTTTGGTCGAACCAGCGAACAGACGGTTCAGTACGCACACCGGCTGGGTCTGGCCATGCAGCTGACCAACATCATTCGCGACGTGGGCGACGACGCAAGGCGCGGGCGCATTTACCTGCCGGTGTCAGAGTTGCAGCGCTTCGACGTGAAGGCCAGCGAGTTGCTGACGCGCTCGGCACCCTATGGCTACAGCGATCGCTTCAGCGCGCTGATGGAGTTCCAGGCCGAGCGTGCTCATCGGGCCTATGACGAGGCGATGGCACTGTTGCCAGCAGTCGACCGGTCGGCACAAAAACCCGGCCTCATGATGGCCAACATCTACCGAACCTTGCTGCGGGAAATCGAGTCCGATGGCTTTCAGGTGCTGCACCAGCGCACCTCGTTGACGCCGCTGCGCAAGCTGTGGATTGCCATGCGCACGAACTGGACGGGGCGCTGATTGAGGCACACGGCCAGCGCTCGAGTGGCCGTGGTGGGTGGTGGCTGGGCCGGACTGGCAGCGGCCATCGAGGCCACCCAGCTGGGTGACAAGGTGTCGCTGTTCGAGATGGCGCCCTCACTCGGCGGT